>Ga0209539_1000849_pt1 | contig 17148 bp, 17 predicted proteins | sample BarGraNGADG00312_2_FD_184499 | JGI IMG/M metagenome (GOLD analysis project Ga0209539, IMG submission 184499) | Arctic peat soil microbial communities from Barrow, Alaska - Barrow Graham LP Ref core NGADG0011-312 (SPAdes) (version 2) | ecosystem: Environmental > Terrestrial > Soil > Wetlands >... | reverse complement strand
CCGAGAGGTCGCGCACCGGCTTGGCCAGCGACTCCGCGTCCAGGCCGACGCCGTCCAGCTCGGCCACCACGGCGGATGCGGGGACGTCGTGGTCCAGCACCAGCCGCACGTTGCCCAGCGCGGTGAGCTGCCGGCACAGCCGGTCCTCCTGGAAGGCCGCCGCGCGCCGTCGTCCGGCAAGGCCCCGGATCTCGCCGGCATCGGGGACCGTCAACCCGAGCAGCAGCCGGGCGATCGTCGTCTTGCCGGAGCCGTTCGGGCCCATCAGCGCGGTGACGCCGCCCTCGGCGAGGTCGAGGTCGAACCCGTCGAGCACCACCTGGTCCCCGAACCGTTTGGTGACCCCGCGGAGAGTGATCATGTCGCCCGCCCACGGGAGAGCCGAAGCTCCGCGCGCCTCAGCAGTGCCAGCACCAGCTTCTCGAGGCCGAAGCTGAGCGCGATGATCACGGCTGTCCATGCGAACAGGTCGGCGCTGCTGAGCAGGATCTTCGCCTCGTAGAGCCGCTCCCCGATACTGCCCTGCGCCAGGCCGATCACCTCTGCGGCGATCCCGCTCTTCCAGGCCAGGCCGACGCCGATCCTGCAGCTCGCGATGAAGAAGGGCAGGACGGCGGGGACGTCGATGGCGGGCAGCCGGCGCATCACCGGCACCCGGAACACCGTCGCGACCTCCAGCAGCGAGCGGTCGCGGTGTCGGATGCCCTCGAGCACGTTCGTGTAGGTGATGGGCAGGACCATCAGGAAGCTGATCACGAACGCCAGCTGGCCGCTGCCCGCCCACATCAGCACCAGGATGATGAAGCTGACAACGGGCGTGCTGCGGATGGCCGCGAGCATCGGGGTGACCAGCGCGTCGAAGACCCGCGAGGCGGCCGCCGCCGCCGCGCCGAGGACGCCGACCACCGACGCCGCAAGGAAGCCGCCGCCGATCCGCACGAGCGAGTGCCAGACGGTACCCCAGAAGTCCGCAGTCGGAATCAGCTCGCCGAGCCGGGCGAGCGCTCCGCCGGGCGAGACGAGCAGGACCTCGTGACCGACGGCCACGGCGGCCAGCTGCCAGACGGCCACCCAGAATGCGATGACTAGCAGAGGGCGCACGGCCCTCCGCGTCACGCTCCTGGTTGCCGCGTCAGCGGCTGAAGTAGAAGTCATCTCCCGGCATGCTCCCACCGACCGAGGCCGGGTCGGCGTCGAACAGCACCTGGAGGTAGCCGCTGAAGGTGCTCTTGAGCTCCGCACCGTCGATGTAGGTGATGTTGGACGCGGGGATGGCGGCCTCGGCGATCGGGACCGCCGGGACGATGCCGGCATCGGCGATGAGGACCGCAGCCTCCGCAGGGTGGTCGTTCGTGAACTCCGTCGACGCCTTGTAGTCGGTCAGGAAGTCGGCGAAGGCGTCGGGGTGCTCCTCGACGAACGCGGTGCGGACCACGACGACGCCGGTCACCATCTGGGACGCCGACGTCACCTTCGTCCACTCCGCCGTGAGGTCGAGGGCGGTGCGGACGGCCGGGTTCTGCGTCTTCACGACGGTGGCGAAGGGCTGAGGGAGCATGGCGATGGCGCCCGGCGTGCTCGCCAGCAGGGCGGCCACCTCGGTGTGCTCGCTCCGGTACTCGACCGTGACGTCGGTGGCGGGATCCAGGCCGTTGCTCCTCAGGAGGTAGTTCAGGACGTACTCCGGCGAGGCGCCCTTGCCGGAGGCGTAGATGGTCCGGCCGGCGAGGTCGGCGATGCTGTGCACGGTGTCACCGGACTCGAGGATCTCGAGCACGCCGAGGGTGTTGATCGCGGCCACCTGGATCTGCGCCCCGTCGTCGCCCAGCGTGCGGTTGTAGAGCACGGCGGCGAGGTTGGCGGGGATGAGGGCGACGTCGGCCTCGCCCTGCACGATCAGCGGCACGACCTCGTCGGGCGTGGCGTACATCGTCACCTGGTAGTCCTGCTTGCCTTCTCCCGAGGCGGCCTTGTCCATCAGCTCGACCAGGCCCATCGTCGTCGGGCCCTTGAGGGACGCGATCCGGATCGTCGTCGGCTCAGCGCTGGGCGACGCCGCGCTGGGCGACGCTGCGCTCAAGGTGGGAGGCGCTGCGGGCGTCGTGCCGCCACAGCCGGCCAGCAGGGCAACCAGCGCTAGTACACCGACTGCTCCGCGTGCGACTCGCTTCATGGCGCTCGGGCCTTCCGTCGGGTGGAACCGACCGGCTGGTGCCGGGGCGGCGCGTAGGTGCATGCGTCCGGGCGATTTGTTCCGTCGCTGCCCTCTACGTGCACAGTACAAATGCGCCGCGACCGAAACGTCGGACTTCCGGCCCAGATGGCGGAAGCCGGCTCCGATGGAGTGCTGACGGGCTGGTGCGGGCGCGATGCGGGCGACTCACCTCACGCCGACGACGGAGGTCGGCCCCCGAGGTCCGGGGCCCCCGGGGTCCGGGGCCGCAGGGGTCACCGCCGCGGCGTGCGCGACCCCGCCCGGCACGAGGCTGAACGCGCCTTCCTCCTCCTGCGCGTTGTGCAACCGGAGGACCGCGTACAGCCCGTAGAGCAGGCGCCGGAGCTCGACGACGTCCTCGGGCTGGACCGTCTCGTTGTCGAGGCCCACCATGAGCCGCCGCAGCCGGGAGACCTGGTGCTCGATCTCCGCGTGCGTGCGGCTGATCGCCACCGTCGCGTCCGTGCCCCCGAGCGCGCGCCCCACCAAGGGCACGAGCAGCTCCTCGTCGGCCCGCTCGTGCGGGAGGAGCTCGCTCTCCAGCCGGTCGAGCAACGTGTGCGACGGGGTGAGATCGCAGTCGAGCGTCGACAGGTCGTCGGCGACCGACCGGATCTTCTCGATCAGCGGCAGCACGGCGTCGTGCTCGGCCCGTAGCCGCAGCGCGACGGCGATGTCGGTGGCGGGCATCGCGATCGTGTGCACCTTCCCGGGCAGGACGGCCCGCATGGCGATCCCGATCGCCAGGACGTCGATGACCTCCTGGACGATCGCGCCGGCCGCTGGCGGGAGCAGCCCGGCCGCCGCAAAGGCCATCGCGACGAGCGAGAGGCCCATGCCGACCAGGACGGCCTGCAGCGCGATCCCCTTCGAGCGCCGGGCGATCAGGATCGCATCGGCCAGCGCGTCGAGCCGATCGACGGTGAGCACGACGTCGGCGGCCTCGGACGACGCCGTTGCCCCGCGTGCGGCCAGCGCCACCCCGACCCCGGCCGCGGCGAGCGCGGGGGCGTCGTTGATGCCGTCGCCGACCATGATCGTGGCGCCGTTGGCGGACTCGTCCTCGATCGCAGCGAGCTTGTCGGCGGGGTCGCAGTCGGCGAGCACGGTGTCGACGCCGACGACGCGCCCGACCATCTCCGCGATGTCGGCGCGGTCGCCCGTGACCAGGACGACGCGCGCGATCCCGGCATGCCTCAGCGCCCGCACCATCCGGGGTGCGTCAGGCCGGATCGCGTCCTCGAGCAGGAACGCACCCGCGGGCTCGTCGTCGATGGCGACGAACACTGTGAGCGAACCGTCCAGGTCGGCCCGCCGGCGCACCTGCCGGACCCACGGCGGGGGGGCGGCGCCGACGATCCACGACGCCTTGCCCAGCTTGACGCGATGGGTGCCGACGGTGCCCTGCAGGCCGTAGCCGTGCACCTCCTCGACGTCCTCGGGCATCTCGAGCGCGAGGCCGCGCCGGGCGCCGCCCGTGACGATCGCGCTCGCAAGGACGTGTGCCGAGACCTGGTCGAGAGAGGCGGCGAGCCGCAGCACCTCGTCCGAATCGATCCGGTCACTCGCGGTGACGACGTCGGCCAGCACCGGATGTCCCCGGGTCAGCGTGCCGGTCTTGTCGAACAGCATCACGCGCCCGTCGGCCAGGCGCTCGAGCGCGCCTCCGCCCTTGATGACGACCCCGATGCTCGCTGCGCGCGACAAGCCCGACATGATCGCGATCGGGGCCGCGAGCAGCAACGGGCACGGCGTCGCGACGACGAGCACGGCGACAGCGAGGACGGGGTCGCCGCTGAGCGCCCAGGCCGCACCCGCGAGCAGTAGCGTGAACGGGACGAACAGGATCGCGAACCGGTCGGCGGCACGCACGAACGGGGCCGACGACGCCTGGGCCTGCTCGACCAGTCGCACCACCCCGGCGTAGGTGGACTGGGCGGCCGCGGCCGTCGCGACGAAGTCGATCGGCGGCCCGGAGTTGACCACGCCGCTGCGGAGGTCGTCGCCGGCGAGCCGCTCGACCGGGAGCGCCTCACCCGTGAGCGCCGACTCGTCCAGCGTTGCCGCGGACATCAGCCGACCGTCGACCGGGACGATCTGCCCCGTGCCGACGAGCAGTCGGTCGCCCGGGACGACGTCGTCGACGGGGACCTCGACGACGGTGCCTTCGATGCGCCGTCGAGCCGTGCGGGGGGCCCGCTCGACCAGCATGCTCAGCTCGCGCCGCGCCCGCGCGGCGGCCCGCGCCTCCAGGAGCTGACCGCTCGCGAGCATCACCGTGATCATCGCGCCGGCGAACGGCTCGCCGACCGCGAGGGCACCGGCCAGCGCGAGCACCGCGATGATGTCGACACTCGGCCGGCGGCGGATGACCGCTGCCGTGGTCGTGACCGCCGAGAAGGCAAGACCCAGCAGGGTGCCGATGGTCCACAGCACGTCTGCGGGCGTCTCGGCCTTCAGCAGCCACGCAACGCCACCCAGCAGGATCAGCGCCGTCGAGGTCGCGAAGAGCAGCGCCTCCTTGTTCTCGCGTAGTCGGTTCACCGGGCCATTCTCCCTGACCGCGAGCCTCCGGTGCGCCAGACCGCCACCCGCGCCGCTACCCGCCGTCGGGCTGCGTGACGGCAGCCGGGCGGGCGCCGGAATCGGGCTGTGCGCCGCCTGCCGCGCGGGCTGCGTCAAGAGCCGCCGCGTGCTCGGGATGTGCGAGGCGCAGCAGCTGGTGCACCTCCTGGGTCATTTGGTGACGCTCCTCCGCGAGCTTGCTCTCACGCTTCGCGTGGTGCGCCAGCGCCATCGTGCCGCCGGCCGCGATGCACGCGCCCAGCGCCGAGGTCACGTTCGTGTAGTTGCCAAGGATCAGCTCGATCCGTGCCGACGCGATCCCCGGGAACGGCACGGCCAGGATGACGATCCAGAGCAGCAGCACGAAGAGCCACAGGATGTGCACCTTGCTCGAGAGCACCGCGGGGACTGCCGCGAGCGCTCGACCCAGCCAGCTCTGATCGCCCTCCTGCGGTTCCGCCGTCCCTGCCGTTCCAGCTGTCCCAGCCGTTCCTGCGCCCGGGCCGGGTGTGGTGTCGCTCATGGTCGTCCTCTCCCGCGGACCGGTGCCCGGTGGCAGCGGTCATCGCGCGCACGATGGCGTCGTGCGCTCAGGGAGATGCTCCTCCAGACGTCGTCGTGCTGCCCGGTTACGACGACCGGCTAGTCCCGGAACGGGGCGTAGCTGGTGTGCAGCAGGTGGTGGGCGGTCTCCGAGTTGGCCTCGCCGTAGAACTCGTCGTACAGCCGCAGGATGTCCGGGTTCTCGTGGGACTTGCGGTACTTCGAGGCCTGGTCGATGTTGAGGAGCACCTTCTGGCGGGCCGCCATCTCGCCGACCCGGTCGGGCACGGGATGCCCAGCACCGTTGATGCAGCCACCCGGGCAGGCCATCACCTCGACCAGGTCGTACCCGACGTCCTCGCCGGCCGCGATCCGCTTCACCAGGGGCGCGACGTTGTTCAGGCCCGAGATCACCGCCACCCGCACGGTCGTGCCGCCCGCGGTGATGGTCGCCTCCTTGAAGCCCTCGAACCCGCGCACCTCCGCGAAGTCCAGCTCGTCGAGGAGGGGCTCGCCGGTGAGCTTCTCCACGGCCATCCGCAGGGCGGCCTCCGCGACGCCGCCCGAGGCGCCGAAGAGGACCCCGGCGCCGGTGACCCGGGCGTAGGGGGGATCGAACTTCGCCGGCTCGATGTCCTTGGGCTCCAGGCGCAGCATCTGCACCATCTCGACGAACTCCGTCGTCGTCAGGACGGCGTCCACGTCGCGGATCCCCTCGGGAGCGAACTCCGGCCGGGCGGCTTCGTACTTCTTCGCCAGGCACGGCACGATCGACACCACGTACAGGTCGTCGAGGCTGATGCCCGCCTGCTGGGCGAAGTGGTTCTTCACCGTGGCGCCCATCATCATCTGGGGCGACTTGCAGCTCGACAGGTGCGGGATCATCTCCGGGTAGCGGCGCTCGACGAGGTTCACCCATCCCGGGCAGCACGAGGTGAACTGGGGCATCACGCCACCCGCCCCCACCCGGTTGAGAAACTCGGTGGTCTCCTCCACGATCGTGAGGTCGGCGGCGAACGCGAAGTCGAACACCTTGTCGAACCCGATCGCGCGCATCAAGCCGGCGATGAACGGCGAGGCCTCGTCGAACGGGATCCCGTACTCGCTCGCGATCACGCTTCGCACGGCTGGGGCGACGAACCCGACCACGACCTTCTTCGGGTCGTTGATCGCCGTGAACACGTCGCCGCGCTCGCGCACGTAGTCGAGGGCACCGCAGGGGCAGGCCCGCACGCACTGCCCGCACGAGACGCAGTCGGTCAGCTCGAGCGGGAGGTCGTTGTGGGTGCCGACCGTCAGGCGTCCGGCGTGGAACTGGTAGGCCAGCACGCCGACGCCCTCGATCTCGGCGCAGGCGGCGACGCAGCGCCCGCAGGAGATGCACTTGTTGTTGTCGCGGACGATGAAGGGGTGGTCCCGCTCCACCGGTGAGTACGGGCGCACGTGCAGCGGCGTCGCGAACTCGATGCCGTGGTCGCTGGCCTCGATGCGCAGCGCGCAGTGGTTCTGCTTGGTGCACCCGCACTTGAGGCAGCGCGCCGCCTCGGCCCGGGCCTGCGCCTCGGTGAGTCCGGTCTCGACCTCGACGAAGCTGTCGATGCGCTGTCCGGGCGGGAGCGCGGGCATGGCAGCGCGGGCGAGCCGGGGGATGTCCTCGAAGTCGGCCCGCGGCAGGTCCTCCAGCCGCCCGCGGCTGCAGGTGAAGTCCTCCTGGCCGGGGCGTACGTAGCCACGCGTGACGAACTCGTCGATCGCCTTCGCCGCGCGGCGCCCTGCCGCGACGGCCTGGATCACGGTCGCCGGACCGGTCACGCAGTCCCCGCCCGAGAAGATGTTCGACTCCGACGTCTGCATCGTGTGGCCGTTGATGTCGATGTCGCCCCACTTGTTCAGCCGAACCGGCAGGTCGTTGTACAGGAACGTGGTGTCGGTGGTCTGGCCGATCGCCCCGATGATGGTGTCGGCCTCGATGACGAAGTCGCTGCCCTCGAGCATCACCGGCCGGCGGCGTCCCGACCGGTCCGGCTCGCCGAGCTCCATCCGCACGCAGTGCAGCTGCTTCACGCCACCCTCGGACGTGATCCGGGTGGGTGCGGCGAGGAAGACCATCTCGACACCCTCGTGCAGCGCCTCCTCCACCTCGAACGCCTGGGCCGGCATCTCGTCGCGCGTGCGCCGGTAGACGAGCTTGACGTGCTTGGCGCCCTTGCGCAGCGCCGTCCGGACGCAGTCGATCGCGGTGTTGCCGCCTCCGATGACGACGACCGTGTCCCCGAGCGGCTTGTCAACGCCCTTGGTCACGTGGCGCAGGTACCGGATGCCGAGGGTGACGCCCTCCTGGCTCTCCCCGTCGATCAGCAGGGGGCTGGCCCGCCACGAGCCGATGGCCAGGTAGACCGCGTCGAAGTCGCGCCGCAGGTCCTCCAGGCTCAGGTGCGTGCCCAGCGCCTTGCCGGTGACGATCTGGACGCACAGCGCCTCGATGGACGCGATCTCCGCGTCGAGCGTCTGCTTGGGGAGCCGGTACTCGGGGATCCCGTACCGCATCATGCCGCCGGCGTGGTCCTGCTTCTCGAACACGGTGACGGAGTGGCCGGCGATCGCGCTGTAGTACGCGGCCGAGAGGCCGGACGGGCCGGCGCCGATGACGGCGATCCGCCTGCCGCTCGGCGCGGCCAGCCGGGGCCGCCACGGCTCGTTCTGGGCCCGATCCCAGTCGGCGGCGAAACGCTTGACGTAGTTGATCGCGATGGGCTCGTCGACCAGCCCGCGACGGCACTCGGCCTCGCACGGGTGCGGGCACACCCGACCGCACACCGAGGGGAAGGGGTTGCGGTCCTTGATCACGCGAACGGCGGCCTCGTAGTTGCCGTCCGCCACGTGGCTCAGATACGTCTGGATGTCGATGTTGGCCGGACAGGTCTCGACGCACGGTGCCACGCAGTCGGCGTTGTGGTCGCAGAGCAGCTGCTCGAGCCGCACCTTCCGGTATGCCTCGAGCCTCGGCGAGTGCGTCGTGACGACCATGCCGGCCTGGACCGGCGTCAGGCACGCCTTCACGTCGCGCGGCGCATCGGCGCCGACCTCGACGACGCACAGTCCGCAGTTGCCGTTGGACCGCTCGAGCCGGATGTCGTGGCACAGCGACGGCACCTCGATGCCTTCGGTCACGAGCGCCTGGAGGATCGTCAGGCCGCCGTAGACCTGGATCTCGCGGTTGTTGACCGTGATGGTGCAGCGGTCGCTCTCTGAGAGTTCGCGCACGTGGGGGCCTCCGTCGGTGTGATCTCGGGCGCAGCGACGACCGCACGAGATCCCGCTGCGCCTTGCGTCCGGAGGACTCGTGCCGACGCTGGCTTCGGGACTCACCGTACGGTTTCGCCGCGACCGAATCATCGGACTTCGGGCCCACGCGGAGGCTGCCGGGGTGCTCCACGAAGCACCTCGCGCTCAGCCACCCGGCAGTCGACGGTCGACGGCGGCCGGCGCACCGTAGGGTATGAGCCGTCCCAGCCCCAGCAGCCCGGAGCTGTCGTGCGACGACGCCGCTCGTTCGTCCTCGTGTTCCTCGCATTCGTGCTGGTACTCGCTGCGGGCTGCGGTCGCGGTAGCGACCCGCCGGACCACAGCACGGCGCCGAGCCCCGAGCCCAGCGTGCGTGCGCGTCCGCCCGAACCGGTCGCCGAGCCAACGGAAGAGGCGCCGGCCCCGCCGGCACCCCAGGACTCCCTCGCCCGGGCCGCATGGGTGCACCTGTTCGACGACTCCCTGAAGACCCGGGCGGGCATCCGTCGGGTCGTCGCCGACCTGGTGGCGGCCGGGGCGACCGCGGTCATCGCGGAGGTGGTCCGGCGGCAGGACGCCTACTACGACTCAGAGGTCCTTCCCCGAACCACGGACCCCGCCCTCGAGCCGGGGCTCGACGTCCTCGACGCGCTGATCGAGGAGGCCCACGCGGCCGGCCTCGAGGTGCACGCCTGGATCCCCTTCGCGCCGACCTGGCATGAGGTCTACGCGGACCTGCCTGCCCCCGACGGCTGGGTGTCCACCGTGCACGGGCCGACGGCCGCCGAGGCCGACCGTTGGGTCACCAGGACCATCGACGGCACCTGGGACACCTACCTCGATCCGGGCCTGCCGGAGGTCCGCGAGCACCTGGCGGCGATCGTCGGCGAGATCGCGGCCAAGTACCCGGTCGACGGCATCCATCTCGACTACGTCCGCTACCCCTCCAACCGGCACGGCTATCACCCGCGGGCGCTCGCCCGGTACCAGGCGGAGACCGGAGCGACCGGGATCCCCGACCCGGAGGATCCGGCCTGGTCGGACTGGCGTCGGGAGCAGGTCGACGAGCTGATACGTGCCGCCCGGGAGGCGGTGGACGCCAGCGGGAACTCGCCGGTGCTGTCGGTCGCGGTGATCAGCTGGGGCGAGGGACCAGGCGGTGCCGGCACGGCGTCGTTCACCGACACGCGGGCGTTCCGGGACGTCCTGCAGGACTGGGAGCACTGGGCCGAGAGCGGTCTCGTCGACGTCCTGGTCCCGATGAACTACTTCCGCGAGGCCGACCCGGACCAGGCGGCGTGGCTGCGCACCTGGCTCGGGTACGAGGTGGCGCTCGCGGACCGGACGGGCGCGCGCATCGTCCCGGGCATCGCCGGGTACCTCAACAGCCCCTCCGAAGCGCTCCTGCAGATCGGGCTCGCGATGCAGCACAGCGGTGCGGCGGCGATGTTCTCCTACCAGCAGTCGACGGCCGACGTCGGACGGCCCCTCTGGAGCGACCTCGCCGCCACCGGCTGGGGCGTGCTGCCCGGCGGGACCTGACCCGGCACGGGCCGGGTCGGGCGCCCGCGTCGACGGTCAGCTGGGCGAGGGGGTGTCCGCCGGCGGTGTCGTGACGGCGCCGCGTCGGCGCGTGCTCAGTCCGAACACCGTGTACAGCGGGCACCAGCCGATGGCGCTGGTGCCGAGCATCACCGCGGCGAGGATGTAGCAGACCCAGGAGAGGACAGCTGCCGGTCCCACAAGGACGCCGACGAGGACGAGCAAGGGTGCCGCGACGAACGTCCGCAGGCGGCGGTCTGTCGTGCTCATGTTCTGGCCCATGGGGCTCTCCTCCGGTTGTCGGATACCTCATGGGCGCCGCAGGGGCGGCCACCGGTTCCCAGCTCCGATCCTGCCACCGGGGGCAGGGTCGCGCGCGGCCGGTCGACGAAGGGCCCGCCGCCTGCATGACCGCAGGTCGCGGGGCCGAACGCACGGCGGGGGAGGGGGATTCGAACCCCGAGGGTGTTACCCCAACACGCTCTCCAGGTCGCCGCTGCCGCCCCACGTGAGCAGCGTCGGGATGTCCAGCAGCGGCAGCGGGAAGGGCGCGTCCCCGAACCAGTCCTGCCACACCCCGCTCAGGCCGGCGTATGCGCTGACCGGCCGCCCGACGGCGAACCGCGCACCGAGCATCGCGCCGAAGCTGTGCCCGACGACGCCGGTGGCCGGTCCGAGGGAGCGCACGCCCCAGAAAACGGGCGCGAGCGCGCGCGTCACTCGCTCGTCTCGACTGCGTCACCCCGAAGACGACGGTCCCGCCACGCGCGCCAGGCACCCGTCGACCACAGGGCCCACAGGACCAGCAGCGGCTGGAACGCGAGGCGGGCGGCGCGGGCGGTGTCGGTGTCGAGTCCGAAACCGTCGGTGCCGGTCACGTACTGCGAGATGTTGCCGGGGAAGACCGCCACGAAGAACGCGGCGACCACCCAGCCGACCAGCCAGCGGTGACGGCGGGGCGTCGCGAGGAGCGCGGCAGCGAGGACGATCTCCACGACACCCGAGCCGACCACGACGACGTCCGGGTCCAGCGGCAGCCACGGCGGCACCTGGGCCTGGAACTCCTGGCGGCTGACCGTCAGGTGGGCGGTGCCGGTGAAGCCGAGGAAGACGCCGAGCGCGACGCGGCCGACGGTGCGCGCGAACGACTTCGCGGCGACTGGCCAGGCAGGGGTGCTCGGTCCGGTCGGCGACGGGGTGGAAGAACGGGCGGCGTGCATGGCGGCTCCCGGGTGGACGGAGCAGGTCGCCAACGCTACGCACCGCCGCACCGCTAGGGTCGAATGGCTGGCCGATCTGGTCGCGCAGACTCAGACGCCGGTGGCGGACTCGGAGGCTGTCATGCGCCAGGCACTGGCTCGGATCCGGTACGTCGCCGGCATCCCGTCCGGTCTGGTGGTTGCCGTGGCGGCGACCTTCTACCTGCTGGTCAACGCACTCACGGCATGGTCGGCCGCGGAGGCCGGGGAGCTGGGTCTGTGGGCAACGGTCGTCGTGTCGGCCGCGGTGACCGCGGTCCTGTTCGTACGCTGGCACCACCGGTTCGCCGCGTCGCTGGACCCCGCGAAGCTGGGCCAGCCTGGTACCGCGAAGCTCGCCCTGCGCCGTGGGGTTGTCGTCCTCGTCGGGCTGGATTCCGCGGACCCCGGCACGACCTTCACCCGGCTGCTGGCGACCGCGGAACGACTGGAGTACCTCGCCCTGATCGCGACGCCGCAGGTAGAGGTCCGGGGGGTCGTGCCCGCGCTCCTCGGTCGGCTGATGGCGGTATCCGGGCGCAGCATTCCGGCCAGCCAGATCCGGGTGTGGGACCGCAACGAGGCTGATGCGATGGGCGACGTCGAGCAATCGGTCACCGAGGCGATCGCGTGGATGGGTCGACAGGGCTTGCACGCCTCGGAGATCGTCGTCGACGTGACCAAGGGCCGCCGCAGCATGGCGTTCGGCGCGCTGATTGCTGCCAACCGCGCCGACGTCGAGGTGCAGTACCTCGCGGCCGAGTGGCACCACCTCGACAACAAGCCGCGCCCGGGCTCCGAGGAGTTCAGCGTCGTGTCCGAGCACTGGGATGGTGTCGGCCCCGACTCCAACCGCCTGGACTCCTGACCGCACTGTCGACGGGTCTTGCCCATGACGGGGAGGCTCGCACCACACTGGTCACCCGGGGCCGGCGGCCTACCCTGTTCGCGTGCGCTCGCGACTGCTTGCTCTCGTCGCCTGCCTCCTCGTGGTGGCGGGGTGCACGGCTACGCCGGTGACCGGCGCGTCGCCCGGGTCCGAGCGTGCGCCGGCCGGATCGGCTGCCCCCGGGGTGTCGCAGAGCGCTCCGCCCGACGCAGCGGCCAGCCCTTCCACCGTGCCGTCGCCGAGCCCGCCATCCGGCGTGCGCAAGGTGCTGGTCGTCGTGGAGGAGAACCACAGCCTGAGCGAGATGCGGGACGCGATGCCGTACCTGTTCGGTCTGGCGCAGCAGTACGGCTACGCGACGGACTACCGCGCTGCCACCCACCCCTCGCTGCCGAACTACCTGGCGATCGCCGGCGGTTCGACGTTCGACGTCGCCGACGACGCCTCGCCGTCGGCCCACCCACTGACCGGACCATCGGTCTTCGGCGCGGCGATCGCCGCAGGGCGCACCGCCGGCCTCTACGCCGAGTCGATGCCGTCGGCATGCGACGTGGCGCCCAGCGGGCCGTACGCCGTCAAGCACGCGCCGTGGGCGTACTTCGTCGACGAGGCGGCGCTGTGTCAGGCCGGAATGGTGCCCACGGGGACGCCCGCGGACGGCGCCCTCGCCTCGGACGTGGCGGCCGGGGACCTGCCGACCGTTGGCATGCTGGTGCCCGACCTCGACCACGACGCGCACGACGGAACCTTGGCGACGGCCGACGAGTGGCTGCACGCGTGGTTGCCGGGGATCATGGCCGGGCCCGACTTCCTGGCCGGGCGCCTGGCGATCGTCGTGACCGCCGACGAGGACGACGGGAGCGCCGGCAACCAGGTCCTCACCGTGGTCATCGCGCCTGGCGTGACCCACGAGGTCGTGACCTCACCGCTCTCGCACTACTCGCTGACCGGGCTGCTCTGCGAGGTGGCTGGAGTGCCGCCGCTGCGTGAGGCCGCCGGGGCGCCGTCGTTCGCCGAGGCGTTCGGGCTGCGGCTCGCTTGACGTCGAGAAGCTATCGCTCGCCCCGCTCGACGAGGTCGCGCGGGACCTGGGCGTCGAGGTCGAGAGGTCGTGGGACGGCATCGGCGTCGTCGGCGGCGACGGCGGGGCGACGCCCGTCGGTGGCATGGGCGGGGGTTCACTGGGGGCATGGCCCGACTCGCCCGCTCCGACCGCCCGCTCGACGTCGTCCCGCTCGTCCGGCTCGTCTGCGGAGCCGGCGTGGGGCTGGTGCTCGGGCTCGCCATCGTCTGGCCGTCGTTCCTCTCCTCGGTGCTCGCTGCGTGGGCGGGCACGGCGGCGGTGTTCGTGGCGTGGACGTGGGCCGCCATCGGCACGATGGACGCCGAGGAGACCCGCGCGCATGCGACCCGGGAGGAGCCAACGCGCCCCGGCTCCGAGATCGTCCTGGTCGTCGCGGCTGTCCTCAGCCTCGGCGGGGTGGCGGGCATCCTGTTCGGCGGGCACTCGCACGAGGCCCTGCCGATGATCGCGACGATCACGGCGATCCTGACGTCGTGGGCGGCGATCCACACCGTGTACGCCCTGCGGTACGCGCGGCTGTTCTTCGCCGACGACGCCGGCGGGATCGACTTCCATCAGGCCGAGGCGCCGCGCTACAGCGACTTCGCCTACCTCGCGTTCGCCGTCGGGATGAGCTTCGCGATCTCGGACACCGACCTGGCCTCGTGGCGGATGCGGCGGCTCACTCTGTGGCATGCGCTGCTCGCGTACCTGTTCGGCACGGTGATCATCGCGCTGATCATCAACATCACCGCCGGGTGGTAGGGCGGCACGGGCCGGCGGGCCTCGGGTGCGGGACCGGGCCGGAGACGCCGCAGCCTCAGCCGCAGTCGTCGCAGACGCCGGTCGCCGGGAGGGCCATCGAGCAGGTCGGGCAGATCGCGACCGGGGTCTCGCGGGCGGGGGACCGCGTGGCCGGGGACCGGGTGGCGCGGGGGGTGCGTGGCGCGCGAGGGGTACGTACCGGCGTCGGGCGTGGCGCCGACGCCGGCTCGGTCACCTCGAAGCCTCGCTTGCGCAAGATCGCGACGGCGCCCTGCATGTCTCCGCTGAAGTCGTCCGACGTCGCGAGCCGCCCGGTGGCGAAGCGGTGGGCGACCCCGAGGACCGCCCTCGAGTCGTAGCTGCGGCCCTCGTGGATCAGCGTGTAGCCGCGGGACGGCCCGAAGCCGTAGACCTCGAGGAACTCCTCGCCGCCACGGGCGTCGTACTCGGCGAGCGCCTGGAGGACGTGCTGTCTGGTCACAGAGGAGAACGTGGCCACGACGAGTGAGCGTACGACGAACCGGGGCAGGAGCCGATCCCCCCCGTCCACCGAGACAGCTGCGGCGACTTGATCCCCGTCAAGGAGGTGTGACCGCGATCTTCGTACTTTGGGGGAACCCGAATGAAGGAGAACCCCATGTTCATCAACCGCATCGTCACCCTGCTGGCCGCTCTGAAGCCCGCTGTCGTGCAGGGCCACTGCGACACCGCCGAGGGCCCGGCCGTCAAGGACGGACGCAAGGCGTTGACGACGGGCAACATCAACCACGCGCTCAAGTGGATCACCGCCGACGGCGAGGCCGAGCTGCGTGACGTCTTCGAGAAGGCCCTGAAGGTCCGCACTCTCGGGGCGGACGCCGCTGAGCTCGCCGATCGGCTCTTCCTGGAGACGATGGTCCGCATCCACCGGATGGGTGAGGGCGTCGGCTTCACCGGTATCCAGCCCGCCGGCACCCAGATCGACCCGGTCGTCACGGCGGCCGACGAGGCCCTCGCCTCCGGTTCAGACGCAGACCTGCTGCCGATGGTGCCGCAAGAGCGCCGCGTCGAGCTCCACGAGCGGTTCCGCGCCGCGGTGGCCCTCAAGGACGTCGACCTGGACGACGTCGCGGCCGGGCGCCGCTACCTGGCCGCCTACGTCAGCTTCTTCAAGTACGCCGAAGGTGAGGACCACGACCACCACGGGCATGAGGGCCACGGCCACAGCGAGCACGGTTGCGGCTGCGGCCACGAGCACTAGGACACCCGTATGAATCGCCTTGTCAGGGTGGCCGGCGAATCCATGGCCCCCACCTACCGCTCGTCCGACCTGCTGCTTACCCGGCCGGCCGGACGAGCCGGGGTGCGGGCGCGGCGTGGCGATGTCGTGGTGTTCCGCCACGGCGAGGTGCGGATGATCAAGCGCGTGGTGGGCCTGCCGGGTGACCTCGTCGAGCTGGAGGCCGGACGCCTGTTCGTCAACCGAGAGCCCGTTGACGGCCGCCCGAGGGTGCCAGGCGCCTACACGCAGACCTGGCGGGTGCCCGGGGCGAGCTATTTCATGGCCGGTGACAACCCAGCCGTCTCGGACGACTCACGGGTCTGGGACGCGCCTTTCGTGTCGGACGAGGATGTCGAAGCGGTCGTCACGCGACGGCTGGTGGGGCACCGCCGCCCAAGGCGCTCACACCTCGTCGACCAGTCGCTCCAACCGCCCGGGTTGCGTGATCGAAACTGACCGTCCCGCGCCGATAACGATCAGACCCTGCTTGGCGAGGCTCTTCAGTGCCCGGCTGAGGCTCTCGGGGGACGTGTCGAGCAGGGAGGCCACATCCTTCTTGGCGAGCGGCAAGGTCACCGTGGCAACGCGGCCCCGCCAGGTGCTGGGCAGACCGAGCAGGTAGTCGGCCAGGCGGCTCTCGACGTCGCGCGAGGTCAGTGAGTTGAGTCGGTGTTCGGTGTCGGAGAGTCGCTCGCTCACCGTCGCCAGCATCCGCAAGCCGATCTCGGGGTGCTTCCTGATCAAGGCCTCAAGATCATCATGGCGGATCACGCAGAGCTGGCATTCGTCCAGCGCGGTGGCGTAGTCGTCGGGCCGCTGGCCCGTGAACACCGAGGTCTCACCGGTGAATTCGCCTGGCCCCAGCACCCGGATGAGTTGCTCGGACCCGTCGGCTGAGAGCCGGAAGATCTTGAGGCGTCCCGTGTGCAGCACCATGAGCTGCGACAGGTCGTCGTCGGCGGAGTAGGCGGTCTCACCCGCCTTCAGACGGGTCGGATGCGCCAGCCCCTCGACCCGTTGTTGGTCTCGCGCCGAGAGGCTGGCGAAGACCGGGACACGCGAGACGCAGGTGTCGGCCATGGCGCCAGCCTAGGAACATGGCGGCGCGGGCGGGGCCGCGACGATGCTCGCCCCGGCCGGGGACGGCGTGTCTAGACCATCGACGCGATCTGGATGAGGTTCCCGCACGTGTCGTCCAGCACCGCGGTCACCACCGGCCCCATCTCCAGCGGCTCCTGGGTGAACCGCACGCCGAGGGCGACGAGCCTGGCGTGCTCGGCGCGCACGTCGTCGACACCGAACGAGGTGTATGGGATGCCGTCGGCGACCAGCGCCTCCTTGAACACGCGCGCAGCGGGGTGCGCGTCGGGCTCGAGAAGGAGCTCGACGCCGTCGGGCTCACCCGGACCGACGACGGTCAGCCAGCGGTGGTCGCCCATCGGGATCTCGGTCTTCTTCACGAAGCCGAGCACGTCGGTGTAGAAGCGGAGCGCCTTGTCCTGGTCGTCGACCAGGACGCTGGTGACAGTGATCCGTGGCATGAGGTCCTCACGTAGGGGTGGGCCACCGCCGGGCGATCTCGCCGAGCGGTGTGGTGTCGAGCTGATGGAACGTGTAGCGGCCCTGCCGGTGCCGCAAGACCAGCCCGGCGTCCGCCAGCACGTCAAGATGCTGGGAGACCGCCTGCCGGCTGGAGGTAAGGCCGTGCTTCATCGTGAGGCGGGTGCAGAGCTCGAAGAGCGTCTGCCCGTCCCGGTCCACCAGCTCGTCGAGGATCGCTCG
>Ga0209539_1000848_pt1 | contig 17157 bp, 19 predicted proteins | sample BarGraNGADG00312_2_FD_184499 | JGI IMG/M metagenome (GOLD analysis project Ga0209539, IMG submission 184499) | Arctic peat soil microbial communities from Barrow, Alaska - Barrow Graham LP Ref core NGADG0011-312 (SPAdes) (version 2) | ecosystem: Environmental > Terrestrial > Soil > Wetlands >... | reverse complement strand
CCTGTACTTCACCCGGGAGGACGGCGGGCTGGCGGGCGTCGCGAGCCTCAGGGACCTGGTGCTCGCCGAGCCCGGCCGGCTCGTCGCCGAGCTCATGGAGGACGACGTCGTCGACATCGTCGCTGACGCGGACGAGGAGGAGGTCGGCCGCATTATGACCAAGTACGACCTCCTCGCCATCCCGGTCGTCGACGAGGAGCGGCGGCTCGTGGGCATCGTCACGCTCGACGATGCGCTCGACGCGGTGCTGCCCGACGACTGGAAGCAGCGGCTGCCGCGCCTCTTTCGCTAGGCCGGCCGCGGCGCGCGGCGGCCGGACGCTCGCGGCCGCGCTTGCGCCGCCGTTCAGACCGGCTGCGCCGCCGCCGGCGCCTCCACCCTCTCCCAGGCGACGCTGTGGCGCGGCGCTTCGACGAGCGTGGCGAGGTCGAGGCGGAAGCGGGCGATCTCGCCCTTGGCCTGGACCCTGCGAAACCCCCCGCCCTCGAGCACCTCAGGGTGGAACAGGTTGAGCTCGCGGATATAGCCGCGGAACGGGTCTCCGGGGCGCGCCCGGCTCAGGCCAAAGGCTTCGAGCGCCGCGACGCGGCGGTGCTTGAGCGACGCCTCGATCTCCTGGAGGAGGAACTGGAAGCCGCGCAGGTACTCCTCGTCGTAGAAGTACGAACAGGTGAGGACGTAGGCGTCGGGTGAGGGGGGGCCGGCCGGCAGGCAGCGCGCCCGCGGCAGCAGGCGCGCGGCGGCGGTGTGCATCCAGCCGACGACCGCGCCGCCCTCGAGGAGTGCACGGCCGAAGAAGCCGGCCTCGGCCTCGGCCTCCTGTTCCCAAGCCTGCCGCAGATCGGGCGCCGGAGTCGCGGCGCGCAGCGTCTGCCACCAGACGCAGCCCTGGCAGGCCGGCGCCAGCAGGTCGCGGGTGCTTGCGCTGAGGTCGATCGCCCTCACTCGTCGTCGACGGCCGCGATGTCGTCCACATGCACCTCGACGTGCGTGATCGGCGTGCCCGTGGTGCGCTCGAGGTAGGTCGCGCCGGCGCGCGCGACGGCCTCGCACACGGCCGGGATGCCGGCGCCCGGGTCGACGATGAGGTGCACCTCGAGCACCGGCCCGGCGTCGTCCTCCCCGAGGCGCACCGGGCCGTGGCGCTCCATGTGCACGCGCTCGCCCAGGGTCTGCAGAGGGTTGCGGTAGAGGTCCGCCACGCCGGGGATGTCTTTGATGGCGTCCCACACGGTGCTGGTGATGACTTCGGCCGAGAAGCTGGGCCCGGGTGGTTCGCGCACGCCGCCCCTTCCGTCGCTGGTGGCGCGAGTATACCGCCGTCGCGCCGCGCGCGGGGAGCCCGGCCCCCGCCGCTGTTTGCCACTGTGCGAGGCGCTCCCCTATACTCCTTGCGCACGAGCGGGGCCCGACCTTGTGTCCCGCGTGCCCCGAGCGACGATCGAGGCGGTCATCACGAGCGACGACATCACCATCTACCGTGCGGACTGGGTGCTGCCCGTGGCGGCGCCGGTGCTGGCCGACGGCGGGCTCGCCGTGCGCGGCGAGCGCATCGTCGGCGTGGGCCCGGCGCCCGACCTCACGGCCGCTCATCCGGATGCGCAGGTGGTCGATCTCGGCCGCTCCGTGATCATGCCCGGGTTCGTCAACTGTCACAGTCATATCGAATACTCGTCCTTCCGCGGCATCCTCGACGACTCCGAGTTCGGCGACTGGATCATCAGCCTCGTCGACGTCAAGGCCTCACTGACCCCCGAGGAGTACCTGGCAAGCGCGAAGCTCGGCGCCCTCGAGGCCATCTCGTCCGGCATCACCACCATCGCCGACACGAGCTACGGCGCCGCCACGCTCGAGGCGGGCGCCGAGGCCGGCTTGCGCGGGCGCCTCTATCTGGAGGTCTTCGGGGTCGACGACAAGCGGCTCGACGAGACCATGGCGGACGTCGAGCGGCGTCTCGCCGAGGCGCAGGCCGCGGCGCCGCCGCGCTTCGACGTCGGCCTGGCGCCCCACGCGCCCTACACCGCCTCTAGCCGCCTGTATCAGGCCATCTCGGGGCTGGCGCGTGAGCGCGGCCTCAAGGTCATGAGCCACGTCGCGGAGAGCAAAGAGGAGCTCACCTACATCCGCTCCGGATCGGGCAAGTTCGCCCACGACTACCGCGAGAAGATGGGCTGGGAGCGGATGCTCGTGCAGCCCTTCGGCGTGAGCCCCATCAAGTACCTGCAGCAGTGGGACGTCTTCGACGCGGATTTCCTCGCCGTCCACTGCGTGCAGGTGAGCCGCGACGACATCCGCATTCTTAAGGCCAAAGACGTCGCCGTCGCCCACTGTCCCAAAAGCAATGCGAAGCTCGGCTGTGGCGTCATGCCCTTGGCCGACCTGTTGCACGAGGGCGTGCGCGTCGGTCTGGGCACCGACAGCCCGGCCTCCAGCAACATCATGGACATGTTCGACGAGATGCGCACGATGCTCTTCCTGCACCGCGCGGTCGAGCGCGACGTCACGGTGCTCGACGCGCCGAAGTGCGTGCGCATCGCCACGCTGGGCGGCGCCGAGGCGCTGGGCATGCAGGACGACATCGGCAGTCTCGAGCCGGGCAAGTTCGCCGATTTCATCGCCGTCGACGTCTCCAAATCGCACTTCGCGCCCATCGACGAACCGTATTCGGCGCTCGTCTACGGCGCCAATCAGGACGACGTGCTGCTCACGGTGGTCGGCGGCGACGCGCTGTTCCACGAGCGCGGCTACACGGGCCTCGACGCGGAGGCCATCAGGCGCGCCGCCGTCGGCGTGCGCGAGAAGCTGCGCGACCGCGTGCGCGCCGGAGGCGTCCAGGTGGGCGCCGCCGAATCAGGCTGGTGGCATACCGCCAGCGCTCCAGGAGAGGGGACCCCCTAAGTGCTGCTCGACCGCCAACGTGTGAAGTTCTGGCAGAAGTGGGTGTTCGCGTTCATGGCCCTCATCATGGGCGGGTTCCTGGTCATGATCCCGCTGAGCAATAACCTGGGCTGCGGCGGCGCAACCTCCGCCACCGACCAGCTCGACACGGGGATCGCCAAGTATCAGGCGGCCGTCAAGGCCGACCCCAAAGACGTCGAGTCCTGGCGGAGTCTGGCCGAGAACTACGTGCTGCGCGCCAACCAGCAGCCGCAGGGCTCCGCCGCTCAGGAGGCCGACTGGCGCACCGCGGCGCGGGCCTACGAGCGTGCCGTCAAGCTCCTCCGCAAGCAGAAGGGCGCGGCGGCCAAGCGGCTGCGCCTGGACACGCTCCAGCAGCTGGTGAGCGTCTATATCCCCCTGAAGGACTTCCAGTCGGCTACCAGCGTCTACGGGCAGATCACCGCCCTCACGCCGAAGGACGCGCAGTCGTTCTTCTACATGGCGACCGTGGCCATCAGCGCCGGCGACACCAACACGGCGCTGCTCGCCTTTACCACGTTCCTCAAACTCGATCCGAACTCGCCCGACGCGCCGTCGGTCAGGGAGTGGATCGTCGCCAACTCGGGCAAGACCACACCCACGCCTACGCCGTCGTCCAGCACGGGAGGCGGGCAGTGAGCGACCTGTTCAGCGTCTCCAGCGAGCGCGCCGGCGACGGACTCGGTATCGTCGCCCTCTCCGGCGAAGTCGACATCTACACCGCTCCTCAGTTCAAGGAGTGCATGCTGGAGCTCCTCGACGCGGGCGTCGACAGGCTGGTCGTCGACCTGAGCGGCGTCACGTTCATCGACTCCACGGCGCTCGGCGTGCTCATCGGCGGCGTGCGCCGCGTGCACAGCGCCGACGGGGCCATGGCCCTGGTCGTCACCAGCCGCGCCGTGGAGCGCGTTCTCTCGATCACCGGCCTGGACCGCGTGTTCACGATCCACGCCACCCGCGCGGCCGCGCTCGAGTCGCTCGCCTGACCGCGCGGCCATCGTCATCTCGACACCGGGGTCCGCGCGGTGGTATTAACTCCCATCGTCCGGGACTGCCCGGTCACTTCGTCTGAGGTAGGTCCGTGAGGCTCATCGTCACAGAGAAGGATTCCGCCGCCCGCAAGATCGCCGACATCCTCGGCGGCAAGGTCACGGTCAAAGAGCACGGCCGCGGGCGCCAGAAGGTCAGGTCATATCACTTCGGCTACAAGGACGACGACGCCGTCGCCATCGGCCTGCGCGGCCACGTCATGGAGACCGTGTTCCCCAACACCTACCGGCGCTGGAGCCTCAAGTACCTGGGCGACATGATCGAGAGACCCGACTTGGCGTGGGTGGTCGACGGCGGCGCCGCCGGCACGCTCGCGGCGCTGCGCAGCGTGGCCAAAGGCGTTACCGAGGTCGTGATCGCCACCGACTACGACCGCGAGGGCGAGCTCATCGGCCACGAGGCGCTCGAGATCCTCCGCGGCGACGCGCTCAAGCGCCACCCGCACGACAAGCCCGAGAAGAAGAAGGCCGGCGCCGCCGGCCGCGGCAAGGCCGCGGCCGCCCCTCCGGCCGAGCCGCCCGCGGACAACGGCGACCCGCGCGTCAAGGCCATGCTGCCGGCGGCCGCTGTCGACCGCCACATCCGCGTGCGCTACTCGGCGCTCACCCGCGAAGAGGTCGAGGCGGCGTTCGCCAAGCCGTCCACCGTCGACTTCAACCTGGCCGAGGCGGCGCACTCGCGCCAGGACATCGACCTCATCTGGGGCGCCGTGCTCACGCGCTTCATGTCGCTGGCCGCGTACCGCTACGGCTCCGACTACCTGTCGGTCGGTCGTGTGCAATCGCCCACGCTGCGCCTGGTCGTCGACCGCGAGCTGGAGCGGCGCGCCTTCGTGCCGGTCCCTTACTGGGAGATCAAGGCCACGCTGACGCGCGGCGACGACACCGTCGAGGTGGCGCACGCCAAGGGCCGCTTCGATTCCCTCGAGGCCATGGAGACCGCGCTCGGACGCGCCCAGGCCGAGACCGCCGAGGTCACCGCCTACAAGGCGGAGCCGCGCAAGGTCGCGCCGCCGGCGCCGTTCAACACGACGGCGCTCATGAGCGCCGCCTCGGGTGGCGGCGCGTCGCCGGCGCGCGCCATGCGCGCCGCCGAGTCGCTGTACCTCGACGGCCTCATCAGCTACCCGCGCACCGACAACACGGTGTACCCGCCGTCGCTCGACCTGCGCGGCAGCCTCGAGGCCCTGGCCGGCTGGCGGCCTGTCGCCACCACCGCCGCGCGCCTGGCCAAGCAGGGCAAGTACACGCCCACCAGGGGCAAGAAGCGCACCACCGACCACCCGCCCATCTATCCGGTGGGGGTGCCCAAGAAGGAGCTCAGCGGCGACCAGGCCAAGGTCTACGACCTCGTCGTGCGCCGCTTTCTCGCGACGCTGCTCCCGGCCGCGGTGATCGAGGGCCAGCGCGTCGACGTGCGCATCGGCCACGAGCCCTTCCTCGCACGCGGCAGCCGCGTGGCCTCGCCGGGCTTCCTCGAGGTCTACGAGAAGTACGCCGCCAAGCGCGATCGGCCGCTGCCCGCGCTGCAGCCGGGCGACGTTCTCCAGGTGTGCGACCTGCGCAGCGAGAGCAAGGAGACGCAGCCCCCGTCGCGCTACGGTCAGGGTCCGCTCATCGAGAAGATGGAGGAGCTCAGCCTGGGCACCAAGGCCACCCGCGCCGACATCATCCAGCACCTCTACGACCGCAATTACGTGCGCGACAACCCCGTCGAGCCCACGGAGCTCGGTGTCGCGCTGATCACGGCCTTCGATGCCGCCATGAAAAAGGCGCCCGTCGACATCTCGTCATGGCAGATGACGGCCAAGCTCGACGACCAGATGACCCGCATCAGTGAGGGCGAACTGCGGCGCGACGAGGTGGTGGCCGAGAGCCAGGACATGCTGGAGCAGGCCTGGAAGCTCCTCGACGGCCACGTCGCCGACATCCGCGAGCGCATCAAGAGCGGCGTGCGCGAGGATCTCACGCTGGGCGAGTGCAAGAACTGCGGCGGCCAGCTCCGCGTGCTGCGCGGTAAGACCGGCAAGCGCTTCGCCGCCTGCGTCGGCAAAGAGGGCGACGAGCCGCAGCCGGCAGCCGAAGGAGAGCGCCCACGGCGCGGCTGCGGCCAGACCTTCCCGCTGCCGCAGCGCGGCGCCATCACCCCCACCGGCAAGACCTGCGGCCAGTGCGGCTGGCCCGAGATCAAGGTCGTGGGCGCCGGCGGCCGCGGGCGCCCGTGGGTACTCTGCGTCGACATCGACTGCCCGAGCAAAGAGAAGTACCGCTCGCGCGCCAAGAAGAACGCCTGAGCGCGAGCCCTTCCCGGGCAGACCACGAGGGAGACCGGCGTGAGCGAACGGAGCGGTGTGCTGATCACGCTCGAAGGCTGCGACGGCTGCGGCAAGAGCACGCAGGCGGCGCTGCTCTGCGAGCGCCTTGCCGCCTGCGGGCTGCCGGTCGGCCCGTCGTCCGCACCGGGCGCCGTGATCCGCGAACCCGGCGGCACCGCGGCCGGTGAGGCCGTGCGCGACGTACTCCTGCACGGTCCCGAGGCGCTGGCGCCCTGGACCGAGGCCCTGCTGTACGCCGCGACCCGCGCCGAGCTCGTCGAGCGCGTGCTGCTGCCCGAGCTCGGCGCCGGCCGCGTGCTCGTCCTCGACCGCTTCATCGACTCGTCGCTCGCCTATCAGGGCTTCGCCCGCGGACTGGGCATCGACGCGGTGCTGGCCGTCAACGAGCCGGGTCTGCGCGGCCTGCTGCCCGACCTCACGATCGTCCTCGACGTCGATCCGCTCGTGGGGTTGGCGCGCGCCGGCGGCGCGCCCGACCGCATCGAGGCCGAAGGCCTCGATCTCCAGCAGCGGGTCGCCGCCGGCTTCGCCGTGGTGGCGCGGCGCTTCCCGGAGCGCGTGCGTCTGATCGACGGCTTCCGCGACATCGACATCGTCGCCGTCGACGTGGAGGCCGCGGCGCTCGAGGCGGTCGCCGCCGCCGGCTTGCGGCGCGGCGGCTAAGGGCGCCCCGTGTTCGACGACGTCCCCGGCCAGGAGAAGGTCAAAGAGATGTTCGCGCGCGCCCTGCGCGAGCGCACTCTCAGCCACGCGTACCTGCTGAGCGGCCCCGAGGGCCTGGCCAAGACGGCCTTCGCGCGCGAGCTCGCCGTGGCGCTCGTCAGCGCCTGCGGCGGCTGCGGGACCTGCCCCGAGTGCGAGCGTGCGCGCCGCGGCATCCACCCCGACCTGCACGTGGTCGAGCGCGAAGGCGACCTCATCCGCTTCGAGCAGGTGGGGCCGGTGATCGCCGACCTCAGCCTCAAACCTTTCGCCGCCGGCCGCCGCGTCTGGGTCATCCCCGAGGTCGAGTACCTGCACCCGGCGGCGGCCAACAAGCTGCTCAAGAGCATCGAAGAGCCGCCGGACTACGTGTACTTCCTGCTGGTCACCGACCGTCTCGAGCGCGTGCTGCCGACGATCGTCTCCCGTTGTCAGCAGGTCGAGTTTCGTCCGCTCAGCGACGAGCAGGTCGCCACGTACCTGCGCGAGAGGTACGGCCTCGGTGGAGCCGAGGCCGCGGCGCTCGCGCGCCTCTCGGGCGGCGCCGTGGAGCGCGCCCAGCGGCTGGCGGACGATGCGCGCGGCCCGGGCCGCCGGGCGAAGTTCCTGAAGCAGGTGGCGTTGCTGCTCGCCGGCGTGCGCGGCGACAAGGCCGCGGATGCGCAGCGGGCCTTCATCAACGTGCTCGAGCAGCAGCATCTGGAGATCAAGGGCGCCATCCAGACCGATCTGGAGAAAAGGCTCGGCGGGCTCGAGCAACAGTTCCAGGATGATCGCGACCGAAAGTGGTACGTCAAGAAAGCCGAGGAGCGCGCCAAGCGCGAGGAAGCGCGCCTGCGGCGCGTCGCGGCGCAAGACGCCGTCGACCTCCTCGCCGCCTGGGTGCGCGACCTCTGGGTGGTCGCCTGTGGGGCATCCGATGTACTCTGGAACTGCGACCGCGCCGACGAGCTCGCCGGGGCGGCCGTGGCGACACCGGAATACTACGCGCGCCTGATGGCCGTCGTGGCCCGGACTCGCAAGGATCTGTATCTCAACATCGATCAGAAGCTCGCGCTGCAAGCGCTGTTCGCGCGCTTCGAGGAGGTCGCAGAGAGTGCCTAGGATCGCCAGCGTCGTGTTCCGCGGCGGCGGCAAGGTCTACCAGTTCGACGCCGGCTCCCTCGAGGTCGTGCCGGGCGACCGCGTGGTCGTCGACACTACCCAGGGCGCCGATTTCGGGCGGCTCGTCAAAGGGCCCGACGTGGTGCCGCCCGAGCAGGCGCCGCGTGGCCTCAAGCGGATCCGCCGCAAGGCCACGCAAGGCGACCTCGACGCCGTCGCCTCCCACCGCGACGACGAGCTCGAGGCCAAGCGCGTCTGCCGGCAGATCGTCGCCGAGCTCAGCCTCGACATGAAGGTCGTCGAGGCGCGCCAGGCCTTCGAAGGCGACAAGGTCATGATCACCTTCTTCGCCGAGGAGCGCGTCGACTTCCGCGAGCTCGTCGGCAAGCTCAACGAGCGCCTCAAGCGGCGCGTCGAGCTCAAGCAGGTGAGCGCCCGCGACGAGTCGCGCATCGTCGGCGGCTACGGCCCCTGCGGCCGCAGCCTCTGCTGCGCGACCTTCGCCGGCGACCAGGAGCCCGTGTCCATCCGCATGGCCAAAGACCAGAACCTGCCGCTCAACCCCACCAAGATCTCCGGCTGTTGCGGCCGCCTCATGTGCTGTCTCAAGTACGAGCACCAGGTCTACGTGTCGTTCCGCAAGCGGGCGCCCAAGCGCGGCGCGATCATCACGACGCCCGGCGGCGAGGGCAAGGTCGTCGAGCTGCTGGCGCCGGTCGACAGTGTCACGGTAGACCACGGGGAGGGCCGCGCCGTCACGTACAGGCTCGCAGAGCTCGGCAGACCCGCCGACGGGGAGGAATCGTCATGAGCGAGACACATGCAGTGCTCAACGTCCCGAGCGTCTCCTGCAATCACTGCAAGATGGCGATCGAAGGCGCGGTGGGCGCCCTGGCCGGTGTCCGGTCGGTAGCCGTGGACGTCGACGCCAAGAGCGTGGCCGTCGATTTCGAGGCCGGCGACGTGACGCTCGAGACGATCGAGGCGGCCGTCCAGGAAGAGGGCTACGCGGTCGCCGGTCGCCACGTGTTCGGCGAGTGACCGCCGCCGGGCGGTGGCCGCGGCGCAGGCGTCGCGGCCGGTTTGGCAAGACGACGGGCGGCTGGTACCATATCGCGTCGCCACCTGTGGGCCGTTAGCTTAGTTGGTAGAGCAGGGGACTCTTAATCCCAAGGTCGAAGGTTCGAATCCTTCACGGCCCACCACACAATCACCTGCGTAGCGGCACAATTCTCTGTCCCTGCCCGGCAGCCCCAAGCTCCCGAAGTACCCTTCTGCCAACGGATTGCCAACGCGGACCTCTCAGAACCCTTCCGGCATGACCAACGCGGCCACTGCGCCGGAGGCTTCCTCGGCGTCGCGCGGCATGGCGTGCGCGTAGAAGTCGAGAGTCACGCTTGTCTTCGAGTGGCCCAGGCGTCGAGACACGACGCTGACCGGCTGCTTGCCTTCCATGAGCGCGATCGTCGCGAAGGTGTGACGCAAGCCGTGCAGTGATATGCGCGGCATCTTCGACTTCGTGACGGCGCTCTCGAAGAGCTTCGAGACACGGTCCGGGTGCAGCTCGCGACCTATCTCGTTGGTGAACACGAGGTTGAGCTGGCCGAGCCCTTCCGGCCGGTCCTTACCCCACACGTCGCGGTGCGCCATCTTCTCAGCGTTCTGCGTCGCCTTGTGGCGATCGAGCACGGCACAGACGGACGCCGGCACCGCGATCGTGCGACGGCCGGCCTCTGTCTTCGGCTCGCTCGCGGTCACGGTGTAGCCCACGGGCACGAGGCCGCGGCGGATTGTGATCGTGCCAGCTTTCAGGTCGACGTCTTCCCAGGTGAGGCCCAGGAGCTCGCCGCGCCGCGCCCCGGTGGTCGCGTAGAGCAGCCAAAGCGGACGCAGGCGGTCGCCGTCCGTCGAGACGAGGAACTTCTTGAGCTGCGTCGAGTCCCACGCCGACAGGACGCGGTCCTGTTTCACGGCTTCGGGAAACTCGACGTTGTCGCCCGGGTTCCGCGGGATGAGGTTGTCGCGGACGGCGTCCCGCAGTGCCCGGTGAAGCGTGGCGTGGACCCGGCGTACCGTCGTCGGACTCAGAGCCGTGTTCACGGGCGGAAGGACGACCTCGGCCTTGGCCTTCTTCGACTTGCGCCGACGCGGCTTCTCTTCCTTCGGCTTGCGCCGCGGCACGCGGCCATTCTCGGCGAGCCACGCATAGTGCGCGGCGATCCGCTGCCGGTTGAGGTTCTGCAAGGGCGTGGCGCCGAGGTTCGGTGTCAGGTGATGGACGACGTGGACCTCGTAGGACACGACCGTCGTCGCCCGCAGCTTTCCGTTCTTGAGGCTCGGCAGCCACATATCGTTGAGATACTGGCCGAGCGTCAGCTTGCTCGGCTCGACGTAGGTGCCCTGGCTCATGCGCTCGACGACCTTGTGGAGCGCCGCGTCCGCGTCCTTCTTCCGCAGGAACCCGCCCTCGGTCTTCTGCTGGCGTTTCGCCGTCGTGACGAGCTCGCCGCCGCACTTCTCGCAGGCGGCCAGCTATACTATTTCTGCTGCATGGACTGCAAAGAGAAGTTCGAAGAGGACCCGAAGTCCCACATCTGAGAGGCGCAATGCACGGTATTCCCGCCGCCTTGGCGATCTTCTTCGTCACGTTCGTTGGATTCCTGATTCTTCGAGCGGCTGAACGCCACATCGCTCCCAGCAAGGCGACGCTAGACGAACGCCTGACGATCAGCCCCGGCCCCGAAGGAGACGTACCATGAGCGACAGAACGCCGCCGCCTGCCGCGCCCTCGCCGCCATGGGCGCCACGCCCTACCGCCTTGCGCCCCCGGACGGCGCCGGCGAATGGAACGACCGGCTGCAAGCCGTAGGGCTCGCCGCCATGCGCGCCGAGCTGGACGCGGCTATCTGTGGCGCCCTCGCGCCGCGCCCCTAGGTAACGCCTCGGCACACGACGAAATGAGGTGCCGCAGCGACGACGCCGTCATCGGGTCGCGCGCCGGGGCCGGCGAAGCCGGCTGAGCCGGCCTTCTGGGGCCGCTCCCCCCTGCCATCTAGGTAGTTCACCCGAGTCGTATCCCGATTGCCGCTTGTGACGCGGGGCACAATTTAGAGGGGCCGCCGCCGCGGACGGCGGGCCGCCCGAAGGGGGGAGCCATGGAGTCCGTCGAGATCCTCAAACGGGAGCACCGGACGGTGCTGCTCATCGTGAAGGCCGCGCGCCGCGACCTCGAAGACGCCGGCGAGACACACGAGATCGCGGCAGCCGACGATCTCTTGCCAGAGGCAAGAAGGAACGCCCGCCGCCGGCTCACGGACGCCGAGGTCGTCACCCTTCATGATAGGACAACCTTCATTGTGAAACGAGTTCTAAGTCAATGGCCGCACTCGGACACAGGCCCGGCGGCAGAGCGCGCGGGTGTGCCCCGGATGTTGCCTCAAATCGCGTACAGCTAAAGGAGATACCGTGAAAGCACTGGTTTATGGCGGTCCGGGTAAAAAGTCCTGGCAGGACGTTCCGGAACCGGAAATCATTCACCCCACCGACGTGATCGTGCAGGTCGACACAACCACCATCTGCGGAACGGACCTGCACATCCTCAAGGGCGATGTGCCGGCCGTCCAGAACGGCCGGATTCTGGGCCACGAAGGCGTCGGGACCATCACGGAACTCGGTTCTTCCGTGGGCAGCCTCAAGGTAGGCGATCGGGTCATCATCTCCTGCATCAAGTCCTGCGGACACTGCGCCAATTGCAAGGCCGGACTCTATTCCCATTGCCTGGGGGACGAAGGACAGTCCGGAATCGGCTGGGTCTTCGGGCATCTGATCGACGGCACCCACGCCGAATATGTCCGCGTACCGTATGCGGAGAACTCGCTGTACAAGATGCCCGAGGGTGTCAGTGATGACCAGGCCGTCATGCTTTCGGACATCCTGCCCACGGGTTTCGAGATCGGCGTCCAGTACGGGGGGGTCAAGCCCGGGGACGTGGTGGCGGTAATCGGGGCCGGACCGGTGGGGTTGGCGGCCATTGCCACGGCCGGACTCTACGGCGCGGCAACAATCATTGCCATCGACTTGGACGAGACCCGCCTGGAGCAGGCCAAAGAGTTCGGCGCCACCGACGTCGTCGTCTCCGGAGCAGCCGACTGGAAGGAGCAGGTTCTGGCGCTGACCGACGGAGCAGGTGTCGATGTGGCCATTGAGGCGGTCGGCGTTCCGCAAACCTTTGATATGGCCACTGAGCTGGTCCGCCCCGGGGGCAATGTGGCCAACGTCGGGGTCCACGGAAAGCCGGTCGAATTGCATCTGGAGAAGCTGTGGATCCAGAACATCAACATCAGCATGGGGCTGGTCAACGCCAACACAACCCCCATGCTGCTGAAGCTTGTGGCCCAGAAGAAGATCCCGGCTGAGAAGCTTGCGACCCACCATTTCACCTTCGACCAGGTCCTGGATGCCTACGACACCTTCTCCCGCGCGGCCGAAACCAAGGCCCTGAAGGTTGTTATCAGCCGCTAGTTCTTGAAGCCGGGGATGTAAGGGGCGGGGCTGGACTGGTACGAGACGGGCGCCGAAGAGAACGCCGCCGCCTGCCGCGCCCTCGCCGCCATGGGCGCCACGCCCTAGCGCCTTGCGCCCCCGGACGGCGCCGGCGACTGGAACGACCGGCTGCAAGCCGTAGGGCTCGCCGCCATGCGCGCCGAGCTGGACGCGGCTCTCTGTGGCGCCCTCGCGCCGCGCCTGTAGCGCCGCATTTGCCGAGCAGTACGGGCGCGAGGCCACGCCGCCGGCGAAAGTTGTTGCCCTTAAAAAGAAAGGCGGCGCGCGTTTCTCTATCCGGCTTCACCGCCTGCACCGGCGCGGTGCACGCCGAAACCCGAAAAAGGGGCGCCGCGCGCCGAGCCTAGACCGCGCCAGAGACGCACAGGGCGCCCGTAGTTGCCACGCGGCGGGTTGCCTATCACCGCCTTCAGCGTATGGCTCATGACGAGGGCTTCCCATTGGTGCGCCGAGCACTCCAGTAAGTAAGGCCATGCCAGCACGCGACAAGGCGGCCGATATGACGCTACGCGAGGCCGCCGCCGCCCACGCCGCGCCGGCGGCCGGCAAGGGTGACGATGGCCCGGCAAGGGTGACAATGCCGACGGCCTCGTGCCGGGTGTGGGCTTGGGCGAACAGTCATGGTCGCCGTTGTCGTCGCCGATACTAGAAGCAACTGTGAGGGGAGGGCCATGGTCATCGCGACGTTCAACTCGGCTACGGGCTGGGCTGGCAAGACGATCACCCACGACAACGGCGTCTTCACGCTGGAGGGCCATGGCCCAATCACAGCGCAGGATGTCCTCAGCTACGACGAAGCTGGCCACATTGAGTGGGCCTACGACGGTCTGAAGGACTGGACCTGCCAGCTATGCCAGTTGCCAGCGGAAACCGTAGCGCCGACCGACCGGGTGCTGTTCCAAGGCATGAGCCATGAACACGGCAGGAACGCCATGGTGACGCTGTACCCCAACCGCATTGAGCGTGCGAAGGAGCGGTCGCGTGCCTCGTTCTCGAAAGCCCATCAGGACTTTGAAGTGACGCCCCTGAAGTCGGTGACATCCGTCAGGGCACAGAAGGACGGCATGAAGCGCACCAAGGTGACGGTGTACGCATCGGCAAACGCCATTAACTTCCGCTTCGAGCACGCAGAGGCACACCCTTCAAAGACGCCATCATGGCTTTGATTCTCGCCAATAGCTGACCAAGGCCACACAGAGGCCCGCCACCCGTGAGGGCAGCGGGCCTCTTCTCGCGTCAGATCCTCAGCGGTTTTCTGCCAACGCTTTTGCCAACGCACCACCTATAACCGGGCAGAATCCGGGAGGACGTTGGCAGGGCACTCCGGGCCAATCTAGCCTCAAACGTGCCCGGGTTGCAGACAGGACATGAGCCTATAGGATGGCCTTTGACCACTCTTAATCCCAAGGTCGAAGGTTCGAATCCTTCACGGCCCACCAGCCTTCGCGCGGCAGCACGTGCCGCCTCCAGAACAGTTGCCCAGGCGCTCGCCGCTCTGCTATCGTTGTCTGGATATGGGCCACTGTGACGCACTTCACCTGACGGGAGCCCCGACACCGTGAACGGCCGCATGAAGCCCACCGTGGGCCGCCTCCTGGACGACGCCCGCCTCTCGCTCGCCCCCCGCGGCGGCGAGGACGTCATGCGCCAGGGTCTCATCATGCTCGCCTGCTACGCGGCCTACGACGTCTCTCGCGCCGTCGTCGTCGGCCGAGAGGCCGTCGCCATGGCCAACGGCCTCTTCTTCATGAACCTCGAGAAAGCCATGGGCATGTTCTGGGAGCCGTGGGTCCAGGGCCGCGTCAGCGCGTTCCCGCCGCTCATGGACTTCCTCGTCTGGTCGTACGGCGCCCTGCATCTGCCGCTCATGATGGGCACCATGGTGTGGATCTTCACGCAGCGCCGCAGCCGCTGGACGCAGTTCCGCAACTGGTTCCTCGCCATGAACTTCATGGCGGTCCTGCTCTACTTCCTGCTGCCCACGGCGCCGCCGCGCATGATCTTCACCTCCGGCATCGCCGACATCAGCTACCTGCAGGGCAAACGGCCGTCCATCTTCGAGAACGGTTTCCTCGCCAACCCCTTCGCGGCCATGCCGAGCCTCCATTTCGCCTATGCGCTCTTCCTGGCGCTCGCCGTTTTCATGCTGGCGCGCCAAGCTTGGCTGCGCTGGGGCGGCTTCGCGTACCCGGCGCTGGTGCTCCTCGCCATCGTCGCCACCGGCAACCACTTCTTCGTCGACGCGGTCGCCAGCGTGCTCGTGCTGCTGGCGGCCTACGTCCTCGCCGCCAATCTCCAGACGAGCGACGTTGCAGGCACGCGCGCCGTGACGGTGCGCGAGCGCGACGGCTGACGTGGCGAACCTCAAGACCCGGTACACCGACGGAGCGCGCCGCGGCTTCTTCAAGGTCGGCGTCGTGCTCGCCCGCCTCGGCCTCACCGCCGACGTGCTCACCATCTTCGGTCTGCTGCTGCACGTCGGTGCCGCGCCGATCATCCTCGCCGGCCACTTCGTGTGGGCGGCGCTTGTGCTCGCCGTCGCGGCGATCTGCGACGCCCTCGACGGCGCCGTGGCGCGCGCCGGTGTGGGACCCACGAAGGCGGGCGCTTTCCTCGATTCGACGACCGACCGGATCTCCGAGCTCCTGGTCTCCGGGGCTCTCGCCGTGTATTTCGCGCGTCAAGGGGAGTGGTGGGCCACGGCCGCCGTCCTGGTGTTCATGGGGGCGGCCCAGATGGTCTCGTATACGCGCGCCCGCGCTGAGGCGCTTGGCGTGGACTGCAAGGTGGGTCTCATGTCGCGCCCGGAGCGCATCGTCGTGCTCGGCGTCGGCCTCCTCTTCTCCGGCTGGCGCCTCGGCGAGGCGAGCGTGCTCGTCTGGGTCGTGTACCTGCTCGCGGTGCTGACCTCGCTGACCGTGCTGCACCGCATGGTCCACGTGATGCGCAAGCTCCGCGCGACTGCGTGATATACTCTCGCGCGTTATCGTTGAGCCCGCGGGGAGCGTTGCGCACGCCCGCGGGCGGTGCGCATCGAGGCGGCCGCGCACGCGGTCGCTGCAAGTGGAGGTAGACCGATCTTGGGTAATCCGGTACGCGTTGCGATCATCGGCGCCGGCAACTGCGCCTCATCCTTCGTGCAGGGCGTTGAGTTCTACAAGAACGCCAAGAAGTCGGACTTCGTCCCCGGCCTCATGCACCCCGTGCTCGGCGGTTACCACGTCCGCGACATCGAGTTCGTGGCCGCCATCGACATCGACAAGAACAAGGTGGGCAAGGATCTCAGCGAGGCTATCTTCACCAAGCCCAACAACACCGTGAAGTTCTGCGACGTGCCCAAGAAGGACGTCAAGGTCGCGCGCGGCATGACCCACGACGGTCTCGGCAAGTACCTTTCGCAGATCATCGAGAAGGCGCCCGGCGCCACCGCCGACGTCGTCGGCATGCTCAAGGAGACGCAGGCGGACGTGGTGGTCAACTACCTGCCGGTGGGCAGCGAAGAGGCCACCAAGTGGTACACGGAGCAGATTCTCACGGCCGGGTGCGCCATGGTGAACTGCATCCCCGTGTTCATCGCTCGCGAGCCCTACTGGCAGAAGCGCTTCGTCGAGGCGGGCGTGCCGATCATCGGCGACGACATCAAGAGCCAGGTCGGCGCCACCATCGTGCATCGTGTGCTGACGCGCCTCATGCGCGAGCGCGGCGTCAAGCTCGAGCGCACCAGCCAGCTCAACGTGGGCGGCAACACCGACTTCCTCAACATGCTCGAGCGCGAGCGCCTCGAGTCGAAGAAGATCAGCAAGACCAACGCCGTCACCAGCCAGCTCGACTACGACATGGGCGCCAAGAACGTCCACATCGGTCCGAGCGACTACGTGGAGTGGCTCGACGACCGCAAGTGGGCCTACATCCGCATGGAGGGCCGCACCTTCGGCGACGTGCCCCTCAACATCGAGCTCAAGCTCGAGGTCGTCGACTCGCCGAACTCGGCGGGCATCGTCATCGACGCCGTGCGCTGCGCCAAGATCGGGCTCGACCGCGGGCTCGCCGGTTCGCTCGAGGGCCCCAGTAGCTACTTCATGAAGTCGCCGCCGGTGCAGCATCCCGACGATCAGTGTCGCCGCATGACCGAGGAGTTCATCGCCGGCGAGGGTCCCGGCGCCGCCGCCGTCTGCCAGGGCTGACGCCCGCGGCTGCGAGCGTTCGCTCCAGGGTTTCCGGACGGGCCGGGGCCGAGAGGCCCCGACCCGTCCGTCGTTGCGGCCAGGCCGGCTCGTGCCGACGGCGGCGCCTGCCCGGCGACGTGCGGTAGCATGGGCGTCATGGGCCACAAGATCGGCATCCTCACGCCCTTTCTCTGGACGACGCCCTCGGGCGTGAACCGCCAGGTGGAGGCGCTCGTCGAGCGGCTCACGGCGCGCGGCCACCGCGTCACCGTGATCGCCCCCAGCGCCGACCGGCTGGCGGTCGGCGAGGCGCAGCGC
>Ga0209539_1000846_pt1 | contig 17209 bp, 22 predicted proteins | sample BarGraNGADG00312_2_FD_184499 | JGI IMG/M metagenome (GOLD analysis project Ga0209539, IMG submission 184499) | Arctic peat soil microbial communities from Barrow, Alaska - Barrow Graham LP Ref core NGADG0011-312 (SPAdes) (version 2) | ecosystem: Environmental > Terrestrial > Soil > Wetlands >... | reverse complement strand
CCTCTACAGGCTCGCGGTGCAGGTGACGACGCAGGTCTCGGCGAAGGTGCTCGACTCGATCGGGTTCGCCCCTGACGCCTACGACGTCGACCGCACGCTCGCGTGGCTCAAGGAGGTGTCCGACCGTTCGGCCAAGTCGATCAATGCGGCCACGAGGGCGCAGATCGACGCGGCCCTAGCCGGGGATGACCCGTCCAGCGCGGTGACGAACGTGTTCGACGTCGCGGAGAGTTCGCGCTCGGCCGAGATCGCGGTGTCAGCGGTCACGATGCTCTCGGCGTGGGCGACCCAGGAGTCGGCGCAGCAGGTCGCTGGTGACAGGGCGTCGAAGACGTGGCTGACGGGCGGGAACCCGCGGGCGAGCCACGCCGCGATGGATGGCGAGACGGTCCCGCTCTCCGAGAACTTCTCCAACGGCCAGGCGTGGCCCGGCGATGCGTCGGGCGGCTCCGCCGAGGACGCCGGCTGTAACTGCGAACTGGAAATCTCCGTCTCCTAGCGAACCGCGACCCGCACGGCCGTCCTGTCCAGGGCGGCCTTTCCTATACCCCCTTGGAGGGGTCGTGAAGATCAAGACCGCGTCCGTCAAGATCAAGGCCGCCGGCCCTGCCGATGGGCTGCTCGACGGCCAGTTCACCGCCTACGCCTCTGTGTTCGGCAACGAGGACTCCTTCGGCGACACCGTCGTCAAGGGCGCCTTCACGGACACGCTCGCCGAGTGGGCTGCGTCGGGTGACTCCATCCCGTGCCTGTGGGGCCACGACATGCAAGACCCGTTCTCCAACATCGGGTCTGTCGTCACGGCCGTCGAGGACGACCACGGTCTGCTCGTCACCGGGCAACTCGACCTCGAAGCGCCCAAGGCCGCGCAGGTGTACCGGCTCCTCAAGGGGCGCCGGGTGACGCAGATGTCGTTCGCCTACGACGTCATCGACGGTGGGCCTGTCACCACGGACGGCAACACGACGTTCGAGCTGCGCACCCTCAAGCTCTACGAGGTCTCGGTCGTGCCGCTCGGCGCGAATCAGGAGACGGAAGTCCTGGCCGTCAAGGCCGCCGTGGACGCTCTCGCGGCGGACGGCATGAAGGTTGGTCGCGTCCTCGCGGCCAAGCACATCGACTCCCTGCGCTCCGCGCAGGAGGCCATCGGCTCCGTCATCGCGGCAGCCGAGGCAGACCAGGAGAAGGCCAGCGCGGCCGGCACGGCCAAGGACGAGGAGCCCTCTGGGGCCAAGTCCGAGGAGCCCAGCCCCGACGTGACCGCCGATGACCTGGCAACCCAGATCCGCATCAAGATCCTAGAAAGGGTCTCGCCATGAATATGCACCAGAAGCGCGCAGCGGCCCTCGCTGCCGCGCAGGCCATCGTGGAGGGCGCCAAGGCGTCCGTCCGCAACATGACCGACGACGAGAAGTCGCAGGTCGAAGTCCACCTCAAGGAGGTCGACGAGCTCGACGTCCAGATCAAGGCCGCGGACGGCGACCAGGCTCGCCTGGCCCGTCTCGCCGAACTGACCCCCGAGGCCAAGTCGGGCAACTCCGACGAGGGCCGTCAGGAGATCGCTCGCACGCTCGGCGATCACTTCGCCAAGCACGTCGGCAAGGAGGGGTTCGCGAACCTCAAGGCGATCGGCGGCTACACCGTGTCCGCGCCGGAGTACGTGAAGGCAGCCACCGACCCGCAGCTCATCACGGGCACCCCGTTCGGCCTCATGCTGACCGAGGTCGACCGGACCATCGTGCACGCGAACCGTCCCGGGCCGGTTGTCGCCGACCTGATGGGTTCGGGCACGCTCTCCGGCAACGCGATCACCTACTTCATTGAGGGTGCCCTCGAGGGTGACCTCGCGACCGTCGCGCAGGGTGGTGCGAAGCCGCAGTTCCACAACGCGGACCCGTCCACCGTGACCGACGCCCTCAAGAAGATCGCAGGCTGGTGGGACACCGCGGACGAGATGGTCGAGGACCTTCCGTTCATGGTCTCGGAGATCAACAACCGGGGTCTGTACCGCCTGTCGATGGTCGAAGAGGCGCAGCTCACCAACGGTCCCGGCACGGGTTCGACGGTGCTGGGCCTGCTCAACCGCACGGGTATCCAGACCGAGACCCAGGCCGTTTCGCCTGACTCGGCCCAGGACGCGCTGTTCCGCGCGATCACGAAGGTGCAGACGGCGACCGGTCTGTCGGCGGATGGCATCATCATCCACCCGACCGACTACCAGAAGCTGCGCCTGTCGAAGGACGCCAACCAGCAGTACTTCGGCGGCGGCTTCTTCTCCGGCCAGTACGGCAACGGTGGCATCGTGTCCCAGCCCCCGCTGTGGGGTCTGAGCACGGTCGTCACGACCGCTGTCGCTGCGGGCACGGCCATCGTGGGTGCGTTCAAGCAGGCCACGACCGTGTACCGCAAGGGCGGCCCCCGCGTCGAGTCCACCAACTCGGACCTCGGCAAGTTCACGGCCGACATCATCACGACCCGCATCGAGGAGCGCGTGGCCCTGGCCGTGCGCATCCCGCTCGCGATCGTGAAGGTCACGCTGCTGTAGGCGTGATCGGTGCGGGGGTTGGTCACAAGCCAGCCCCCGCACCGACACCACCCCCACCCGTCATCGACCACAGGGAGTCGGCCATGAAGGAATACACAATCGTCATCGGCGGTCTGCCGCACACCGTCCAGCTCGACGAGGCCGAGGCGAAGCGTCTCGACGCGAAGCCGGTCAAGTCGGTCGAGACCAAGCAGGCGCCGGCACCGCTGAACAAGGCGCGGACCGCGCAGAACAAGTCCGGTGGCCGCTGACCCGATCGTCACCACCGAACAGCTCACGCTGTATCAGGGTGGTGACGCACAGTCCGCGATCGACGAGGCGACATCCCTGGTGCGCAAGTACTGCGGGTGGCGTGTCACTCCGAGTGCTGCCGAGACGGTGACGCTCGACGGGTCTGGCACGAGCACGCAGATCCTCCCGAGCCTGCACGTCACGGCGATCACGTCGGTGACCTATGACGGTGTGCTGCTCGCCGCGGCGGACTATTCGTGGTCGCCCATCGGCGTCATCGAGTACGTGCCTCGCGGCCCGTATTTCGCGCAGGTGTGCCGCTGGTCGATGGGGCTGGGCAAGGTCGTGGTCGTGATGACTCACGGCTACGACGAGGCGCTCGACCTGTCTCGGCTGATCTTGGCTCGTGCTGATCGTGGCCTGAACGTCCCCGACCGCGTGAAGTCCACGACGATGGGTCCGCGGTCTGAGACGTACACGGACGCCGGGCAGGAGTTCAGCGTGGCTGAGCTTGCGATCCTGGACCGCTACCGGTTGCCAGGTCGACCGTGAGGTGGCCCCGGTTCGCGCAGGAAACGGTCGTGCGCATCCGCACAACCCCCGGCGGCAAGGACCCCTACGGTGACCCGATCGATTCGACCACGACCCGCACCGACATCACCCAGTGCATCGTCGAGCCGACCGGGTCAACTGAGGGTGCTACCCGCGGGCGCGTCGGTGTGGTCACGTCTTGGACGGTCGGAGCGAAACCGGGCACCGATGTTCTGAGCACCGACCAGCTCGAGGTGCGTGGCGTGTTGTGCGACGTCGAGGGTGAGATCGGCGACTGGCGCACGGACGCCGGCGGTCCCGGGTCGGTCACGATCCGCGCGAAGCGGGCGGTGGGCTGAGTGGCTGACCGTGGCAGGACAGAGATCGTTCTGTGGCTCTTTGTGTCTGGCGAGCCGACCTTCGAGTGGTGCGACCGGTGTCAGTTCTCCGAGATGGCTGTCTTCCCCATCACGATCCTGAGTGATGACGGCGTGACCCCTGGCGGCACGTATCGCCGGTGCCTGCGCTGCGACCCCCTGGAGGCTGGTGATGGCTGACGGCATCAGCCTCGACTTCGAGGCGATCGGGAAGATCCTCCGGGAGACATGCAAGGCCCCGATCAACACGATCGCGGTGAAGGTCGCGGCGAACGCGGCGGCGAATCCCGACATGCTCGACGACGCGACGGTCACGGTTGCCCCGTTCACCACTGACCGGGCCATCGCAGTCGTCCGGGTCAACCACCCGGCCGGACTCGCACTCGAAGCGAAGTACGGCATCCTCGCCCGTGCGGCCGCCGCTGAGGGGCTCGAGGTAAGAGCGAAGGAGCTCGCATGAAGCCTCTCGCAATCCCGCCTGACGCTGAGCGCGTCATCGTCGACTTCCTCACGACCGCCCTCGCCGCACGCTCGCAGGACGTGTCGGTCGGTGTGGACCTCCCGACGACTTGGACAACGACGACGAAGGACCATGTACAGGTCGCTCTCGACGGCACGCCCTCGGTGCAGTACCCGATCCTCTGGCGCGCGTCCGTGCGGATCACCTGGTGGTCGGCCTTGACCACTCGGTCCAAGGCTGGCGCGGCCCTGTGCCAGGCGCTCCTGTGCGCCCACCCGGGCAGCGTGTCCGTGGCGTCTGTGCAGCCTCTTACGGGTGTCCTGCCTACCCGTGACCCCGACACCGGCGCTCAGCTCGCGTCGATCAGTGTTCGAGTCAACCTGCGCCTGACCGTCCTCGCCTGACCCTCCCCATACCCCCAGCCCCTCGGGGCCGGTGAACCGCGACGCCCGCAACCCACCACCCCGAAGGAGATCACCCATGTCCGGAACTCCGGCCAATGCATCCGTTTGGGCGGATGCGGACGTCTACATCGCACCAATCGGCTCGACCATCCCCGCCGACACCTCAACCCCGTTCTCGGGCGCCTGGTCGCTCGTCGGCCTGCTCGACGGCAGCGACGGCTTCGAGGAATCGCGTGACGAGGACGTCAAGGACCACTTCGGCTGGGGTGGCATCCTTATCGCCACGTCGCGGAAGAACTTCAAGCTCACCAAGAAGTTCAGCGTCCTCGAAGACAACGCGGCGACCCGTTCGCTGATCTGGCCCGGATCGACCGCGACTCAGATCATCGTGCCGCGTCCGGCGAACCTGATGGTCGCGTTCGAGACCCGCACCGGCAGCAAGGTCCGCCGGGTCATCTCGAAGAACTACGCGCAGGTCACCGTCGACGGGGCGATCAAGGACAGCGAGGAAGACCTCACGAAGCGGCCCCTCGCGGCCGTCATCTTCCCCGACTCGGCCGGCGTCCTGTTCGCCGTCCAGGCCGTCCCGGACATCGCGTCCATCGCGATCACCCCGCTCACGCTGGCGCTGTCCCTGGCCGGCGCGATCACCAAGTCGCTCGTCGCCACCGCGACCTACACCGACTCGAGCACGGGTGTCATCACGGCTCAGGCCGCATGGCTCTCCGCCACCCCGGCGAAGGCGACCGTGGCCTACGGGTACGTCACTGGCGTGGCGGTCGGCACGAGCAACGTGTCCTGCACCTACGGCGGGGTGACCTCCACCGCGCCGAGCGTGGCGACTGTCGCCGCGTGACCTACCACCGGCCCGGGTCTTCCGTCGCGGCTCACCCGGGCCGGTGCTCCACCCCTTGAACCGCGACGACACCACGAAGGAGAACCGCGATGCTCACCATCTACCCCAGCCTCGACTACGTCGCCGCTGACCAGGCCCGCGACAGGGCCATCGCCGACCTGATTGACCCGAATCGGTGGATCGCACTTCGACCTATCCGCATCATCGGGCCGCTCGCCTTCTACTGGACGCTCGGCAAGAAGGGGAACCCGAACGTAGCAACCACCTGGCGCGGACGAGACGTCACGACGCCACGGGTGCGCTGGATAGGGCGCGCTGCCAAAACCCTGACCTAACCCGCACCACCAACCAAGGAGAACCGCGTCATGCCTGAGATCCCGAAGGGCGCCACCGTGCCCACCGACCACCTCAAGTCCGCTGCCCAGATCGAAGCCGAGGGCGGGGGCACGGCTGAGATCACTCTCGGCGAGTCCGTGTTCACCATCCCCGCGGACATCGATGACGTCGACGCCGAGTTCCTCAAGTTCGCTGCGGACGGCGACTCGTACCGCCTGGTCTACTCACTGCTCGACCCGAAGCAGGCACGCGTGATGAAGGCGCTCAAGCCGAATATCCGCGACCTCAAGGCTCTCGCTGACCAGATCGCGGAAGTCTACGGATTCGAGCGCGCGGGAAACTGACGCAGCTTCTGCGGCTGCTCCGGGATCACCCGGACGCCGTAGAGGCAGACCTCGCGCGGTACTACCAGATCGACTACCGGGACCGGTGGCGGTTCGACGCTAGCGGCCGCCGATTGCTCACACTCCGCCGGATCTGGGTGCTCGTCCGCCACCTCCCCCCCGACTGCGCGGTCGCACGCGCTGAGGGTTCGTCGGGTCGCACCGACGTGGAAATCCTGCTCATGGACCTGTATGGCGCCATGACGGGTGAGCAGCACCCGCGGTACCCGAAGGACTCCAAGGCCGTGGACCCCGAGCGGGAGAAGCATCTCCGGGCTGCGCGTATCCGGGCACACGAACGGCAACGCGCCATCGACGCCGGCGAGATCACCTGACCGAGAGGGGGGCGTAACTCGTGTCCGAAAACATCGGTTACGCCACCCTCTCCGTCATTCCGAGTGCCCTCGGCTTCGGCTCTGCCTTGTCGAAGGGCATCGCCCCGGAGATGGCGGCAGCCGGTGCGTCCGGCGGCGCGGGCTTGCTCGGTGCGATCAAGAAGGCGCTCCCCGTGGCGGCGGTCATGGCAGCGGTCGGGACGCTGGCCGCGATCGGCAACACATTCCACGACATGGAAGCCACGATCCGGGTCGGCACGGGTGCGACCGGTGCGGCGCTGGACGCCCTGGTCGCGTCAGCGAAGAACGTTGGCAAGGGCACGGCGGCGTCGTTCGAGGACGTCGGCAAGACCGTCACGGCGCTGAATGTTCGCCTCGGCCTGACCGGGCCAGTCCTCGAAACCCTGTCCAAGCAATTCCTGGCGGCCGGGCGGATCACCAAGCAAGCCCTGGACCTCAACACGATCACCGGTTCGTTCAACGCCTTCGGTATCAGTAGCGCGGATATGTCGGGGGCGCTGGACCAGCTGTTCCAGATCAGCCAGGCGACCGGCATGGGCATCAATGAGCTCGCGGCTGCTGCCACCAAGGGCGCCCCGGCGTTCCGTCAGTTCGGGCTGTCGTTCGGTGACAGTGCGGCCCTCGTCGGTGTGCTCGACAAGGCGGGTATCAACTCGGGCAAGACGATCATGGCTCTGACGATCGGCCTGACGAAGTTCGCCAAGGAGGGCAAGGCTCCGGGTCCTGCGCTGCGGGAGACCGTCAAGTCGATCGAGGCGTTCACGAAGTCGGGCGAGGACGCGAAGGCGATCGCGCTCGCGGCGGGCATCTTCGGCACCCGTGGCGCGGCTCAGTTCGTGGCTGCGGTGAAGTCCGGCAAGGTCAACCTCGACGACATGATGAAGTCGTCGGGTGCGTCGGGCGACTCAATCATGGCGGCTGCTGACGCGGTTTCTGGTCTGAGTGGCAAGTGGTCGAAGTTCATGAACAACGTCCTCGTTGCTGTTGAGCCGATCGCGACCCGCGTGTTCAACGCCCTCAATAACGGGATGAAGTTCCTACTCGACGTCGGACTGCCGGCGATGCAAGCGTTCGGCGCCGCAGTGTCGGACAAGGTCGGCCCGGCCCTGTCGGCGGTGGGTTCGTTCATCACCGGCACAGCGCTCCCCGCGATCCAAGGCTTCATCCAGGGGTTCAAGGATGGCACCGGCGCGGGCGGCGGGTTCAAGGACTTCCTGGTCCTGCTGTACAACGACGCCGTGAAGCCGATCGGTGACTTCCTGACCAACACCGCCATCCCCGCCATCAAGGATTTCGTCAAGGGTTTCCAGGACGGGACCGGCCCTGGTGGGGAGTTCAAGGGCATCCTCAAAGACATCTACGACAATGGCATTGTCCCGCTCGCGACGTTCATCACAGGCACGGCGCTTCCCGCGCTGAAGAGCATCGAGACGTGGATCACCGGCACGGGTGGCACGTCGATGGGGTCGCTCAAGCAGTGGTTCGATGACAACGCCAAGGCTCTCGGGGCGGTCGCGATCGTCATCACCACCGTCCTCCTTCCCGTGTTCGCGGACATGGCCGTCAAGGCTGTCGCGTCCGCCGTGACACAGGTCGGCGCATGGGTGTCCACCCAGGTGGCCGCGGTCACGTCTGCTACCGCGCAGTTCGCTGCGCACTACACGGTCGTCGCCGGTTGGATCGCCTCTGCCGCCTCTGCTGTCGCGTCGGGTGCAACCACCGTCGCGATCTGGGCCATGATCAAGTGGGAAGCGATCTCTAGCGCGGCTGCCCAGGTCGCGGCCTGGGTGTCGACGAGGGTCGCGGCGATCCCCTCCGCCCTGATCACCACGGGCGCGCTTATGGGCATAGCCGGATGGTGGGTTTCCTCTGCTGTTGCGGCTGTCGCGTCAGGCGTGTCTACGGCCGCGACATGGGTTGCTATGGAGGCTCGCTCCATCGCGGGTGCGGCCATCGCGGTCGGTTCCCTCATCGCCGTGGGTGCTGGCTGGGTTACGTCTGCGGTTATCGCGACCGCGTCGGGTATCGCGATGGCGGCGGCGTGGGTTGTGGGCCTGGGTCCGATCGCGTGGATCATCGCCGCGGTTGTGGCGATCGGTGCTGCCCTGGTCCTCGCCTACCAGAAGGTCGACTGGTTCCGCACGGCCGTCGACGCCACGTGGACGTGGATCAAGATGGCGGCGTCGGCGGTGGGTGACTGGTTCACGGTCACGATTCCCGCCTGGTGGCAGTCGGTCCTCGACTCAACGGTGAGGATCTGGGGCAACGTGACCGGGTTCTTCGCTGGCATGTGGGCGAGCATCACCGGCTTCTTCTCGACCGCGTGGGCCTTCATTCAGACCGTGTTCGGGTGGTCGCCGCTCGGTCTCATCACCAGCAACTGGGACTCGATCGTCGGCTTCTTCTCCGGTCTCCCCGACCGGATCGGGTCGGCTGTCTCGGGTATGTGGGACGGGATCAAGGACTCGCTCAAGACGGTCCTCAACTGGGTCATCAGCAAGTGGAATGACACGATCGGGTCGCTGCACTTCAACATCCCCGACTGGGTCCCCGGCATCGGCGGCAAGGGGTTCGACTTCCCGAAGATCCCGGCGCTCGCGCAGGGTGGCATCGTCCCGGCGACCCCGGGCGGTCGACTCGTGCGCGTCGCTGAGGCTGGCATCCCGGAGGCTGTCATACCACTTGACGGTCGTCATTCCGTGCCGGGTGTCGGTGGCGCGCAGATCATACAGAACGTCTACCCGACACCGGGTCTCTCTGAGCAGCAGGTCGGGGCATACGCGGCGAGCCAACTCGCGTGGGCGATGCGGGGGCAGCTGGCATGACGTCGATCACGGTGGACGGCAAGGTCACCTTCAACAACACGGGCGCACCGGACGCGGACGGGGTCGTCTGGACCTTCTCAGCCACCACGGGCTGGTTCGACGGGGCGCCCGCAAAGGGCGGCACCACGGACCGTCCGCAGCAGCACGGCACCTTCGCTGAGCGGACTTGGCGGGGCGCGCGGATGCCCGCCCTCACGGGCCACGTCACGGCGCCCACTCGACGGCTCGCCTCGGATGCGCAGCGCGTGCTCGCGGCCCTGCTCGCCGAGGGCACGTTCGGGGACTTCGTCGTGGACGACCCGGACCAAGGGCTGCTCACGTCGAGCGTCCGGGGTGAGGGCACGCCGAATATCGACTGGGACGGCCGGTGTGACATCGACTGCCAGCTGACGTTCCTGGCGCCCGATCCCCTCCGCTACGGCACCCCAATCACCGCCGCCACGGGCTTCCCGGTCGCGGGTGGCGGCCTGGCCTACCCGCTGTACACGAACCGCACCATCCGCACGGGCGGCCTGTGGTTCGGGGCGCGCTCGACGTCGGGTCGCGTCCTCCTGACGAACTCGGGTGACGCGGATGCGTGGGTCTCCTACACGATCGACGGTCCACTCGCCGCCGAGGGTTGCGAGGTCGCCGTGGTGGGCACGGGCGTGTTGCACCGGTTCCAGGGTGCGATTCCGGCCGGTTCCACGGTCCTGGTCGACGGGGCTACCGCGACGGTTCTCATGGACGGCGTGTCGGACCGGTCCGGGCAGATGACCCGCATGGACCCGATCGTCGTGCCCGCGGGCGGGGCGACCGAATTGGCGCTGATCCCGCTCGGGTCAACCTCCGCAGCAGTTCTATCGGCGACGTTCTCGCCGGGATTCTGGTGACCTGATGGCCCTCACTCGCAGCATCGGCGCATACGACGACGGCACGCCCCTCGCACCCGGCATCGGCACGACCCCGCTCGATACCCGCCAGTCGCTGTCGGCCCTGTGGGCGTCGGCTGGCGTGGTGACTGGCGGTCCGTCGCCGCTCGTCACGGGTACGGCAGGGTTCGCCTACTCCGTGGCGGGTCCGGTGCCGTTCGTCACGACGCGGGGACCGTCTGACGGTTTCCAGATGTTCACGAACGACGGCGCGACATCGGTCACCTGCCCTGGCGCTCCCGGCTCAGGGTTGCAGCGCATCGACATCCTCTGGGTGCGTCACCCCACGAACGCCGAGAACTCCGACACGTCGTCCATGCCCATCTTCGGTGTCGCATCTGGCACCGCCGTGTCGTCCTCGCCCGGCGCCCCCTCGATCCCCACGGGTGCGCTTGAGCTGGCCCGGAACACGATGACATCCGCGGCGACGTCGACCGCCAGCGCGGGCAACACGATCTCGCAGACTGCGGCGGTGGCTGTCCTGCGTGGCAGCGGAAATCCAACACTCCAGACGGCCTCGATCAGCGCCCACGGTCCCTGGTCCAACACCGTCTGGGCCGGGCTGTCGTCGAACGTGACCATCACCGCCGCCAGGTCCGGTATCGCCCGAGCGAGGGCGGTCCTTGACGTCACCGTATCCGGCACCGCAGGACAAACGGATTTTGCCACCGTGGTTGGTGGTAGCCAGCAAACACCCCAGCGGCACATCTGGACGAACGGTCGCTGGGGCGTCGAGGTTCCTGCGGTTGCGTTCCCCGTGACTGCGGGTCAGATCGTAACCCTCGACGTCAACGGGATCACATATTACGCGGCGACGTCCTATGGGATCAACGCCGGGCAGTGGGAGCTCGAGATCTCATGACCCGGACCATGATGGGAGCCCGCTGATGGCCCCGTTCGCGTGGCATGACTACGACGTGGAGACTGGCGTCGGCAACCCCGATTCGCCCACGAACGCTGCGAACCTCACCGCGGCGTTCGCTGAGAAGCTTGACGTGGCGGTCGCTGCTGCCACGTATGCTCCGATCGGCACAGCTGCCGATCCAGTCCATGCGGTGTTTATCGGCTCGTCCAATGTGGTTACTGGCACATGGCCGGAAGCGTTGTGCACCGACCTTGGTTGGGTTGTGCACAACTACTCCATCGGTGGTGGCTCGTTCACTGGAGGCGGCGGCGGTGCTGGTGTTGTGGGCACTATGCTCAACATGATTACTACTGCTATTGCCGATTTGAGTTACGTACATAGTCTGGTCAAGTATGTCTTTATCGCAGATGCGGGCAACGACATTCGTGCCCTTGCCAACGTGTATACAACGGCTGTGACCGTCTTCCAAGCCGCACGATCAGCATATCCCAACGCGCGGATCATCATGCTTCCCGCACTCTGGGGACAGGCAGCGGCTAATACGGTTACTGCTGTGATGTATAACGTGACGCAAGTTGTTGAACAACTCCGAAAGGCTTGCATCGAAAATGATGTAGAGTTCATCGACTGGTCCTGGACGTGGCATTGGGACGATACCGCGTGGATGCTCACAGGAGAGGTACACTATACTGCTGCCGGTTACACGCGCGTCAAGCGCATGGTTGAGAGATACCTGCGGGGACTCGGAACCGATGTGACTCGTGGTTGGACTCAACTTACACCATCATCTGCCGTAACCTCATCTACCGCATACGCTTACGCCCGGCGTGAGGGTAACAATGCTCATATCATGGCGACATTCAACACGGTTGCCGCCACGGGCGCTGACACCGACCTGTTTACATTGCCAGTGGGTTTGCGCCCGCTGGTTGAATCTCGCGCAACGGCTGTGAAAAATGACCGTGCACCGTATGCTGTAATCATGTTCCCGACAGGTCAACTGCGTAACTTTACGTCATTCTCTGCGGATCATTACGTACTCGACTGTATGATCCCGGTGTTCTAAACAGACACTCCACTGAAAGGCCCCCATGACCCGCACCATCCTTGTCGGTGAGGTTCGCACTGGACGACGTATCGCGCAGATCCCCGTCTCCGCCGCATCCTGGTCCTCGGTCCTCAAGGGCATCGGCACCGTCGACGCGACGATCCCGCTGGCCGCCGCAGAGTTCAAGGCCCAGGAGAAGGTGATCCTCGACGGCCTGTTCCCGGGCGCTGGCATCTACCCGTCCCCGACCACCTGGCCGCGTAAGGTCACGGCAGCCTGGCGTCTCGGGCAGGGCATCCGCCCCGAGTTCCTCACGATGATCGAACCGGCCCGCTGTTTCATGGCGATGGTCGACGGCGACACGATCCTGGAGTCCGGGCCGATCTGGCCTCACGACGTCGCCGCGGGTGACACGGCGGTCAAGGTCGGCGCGTCGAACTGGCGGTCCATCTTCGACCGGCGCCGCGTCATGGCCGCGATCGACTCCGGGTGGGCGGCATGGGCGGTCACCTACTCGGGCATGTCGCTCGGCACCGTCATGAAACGACTCGTCCAGCTCGCGATGAGCCATGTCGGCGGCAACCTGCCCATCATCCTGCCTGACGACCTGCTCGTGACCGCCGACGACTTCCACACGAGAACGTACAAGGGCAGCGAGTTGGGCGTGCTCAACGACCGGCTCAACGAGATCAGCGGCGTCCTCGGCGGACCCGACCTCGCATTCGAGGCGCGCTTCACCTCCGACCACATGGGCGTCGAGGTCGTCATGCGCACCGGCACCGAGGCTGACCCGATGCTGCACCAGGCAGGCTCGGATCGCGTCTGGGACCTGCGGGTGCCACGCGGCTCCGTCAAGGGCCTAGCGGTGTCCCGTGACGGCTCCGGGGTGGCGTCCCGCTCTTGGGGCACCGGCAACACCACGGAGGCCGGGCTGCTCATGGCCCGCAAGGATTCGCCCACCCTGCTCGACGCGAACTGGCCGCTTCTGGAGATCGCAGAGAACCGGTCCACGGTCGAAACGCAGTCCACGTTGGATTCGTGGGCCTCGGGCAACCTGGCCGCGTCCGCGCGCCCGCTCATGACCATCTCGCTGTCCACGAACGCGCCGGTCGGGTCCCTGCGTCCGGGCGACTTCGGCCTGATCTGGCCGCCACCCGACCACTACCTCGCGTTGCTGCGGCCGTCCGAGCCGTATCGCGTGCGGGTCGCCAGCATGGGCGGCTCCCTCGACCCGTGGACCAACCTCACGTTCATTCCGACGATGGATGCGGGGCGCTAGATGCCGATCGACCCGTTTGACCCCGGCACGTCGGTCGCGCAGGAGTTCCCCCCCCAGGAGCCGGACACGCTCCGCCGCCTGTGGGGCATCATCGCCGCGCAGAAACGGGCCATGTTCGACCTGCGCGCGTCCGTCCTGGCGAACGTGTCCGACATCGTCGCGGACCTACAGGCGCAGGTGGACGCTACTGCCGCTGCTACCGCTGCCGCTACCGCCGCTGCTGCCGCCGCTACCGCCGCGGTCGCAGGACTGGCGGCGCAGAACGCGCAGATCCTCGCGCTCATCGGGGCACAGACGACGGGGGACGCAAAGACCAGCGATACAGGGGCGTCCCCCGTGGCCCTCGGGACATCGGCCGTCGACTACGCCACGGTCACATTTACGGTTCCGGCCGGATTCACCCGGGCGACCGTCATGGGAACGACCGGAATCTACTGGGGAGGAGCAGACGGCGTAACTGCGTGGGTAAACATATCTGGATCGCTCGGATTCCTGCAAAACAGTTCAGCGTCGTTTAGCAACCTATTCAATTCAAATGCTGTGAATCTCACCGGGCTGACCGGCGGCGGCACCTTCGCCGTGTCGTCGAGGGTCCAGCGGTGGGGGCCGGGCGCGGTCAATGCTTATATCGTCACGACCGCCACCGTCACCTATTTCCGCTGATCCTTCGCCTCGTGCTTGGCGATGTGGTCGTCGATTGCCCGTCGGATCACATCAGAGATCGTCTCGCCGTCGTCGCTGGCGTAGGCCATCCCCGGGAACCACTTCTCGTCCGGGACGCGGACGGATCGGATCGGTGTCTTCGGCTGGTTGGGTGTCACACCCAGCATTGTATGCACACGCACCTCAGATCGCGCGGCTGAGTCGGGCAAGCGGCAGCGCCGCCCCGGCGAGCAGTACGCACGCGATCGGGCCAAGCCACCCGGACCAGTAGCCCCAGGCGTAACCGAAGTCGCCGCCGATGACCGGGCCGAGCAGTGTGCCCGTGAGGGCCGTGACGATGGTTTCGATCAGGACGAGCAGGTAGATCCGCGTGAAGGTGTCCATACACCGATTGTGCGCGGTGTGCATACACCCGTCAAGAGCATCCGCCCAACCTTCACCCATCCGCCGACCCCAGGAGGACCCCGTGAGTGACACCCGAGTGAGCCTCCCGTGACCATGCCCGTTTCCGAAACAGATGCTCAAGGACGAGTTGTCGGCGACCCGACCCTGAACGTGATCGCCCTCCACGAGGCTGGTATGCGACGGCAGGACGACCTCCGCGAGTCGGAGAACAGGCGCATCCGTGAGCGTGTCCACATGGAAGCGCGAATCGCCAAGCTCCGAGCCGACCACAACCGAGAACTGCGCAAGGCCGAGGCACAGAGGCTCGACGCGATTCGAGGAGTCGACCAGGCGGCAGTCACAGCGGACCGCCTGGCTACCGAGACCAGGGCAGCGACCCTGGCAACGCAGGTTGCTCTCTCTGCTGAGGCAGTGCGTACCCAGGTGGCAGCAACGGCCCAGGCTGCGCAGGAGAACCTGACCCGTGCCCTCGACCCGATGCTGAAGGACATCGGTGAACTGCGCCAGGTCCAGTACACGACGGCCGGGGGCAAGGCCGAGGTTGCCGAGACCAAGACTGAGAGTCACGCCCGGGTCAGCAATGTCGGCATGTGGATCGGACTCGCCATCGCTGTCGTTATCGGGCTCGGGACGCTCGTCCTCAGCACCACGGCCATCATCGTCGCGTGGCTGCTCACCCTGTGACCGGAGGCTGACATGGCCGTCCTGAACGCCCTCAACGGGCGCCTACCCGACTCGCTGCTCACAGGCCTGCCGTGGCTCGAGGCGGCGGGCTTCCGGCTCCGCGCCGACGCCGCCGCGTCCGCTGGCAGGCTCGCCACCGCGTTCCGCGCCCACTTCGCCGCGCCACTACTCCTCACCGACGCCTACCGCACCCTCGCGGTTCAGGTCACTCTCAAGGCCAGCAAGGGCGTGTGGGCGGCCGCGCCCGGCACGTCGAACCACGGCCTCGGCATCGCGATCGACTTCGCTTCCGGGATCAACGTGGACGGCTCGCCCCAGCACCTGTGGATGACCGCCAACGCCGGACGCTTCGGGTGGGTCAACCCCGCGTGGGCGATCAACTGGAACCCGGCCGACGGGCAGCACGAGCCGTGGCACTGGGAATACCACCCCGAACTCGACACCACGCCCGCCATCCACATCGACATCACACCCACCCCCACACCCCAGGAGCCCGACATGACCCCAGACCAGGCCGCGAGCCTCGCGCGCATCGAGAACTACCTCGCCGTCCCCGGGCAACCGTTCGGCTGGCCCCAGGCGATCAGCAACAAGCTCGACGCCCTCACGAAGGCCGCTGCCAACCTGACGACGGCCCTCGCCGTTCCCGGGCAGCCCTTCACCTACCCCGCCGCCACCCACAACGCCGTCGGAGAAGTCCTCGCACGCGTCGCCGCCCTCCAAGCCGCCCTCGCCGCCGGCCCGTCCGCGGACCTCGCCACGATCACCGCAGCAGCCGAGGCCGGTGCATCCGCAGCCCTCGCCAACCTGCACGTCACCATCACCGGCTGACCCCACCAACCGAACGGAGCCCCACCATGGAAACCACTGTCACCCAGCGGGAACCGGCCATCGTCATCGGCCTCGTCACCGCCGCAGCCGCCGCGATCCTCGTCTGTGTCGCCGCGTTCGGCATCCACATCTCACCTGAGCAGCAGGTCGCGATCATCGGCGTCATCGCTGGGGTCGGCCCGCTGATCACCGCATGGGTCACTCGCGGGAAGGTCACCCCGACCGCGCTCGTCGTCGAGACCGTGAAGCCCGACGGGACACGGGTCGCCGGCGAGGCATCGCTGCTGCCCACCGGTTCTGTCATCCCGGCCGCCGACCTCTGACCATGCCCGCCACCGTCCCTGACATCGAGGACGAGTTCGACGACTACCAGGCCCGCATGTACCCGTGCCCGACGTGCTGGCCGGGAGCATGTGTGCTCCCTCCGCCCGCCGCCGAACGCCACGACCCGCCCACCACCTGACCATGCCCGACGTCGAAGACGAACTCGACGACAAGCTCGAAGACGACCAGGCTCCCGCAGTTTCGACCTGGCCCGCCTCCCGGTTCTTCCCCTGCCCGTTCTTCCACGTCTGACCGTTCTAAGCGCCGGTCAGCACGCGACACCACCCCACGTCTTAGCGGACGTGGACCGACCCCCTCCTGGCCTTCGGGCTGGGAGGGGGTCTTTGTCGCGTCCGGATGCAAGTAGGCCCACCTCTTGGCCCACCTAGGCCGATCTAAACCCGGTTCGACGACTACGCCCCATCCGCATAAGTGCAGGTGGGGCGCTAGTTCTATGGGGAGCCGCCCAAGGGAATCGAACCCTTGACCTTCTCATTACGAGTGAGACGAATATGGTACGCTTGGAGCGTGCCTAAGCCTCTGACCTGCATGTTTGCGTCTCACGCTTACGCGTGCATAGGCTATCAATGGCCCACCCAATGGCCCACCTGAGAGGCGAGATGATGGCCCGTCGACCGCACGGCACCGGCAGCATCTACCACGACGACGCACGCGACCGCTGGGTCGGTTCGATCGAACTCGGCTGGACCAGCCGCGGCACCCGCCGCCGTAAACGCGTGATCGGAACCTCCGAGCGCTCCGTCCGCGCCAAGATCCTCAAGGTCATGCGCACCGCCGAAGCCGCCGAAGCACCCATCGTCGGAGGCAAGCCCACCGTGCGCACCTGGGCCGAGCAATGGCTCACCATCACCGCCGACCGCCTACGCCCCACCAC
>Ga0209539_1000844_pt1 | contig 17223 bp, 17 predicted proteins | sample BarGraNGADG00312_2_FD_184499 | JGI IMG/M metagenome (GOLD analysis project Ga0209539, IMG submission 184499) | Arctic peat soil microbial communities from Barrow, Alaska - Barrow Graham LP Ref core NGADG0011-312 (SPAdes) (version 2) | ecosystem: Environmental > Terrestrial > Soil > Wetlands >... | reverse complement strand
CTTCGGGACCAGCGTCGGGGTGAATGACCCGTCACGGTCCCGGGGGATCGCGAGCTCGACATCGCCGACGCTCGTCGCGACGGTCTTCGCCGAGGACCCGTTGCGGGAGTCCGGGTGTAACGCCGCCTCAGGGTCGCCCTTCTCGTACCCGAGGTGGCCGCTCAGCTCGGCCTGCAAGCCACGCTCCAGGCCGGCCTTGATGAGCTGCTGGATCAGCCCGTCCTTGCCCTCGAGGCGGACCTCGCCAGCGTCGATCATCGCGTACAGGTCATCCAACGCGCCCGACGCCTCGAGCGCTTCCCACACCCTCCCGCTGAGCCCGGCGACGCTCCTCGCGTGTCTGGTCATCAATCATGGTCATCAGTGTCTCCACTTCAGTCAGGAGCACCGCCCCTCACACAAACCATCTGACACCCTCTCACCTAGCCGCCGACGGCAAGGGCCGACCGCTGGCCATGGTCCTGACCGGCGGCAACGTCAACGACACGACCATGATGATCGCCACGCTGGCCGGCATCCGGGTCCCCGGGGCCGGCCGGCCCCGCACACGCCCGGACCGGGTCATCGCCGACAAGGGATACCCGTCCAAGGCGAACCGGGCCTGGCTTCGAGCCCGTGGCATCGCCGCGACGATCCCCGAACGCGACGACCAGATCGCCCACCGACGTCGCCGGCCCGGCCGACCCATCGTCTGGGACGACCACCAGCGCGACCGCTACAAGGGCCGCAACGTCGTCGAACGCTGCTTCAACCGGCTCAAGCACTGGCGCGGCATCGCGATGCGCACCGACAAGACCGCCCGCAACTACCACGCCGCCCTGTGCCTGGCGGCCACCCTCACCTGGCTCAACACCGGGTTAATCAACACGCCCTAGGACTTCGACAACCGGGTGATGCCCAGGCTCTCCACCAGCTTGTCCATCCGGCGGGTGGACACTCCGAGCAGGTAATGGGTGTCGACGACGCGGGTCAGGGCGGCCTCAGCGCGCCGGTTCGGCATCTCCCACGCGACCCTGCAGGTCGAGCCCGAGGACCATCACGGCTGCCAGGACCTCACCTGGTAGGAGCGCCCAGGGTCGGCACCGCGCGACGGTCGTGGCCCTCGTTCGTCTCGTGACCCCGTCGACCAACGCCGCACTTGCGGCCGGAGACGCGTCCCCGAACTCCCGCTGACCATCATCACGACCCTGCACCAACCAAGGATCCCAACCAGCCCCCAGCCCACGCGCCGGACACGCGATTGTTCAGCAGTCTCCTAGACGACGCCGGCTGGGACTCGACCGCGAGCATGGGCGCGATCTTCGGCCTGGCCGGGCTCGTCTGCGTACCGGTGTTGCTCACCACCGACACGTCGTGGCTGGGCACTCCCGGTGGCGTGGCGACCGTCGCGTGGCTCGGCCTGGTCACCACGACACTCGCCTACGTACTGTTCAGCTGCGGCTTGGTGCACCTCACGGCGCCGACCGTTACCACCCTCACCCTCGCCAAGCCGCTCACCGCGACCGTGCTCGGCCTCGTGGTGCTCGGCGAGCGGCTGTCCGCCACGACGCTCGTCGGCCTCGTCGTGCTCGCCGCCGGCCTCGTCGTGCTCGCCGCCGACGCCCGCCGCGCGGCTGGCCGCCCGGTGCCGGCGTGAACACGACTACCCGCCGCGACGCGGGCGCCGAGCGCACCGTCGCGGACCTCCGCCTACAGCTCGTAGTCGAAGTGCAGCCGCACCCGGTCCCCGCGGAACACGATCGACGAGTACTCGAAGACCGTCCCGCTCTCGTTGGAGATGACATCGCGCAGCAGCAGAGCGGGGCTGCCCGCACCGACGCGCAGGTCGCGCCCCTCCCCCGGGTCGAGCGTCGTCGACTCCAGTCGCTCCGAGACGTGCTTCATCCGCAGCCCGAAGTCCCGCTCGAACACGTGGCACAACTGCTGGTTGACCGTGTCGCGCTCATCGAGACCCGGCGCGAGATCGGCCGGGACGTAGGAGTGGTGCACGCTGACCGGCACCCCACGTGCCGAACGGACGCGATGCAACGTGTAGACCTCGTCCTGCGGTCCGATGCCGAGCCGTTCCTACACCTCGCGTGGCGGCAGCTCCCGGCGCGACGAGCGCCGCACCGTCGTCGTCTCGTAACCGAGCATCTCCAACTGTTCACGGATCCCCCGGTACGCCGGGGACACGGTGTCGATCTTGTCCTGTGCTACGAACGTGCCCTTGCCCGGGCCCCGGAAGGGGACACCCTCCCGCACCAGGGTGTTGAGCACGCCGCGAGCGGTCATCCGGCTCAACCCGTAGCTGGGGTTGAGTTGGTTCTCCGATGGGATCCGCTCACCAGGAGCCCATCGGCCCGAACTGATGTTGTCACGCAGGATCGTCTCGAACTGCACGTACAGCGGCACCGCCGAGTCCCGGTCGAGGGTCTGCACCGCCTCGCTCTGCCCGTTCATCCAGGCCTCCTTGCGTGATCCCAAATTCTGAGCGTACCTCGGGGGTCATGACAACCAGCACGGTCCATGCCTGTCTTGGCCTGTCTGCTTCGTGCGCTCGCACACCGACGGACACGTGTAATGTGTGCATCACTATACCTGTCTATACGAGGAGGATGTCGGATGATCGCTTCGACTGCAGCCCTGACCCGGAACGCGCGAGGGTTGGGCTTCGCCGTGCCGGCGGTGAACGTCGTCGACGTGCTCAGCCTGCGGGCGGTGATCGCCGCGGCCACCGCGCAGCGCTCACCGCTTATCGTCCAGGTCTCCGTCAAGACGCTGCGGACGGTCGGGGTCGACCTGCTGACGTTCGCCTTCCGCGAGGCCGCGACCGAAGCCCCGGTGCCCCTCTGCCTGCACCTCGATCATTGTCCCGACAGGACCGTGATCGAGCAAGTGGTCGCGGCCGGGTGGTCGTCGGTCCTCTTCGACGCCTCTGACCGGGATCTAGCGACCGCGGAGCGAGAGACTCGCGAGGTGACGCAGGAAGCCCACGCGGCGGGTGTCGACGTCGAGTCGGAGATCGAGAACATCGTCGGCCTCGAGGACGGCGTCGGATCGGCCGAGGCGGATCACGCATACTCCGTGGACGTCCTCGCCGCCGTCGCCGAGCGCACACAGGTCGACCTGCTCGCGCCTGCCCTGGGTACCGCGCACGGACGCTACACGAGTCGCCCGAAGCTGCTCCCGGAGCGTGCTCGTGAGCTGGCCAGTCTCACCGACCTGCCGCTTGTGCTGCATGGCGGGACGGGGCTGAGCAAGGAGGACTACGCCGCCTTCATTGCCGCAGGCGTGTCGAAGATCAACATCTCGACCGTGCTCAAGGTCGCCTATCTGCGCGCCGCACAGCGGCATATGGAGAAGGCAGCCGAGCGGGACGCCTGGGAGCCTCTGGCCATGTTCGACCAGGTCGCCCAAGCGGTCACCGACGAGGTCTCCGGCTACTTGCGCGACTTCGGCGCGGCTGGACGGGCAGGCGACGTCGTGCGGGGGGTCACCGCATGACGCGCGCACTGATCTTCGACTGCGACGGCGTGCTGTCCGACACCGAGCGATACGGCCACCTGGTCGCGTTCAATGCCATGTTCGCCGAGGTGGGCGTGCCGATCCGCTGGACGGACGAGCAGTACGCACAGCTCGTCACCATCGGTGGAGGCAAGGAGCGGCTCGCGCACGCACTGTCACCTCGACTTCTCGCGGATCTCGGTCTGGCGCACACCGCGGACGAGATCGGCCAGCTGGTCCGGCGGTGGCACGCGACCAAGACCCGCCACTATCAGGATCTCGTCGAGGCCGGCGCCCTCCCGCCTCGTCCCGGCGTGGCTCGGCTCACCCAGGAGGCGCTGGCGCGTGGCTGGCGCGTGGCCGTCGCCTCGACCTCGGCCGAGGCGACGGTGCGGACCGTGCTCGATCACGCGGTGGGTCGGGCGACTGCGCGCCGGTTCGAGGTGTTCGCCGGTGACGTCGTAGCGGCCAAGAAGCCAGCCCCCGACATCTACCTGTTGGCCCTCCGCGAACTCGGCGTGGGCACAGGCGACGCGGTCGTCGTCGAGGACAGCAACACCGGTTTGCGCGCCTCGTTGGCCGCGGGTCTGCGGACCGTCATCACCGTGTCGTCGTACACGATCCACGACGACTTCACCGGCGCCGCGCTGGTCGCCGACTCTCTGGGTGAGCCGGATGCGCCATCGACCGCGAGGCACGACCCGGCAGGCCTGCTGCGCGGGAGCGTCGTCGACGTCTCGGTACTGGAACAGGTGCTCCGGACCCCCAGCCCCCAGTGCTGCTGCCCGGACCGGACATGACCCCCGGCGGGCGTCGCTTGTGACGACGAGCACGGCGACCCGTGCAAGCAGCGGCGTGCCGAGCCCGGCGTTCGTCGATCCCACCGAACACCGGGCCCGGCCGCGCTTGGTGTCAGACGACGAGGCCATCGGCGAGCGACACTCCGAGTTCCGACGCCAGCGCGCCCAACTGGCGGGCGACGTTGCCCGGAACGGTCACTTCGTCGCGGTTGCCCTCTGCACGCCGCCGCTCCACATCGCCGGGCGCCAGCACCGGCGACGCGTCATCGGCTGCCGGCAGATCGTGGAACTCGTCACGGAATCGTGAGGCCCGGCCTTGAGGGTCGCTGCCGGGCGCGAGCACCTCGGGATCGAACGTCAGCAGCAGATGGCCCGTCCCCATCCGGGAGGCCGGGTCGATCCAGATGTCCGTCGTCTCGTTCGCGAACCTCGCCCCGGTCCCCGCCGCCGCGAACAACTCGAGCATCGTGGCTATCGCGGATCCCTTGTGGCCGCCGAACGGACGCGACGCTCCATCCAGCGCCGCCTGGGCGTTGGTCGTCGGCCTTCCGTGCACGTCGACCGCCCAATCGCCGGGGATCGGTTCATTCGTCCTCGCTGCCTGGACGATCTTGCCGTACGCACCCGCGCTCGTCGCGAGGTCTGCCGTCAGCGGGGCCCCTCCCGCGGGGAACGTCAGTGTCATCGGATTCGTCCCGAGGATCTTCCTCGCGCTCCCGAAGGGAGCCACGACGAGCCCCGTCGTAGAGGCCAGGAACGAGGCATACCCGCTCTCCGCCAGAAGTTCCGTCCAGTAGGCGCCCGCGCCGTAGTGGCTGCTGCCGTACACAGCGATAGCCGCACTACCGAACTGCTCGGTCAGCTGCCTCGCTCGCCCGACCGCCCGCCACATCGCGACCTGACCGAATCCGCTCGCCGCGTCCAGCGTCGCGACTGCGCCGTGGGCCACCCGCCAGGTCATACGCGGATCCGGGTCGATACCGCCCGCCTTGACCGCCGACACGTACAGCGGCAGACGCAGCAGCCCGTGCGAATGCAGTCCCCGACGGTCTGCGTCGATCAGCGCATCCGCGATCACCGGACGGTCATCCTCCGGAACTCCGACGGCGGCGAGAATGTCCCGCACCATTTCGGCGAGCGTAGCGATAACCAGTCGCACGGTCGTCTTGTCTTCAACTTGCGCCATGATCTCCCTCTCCTCACGCGTCTGCCCCACGCAGGTTCGCGCAGTGCTGAACAAGCTTGACATTGCCGAGAACTGAGCAGTTGTCCACGACCTCAAACTGGAAGTCGCCAAATTCCCGCTCTTTGAGCGCAATGAACGCGGGCCCCGACATCCCACCCGTCAGTTTGATCGTCCGGTCTAGCGCGACGTGCTCCCCTGCCATCCTCACCACGTCCGCCAGCACGCGCTGCATGGAGATCAGCAGAGCCGCAAGCATCTGGTCTCGGGTCACAGCAAGCGTCAGGCCGTGCCATGCCCCCGACCGCTTCTCCAGACTCTGCCGGTCTCCGGTCAGGTACGGGTCAAACGTCACGGCTCCTGCATCGTGCGAGGCGTCGAGGCAAGCCGGCAGATACCGCTCGTTGAACTCCGAACGGGTCATGTCCCGACAGAACTGCTCATAGAACCAGTCCAGCGCGAACCCACCCGCCGTCGTGGCATAGATCTGCCAGATGCCCGGCAGTGCCGAGTTGCGCAGATAATAGTGCGGGCTGGTGACCGGCTGATCCGTCAGCACGCTCACCATGTCGGAAGAGCCGGCGGTGTCCATGATCCGACCGGGCCTGTCATTGCCCGCACCCATCTGCGCCGCCGCCATGTCGTTCGTCCCGACCGCCACGGGCACGCCCGCCGGCACGCCGAGCCGACGCGCCTCGTCCGGGCGCAACGACCCAAAGATCTCCCCGGGGTTCCGGATGGGCGAGAACCACCTAGTGTCGAGGTCGAACACGTCTTGCAGTTCGCCCGACCACCCACCCTGGGTGGTCGTCTCGTACAGGCCCATCATCGAGGCGTTCACCAGGTCGACCATCCACTCGCCGGTCAGCCGGTGATGCACGTAGGTTGTCAGATGCCCAAACCGATAGCTCTCCGCCAATACGTCCGGCCGGTGCTTCTGCATCCACAGTATGGTCATGATGCCGGCGCCACCGGCGAACGGATAGATTCCGGAGATCGACCGGTAATGATCCTTCCCCAACCGCTGCTCGATGTAGTCACACTGCTCGCGCGACCGCCGGTCCATGTGCGTGATGATGTTCGGGTAAGCCAGCTCACCGTTCTCAGCAATGAATACTGGCGAGGGCGAGAATGTGTCGTAGCACACCACCGAAACGTTCTCACGCAACTCTCGCGGGAGACGTTTCGAAGCAGCATAGAGCGCCCCGAAGAGCACGGTGGGCTCGATCTCATACTTCTCCCCCGGAAGCGCCATGAACGGGTACGGCTCGGTCTGTGAAGCAAGCACCTCGCAACGATCACCGAGCACCTCGATCTTGACTGCCGAGGTCCCCATGTCGATCGACAGGTAGTACATCGTCCGTCACCTCCTCGCGTCCGGGACGCCGGAACTCGTCGTGGCCATCACGACCGGACCGGCACGTCGTGGCCGGGAGTAAACTTGCGCACGGGTTGTGCAAACAGCGCCACGCACACGCACCCGACGGCCGCGAGCACACCGGTCAGCAAAAATGCACTGTTGAACTTGCCCGAAGCATCAACGATGAACCCCGTGATAGCCGGTGCGAAGATCCCTGCGGTGTTGGAAAGGAAGTGGACGAAGCCGCCCACCCGTCCGACACTGCTGCTCACGACGGAGTCCTGAATGATTGCCCAGTACGACGGAGTTGCGAGGTACAACAAGAATATGCCGACCGACATCAGCGCGACTGCCGCCGTCGTCGTGGTCACCATCCCGCACAAACCGATCGACACCGCCGCGCCCGCGAGGCACACCGAGATGACCCGCCTGCGCGCCTTGATCAAGTCGCCGAACTTCTTGGCGAACCAGTCCGAGACGAATCCACCGCCAGCGTAGCCAAGCGCCCCGAACACCCACGGAATCATATTCACGAATGCCATCTCCGACACCGCCAGGCCGCGCGCCGTCACCAGGTAGTTCGGGAACCACGTCAGGAAGAAGTAGGTTGCGTAGTTCGTTGCGAAGAACGCCACCGCTGTCACCCAGATGATTGGCTGACGCAGGTAGAAGGACAGCGGCACCTTCTGGGTCTCCCCCTGCGCGACCGCCACCGTACCGTCGGCCACCTCGACCTCACGGCCTGACTCGATGACGGCCAGCTCCGCCGCCGACACCTTGGGATGCTGCCTGGGCAGGTCGGTGACCATCCGTCGCCAGAAAAACACCCAAATGAGCCCCAGGACCATGAGCACGACGAACGACACGCGCCAATTGAAGTGGAACGCCAAAATCCCGACAATGGGGGCCGAGATCGCCGCGCCAAGGGCCATCCCGGTGTCGGTGATCCCCTTAGCCTTGGCTCGCTCCGTTGCGGGAAACCAGTTGTTGACCATCTTGTTGGTCACCGAGCTGACCGGACCCTCAGCAGCGCCAAAAAGGATGCGCGCGACCAGGAGCGAGACAAATCCCCATGCCAGTACCGGGGCGGCAGCAAACAGCGACCAGGCAATGATGGAGATGGTGATCGTCTTCTTTGGCCCCCAGAAGTCGGATGCCGAGCCGCCAATGAAGCAGAAGATTGCATAGCTTACGAAGAAGGCGCTGGAAATTATACCGTACTGGGAGTTGCTGAGGTTGAAGTCCTTCATGATGTAGGTACTGACGATCCCCAGCGCTGACCTGTCGATGTAGTTGATGAAGGTCAGCGCGACCATCAGCGCGAGGACCACCCAGCGGTAATTTCGATGCACTGCGGTCGACATTTATGTATCTCCTCGTGAGGCACCAGCGACTCGACCTTCACGCGGCCGACCCGAGGTGGAGCGACGGAACTTCGATGTGGAGCGACGGAACTTCGATGTGGAGCGACGGAACTTCGATGTGGAGCGACGGAACTTCGATGTGGTGACGTCCGTTGCTGTACGGGGCGGCGGCGCCCGCGCGCGGCCTGCCGCCGGTGTGGTCGACGTCTCGTTACGTGGCCGTAAAGCCGCCGTCGATGGGGATGTTCGCGCCCGTGATGTAACTTGCACGCGCCGACGCCAGGAACACGATGAGCTCGGCGATCTCTGCCGGCTCGGCGATCCTCCCCATGGGCGTGCGCGACGTGATCAGCTCGACCCACTGGGGGTCGGCCATCACGCTCTCGACCTGCGGCGTGCGTACGAAGCCCGGCGAGATCGCGTTCACCCGGATCCCGCTCTGCGCCAGTTCCCCGGCGAGGCCCTTGGTGAACTGCTGTACGCCGCCCTTCGTGGCAGCATAGATCGTTCTCTCGGCCAGAACTATGCTGCCTTGCAGCGAACTGACGTTGACGATCGCACCGCTCTTGTGCGCCACCATGTTCTTGGCGCATTCGACGGCGCAGAAGAACGCTCCTTTGAGATTGATGTCGACCAAGTCGTCCCAGTCGTCCTCGGTGTACTCCAACGCCGGCTTGCGCCGGTTGACGCCAGCGTTGTTCACCAGCACGTCAATTGCGCCGTGACCCTCGACGACCGTGGCCACCATCCTCACGACCTCCGCCACCCGGCTGAGGTCGGCGGCGACCCAATCGGCACGAAAGCCCGCTTCGACAAGTTCGTCGACGTAGGCCTTGCAGTCCGCCTCGTGCCGACTCACGACAACCACCAGCGCGCCTTCTTCACAGAAGCGCCGGGCTGCTGCCCTGCCGATTCCCTTGGTGCCGCCGGTCACGATGACGGTCTTGTTCTCGAATTCCATTCCTGTCCTCGATCTTTTCCGCGCGGCATTAAAGAGGTCGCGCACGCTGGGCATTCTGGGGATATGCGTCTTGCGAGAGCCTCGTCCCCGCGGCGGTCGCGAGTGTTGCGGCAACGTGATGGACGGGCACCACGACCCGTCGTGAGGGCCCATTCCGCGAAAGCGGGTTCTGCCACTGCCAGGGCTTCAGGCCGTCGTCGCCTCGTGGTGCCCGGTCTCATCCGGGCAGGTGCCGCGTTCCGTGCCGATGACGAGACCGGCTGCGCTGCCGTCGTTGGCTGCGCTGCGTTCTCTCGTCCTGGCCCGGCACGGTCACCCCGCTACCGGTGGCGGACCCGTCGCGCGCGGCGAGCCTTCTTGCCGTCTTCAGGTCGATGCTCGAGACGCTCGCGCGCCCGCACCACACCCGCGTGGGACTCGTCATCGATTACGAGTCTTCGGACGTCCACTGCGGTCCGGTGCGCACCGGACGACGATCGACGGCCCACCGTCACGGCGGACCGCGCAGCCGGATCGACAGGCCGGGGGCCTGGGACGGGCCGCATTCGATGACAGCCACCTGACTCGCCGCGCACGCGCCGGCGTTCATGACTGCCCACGAGCCGCGTTGAGGAAGCGCCGTTGGTAGCTCACCACCTGGTTCGACGAGGCGAACCGGGCGAGGTACCCCGGCTCGGCCGTAATGACGAGCCGGTGCGTCATGTCCCGGAACTCGTCGCTGGCGACGAGCCTGTCGAGGTCTGTGTAGTTCTCGTCGCCCTCCATCGAGCACACGATCAGACGGGTTGTCCGGCAAGTTCGACGAACGGAGCAGGCGCGGTGCGTGGCGCACGGAGCCCAGCCCGTCCCAGCCCTCGGCGGTGTCTGGCCCGCGGTAGCGCACGATCGACCGCGCCAGCGCGACGACCTCCGCGGCCGGCACCGCGCCGTCGACCGACGACAGGTAGTCGTGGCCGACCAGGAACGATCGCAACTCGTCGACCGCGCCGGGCCTCTCGGCGTCGACATTGGCAAGGAGCCGGACCATCGATCGGGTCTGGGCCAGCTGGTGCCGGATGAAGGCGTTGATGAAGTACGGCCGGGCCTGCAGCGCCAGCTCCGTCTGGTGCGGCTCGAACATCAGTGTGAAGTTCACGCGGTAGCCCGCCTCATGCAGCCGAAGCGCAAGGTTGTGGCCGAGGAACGCCGACTCTGTCGACGGCTGGTCCCACCGCGCCGCCAGGCGACGGTCGCCACTGAGCAGCTCGGCGTAGTTGTCCCTGGTCACGGGACCGGTGTGCGGCACCTTGATGACGACCCGCCACGGGGACAGGATCTCCTTGAACCGCTCGGCCTCCGCCAGAATCTTGTCGAAGTCCGGCTCGAAGGGGTTGTTCAGTTCGACGCTGACGTCACAGCCGGGCCCGAGTATCGAGCCGATCTCCGCGATGACCTCGTCGCGGGTGCTGAAGGCGTGTCCAGGATTCGCCTTGGGGTCGTTGATGAAGAGGTCGTAGATGATCCCGGGATTGCACGTGAGGTTTGCCAGGAGGGGCGCGATCGGCCGTAACTCGTAGGGATTCGCGGTATCCGCTGAGAACAGCGCGTTCGTCGGCCGCTTGACCCCGTCCTCGCCATAGGAGATGTCCCGTACGAGGTCCGCCTCGAGCAACCCCTCGGCCTGGAGGGTGTAGGTCGGACGGAACCCGGCCGGGATGGCGCCCGGCGCCGGGCGGAAGTAGTCGCACACGCGCGCGAACTCCTCGGACACGGCGATCGTCTGCGCGATGCCGCGCAGCGCGGCGAACTCACCGAAGGGGAGCCGCCGCCCGAGGACCCGGTCCACGTGCCGGTCGCGGCCGCGTGCCGGCGCCAGGCCGAGGGCGCTGACCTGAGCAGAAAGCGATCCTGGAGCGGCCGGGATCGCAGTGGCAACAGGTGTGAGGGTGTCGGCGGACATCAGGACTCCTTGACTCTGCGACGACGGCGATGTGCGGTGGGGCTCATGGGCGGCAGGCCGCTTGACCGGACGCCGCGCTGGACCATCGGCTGCGGCGCAACACCGCCGACGCCGCCTGACCAGCCGCTCATAACGGGCTCTGGGGTGCGGACACGTCCAGCGCTTCCAGGTCACGGGCGAAGACCTCGCTGATCGCCGTTCGCTGAGCTTCCCCGAGTGGGCGCACCGGAAGGCGCGGGCGACCACCGACGAAGCCGAGTGCGTCCATGCAGGCCTTGAGTCCCGCGACGCCGTGTGCGGCACCCGTTGCCTGCACCAGTCGTTGCAGACGCCCGTAGTACGCCAGGGCCTCGTCCTGCCTGCCGGAACGGTAGAAGCTGACCAGGTGCGCGCACTGCTGCGGCAGATAGTTGGCCGCCGACACCACACCACCGCGCCCGCCGAACGCCAGCGCCGTCATGAGCGTGTTGAGCGATCCGGCCAGCACTGCGAAGTCGTCCCGCCCGCCGGCGGCGAGCATGTAACCGACCATCGAGGACGACGAGGTGTCCTTTACGCCGGCGATGTTTGGGTGGTCCGCGAGCACCGCAAGCGTGGCGGGCGGGACGAGCACGCCGTTGGCGTACGACGGCGCCACGTAGACCAGGACCGGCACCGGAGACACGTCGGCGACAGCCGTGTAGTAGTCGGCCAGAGCGAGCCCGTCCATCAACTTGGCGAAGTAGCCCGGTGTGAGCACCGAGATGTAGTCGACCTCGTCGAGCACATCGTGCAGCGACGCCAGGAACTCCAGCGTGTGGTGCAACGACTCTCGCCCGACACCGACGACGAGGGTCTTGTCCCCCTTAAGCCGGGTCGCGTGTCGGACCACGACGCGGGACTCCTCATCCGACAGCGAGCGGAACTCTCCGTTGGTCCCGAGCACCATGTATCCGGCGACATCGGTGGCGCGCCACCGATCGAAGTTCGACGCCAAGGCGTCGAGGTCGAGCCTCTCGTCGGCGTCGAAGGCGGTCGCCGCCGGGATGATGATTCCCTGCAGCCCAGGATTGGAGGTCGCTGGACTAGGCATGCTGGCCTCCCGGGGGTGCACTCGCCGGACCACCGTGTCCGACAAGACGACACTACGACCTGTGTATCCCCGTGTCAACCTGTCTATACCGCCCGACACTCTCTTGCGACTTAGACGGCCACCCTTGTCCCGACCGTCCAGCAGCGCCGCACGAAGACGCCGGCGGCGAGACCCGCCCGGCAGCACGTCGCCGTCCACGCGTGTCGCCGGTCGCACGTGCGTCAGATCGTCGACGGAGACGTCGAAACACGCCGGACGACGGGACGACGAGGCGCATCTCGTCGGTCGTCGGCGGCGTGAGCACCGGGCCCAGCTTCGCCGCGACCTGACTACGACCGACGGCGCCCAGCGACGAGAGCGCCGACCGCGCGCAGACGAGAACGGCGTCAACCACACCGCCCGCCACATCCCCGTGCGCGCCGGCGACGTGCCACGTCGTCGAAACCGGCCCACCACGAGCGCCTGCCCCGCGCGGGGGCAGGTTCACCACCTGTGGGCCGCCCGGCTGACCTGCTCCTATGCCTTGACAGGCCGAACCTGGGCAGGAACTTGTCCCAGTCGATGCAGTGCGCGTCGATCTCCGGGCCGTCGATGCAGGCGTGCTTGCGCACCGGCGGCGTGCTCACCACCGCGACCGGCCGCGACGCCACCCACTGGGACGACATCGTGAAACGACTCGGATTGGAGGACCTCACCCGCCACGGCCTCCGCCACACCCCGCCAGACTGCCCGACCAACCCCGCACACCCTTTATCAACACGCCCTACGCCCGGATCACCGACCAGACCGTCCGCCGACGCTGGGCTCAGGCCACCAAGGTCAACATCCGCGGCGAGCTGGTCAGCCTCGATCCCGACGGGCCGCTCGCCCGGGCCCAGTGGGCCAGGACCCGTTACGACATGGCGACCCAGACCCTGCCCCACGGCTACTGCGCGATGCCGGCCCAGAGATCCTGCCCGCACGCGAACGCGTGCCTGACCTGCCCGGTGTTCCTGACCGGACCAGAATTCCTTCCCGAGCTGCGCGAGCACCGCGGGCGCACCTTGACGCTCATCGACAACGCCAAGGCGAACGGGCACACCCGCGTCGGCGAGATGAACAAGGACGTCCTGACGAACCTCGACCGCATGATCGGCGGGATCGACCAACAGGCAGGCGAAGCAGATGCGATCTGACAACACCGCACACCTGCGAGCGGCAGCACGAGCACGATCCGAACGGACCCGCGACCATGCCCTCGCCGCTCTGCGACGCCTCGACGCCAACGGCGCACCGATCACGTTCCAGGGCCTCGCCCGCGAGGCCGGCGTCTCCCGGTCCTGGCTCTACAACCAGACCGACCTACGCGCCGAGATCCAACGACTACGCCGCCGCCACCAACCGTCCGCTCCGGCCCCAATGACCCCCGATCGTCAGCGCGCCTCGGCAGACTCCCTACTCCGCAGACTCCAAGCCGCCACCGAGCGCATCCAGCGACTCGAGCAAGAAAACGAGGACCTGCGCGACACCCTCGCCCGCACGCTCGGAGCCAACCGGACCGCCAAAATCCTCGAAACCGCGCCACCCCGCGACACGCCCGGACGACGAACCCCGAAACTCATCGGACCGTGCTGAACCCGCCCCCGCCCGGCAACGTTGAGGACACCGTCCACCACGCATCACCGCAGGTCAACGCCCCGAGTCACCGCGCGACTGGAGATAACGTCGGCCTCCTTCGCCGCCAACCAGATCTGGTGCGCCGTGGTCGCCCTGGCCGCCGAGATCACCGCCTGGATGCAACTGCTCGCCCTCACCGACCACCAGGCCCGCCGCTGGGAACCCAAGAAGCTGCGCTACCGGATCTTCACGATCCCCGCGACCCTGGCCAGCACCGCACGACGCGTCCGGCTGCACCTGGGCACCCGGTCGCCCTGGTCCGGGCTGACCTTGACCGGGCTGGGGCGCCTGGCCGACCTCGCCCCCGGCTGAGCACGCCGCCACCGTCCCGACGACCCCCGCACGACCCCCGGACCTGGAACCGGCGCCCACCCCGGACGACACCGGGCCGCCATGTCACACCCGGACGACAGAATCACACCCGGACGGCAGCAGAACTGCCCGACGCCGAGCGCCACCGCTCATCGTGAAAGATCGAGGCTAGGTACTGAGGGTGGTCCATGGCCCATGAAGGAGCCGCGCGCCACCCCTGCGTGGTAGCCTTGGTGTTGTATATACGTGTGCGATTGTAGGGATCGAAGGATGGATATATGACGAGGACTGATGTGCTGCAGCGTGATTCAGGCATCCCGCTGTACGCCCAACTTGAGGAGATCTTGCGGGCGAGGATCGCGCGTGGGGAATGGCATGAGAATCAGCGGATCCCGTCCGAGAACGAACTCAACAAGACCTACGGGCTGAGCCGGATGACGGCCCGCAGGGTGTTGACCAAGCTCGTGCAGGACGGATTGCTCTTCCGGGTTCCGGGCAAGGGTACATTTCTCGCCCCCGTCAAGATTAGCGCGGTCTCCCCCGCCTATGCGGGCGTTCGCGAGCAGCTTGAAGCGATGGGGTACCAAACCAGCACCGAACTGCTGGGAATTGATCGGGAGATGCCCTCGGTCAAAGTCCGCAAGAAATTGCGCTTGCTCGATGGACAGGAGGTCTACGCCGTCCACCGCGTTCGCTCCGTTCAGGGTGAGCCGATCAGCCTTCACCACTCTTACGTGCCGGCCCACCTCGCCCCCGACCTCGACCAACTGGACGTTGTCAAAGAGCAGTTGTGCGTGCTGCTCGAGTTGAACTTCTCTCTTGCAATGAAGCATGTCGAGGAGAACTTGGAAGCTGCCTCCGTCACCACAGAAGAGTCCCGCTTGCTCCAGATGCGCGAGGGGCAGTCGGTGCTGCTCCTCGAGGACCTCATTTCAGACGTTCAGGGCACCCCGTTTGAGTACTCGAGCATCGTCTTCCGCGGCGACAAGATCTCTCTGCGGTTCGACTACAAGCCGTGACCCAGATCCGCGAGTTGTCCGGGGAAGTTAGAGGGCTACAAGTTATTGACCTGGGAAGGCGCGGCTTGTCTACGGTGTGGAACCCAAGATTGTGCGGCGTTGCGGTTCTGTAAGGCTGCATGCGGCGCGCGCGTGGCTGTAACGGCATCACACCGTTTCTGGTCAGCGATGACCTCCGACTATCTGGTTGATTACACTTCGCGAGGTTAGCGCGGTTCGTACCTCTCATTGCCGGTCTTTCAGGAGCGCGTTCGCCTAGCCATCACCAGATGGTGTCAGCGCGGGCCACAACCAAGTCTGGCAACAACCCAGTGCTGGGCCAACGTCATCATCGCCCTAGCCCAAACACTCATAACGTAGAACTACACCAGTATCATTCTCGTCTGCATGCGACGAGCCGGCCTCCACTGGGTGGAGGTCAGCTTGATGATTTGTTTCGATGGTGGGTGAGGGTTGGGTCAGTTCTGGCCCTGTGCGGCGTTCATGAATCGACGCTGATAGCTTATGACTTGGTTGGATGAGGTGAAGCGTGCGAGGTAGCCCGGTTCTGCGGTGAGGACCACGCGCCTGCTCATGTCGGCGAACTCGTCGCTGGTAAGCAGTTGGTCGATCTCGGGGTACATCTGGTCCCCGTCCATAGAGCACACGATCAGCCGGGTGTCGGGGAGATTGGCCGTTCGAAGCGCGCGAAGGTTGTGGCGAACGGAGTCGAGCCCATCCGCGCCTTCCGGCGTCCGGACCTTGCGGTAGGTGACGAAGTGCTCGGCCATCCGCAGGCATTCCTCGAGGTCGTAGTCGGTGTCCGAGCCGGCGAGGTAGTCCGCGGCGATCATGTAGTCGCGCAGCGAGATAAGTTGACTCGTGTCTTTCGTGGCCGCGTAGCCATCGATCAGGGTCCGCATCCGGGTGGACTGCAACAGGCGGTGCCGGACGAAGCTGTTGATGAAGTATGGCTTCGCCTGTAGAGCGAGCTGGGTCTGGTGCGGCTCGAACATTAAGGTGAAGTTCACCCGAAAGCCATGCTCGTGGAGCTTGAGGGCGAGGTTGTGCCCTCGGAAGGCGTCCACGGTGGACGGCTCCCACCAGCGGCGGTTCAGGCGCTTGTCGCCGGTGAGCAGTTGACCCACGTTGTCCGCGTTGACCGGACCGGTATGCGGCACTTTAATGACCACCCGCCATGGGGAAAGCATCTCCCGGAAGCGCTCGGCCTCGTCCAGGAGCTTGGCGAAGTCGGTCTCGAAGGGATTGTTCAGCTCGACGCTGATGTCGCATCCCGGCCCCAGAATCCGCCCAATCTCCGTCATGACCTCGTCGCGGTCCTTGAACGCTGCGCCGACGTTGGCTTCGGGGTTGTTAAGGAACAGGTCGTAGATGATTCCCGGGTTGCAAGTCAGGTTCGCCAGAAGCCCGGCTGCCGGCGCAATCTCGTACGGATTGGCGCTGTCGGCAGAGAAGAGCAGGTTGGTTGGGCGCAACGCGCCGTCGGCGTCGTACGAGATGTCGCGGACCAGGTCGAGCTGCAGCAGGCCCCCTGCCTCGACGTTCAATGCGATGCGGAAGCCCGGGGGCGTGTGCGCCGGTGGCGTCGCGAAGTAGTCGACGACCCTCTTGAATTCGGCCGTAACGCCGAGGTGGCGCGCGCCGCCACTCAGCGCGCGGAAGGCCTCCGGGGTGAGTGGATGGTCGACGACGCGCCGGACGTAGTCCTCCTCGCCGGAGACGGCGGGCAAGCCGAGGGTCCGGATACGGTACGACGCCTGGCCGCCGGAGGTGTCGGTGAGGTACGACGCGGCACCGACCGGTGAGTCTGTGAGGGTGGTCATGGAGTTCCTTTTCACTCGTTGACATGAGCTGAATTCGTGCTGCGTTTGCTGCCGTCCCAAGCGGTCCACTACACAACACTATACAAGTATGTATGGCGTGAGGTCAACTGCGATCTCCGGGGTGATCAGCCTCGATCTTTCACGATGAGCGGTGGCGCTCGGCGTCGGGCAGTTCTGCTGCCGTCCGGGTGTGATTCTGTCGTCCGGGTGTGACATGGCGGCCCGGTGTCGTCCGGGGTGGGCGCCGG
>Ga0209539_1000843_pt1 | contig 17238 bp, 14 predicted proteins | sample BarGraNGADG00312_2_FD_184499 | JGI IMG/M metagenome (GOLD analysis project Ga0209539, IMG submission 184499) | Arctic peat soil microbial communities from Barrow, Alaska - Barrow Graham LP Ref core NGADG0011-312 (SPAdes) (version 2) | ecosystem: Environmental > Terrestrial > Soil > Wetlands >... | reverse complement strand
TAATACCTGTTGTAGCGATTTCACAAGACAGAATCACCGGACGCGATTTTGCCACCAGATCTGAGGTAATTGCACGCAATGGCATGGCTGCAACCAGTCAGCCTCTTGCAACACAGGTAGCATTGGATATTCTGAAAAAAGGAGGTACTGCTATTGATGCAGCAATAGCTGCAGATGCAGTTCTCGGGGTTATGGAACCGACAGGAGCCGGCATTGGAGGAGATCTTTTCGCAATAGTATGGAGTGCTGAAAAAGGGAAATTATATGGCTTGAACGGAAGCGGAAGATCGCCCCGTTCGCTTAAACTTGATTACTTTAAGAAAAATGGATATGAGTTTGTTCCATCGTATGGTCCTCTTCCGGTTTCTGTTCCTGGATGTGTTGACGGCTGGTATGAGTTGCATGATATGTTCGGTCATCTTCCTATGAAGGATATTCTTCAACCCGCGGTAAATTATGCCAGGGATGGATTTCCTGTTACAGAGGTTATTGCATACTATCTAAAACAGGGGACAGAGATTTTAAAAGAATATCCGAATATTAAAGAGGTTTATATGCCTAAAGGCAGGACTCCATCCAAAGGCGAAATATTTAAGAACCCTTTATTGGCCAATACATTGGAAAAAATAATAAAAGGCGGGCGATATGAGTTTTATAAGGGGTCTATTGCCAGGAGTATTGGTGATTTTATGAAAAAACAGGGAGGGTTCCTCACCTATGATGATATGTACCGTCACCATTCCGAATGGGTGGAGCCTCTCAGTACAACTTATCGTGGTTATGAAGTATGGGAACTACCACCGAACGGACAGGGAGTGGTGGCTCTTCAGATGCTGAATATTCTCGAAGGATACGATATTGCCGGGATGGGTTTCGGTTCTGCTGATTATATTCATGTTTTCACTGAGGCTAAAAAACTGGCTTTTGAAGATCGCGCCAAATATTATTCAGATCCTTTTTTCAATAAAACACCTGTCTTACAACTTCTTACAAAGAAATATGCAGCTGAAAGGCGTAGGCTTATCGACCGTGACAAAGCAGCAAAGATTTTCGATCCGGGCAAAATTGAGGCCGGAAATACAATTTATCTTACAGTTGCAGATAAATATGGCAATATGATTTCATTTATCCAAAGCAATTACAGGGGGATGGGGTCAGGGATGTGTCCTACCGGTCTGGGATTTATTCTCCAGGACAGGGGCGAAATGTTCAGTCTTCAGGAAGGTAATTATAATGTTTATGCACCCGGTAAAAGGCCATTTCATACCATAATACCTGCATATATCACGAAAAACAAGAAGCCATGGATAAGCTTTGGAGTGATGGGTGGTGATATGCAGCCCCAGGGACATGTACAAATAGTTGTAAACCTCATTGATTTTAAAATGAATCTGCAGGAGGCCGGTGATGCTCCACGAATGCATCATATCGGATCATCAGAACCGACAGGTCAGCAAATGACAAATGGAGGCATTTTACTTCTTGAAAGCGGCTTTCGGACAGAGGTAATTCAAAAACTGATGTCCATGGGTCATACAATCCAATGGGACCTTGGCGGGTATGGTGGTTATCAGGCAATCATGTGGGATGAGAAGAATAAAGTATGGTTTGGAGCCTCCGAATCGAGGAAAGACGGGCAGGCTGCGGGTTATTAAAAGGCGCAGGGCGCAGGGCTCAGGGCTTTATACCAAGCAAATCCATCACCCCGTTTATAAATGTCAGCGGATGTATTGGATTACCCGGTACATACAGATCAATATGATTCTCCTCAATAAATTTTCTGTCGAGAGCCGGGCTACCTTCAAAAATACCTCCACTGATCGCGTCAGTGCCGGCAAGAATAATAATTTTTGGGGATGGAGTGGCATCATAAGTGATCTGCAAAGGCTCAGCCATGTTTTTGGAAACAGGCCCTGTTATCACAATTCCGTCCGCATGACGAGGTGACGCAACGAATTCAATTCCAAACCGGCCCATATCAAAGTTTACATTTCCGGTGGCAGCAAGTTCCATTTCACAAGAATTATCTCCCCCGGCGGATACCTGACGCAGCTTCAATGCACTTTTAAAAAGCCTGCTTGTCTCTTTTCTGACCCTGTTTTCATCAAGTTGGACGGGAGTTTCAGAACCCGGTTTGATTATAAGTGCTTCCCTCACATTGGATGATATCCTGTAATCATTTGTGAACCTGATCTTTTCGGGGAGCAGGAACGAACATTCTTTACAGAAAACACATCTGCCTATATCTATAGATCCGGAAATGCCATCGATGGCCATGACCGGGCAGACGGTCGAGACAGTTTTGATTTCATCTTTTGTTATATCACCTGAAATGACAGGCTTCCCTCTGAACAACGCTGAAACAGGCTGCGTACGAAGGTTTTTGACATATTGTCTACCGTGACTCTTCAGGACTTTTAACTCTTTAAACATAGTAATTCACTTACTGTATAAGATTATAAATCGTTTCCGCAATATGACAGATTAAAGCTCTTATTACACACCGGGAAATCCGATATTTCCTGATTGCGTACTGCCAAAGCTAAAGCCATCCAATTATGCATTGAAGGATCTTTGACTTTGTAATGTGCAATATTTCTATTATTATCAGTGATAGCGATGTGACAAATTTCACCTCTCCATCCTTCAACCATCGATATTGCAAAGCTGTTTGGCTTTAAGCTAAAATCATAAACAGGCTTTTTGATGTCTTTAATTTTATGTCGCCATATCTCAATAAGTTCACGAATAATTTTCACCGATTCACGTGCTTCAAGATTACGCTCCATCCCGCGCGCAAGAACATCGCCTGTTTCAATAATTACCGGTCGAACCGGATAGTTTTTATAATATTGAAAAGGGTGCGTTTTACGAATGTCACGTAAAATCCCACATGTACGGGCAGCCATTCCAACGGCACCCAGGCTTAAAGCTTGTTGTCTTGTAAGTATCCCGATATCATCAAAGCGGCCAAGAACACTTGGTAAGCAATAAATAAGATCAGTTACTTCAGAATATCGTCTGCCTGTATCATCAAGTACTCTGAGCATCTTGTCCACAATATTATTACTCAGGGGATAATTACTGCCTCCGGGGCGAACTAATCCCTTCCCAAAGCGATTTCCGCACCAAAATTGAGTAGTATTTATTATTGTAGTTCTGAGCGCTTCGCACGCAACTTGTCCAAGCTGGTAAGCAACATCGCCGCATAAAGCAGCAGTGTCGCCAATGTGAATGGCAAGCCTTTCCATTTCAAGGGCGATGCACCTTTCGATCTGTAATGATTCGCTGACCTGAATACCAGCTAATGATTCAATAAGCTGTGAGTGAGCCAGTGCATGTCCAACTGAAGTATCTCCGGCTATGCTTTCTGAAAGAACACATCTTTGTAATGCATTGTTTTTTTCTATAAATAATTTTTCAATACCACGGTACTGATACCCAAATTGAATTTCGAGGTGTAAAACCTTTTCCCCGTTACAGATAAACCTGAAATGCCCGGGTTCAATAATCCCTGCATGAACAGGTCCCACACCTACCTCATGCAATTCTTCACTCTCAATATTATAGAAAGGATAATTATCCATAATCTTTGACTTGCCTGAAAGATCATGCGAATATCTGACCGGCTTCAACCATGGGTGCCCTTCGAATTCCACTCCAAAATTTTCATGAATCTCACGCTCAAAAATGTGAAGCTGGGAGCAAACCGGAGTTAATGATTTCAGTACAGGATTATCCTTATTAATCTCATGTGCAAACACTGTAATACTGTTATTATTGTCATCAGCAATACAACAATAAAATTTCAGATTAGCTGATGTATCAAGTCCATAATAGGCTACGCAATGCTTTGCTTCGTCTTTCAGATAATCAGATATCTGATCATAAAAAACATCATATTTTAAAACCGGTATTTCTCTAAGATCAAGCGGGAATGAATTATTTTTGATTTCTGAATAAAGTTGATTCATTATAATTTTTATTTAGGTAATGAGGCAAGGCTTTGATTTATCATATCGACCAAAAAGGGCGGTTGATAAAAGCACATAATAATCACTACTCCTAGAAGTACAAATTGGCTAAAGGTTTCAATGGGGTTAACTTTATCTGATAGTCTAAGACTATCTACATTTCTTGAGTCGGAAAAAATAATGTGCATGATCCTGGTGCTCATAGCATAGATTACAAAACAAAGCAGCAAAATTGCAATAATCAGGACGAACCATTGGTCATTGAAAACCAACCCTTTAAATATCAAAAACTCCGTAATAAACAATCCTGATGGCGGAATGGCAAGAATGCAAATCATTCCTATTACAAGGACCAAGGCGCCTGCCGGATATAATTTCATATATCTGCCGCATTCATCTAATTTAAACGTATGAAGTACCCGTGACAATTGCCCCATTTGATAAAAAAGACTTGATTTTGTCAATGAATGTAACACTAACAGAAGCAGCGCGGCATAATAACCAATACCTCCGACACCAACAGCTATTGCTACTAAACCCATGTTTTCAAGACTTGAATATGCAAGCATACGCTTAAGGTGTTTTGCTTTAAGCATGTATCCTGCAGCAATTAACAAAGACAATATTCCTGCAAGGATAAGAACGTGATTCATGAAGGGCAAAATAGATGATGAAGAAAACAACGTATAAACACGAAAAATAGCCAGGAAACCGACATTCATCAATGTTGTGGAAATTAATGCGCTGATTGGAGGCGGCGCTACAGTATGTGCATCAATGGTAACGGTGTGCATGGGGAAAAGCCCCATCTTGGTGCTGAAGCCGATTAATACAAATACAAAAGCAATTTTGAGATAGAGTGGGTTGGCATTATTAATAATATTAGCAAAAGAAGCAAAAGAAAGGTTTGCGGCATCCCCGCGGCCGTATATAAATCCTAAGAATAATATACCTAAATAAGCTAAAGCAATCCCGGTTGAGCAGATAAAAACATATTTCCATGTGGCTTCAAGAGCCATCTCAGTCCGGTCATGATATATCAGGGCTGCAACAGCCAAAGTGGTAGCTTCTACAAAAATCCATAGTACAGTCATTCCATTTGCCAGATATGCACCCGACATAAAAGTCATTAAACCAATCAGGGCAGCATGGTAAATATTATATTTTTTTACATCGTCACCTGCTGCATAAATAAATCCATGATAAACAGTTGGAATAGTCAAAAACGATAAAACTGAAAGCAACAACACACCTGCGCTGTTATAAGTGAAATAGCTCAGTTCGGTTTTGTTTAAATTGGTCCAGCAATATATTGTAAACCAAATGTGCATTAAGGCGTATCCTATTGCAATGACCTTAGTAATAGTTTTGCTTTTAAGTAAAACTATTGAAATACTCATTAATGTTGAAATGATAAAAAATAATACAAGTGTCATCATTTAATCTTTTAACCTTGTCAATTCGTCAATGTGCGGTTTAAGTCGTAATCCAAAAAAGCCAAGAATTAATACTCCCGCAAAAATGTCAAGCAATATTCCAATATTGATAAGCATCGGCATTTCATTTCCAACAGCAAGTGAAAACATAAAAACAGAGTTCTCAATAATTAAAAAGCCTATCAAATGTGAGATTATCAGTTTATGGGTTACAATAAGCAACAAACCGGTAAATAAAGTAAAAAGAGCTATGGCCATGTATATAGTATTGATATAAGGATTTATCAGGGAATTTGCCAAAATAACACTTATCAATAGTGCGAAAATTGATAATATGAGTAAATAAAACCCTGGCATTGCCAGTCGGGACACTTTAGATACAGCAGAACGGTTAACAATCCTGAACAGTAGATATGGTATTAAAATAGTTTTGAAAATCAATGTCTCCGAAGCAATAAATAGCAGATTTGCACTATTTATTTCTTTAAGCTCGAATATAGCAATACCACACAGTAATAACCCCTGAATTCCAACAAGCCTGATATATATTATTAATCGCTCTGCGGATGAAAAATACATAAGAGTTATTGCAAACAATACTATTAGATAATTTACCATATTTTGTTTTTAAATTAATTTGTCGGTTAATATTAAAATTACCACAAAAGCTATCCATGCTATTGCTGAGATGGTCAAAATGAATTTGGGATTTTTGTTCATTTTGTTCCGGGCCCTGAACGATTCTATAAGGCCTATGATTATTGCAAACGCTACCTGAACTACCAAAAATAAACCAGTCTGCAGAAATATGTTCCATCCGGCAGGCACTATAACATTATACATCAAAGCACCATAAATTGCAAATTTCAGGTACGAACCAATATGAATCAATGCTTTATCGAAACCACTGTTATCCAGTATCATAACCTCATGGATCATTGTGAGCTCGAGATGCGTTTTTGGATCATCAACCGGGAGCCTACTGTTTTCGACCATGGCAATTTGAACAAACAGGAAAAAGCCTATAATACTATATATCAACACATAATGATTCTCTATGATGAAAAAGTGACTAAAAATATCCGAGAAAGAAGTATAACCGGTAAACATGGCAAAAGTGGCCAGCAAAATAAAAAATGCAGGTTCCATAAGCATCGAGAAAAATGCCTCGCGATTTGCTCCCATTCCCTCGAAACTGCTACCAGTATCAAGTGCGGCAATAATTGCAAAAAACTTTCCAAACGCAAGCAGGTAAGAGAAAAAAACAAAATCACCTTCAAATGATATAACAGCATTCTGATTTGCAAAAGGTATCACCAGTAAAGCACAAAGAATACTTGATAAGGTTACAACCGGAGCAATCTGAAATACCAGGCCTGTGGTTTTACTGAAAACGCTGCCTTTCCTCATCAGCACTCCGATATCTTTAACAGGCTGTAATATTCCAGGCCCTTTGCGTCCTGAGGCAATACTTTTTGTTCGCAATATCAAACCGGGAAAAAAGAATGCTGCAATTAAAATCAAAACAAATCCTATCATGTTCAGATAAGGTTAAAATAAGTTAATAAAAAAACAAGTAGCATAAAGACAAATGCATATAATATGTAATGCTGAATCTGTCCGGTCTGCATAACTGCAATCTTTTTCAGAAGGCCTGAAAACCAATCTATCGGTTTATCTATAAGATGCTTTTTAAAAATATCGTCACTATGCGAGATGAAAGTTCTTTTCCCTGGAAATATCTCATCTTCACGAATGTCAGTCATTAATTTCTTTGTCTGGAGGAGAGGCTTTGCGATATGATTATAATTATAAGCATATGATGTTGCAGTATATTGTTGTTTATAGGTGCCGGCGGTATAACCGCAGCCCCATGTCGGCCCAACATCAATTTGTTTAGTTTTAAGATGAAAATGCCTGTAAACGAGCAAAATAATAATTGTAAAAACAAATATCCCACTCAGAATACTTATTTGAGTGAGGTTATTTATAGTAGAATCTGCTGCCATAGAAATATCAGGTAATCCGAACGCCTTAGTTACTATGTTAAAAACTGGTTTTACAAAATAGACTGATGCCAATCCGATAAGTACTATAAAAGCTATAGTTATGTATTGAGGGAAAATCATGTCTTTCCCAACTTCTTTGGCCATTAGAGCTTTTTCTGAGCGAGGTTCTCCAAGAAATACAATTCCGAAAGCTTTTGTAAAACAAAAAATTGCCAGTCCGCCAATAAGGGCAAGCCCTACAATAGTTCCTAAAATAATGATTGATTGATATAGATTGGCTGCTGACAGGCTTTTAAACATGCCCAGGTAAATGAGGTATTCTGAAATAAAACCATTGAATGGAGGCAAGCCGCAGATAGCCAAAGAACCGATTAAAAAGAGAACTGCCGTATAAGGCATTTTCTTCATCAACCCTCCGAGTTGTTCAATATTTCTTGTATGCGTGGCCTTGTATACCGAGCCTGCATTAAAAAAAAGAAGCGATTTGAATAGAGAATGATTCATCACATGAAGCAAGCCCCCGCTAAAACCCAGTAGAGTTAAAGCTGTATTATTTGTTGCAAGGCCAATCACCCCCAAACCAATTCCTATACCAATGATACCTATGTTTTCTATGCTATGGTACGCTAGTAATCTTTTAAGGTCATGTTGAACGATAGCTATCATTACACCAAGCACACCAGATACCAGAGAAATTGACAGTATAATCAGGCCTATTAAAAGCAAATCATTTTGAACCGACATAAGCACCCGCAAAATACCATAAATGCCCATTTTTATCATAACCCCTGACATTACGCCCGATACATGCGATGGAGCTGCGGGGTGAGCTTCGGGGAGCCATGTATGCAAGGGAATAAAACCAGCCTTTATGCCAAAACCGATAAAGAACAGAATAAAAAGCAACAGATTAGAATGGTTTGAGAAATAAAGCTTAAGTGCATCAAAACTCATTTGCCCAGTAGCCTTATCGACCATTAAAAAAGCTATTAAGATGAAAAACATGCCTACATGCATCTGTATCAGGTAACTAATGCCTGTTTTCAAAATGGTACGATCTTCAGCGTCAAAAATCACAAGAAGGAACGATGATAAAGCCATTATCTCCCAAACAATAAGAAAAGATAAACCGTCACGTATCATCACTACCATTATCATCGAAAGATAAAGCCAAAGGTATGAGAAGTAATGTATCGAAAAACGTAAAGCATTTTTGCTTTGATAATATGGTCGAAGGTATCCTCTGGCATAAAGGAAACCCGTAAAAACGGTTATGTTAACAACAACTATAAAAAATGCTGAAAGTCTGTCTATTGTTAAGATAAAATTTATTTGAAAAAGCGATAAATATAACTGTATATCAAGTTGTTGATTATTACCGGCAAACACTTCAAAACACCATACAGAAGTTAAAATTATACCACTCATCAGTAAAAACAGGGTATAATAATATTTTACAGATTTGGTGATAAAAAACACCGGGAATGTGAGAGATAAAATAATAAGAAATAATATAGCATTCATCACTGGTAAATAATGTAAAGTCTTTATAGTTTTTTATGTTGTCATTAAAAGGTTTCTTGTCGGACGACAAATTAAGAATTGCAAACCGTTTGAAAAGAATTACTTACATTAATTTTTACTCACGGAATTGCAATTTTGTGACTGCAAAAGTAAAAAATTATCTCTTATTTTTTACTTTTTGCAGCAAATTCGACAAAGAAACTCAGTAATGTGCGTCAATCTGAGAGATCAAAAATTATGAATAAAATAATGGCGCAGGTTAGGTTTAATTCTAATTATTGTTTCAGCAGCCTACCTCTTAATGCCTCCATTATGATTATTTGTAACTGAATTCTGGATATTTAAAGCCATGTGCCTCCACTTCTCCAATTAATGTCATAATTAAAATTGCATTTGTTCACAAATTATAATAATTATGCTTCGATTTAACGTGTATTATTGCCACAATACTCATGTATAGCTTTATATGAAATCACCATTCAAATTCCTCGATTCCTATACTAAAGAAGATCGTGAAATCTTCTTCGGTCGCGAAAAAGAGATCAATGAATTTACTCAGATAATATTTTCTATACCCTGATAGCAAAACAGGAAAATGAATATAGAAATAAACCACTGACCGGTATAGATAACTTTAAGACGTACAAGGAGGTTTACAGATACGTTATCGATTTACTTGAAGACAGGGCCATAACTCATCCCGATTTTGCCAAAGCGAAAGCATTGCTCAATAAGTAGAAATTGATCATGGGGTAAGAAGTAAACAAGAAGGGTTAACCGGATTCCTTGCTTTTTAGCCGGTATACGAAATGGTTGTCCTGGTATACAGCTTCAATCAATCCAAAATAAATCAGATCAGCTAAAATATTCTCTGCAGCACTTTTTGGAAGAAATGCTGTTCTGCAGAATTTTGAGATTGAGATTGATGGATTAATTTCAAGATATTCCATAAGCTTCTTTACTTTCTCACTATACTCCATTAATATTCCTCTGTTATGAATCTTGTTTTTCCACACCCTCAAATGTACCGTGGTTGCCAGAATGTTTTCATCCCTGACACGGATATAGGCTAACCATTTATTTGGCTCTGTCTGGGCAAAATAAGGATAGTTAGCGCCTTTAGGGATTGAAACTTCAAGAACTGTTTTGCCGTCAACCACCCAACGTTTTGATTCGAATGAGATTTCTGGTTTACAGTACATACCTGCCGCTGCCTGAACCATATAAAATTCTTCATCAGAGCGCACTCCGGCTATCTTTCCATTATCTTTTACTCCAATGAGCAGAGTACCCCCGTCTGTATTGGAAAAGGCTACCAGAGTTTTGGCGATTTTTCTGGAATCGGAAATCTCAAATTTAAAATCCAATTGCTGATGTTCTCCCGAGCGTATTAGATTTTTTATGTAGGAACCCAACCCTGTTTTAAGTGCATTCATAATTCTCTCTGTTTCCCGGGAAATTTCACACCTCAAACCGCTAACAGGTCTACTTTACATTCAACTGCATCTCCTCTTTTGATTCTTCAATATCCAGTACTTTTGTTGTGCCCCCTGTTTCGAGATTTATCCCGTGAGGTTTGTTGGTTTTCCAGGAACCACCGGTGAAATCCGGAACATCTATTGATTGTGATCTGTTAGCTACAGACCATTCACTTAACGGAGCTATCGAACTCCATGCTGCACCATCATAAACACTTTGATCGAGAGGCAATCCATTTCTCAAGCAATCCATTAAACGCCAATCCATTATAAAATCCATTCCTCCATGGCCACCTACTTTTTTAGCCATCTCTCCTACCCTTTTTACTATCTCAGGAGAATATTGTGCATAAAGTTCTTTCATTCTGGCTTCATCTGCCCATTCCTCATCAAGAGCTATAAGTTCGCTGGGATACTTTCGCACCATTCCCTTAGTACCTTTTATGAGATGAATTCTTGAATATGGATGGATTGATGAAACATCGTGTTGTATCATAATTGTTTTTCCAAGTGCAGTCTTAACAATTGTTGTATTCATATTGCCCCTGAATTTTGAATCTTTCCATGGTGCATAGAATGAATCCTGTGCTATGAGTTCTTTCTCTTTAGGAGCCATTGTGAAATCAAAAGTTGACACTGAGGAGAGATAATCCATCCTGTCACCATAGTTAATATTCAATGCCTGGCATACAGGGCCCAATCCATGTGTAGGATAAAGATTACCGTTCCTTGTGGCATTCTCCTTAAGTCGCCACATATCAGTATATGCTCCGTCCGTCTGCTTATCATCAAGCGGTTTCTTGAAATTATATCCCATGAGATTATGGATATAAGCACCTTCACCATGAATAATATCACCAAACATTCCCTGCCGTGCCATATTGAGTGTCAGCAATTCAAAAAAATCATAACAGCAGTTTTCTAGCATCATGCAATGCTTTCTTGTTTTTTCCGAAGTCTCAACAAGCTGCCATGCTTCGTTAATTGTACGGGCAATAGGCACTTCGCAAGCTACATGCTTTCCGTTCTCCATTGAATACACCGAAATTGGTGTGTGCATAATCCATGGAGTACAGGTATAGATAAGATCAAGATCAGGAAGTTCAACAAGTTTTTTCCAGATATTCTCTCCCCCGAAAAATTCCTGTGCTGCCGGTCTTCCAATTCTGGCAAGATATTTCTGCGATTCTTTTACAGCTACCTCTCTTTTATCACCCAATGCCTTAATTTCAACTCCTTCAATATATGATAACCGTTCTACGGCACCACTTCCCCTGTCTCCAAGTCCGATAATCCCAACTCGTATTTTTGGAAGTGCTGGTGCTGCATATCCCGACATATTAAACTTCTGGGTATGAGACTTTTTAACAGATTCCAGTATGGTTGCCATGTTTGATTCAAGTTGTTTCGGAGTACAACCGGATATCAACCCGCCGGCCATTGCACCGGCCCCGGCAAAAGTTGCGGTTTTTAGAAAATTGCGGCGATTGGTTGTCATGATCAGTTTATTTAGGGTTAGTCTGGTAAAAATAATTATCTGCAAATTAATATTTTATTATAAAATTCTTTAACTTTTTCACTTTCAGTTTCCCAATTAAGTTTTTCCGATGCCATTACAGCATTTCTTCTTAGTTCCGACAAAAGGACCGGATTGTTTTTTAGTTCTGAAATAGCACTCGAAATATCTTCCGGAGTTACTCTGTTAATTATCAGTCCACATTTATATTCCCTAATGATCTTTCCTGTTTCAGAAAGATCGCTGGCAATTACAGGTATACCGGCAGAAATATAGTCGAACAGTTTATTTGGAAGACTAAACCTGTAATTAAGGTTCGTGTCTTTCTCGATGCACATTCCGATATCCGCTGATTTGGTATATCTCATTAGTATTTCCCATGAGACTTGTTGAATAAATTTAACCTGATTACCTAATTTCAACTCCCTGACCCGCTGTTTTAATTGTGGCAGAACGTCACCTGAACCAACAATCAGAAGAGCCACTCCCGATGAAATATTTATTGCTTCAATTAATTCCTCAGCTCCTTTATCGATATTTATCCCGGTACCCTGAATAATAACAAGGAAATCAGATGATGATATATGAAGCTCCTGGTGTGTACAGGAGATAATATCCGTAGCCTTTCTACTAAAGTTTCTTATTACCTGGGGTCTGACATGATACATCTTTTCATAAAGCGATGCAATAGGTTCACTTACTGTCATAACATTTTTCAAACCCGGGAAAATCGATTTTTCAATACTTTTCCATACCCACTTCACAAAAGGTCTGTTCTGAATCTCTGGTACACCTGTAAAATACTCATGCGAATCATATACAAGAGGAAGCCGTTTCAGTTTTGAGATTAGAGAATTTGGAAGAAGAGTATCGAGATCGTTTGATACCAGAAGGTCATAGTTATGAAATAGCAGAAAAAAGAATAGCCTGATATTAAAAAATTTATAAAAGAGGAAACCTCTCCTGATGATCATTCTGAACCTTACAGTTTTAAATGGAATCGTACCTGAATTACAACAATCACCCGATCTTCTTCCGATTATCGTAATATCACAACCAAGGCTGCTAACAGTCGCAGCAATTTTAGTTACCCGCTGGTCGTAACAGATGCAGTTGGTTACTGAGAATGCTACTCTGGGTTTATATGGATCAGAAGGCATCTGGTAAATTTAATAAAATCCGGCGGAAAATTCTTTTGAGGATATCTAAAGTAGTTTGCATATTTTTACATAAAAACAGGATGATGATTTATAAAAATGTCCCGTTGAAGAAGTTCAATACTTTTGGTCTTGATTATGTTGCTGATTGTATGATCCATATCAGGACGGAAAAAGAAGCAGTAGCAATTTTAAGGGAAATTAATTTATTGAAAAACCCACTTCTTATTTTGGGGGGTGGAAGTAATATTCTTTTTACCAGCGATTTCAAGGGTACTATTCTATATCCTGAACTGGGAGGCATCAAAATTGAGGAAGAGAAACAGAATGAGAAAAGTGTCATCATTTCAGCAGGTGCAGGCGTTATTTGGGATGACCTTGTAAAGTGGACAGTAAATAAAGGGATTTGTGGTCTTGAGAATCTTTCTTTAATCCCTGGAAAAGTTGGGGCAACACCTGTTCAGAATATTGGTGCGTATGGAGTTGAAATCAAAGATAAGATAGTTAATATCAGAACCTTAAACCTGAGTGATGGTTCAAAACGCCTTTTCAGTAATAATGAATGTGAATTCACTTACCGGAACAGCATCTTCAAAAACAGTGAAAAAGGTAAATACCTGGTTACCAGGGTCTATTACAAATTGACAACCAGGCCATTGCTTAATGTTAGTTATGGGGCTCTGAGAGATGAGGTAAATAATATGGGAGGAGAAACTTTGAAAAATGTGAGACAGGCAGTAATAAATATCAGAAGAAGTAAATTGCCTGATCCTGAAATAATTGGAAATGCCGGAAGCTTTTTCAAGAATCCTGTTGTAGAAAGCACCGTTGCAGAGCATCTAAAAATAGAATATCCACAAATGCCGGTATATGAAGATCCTTCAGGAAATATCAAGCTGGCATCAGGCTGGCTTATTGATCAGTGCGGATGGAAGGGAAAAAGGAAAGGAGATGCCGGTGTTCATGATAAGCAGGCACTGGTTCTGATAAACTATGGAAAAGCGACCGGAAAAGATATATTCAACCTTTCCGAGGAAATTAAAAAATCTGTTAATGATAGATTCGGTATTGAACTTGAAAGGGAGGTTGAGGTTGTTGGGGTTATCTGAAAATTTTTCTTTTATCAAGTTCTTTCTGATATAACTGAGCATTCCTGTTATGCTCGGAAAGAGTTCTGGAAAAGTTATGATATCCTGAAAAATCAGGTCTGGCGGCAAAAAAGATATAATCATGTTTCTCCGCATTCAAAACTGCATCAATTCCTTCAATTGTGGCACAACCTATAGGACCCGGAGGGAAACCTGAGTGCTCATATGTATTATACGGTGAATCAACAAGTAAATACTTTTTTAATATCCTGGTAATCGAAAAGTCGTTTAATGCAAATTTTATTGTAGGACATGCCTGCAATGGCATACCTCTTTTCAACCTGTTAAGATAGACGCCGGCTATACGTGGTTTCTCGTCAGACTTTGCTACTTCATCATCAATAATTGAAGCAAGGATTGAGACCTCTATCGGATCCAGTCTTTTTTCTTTTGCTTTTGCAAGTCGCTGGTCATTCCAGAATAGCCTGTATTCTTTTAGCAATCTGGTGTAAAGTCCTTTAGCGTCGGTATTCCAGTAAAACTCATAAGTATTAGGTATTAAAAGAGCAATAATATTTTCTTTTTTAAACCCGTCAGCACGGAAATTTGATTCATCAGAAAGAAACCCGAATATTTGCGATGAGTCAGCTTCAATCTGTTTACCTATTTTGCCGGAGATCTGATTCAGTGTACGGAGATTATTAAAGGTTATTTTAACAGGTGCCTGTTTACCCGATCTCAGAAGATTAATTAAGCCATTATAGCTTAATCCCTTGTTTATGACATAGCGCCCGGGTTTTATCAAATCGGGGTAGTTCTTCTTTTCTGCAACCCACCTGAGAAGATTCATATTTTTTATTGTCAGGTTTGCCTCAAGAGAATCAAGTACCTGATCATATGATGAGCCGGTTGGAATAAGTATAATATGATTATTTTTATCTGGTATGATGCTTATACCGAGCAGGTTCCTGTAAATCATGAATATAATAATCAGAATCAGTATTCCTGCTGAGGTCAAAAAGTATAGAATTTTTTTATTCTTCATAGCCTTTCACATGGGTGCAAATTTAATGATATTGTTTCAAGAGCCAAAATAATCGACAACGGCACATGCTTAAGGCTCAAGGTATAATTCGATTATTTTTCTCCTCAGTTGTGCGTCGTGCGTCGTGTGCCCATATTTTTAATATTTTTGCAAAAAGAATTAATAAATTAATATTCGATGAAAATGACAACATCAATGCTGCTGATCCTTATAGTTATAGGGATTATAACCGGAGTAATGGCAGGTATGCTTGGAATTGGCGGTGCAATAATTATGATACCTGCACTTGTATTTTTCCTGGGAATCAGTCAGCAGACTGCCCAGGGAACCAGTCTGGCAGTAATGTTGCCACCAATTGGAATAATTGCTGCCTATAATTATTACAAAGCAGGGCATGTAAATATCAAATTTGCAATTGTCCTGGCTCTTTTTTTCCTGGTTGGCTCCTACTTTGGATCGAAGCTGGCATTGAGTCTGCCACAACCTGTGTTGAAAAAAGTCTTTGGGATTCTTCTACTCCTGGTTGCAGCTAAAATGTTATTATCAAAATAAAACAGGGACACGCTATTGCATATCCCTGTTTCTATATTAAATATAATAATTTCAGAACATCAGACCCAAGCTGAACACGAACGCGTTAGGTCTGTCATCAAGGTTAAATTTGGTCTTATTCCCTGCCAGACTTTGGATCTGGTTCTGGTATTTCTTGAGGCTACCTTCGTACCTTAAGTCAAACGTAAGTATGTTAAAAATGTCAAAACCTACACCAGCCTGGTAGCCGATAGTCATTTTGTTATAATTATTTTTATAATCCGGATCTTTAATAAGAGCCTTGGGTGAATTGATAAGAAGGGAGCCGACAGGACCTGCATTAATGCGAAGCGGACCCAGCTTAAGACCGAGCATTACCGGGATATCAAGTTTGTTAAAACTCTGTTTCGCAGTATAAGAGGTAACTGACTGAAGATTAGTAGTATTCGAAATAGTGTATTCATTTGTCCTTGTTGAGAACAAAAGTTCCGGCTGAAGATAAATTCCAAAAAGGGAAAGTCTTACAAATGCTCCTCCATGAAAGCCATATTTTGCTGATGTCACGGCGTCCACGGTGTAAGTGGTATTTCCGGAAGTTACAGTTTTAACATCTGCCATTGAAAGGTTTGTAGTACTTACTCCTGCCTTTAAACCAAATTTAATCTGGGAGAAAGCCGGCAGTGAGACAAGAACTACTAATGATATAAGAATTACTTTTTTCATGTCTATAGGTATTAAGTTTAGTTAATCAATATGTTAGTAGGTATCCTATAATTAAACAGACCATATTATAACGGATTTCCGAAGCAAAAGGTTTCATATGGAAAGTTCTTTTTATCACCTCCTATTTCCTGAAACGGAAATAACCTTCGATTATTTTGTTGCAAGCTCAGCGAATATAATCTTTTTCATCCGGTCAATACCAATGACTACAAGACCGGCAGCCTTTTTTTCCTGCAATATCTCTTTTTCAATAAAGGGCATTTCTGTTCTGCAAACACCGCACCGGCTTGCAGTGAACTGTAGCATAACAACTTTCCCTTTCAGATCTGATAGTCTGTAAGTTTTCCCTCCTGCCTCATTGATTGTGAAATCAGGCGCTTTATCTCCGATCTTAACAATATATCCTTCCTCATATACTTTCTTTTCCTGACCAAAAGAGATAGAACTAATTAAAATTGAGATCAATAAAGCAATAGAATTCCATTTCATATATGAATTTTTATTTTTTTTCAAAGATAGGATAGTAAAACAAATTGTAATAAATAATTACCTTAGTAAAACCTACAGAATGAAAGAAGATACAAAATCCATGCCGCAATGAAAAAAACTATATTTTGGATATTTATATTAAATATTCTCACAATATCAGTGAATTACGGTCAGGTTACTCCTGTTGAAAAAGGACTTCAGGCAATTTCGACCGATGTCATAAAAGCACAACTTGGTTTCCTGGCATCCGACTGGACAGAAGGCAGAA
>Ga0209539_1000842_pt1 | contig 17256 bp, 7 predicted proteins | sample BarGraNGADG00312_2_FD_184499 | JGI IMG/M metagenome (GOLD analysis project Ga0209539, IMG submission 184499) | Arctic peat soil microbial communities from Barrow, Alaska - Barrow Graham LP Ref core NGADG0011-312 (SPAdes) (version 2) | ecosystem: Environmental > Terrestrial > Soil > Wetlands >... | reverse complement strand
CGGCTCGGACGCGGTCACACCATCGAACCGCTCGATCGCCGCGACATGGGCCTTGGCGAGGTCCCAGATGTGGAGGTAGTCGCGGATGCCGGTGCCGTCCGGGGTGTCCCAGTCGTAGCCGGTGATCGTGAAGGTGCCGCCCTCGAGCCAGGCGTCGAGCATCTTGCCGAGTACGTGGCTGGGGTGCGGGCGCTGCTGACCCGTACGCATCGTGGGGTCGGCGCCGATCGGGTTGAAGTAGCGCAGCGCGATCGCCCTCAGGTCGGAGCCGTGCGCGACGTCGGACAGGGCCATCTCCATGACGAGCTTCGTCCGGGCGTACGGGCTGCCGGGTGCCACCGGCGACTCCTCGGTCACCGCCAGCTGTCCGTCCACGGGGTCGCCGTACAGCGAAGCTGACGACGAGAAGACGATGCGATGTACGCGGTGGCGGTCCATCGAGGCCAGCAGGTCGAGCGTCTTGCCGACGTTGTTCTCGTAGTAGAACAGCGGCTGCGCCACCGACTCCGGCACGATGATCGCCGCCGCGCAGTGCACGACGATGTCGATGGTCTGGTCGGTGAAGACCCGGTCCATGAGCGCCGCGTCGGCGATGTCGCCCTCGTACGCCGTACGACCCGCCACGAACTCCCGTCGACCTACAGAGAAGTCGTCGACGATCACGACTTCATGGCCTGCGTCGAGGCAGGCCGACGCGATGGTGCTCCCGATGTAGCCGGCGCCGCCGGTGATGAGTACGCGCACGGCTCCACACTATCCAGCCCCTTCCTGACGCAGCCACGGCTTGGCTGAGCAGTCCCTTTCTGTGTGCAGAGGCGACCCGTTCCCAGGGGCTGGCCCAAGTGAGCCAAGGCTCGAGAATCTCAACCACGGCAGATTCTTCCCCGGAGCAAGATGCTCGATCGGTTCTTGCTACCCTTCTCGCTGTCGGCGTGGGTTCGGCCCCAGGACCTCGCTTCGAGGGGACGTTGTGCGCGCATCATCCAGATCAGCGTTGATCCGGTTTCTCGCAATGCCGTTGGCAGTACTCATGCTCGCCACAGGACAGACGCTCGCGACCGTCGCGAAGGCGTCTGCCGCGCCCGTCGACGCCCCGGCAGCGGTCGGGACGATCAGCGGCGCTGTGGTCGACTCGGTCACCAAGAAGCCCTTGAAGAGCGTCGTCATCAGCTCGACGTCGACCTCGACGACGACCACGACGGACGCTGCTGGGGCGTACTCGCTCAACGTGTCCCCTGGTAGGAGCGTCATCTCGGCAGCTCTTCCCGGATACGTCACTGGTACGACGCCGCTGCTGACCGTCGCGGAAGGCGCCACAGCCAAGGACACGGGCCTCACCCTCATCCAGTACGAGTCCGCCTCCGGCCTGGTGACCGCCAAGGGCACCACAACCGGCATCGGCCAGGTCGTGGTCAAGTTCTTCGACGCGACGACCAGCGACGCCAACCCCGTCATCACCGCAACAACCGCGCCCGACGGGTCCTGGTCGCTCAGCCAGGTCGTACCGGGCGCGTACAGGGTGCAGTTCGATGCCTCGGCGACCACATACCTGTCGTCATGGAATGACGGACATCGGACGGGCGGCGAGACCGCGGCGGTGAGCGTGGTCGCCGGAGTTCCGGTGAGCCTGCCGCTCCAACTGGTCAAAGCGGCGTCGATCTCTGGGACTGTGCGCACCTCGGATGGCACAGCGATCGCCGGTGCGACCGTCAGTGTCCAAGGCGCTGCGCTCACCACCTCCGTACAGACCACCACGGACGCCAGCGGCCACTACCTGGTGGGCGCTCTTCCCGCCGATGACTACCTGGTCTCGGCGGCCCACGCGGGCTACGTGACGACGTGGTGGGGTGGTTCGGAATCCGTCTCCGCGGCGGCGCATCTCAGCGTCGCCGAAGGCGCCTCGGCTTCCGGCAACATCGCCCTGCTCACCGGCGGGTCGATCAGCGGCACCGTCACCCTGAGCGGCCCGATCGTCTCCCCGGCCCTCGTTACGGTGACTCGCCCTGGGTTCTCGACCTCCGTGTACGCCGATCCCACGACCCACGCCTACACGATCGGTGACCTCGCGCCCGCGTCCGACTACACGGTCGCGTTCTACGCCTCGGCGTACGGAGCCGCGGATTACGGGTGCCCCGGGATCAGCGTGTGCACGCCCACGGCCGTCAGCGTGACCCGAGGTGCCGTGACCGCCAGCATCGACGTCACGCTCACGACCACGGGCGGCGCGCTCTTGGACCTGGTCCAGCTTCAGGGGACCGTGGTCACGCTCGCAGGGGCCCCCCTGCCCGGCGTCACCGTCTCCGACCCCATTTCCGGGACGAGCACGGTCACCGACGCGAACGGCGCCTTCGCTGTACCGGCAGTGCGCGACCAGTCGTACAACATCATCTTCACCCGACCTGGCTACATCAGCCGGACGGAGCACATCGCCCCCTGGTCGCTCTGCCCGGTCACCCAGAACGTCTGTCCCTGGATCGACAGGGAACAGATGTCGCGGAAGGCGACGATCACCGGCACCGTGATGGCGGGAGCGGGCAACACCCCGGTCGCCGGTGCCACCGTGAACTTCTCGTACGAGCTCTCCACACTCACGGGTACGGACGGCAGGTACTCGATGGACCTTCCGGAAGGGACCTATTACGTCGAGGTCGTTCCTCCTGTCGGATCGGGCTACGTGAGGACCTACCTCGGCGGTGCTTCGGACCTGTCGAGAACTCAGTACGTCTCCGTGCGGGAGGGCTCGACGGTCACGGGCAACGTCCACCTCAACGACCCGGGATCGGTGTCGGGGACGCTGAAGAAGGTCGACGGGACGCCCATCGGGGGATCGACGGTCGCGTTCAGTGGCTGCAACCTGCACACCTACTTCTCGACGACGACCGCGGCAGACGGGTCGTACAGCGTCGACTGGCTGCCACCCGACCACTATGCGGTGGTCTACGCGAACGGTACCTGGCAGCAAAGCGACCTCGCCGTCTGCGGCAGCGCGTCGGAGATCGTTCTGGCGTCCGGTCAGGTGATCACCGGGTTCGTGCTCACGGTCCCCGATCCGCCGATCACGCACAGCATCCATGGCGTGGTCCGAGACGCCCTCGGCACGCCGCAGACGTACCAGACCGTCATCCTGGTGTCCGTCACCGGGCAGGCGTACAGCCAGACCGACGGCTCGGGCGCGTTCGTGGCGACCGGTCCAGTAGGCACGTACCGACTCGAGTTCGGCACGGGCGTCTGGCTGCAGGGCTCCGGGGACTCCAAGCCCGGCATCCCCTTCCTCCTCACCGCGGATCTCGTCCGCGACTTCGTGGTTCCCGTCGCGAAGTCCGTGACGGTGACGGTGAAGGGAGCAGACGGAAGCACGCCTGCCTCGGCCAGTGGGGTGGCCGTTCTGGGCGAACACGGTCCTCTCAACCGGTGACATCACGTTGGCGGTGAGCCTGGCAGACAGCGAGGAGTACTGGCTGCGCGCGAGGAACCGGTTCTAGGTGGCAGAGACCGGCGAACCGTCAGCGCTTCTTCGCCAACGCGTCCGCTTTGGCTTTGGCAGCCTGAGAGTCCGCCGTACGGCCCATGAGCGTGTACAGGTGGGCCAGGTCGATCCACGGCTCGGCGGCGCTCGGCCGAAGCCGGGATGCCTCGAGGAAAGCTTCTTCCGCGTCGTCGTACCTGGTAAGACCTGCGAGGGCGATACCGCGAGCGAGATGTGCGTCGACGTTGGTCGGATCGATCGTCAGAACCGACTCGGCCGCGGCCAGCGCTTGAGCATGATCGCCGGCGACATCTCGGGCCGTCGACAGCGTGAGCTGGCATTCGACCGAGCCCGGGAGGCTCTCGCAGGCGTGTTGCAGGGGCCCCAGGATGTACCTGGTGTCTGCCTGGGACGACTCTGCCAGCTTCGTGACCGTGTAGGCGACCCGCCGCGTGACGTCCGGGTCCCACGGACGGGCGGACAGCGCGGCACGTGCCGCGGTCTCGGGAGCTGACGCGGTAAGGACCCGTGAGTACTGCACCTCGGCCACCACCAGGGTTATCCCCAACCACAGTGTGACGGCCGCAACGCTGCCCGAGGAGACGGCTCTGACCCACGTGGGTACGGGTCGATCGTGCCGGGTCGCGATCGCACCGCCGACCACGAGCGCGCCGAGCGTCGTCGTCACCGGGTCGGTGAACGAGGTGAGATAGGTGGCGACGAGCCCTGCGGCCAGGGCGGTCGCCGGGATCAGCTGCGGCGTACGAGCGGACATGGCGTCGCCTGCAGCCATCACGGCGATCGCCACGAGCGCGGCCACACCGAGAAGACCAGTGGCGCACAGCACCTGCAGGGCGACGTTGTGGGGTGAGTCCGGCGGGGCGTACGGACCGACCGCAGCAGCCCATTGAGGCGTGTGGAAGGGGTTGATCTCGTCGACGAACCGGGACGGCCCGGTGCCGGTCACCGGGCGCGACAGCCAGAGTCGGACGGACTCCTTCCAGAGCAGAACGCGACCCGAGATCGTCGACTCGGCGAAGGGTGAGCTGCCCGTGATCCTGGCGGCTGTCTGGGGAATGAGCAGGGCCCCCACAAGCAGAATCAAGCCGGTGCCCGCGATGGCCTGCCAGCGGGGTGACGTCGCGTCGCGCCTCCGCAGCAGCAGCATGACGGCGACGCTGGCCACGACCCCGACCAGGACGCCACGTGACGCGCTCAGCGCGATGCAGGCTGCCGCCCCGGTCAGCCCCACCCACGACAGCGGGCGAGGAGACGTCTTCAGCGACCATCCGACGACGATTGCCGCGACCAGCCCGAACGTGCCGAGAGTGGTCGCATTCCCGAGCAGTCCCGTGACGCGGTCTCCTTCACCGAACAACGCCTGGCCCGTCGCGACGAACCCGTTGACGCAGGCGGCACCAGCAAGGGCAGCGGTGAAGGTGCGTCGCGGCAAGGACGTGGAGAGCATGCGCGCTCCGACTGCCAGCGCAAGAGCGTAGGCGGCGATCATCGGCAGGCCTTCGTACCGGGGATAGCGTCCGAGCAGCGACAACATCGGTGTCCGACCTGCCAACGCCGCGATCGTGAACGCCCCCGCCCCGAGCCCGAGGCTCACCACCATCCGTGGGCTCAGCCGGTGGCGCGACACGGCGAGCATGCCCACCGCGAGTCCGAGACCTAGTACGAGGAGCCGCAGCGGCATGAAGGGATCCGTGGCGGTTGGGCTGGACGCGAGCGGAAGAACGCCACCCAGGAGAAGCGCCGCGCAGGTCGCAGCCAGAGGGGATACCTCGGCAGTGTTCGCAGCACGCTTCCTCTTGGCCACGCTTTGACCTTATCGGCCCGCGAATCGCGTTGACTCAATTGCCCTCTGACCTGGGCTTTTGTTCCTATTGCCGCCCCGGTCAGAAGGTTGTGGATCGGAGACGCTAATCTACCGATCGGGTTGGGACCGCGGGCATCCCGGGCGGCTTTCGGAGGGGCAAGATCATGGGGACAAAACGGTCGGGCATCAAGCGCATTTTTGTCATCTTTTTGTCAATTTCTATGCTCGTGAGCGCCCAGTTATTCGCCAGCGCGCCTCAAGCCAAAGCTGCGACCTCCACAGCCACGGTCTCGGGCAAGGTCATCGACAGCGTCACCTCGCTGCCCTTGGCGGCGGTGACCGTCAGCGACGATGCGGCGACGTCGCCAGCCACGACGACAACGGACGCGGCCGGCCACTACGCGCTGACGGTGCCGATCGGCGACCACGTCCTGTCGGTGAAGCTGTCCGGCTACGTGACGAGCAACTCGGCCTTGTTCACCGCAGGTACGGGCGATGCGCTCACGATGAACTTCAGCCTCGTCAGGTATGCCTCGGCTTCTGGCCTCGTCACGGCGGACGGGACCACGACGGGAGTCGGGTCCGTCGTCGTGAAGTTCTTCGACGCCGCCAAGACCGATCTCAACCCCGTGATCACTGCGACTACCGCGTCGAACGGACAGTGGTCTCTGGCCTCGATCGTCCCCGGCACGTACAAGGTGCAGTTCGACGGTTCCGAAACCGACTACATGTCCCGCTGGTTCGACGCGAAATCCACGCGCGATGAGGCGACCCAGGTGCTCGTGGCGCCCGGGGCCGTGCTGAGTCTGTCGGGCTCGCTGGTCCAGGGAGGCAAGATCTCGGGCACGGTCAAGGACGTTCACGGCAATCCGATCGTCGGAGCGTCCATCAATGTCTCCAGTTCGGCCGGCAGGTACGGTTACGCCGCCACCGACTCCTCGGGCAAGTACGAGGTGCGGGGGCTGGCGGCCGACCAGTACCTCGTCGGGGCCCGGATGACGGGGTACGCCGCGGCATGGATCGGGGGCGCCGACAGCCAGTCGGCCGCCACGTACATCTCCGTCCCCGCAGCAGCCTCCATCCAGAACGCTGACATCGTCATGCAGGTTGGCGGTGTGATCTCTGGGACGGTGGGCCCAGCCGGGGCGTACCAGGGGTCTGGTGGGTTCGGGGAGTCCGTGAGCGCCTACCGGGAGAGCTTCCCGAACGACTCGGCGTACTACGGGTCGGTGTCGACAACAGACGGCAGCTACTCGATCACGCAGCTGCCGCCCGGACGGTACCGCGTTCTCTTCTCCACGTATTACGCGAACTACTACCAGCAGTACTACCAGAACACCACTTCTGCGCAGGCTGCCACCCTCGTGACAGTGACGACGGGATCGACGGCCACAGGTATCAATGCTGTTCTTACTGCAGCACCGGCCGTCCCCAGTGATCCGGCGGTGGTCGTGGGCCAGATCGTCGATCTGGACAATGCTCCGCTTGCGGGAGTCCTGGTGAAGGCCAGGACGAGTGGCGTGCAGGCGACCACCGACGCGACAGGTTCCTTCGTGATGACCGCGAGCGTCCGCGACAACACGCTGGACTTGTCCAAGACCGGTTACGCACCCACGAGTGTCGCTGTCTGGCCGGGCTCTGACAACACCTCGACGAACCCCTTCAAGGTCCCCACGGTCAGCCTGTCACGGGTCGCCACCATCATCGGAAAAGTGACCAGTGGTCCGAACAATGCACCTACTGCAGACACCCACGTCAGGGCGACAGACCTCGGTGGCGGTGGGACGAGCGGGGCGTGGACAGCGAGCGACGGCACCTACTCGATCCCGGGCCTCGCTGAGGGCAGTTACATAGTTTCGGCCGACCCCAGCGCGGACTATGTCCAGACCTACTACGACGGAGCAGCGGTCAGCTCGCTCGCCAGGTACGTGACGGTGGGTCAGGGCTCGACGGCGACCGGGATCGACATCCACCGCGGCAAGGCCGCATCCGTGTCCGGCACTGTGCGGCGCGCCGGCGGCAGTCCCGCAGGATCTGCCTCGGTGACCATCGTGTCCTACGGGTACACGCGCACCATCACGACAGGAGCCGACGGAGGTTTCACGTTCGGGGGTCTCCCGGCCGGCAGCTACGTCGTCTCGGCGACCGAGGGTGGCAGCACCGTCTGGTGGAACGGCGCTGGGTCGCGGACCGGTGCGTCGAACATCGACGTCAGTGGCGATGACGTCAGCGGTGTGACCCTCACGTTGCCCACCGGCTTCACGCTGAGCGGGACCCTCACCGACTCCGGGGGCCAGGTCATGGCTTCGACCCGCTTGTACCTCCAGGCCGCCAATGGTCAGCAGACGCAGGCTACGGGCAACGCCTCGGGGGCCTATGCCTTCCACGGCGTTGCGCCAGGTTCCTACAAGCTCGGGGTGGTTATCGACTACAGCATCCTGTGGTTGCCAGGCACGTATTCTCCATCCCTGGCCGCAACATTCGACGTGGCGGCCGATCGCGTGCTCGATGTCCGGATGCCGTCTCTGGCGGCAGTCTCAGTGCATCTTGTCGGCGCTGATCGGACCGTTCCCGGACCGGCGACAGTGACCGTCTACGACGCAGCTCAGGATTACATGACGTCCAGCGAGGTGACGGCCGGGAGCGGTTCTCTTGAGCTCTACCCGGGAACGTACGAGATCGTGGCGAGCGCAGATGGGTACGTAGAGACGACCAGGTCGATCACTGTGACGGCGGCGACCACGATCGACATCACCATTCCCGTCGGCGGCAAGATCTCGGTTGGCTTGTCCGGCGCGGGGCAGTACTTCCTGGTGGCCAGGAACCTCACCACGGGTGAGGCGTTCATCGGCGACACCACGGACCCGTCGTACACATTCACAGGCCTGCCTGATGGCGACTATGTCATCAGCGCCATCGCTGCGGTTGAGGGAGTGACGTGCGGCAAGGCCGTCTGGCACGGAGGGTCGAACTACTTCGATGCAACCTCCGTCCACGTGACCGATGGGTCCGTCGCGTCGATCACGCTGACGGCATCCTGCGGTGGGACGGCATCGGGCTATGCGATCTCCGGCTCGCTGCTCCTTCCCGCCGGGGTGACCCTGACGGACACCACACGGTGGAGTCTGTCCATCACGGCGACCAACGTCGCGACGGGTGAGGAGTTCGGCACGTACCGTCCGACCAGCAGTGGCGCGTTCACCCTGAACGGTCTCGCGCCGGGAACGTACCTCCTCGATGTCGCGGTGGACGGCTCGCTGAATCTCGGGGAGGCGACCAAGACGGTGACCATCGTTGCGGCCGATCTCACGGGGGTCAGCATCGCGATGCCCATCGCGGGCTCCATCAAGGGGCACGTCGTCAACTCATTCGCGCACGGCGTGCAGAACGTGCAGGTGACGGCTCAGGGGACGAAAGACTGGGGGTCGGCCTACACCGACGCCGCGGGCGACTTCACTGTCACAGGGCTCAGCACAGGCGACCACGTCGTGAAGATCTCAGCACCATCGCCCTACGTGGCAACCACCTTGTCCGCCGTGCACGTCACCAGCGGAAGCGCCACGACGATTCCCACAGTGGTGCTACAGAACGGTGGCCGCATCACCGGAGTCATCCCGTTCGGGACCGGCACTGTCCAGATCAAGGCGATGGACGGCAGCGGAGCCATCCTCGCGAGCACAGCGACTTATGACGGCGGTGACTATGTGCTCTCGACGGTCCCGGCAGGCGCGACATACGTGCAGTTCAGCGGCTATGGCATCGTCACTGAGTGGTGGAAGGACGCGGCCACGCTGGGCACGGCAACCCCTGTCACGGTGACGACAAACCAGGCGGTCGCGGGGATCAGCCCGATCTTGACGCCAACCAACCCCCCCTCGTCGACCGTCACGTCGATCTCAGGAACGGTCACTGGCCCCAAGGGGCCGCTGGCGGGAATCGGTGTGTACGCCTCGGGTGACACCACAGACACGTGGGCCGACGCGAGCACAGCGGCTGACGGGTCCTACTCCCTCGAGGTACCAACCGGAGAGTCGTACACCGTCGAATACGACGCCTGCTTCGGATACGACGATGCGGGCGGCTGCCTGAACGACTACTACACCGAGACGCGGACCGTACCGGTCGGGACCAGTCCGGTGACGAACGTGAACTTCGTGATCGTGCCGCCCTCCATGACGTTCACGACTGCGCCGGCTCCCACGATCGCCGGCATGGCTGCCTCTGGGCAGACGTTGACGGCGACTGCCGGGACGTGGGCGCCGGTCCCGGACGCGCTCGCTTACCAGTGGTACGCGGACGGAGCTGCGATCGCTGCGGGGACCCAGCCCACCTTCCAGCTCGTAGATGCGCAGCTCGGCAAGAAGATCACGGTCGCCGTCACGGCGACGAAGGTCGGCTACACCGCGAAGACCGTCACATCCGATCCCACGACTGTCGTCACCGCGGCACCCGTGTCCGTCGTCGGGGTGACGCCGACGATCACGGGGTCTGCTGCGGTGTCGTACGCGCTGACCGCTGTGCCAGGGTCGTGGACGCCAACAGGGGTGACGTTCGCGTACCAGTGGCGTCGCGACGGCGTGGATATCCAGGGTGCGACAAGTGCCAGCTACAGCTTGGTCCCCGCGGATGCCGGGCATCATCTGGCAGTCGCCGTGACAGGATCGAAGAGCGGGTACGTGTCGGCGACACTGGTATCTGCTCCCACCGCCGTGGTGACTTCAGCGACATCGGCTCTTGCGTACGAAGCCTTCGTCAAGGGGTCCTACCTGGACTTCCTGGGCCGTGAGGCAACGGCGACAGAGGTGTCGACGCAGTCCAAGGCGTTGGCCAGCGGGACGGTCTCCAGGGAGTCGTTCCTCCTGACGTTGGCAAACAGTGACGAGTGGTTGTCCGCCATCGTGACCAAGATGTACAAGGACACCTTGGGCAGGGCGCCGGATGCGGCCGGCCTGTCGAGCTGGGTGTCGTGGCTGCGATCGGGACGGTTCACTGTGGCGCAGGCGGCAAGCCTGTTCTACGCGTCCGACGAGTACTACCTCTACCACGCGGGGGGAACGCCGACGTCGTGGGTGACGGCCTTGTACACGAAGCTGCTGAACCGAGATCCCGACGCAGCAGGCCTACAGTTCTGGGTGGCGAAAGCGATCGATCCGAGCTTCGGGAAGACCCGGGTTGCGTACGAGTTCTATCAGTCGACCGAGTCACGCCTTCACCGAGTGCTGAATCTGTATCAGGCCTTGTTGGCGCGCGATCCAGACCCCACCGGGTGGCCGTTCTGGGCCCAGCAGGTGTACACCACCGGCGACATCGTTCTGGCGATGAATCTGGCGGACAGCACTGAGTACTGGCTCCGCGCCCATCAGCGCTACTGATCCGTTCGTGTGCGAAATCGACGTCGACAATCGGCGGAGCAGGTCAGTGACGTGGGTGGGCCGAGTGTGCCCGAAGGCCTGTGGCTCGCCAATAGTTGACAAGATGCGGCCACTTTCCCCGGATGCCGGATCGGTTCGATGATTCCCCAGCGGGAAGCTTGGTCGGGCGATAGCGTGTCGCCGTCGGGTCGGCATAGGGGATTGCCGGCACTCACCCTTCAGGAGAGTCGGATCGTGGTCAATACACGTGCGCTTCTTCGGGCTGCCAGGAATTGGCCCCGCGGAACTCGGAACCTATTCATCGCGACGATAGCCGTTCTGCTCGCCGTAGGCAGCGTCGCCTTAAGCCCGGCGAAGGCCAACGCCGCCGTCCCCGTGTTCCGCACGACGTTCTCGCCGGGGATCGATCTCTCCGCGCCGCTCGCGGCGTCAGGATCCACGATGGTGTTCGGGACCCACCGGTCGACCAACGCAGGGTCGACGTGGGCGTCCGATCCATCGCTGGTACCCGTGCGCGCGACAGCATGGCTCGCTTACGAAAGTGGCCAGCTCATCGGCACGACGGCCACTGACTCCGGCGGTGTCACGACACGGTCGGCGGTGGTGTACACGCTGAGCACCGGGACGGCGACTGCGTACTCGATCACCGACCAAGCGAACTCCGTGGGCGGTTCATGGATGCTGTCTGCCACGTCCGGCACGAGTCTTTCGGCATACAACTTCGTCACCACGGCTTCGGCAACAATCACCAGCCCTTCCGGCACGTTGATGTCGGGACCGTACGCGGAGCTTTCGCCGGGCGGCGGAGTCGTCTGGAGCGCACAGACCGTCGACTCCCATCCAGTGTTCGCGTACGCCTCTTCCCCGACGTCGGCAGCTGGTGCGTGGGCGACGGTCGACGGGATCGTCGGCGGCTTCTGGGGGAATGGTTACGCCGTGACGGCTTCCGAGCTCAGGTACGCCTTCGACGCGGGGACAGGACTGCAGTTCTGCAGGAAGCCGCTCGCGGACCTGGCAGCGGCAGCGACCTGTGTCGACGCGTGGCCTGGAGCGAGTACCGACTACAGCTACAGCAGCGCGACCCTGAACGACTTCGGTTCCTCCACCATCATCAAGCTGACGCGCTACACCAGCACCGCCAATGAGTCCAGGACGCTCTTGTGGAACGGAACAAGCGTGGTCCCCGTTCAACTCCCCAGTGGGTCCGTGTTCTCGCGAACCATCGGGAGTGAAGTTGTCTTCGGCGAGACGCCCTATGTGGTGATTCGCGACGGCCTCGGTGTCCCATCTGTGCACAAGGTGAACTCCGATGGTTCGCTTGCGGCAGCCATCACGCTTCCCACCTCCCCCACATCTCCTATGCTCCTGGCTGCGGCCCCCGACCGCGTGGTGGGCGCCGACGGTCGCTACGTGGGAGTCGAGGACGGGAGCGGCGCCTACCGTAACGACCAGTTCGTCGCGTGGTCGCGAGCGGTGTCGGCGACCGGTTTCGGTGGAGAGACGGTGCTCCCGCGCCGTGCATCCGGGATCGATGCGTCAGCGGGCCGAACCGCAGTACAAGGCCCGGATGGGCTGTCCATCTACAACCGGGGTCAGCTCGGATACACGTTCGCCGACGGGGACCTGAGCGCGCTGAGCGGCCCTTACGTGGCTCAAGACATAAGGGACGCCGCAGGAAATGTCGTCAGTGAGCGTCTGTCGACGGTGAATGGGAATCAGGTCGCATCCTTCGCGACTCAGGGCGCGCTATTCGGGTCCCGCTACGCCACCTACTCCAGCGCCGCCGGGGTGATGACTGTCACGGTGAATGACCTGACGGGGAAGCCGGCCCACACAGCCAATCTCGCGATCGGAGCCCAACGGGACTGCAACGACGTCCAAGTCTGGAACGACCGTGTAGCGATGACCTGCTACGACTCCGCAGACTCGAAGATGTACCTCGTGGTGTTCGACCTGACGTCCGCCGCTCTGGTGAAGTCGGACACCGGGAAATGGCTGCAGGATCTGGGCGACGGCTACGTCACGGTCGGAATGTACGATTCCACGACGCAATCGAACGTGTATCAGATCGAATCACTCGCTGGCGGGGCGCCAGTCACTCTCGCCGACTGCCTCGACGGGGTGCTGAGCGATGGTGTGGGGCATGTCGTGTGCACGTCGAGCACCGAGCTGATCTGGAGTGACTATTCGTCGCTGTCGACGTCGGCTCCCCGGCTGCTGGGCGTTCTGGCTCCCGCGACGGTGAACTTCGCATCGACTCCGGCGTGGGTTCCGGACTTCGACGCGACGAAGCCGCTGAACGCGGGGACGATGGTCATCAAGAACGCTGCTGGGGCCGTGGTGCGCTCGTTGGCGACCGCGGCGTCATCGGATGGGTCGGTTCGAGGTCTGTCGTGGGACGGTAAGGATGCCTCGGGTCAGCCAGTCCCGGCGGGTACGTACTCGTTCACGCTGAATGCCGCCGCGTCGGACGGCACGGGCACCGTGGTGTCGATCGACGGTGCCGGGGCGGCGACCGGGTCTGTCACGGTGGCCGGCGACCCGGTCAGCTACGACCAGTTCGTGAAGGCTGCGTATCAGGACTTCTTGGGTCGGGCGCCGTCGGCGTCGGAGCTCGCGGCGAAGACGGGCCCATTGGCGGCTGGGACCTTGTCGAAGCAAGCGTTCTTGTCGACGATGGCGAACAGTGATGAGTGGCTGAATGCGATCGTGACGAAGATGTATGCGGACACGCTGGGTCGGACTCCGGACGCGGCGGGTCTAGCGGGGTGGACGGCGATGATTCGGAACAAGACGTTCTCGGTGGCGGACGTGGCGAGCCGGTTCTACGCGTCGGACGAGTACTACCTGTATCACGCCGGTGGGACGCCGACATTGTGGGTGACCTCGCTATACCAGAAGTTGTTGAACCGGACTCCTGATGCTGCAGGGTTGTCGGCGTGGGTGGCTGCGACGAACAGTCCGGCGTGGGGCCGGCCGAAGGTGGCGTTCGAGTTCTATCAGTCTCTTGAGTCGCGGTTGAAGCGGGTCGACAACCTGTACCAGGTGCTGTTGGGTCGAGGTCCGGATCCGGTGGGTTGGCCGTTCTGGGCGAATACGGTTCTTTCGACTGGCGACATCACCTTGGCGGTGAGCCTGGCAGACAGCGAGGAGTACTGGCTCCGAGCCAAGGCCCGCTTCTAGGCCCGGTGACCTTCGCTTGGGTCTGCAGCTCCAGTAGCTCCAGACCCAGGTGAGGGAGTCATAGTTGAGCGTTGAACCGACCCCGGCTCAGACCTGAAGTGAAGATGAGAATACTGTTTCATTCGTCGCACCGTCGCAGCGGATCGTGTTGGCATAGGCCGAGTTCGGCCAGGCGCCCCGGGGGGAGCGTCCGTCCGGCCGTCTGACCGTACCGTCGAGCGGTCTCGCAGGGTCACCCTGTGAACCGATGAGGAGTCCCCCGATGCACGCACCTCGGATGTTCCTGGCGCTGCTCGCCAGCGTCGCCCTCGTCGTCGGTGTCATGCCGACGGCCCGTGCTGATGGCACCACAGCGACCTACATCGTCGAGCTCAAGGACGGCGTGTCCGCGGACGCGACGATTCCCACGCTTCTCGGCCCTGACGCCAAGGTGCTGGACAAAGTGATGCAGGGTGGCATCGCCACCCTCACCGCGTCGCAGGCACAGGCGCTCGCGACGAATCCGTACGTGAAGTCGGTCCGTCTCGACAAGCAGGTGTCGTCGTCCGTGTCGAGTGTCGCCAAGGCCAAGACGTCGGCGCAGGTCACCGCGTCGGCGATCCAGGCGCACGCCCCGTGGGACCTCGACATCCTCGACAGCCAGAGCGGGGACCAGGACGGCAACTACACGCCGCTCAATGGTGGCCACGGGGTCACCGTGTACGTGGTCGACACCGGCATCTACCGGGCCAACACCCAGTTCGCGGGCGTCACGGTGGCAGCGGGCTACGACTTCGTCAACGGCGACACGGACACGTCCGACTGCGACGGCCAGGGCACCGCTGTGGCCAGCCTGATCGCCGGTACGACCTTCGGTGCGGCGAAGGGGGTCACGATCGTGCCTCTGCGGGTGCTCGACTGCGCCGGGGGCGGTTGGGAGACCGACCTACTGGCGGCCCTGGACTACATCGTCGCCAACCACCCCGCTGGCACGCCTGCAGTCGTGGACATGGGTCTAGGCATCCAGGGAGCCGTTCTCGCGGATCTCGACGCGGCCGTCCGGAGCGTCATCAACGCTGGCATCACAGTGGTCGTGGCTGCCGACTTCCAGGATGTCGATGCCTGCCTCAGCAGTCCGGGCGACGTCCCGAACGCGATCACGGTCGCAGCGTCCGCCTCGGGCAACGCCCAGGCGAAGGGCACGTCGTGGGGATCGTGCATCGACCTGTACGCGCCGGGCCAGGACGTCAGCATCGCCGACATCGTCACCCCCACGAGCACCGCCACCGGGTCGGGCACCGCCTATTCTGCGGCCCTCGTGACCGGGGTCGCTGCCCAGATCCTGCATACCAACCCGGCCTGGACGCCCGCCCAGGTGTCGGCCGAGATCTCCGCGCTCGCCACGAACGGCAAGATCACGAACGCCCACGCCCTGACGCCGAACAAGCTGCTGAGCCTAGGCCCGGTGTACCAGCCCTTCGTGACGGCCTCGTACACCGACTTCCTCGGACGTGCGCCGTCGTCCTCCGAGCTGTCGTTCCAGTCGAACGCGCTCTCGACGCGCACCGTCACGCTCTTCAACTACCTGACGTCGCTGGCGAAGTCGGACGAGTGGCTGAGGCGCATCGTGACCAAGGACTACTCGGACACGCTGGGCCGAGCTCCCGACTCTGCCGGTCTCAGCTACTGGGTGGGGTTGCTGCGGTCCGGGACGTACACGGTCGCGCAGGTCGCGAGCCTGTTCTACTCGTCGGACGAGTACTACCTCTACCACGCCGGCAATTCGGCGACGTCATGGGTGACCCTGCTGTACCAGAAGCTGCTGAACCGGAATCCGGATGCTGCGGGCCTGGCGTCGTGGGTCAGCTACACGAACAATCCGAAGTACGGGAGGAGCTGGGTCGCGTACCAGTTCTTCCAGTCCCTGGAGTCGCGGATGCTGCGCGTGGAGGGCTTGTACCAGGCACTGTTGCACCGGGAGCCGGACGCCACCGGATGGCCCTTCTGGGCGCAGAGTCTGCTGACGACGGGCGACATCACTTTGGCGATCAACCTCGCGAGCAGCCAGGAGTACTGGGAAAGGGCACAGGCTCGGTACTGAGGCTCTCAGGACTGCCGGGAATACTTGGCAAACGCTTATCCCTACGCCGCAACGACTTTCGGTCCTGGGAGTATCAATGGTGAGTCCTCACATCGTGTGGTAGCTCCGGATCCCCAGGAAGGAAAGGCCGAGAAGAATGGCCGAGCAGAAGAAGTGGTGGCACACGCTGGCAGCGGGTGCTGTGGCGGCTGCGCTGGCTATCGGGCTGGCAGGCGGCGTGGTCACGCCGGCGAGGGCGACGACGGGGCTGACGGACTCCGAGAGGTTCGTCTCCGCTGCGTACGAGGACTTCCTCGGACGCCTCCCGACTGCCACCGAGCTGGCGCGCGACGCCGTGACCGTCGGGCAGTACACAGGGAAGCTTCCTCTCACCACCAGGCTGACCACCTCCACCGAGTGGCTCACCACCATCGTCACCAAGATGTACTCCGACACGCTCCAGCGGCAGCCGGACGCGGAAGGACTGACGACCTGGGTGACGTGGATCCAGACGGGCCGCTTCACCGTCGCTCAGGTGGCCTCCGAGTTCTACGCGTCGCCGGAGTACTACCTGTACCACGCCGGCGGCACGGACACGGCGTGGGTGACGCAACTCTACGTGACGCTCCTGGGCCGCCAGCCTGACGCGAGCGGCCTGACCATGTGGGTGGGTATGGCTGCGAACAGTTGGTATGCACGCAAGTACGTGGCCGGGAGCTTCTACCAGTCGATGGAACCGGCTATGCACCGGGTCCAGGCGATCTACCAGAAGATGCTCGCTCGCGACCCGGAACCCTGGGGCTGGCACGCATGGTCTGAGGCCGTGGTCATTTCGGGTGATCTGGCACTGGCCGCGAACATCGCGAACAGCGACGAGTACTGGAACCGGGCTCAGCTCAGGTTCTGACAAGGAGTGAGCTCAGCCGGGTGAACTGGGCGTCACCGTACGGTTTCGGCGGGGTTGCCGTTCTGGATCACCAACACCGGCAGGTACGGCATGGACTGGGTGGCATACAACTTCTACCAGTTGGAGGAGACCCGGATGCGGCGGGTCGAGGCCATCTATCAGACGCTGCTGTTCCGTGAGCCTGACCTCGTGGGGTGGCCGTTCTGGACGGCGCGCGTGCTGTCTACAGGTGACCTGCAGCTGGCCTGGGAAGTGGCCAACAGCGACGAGTACTGGGAGAAGGCGCACACGAGATACTGACGTTCGCTCACGCGAACGCCGTGACACTGTCACTCACGGCCACCCTCACGATCGCAGGCCGGGCGGGCAATTCCGTACCCGGCCCGGCGAGTGTTCCCTTGCGCTGCTAACGTCGGCCGAACACGCTTGACGTGTGCTTCGGGG
>Ga0209539_1000840_pt1 | contig 17294 bp, 13 predicted proteins | sample BarGraNGADG00312_2_FD_184499 | JGI IMG/M metagenome (GOLD analysis project Ga0209539, IMG submission 184499) | Arctic peat soil microbial communities from Barrow, Alaska - Barrow Graham LP Ref core NGADG0011-312 (SPAdes) (version 2) | ecosystem: Environmental > Terrestrial > Soil > Wetlands >... | reverse complement strand
TGGACGCGTTCTGGCGGGACCGGGTGCGGCCTGGGACCGGACCGGTGCGGCCGACGGCGACCTGGTCCTGAGCCGAGCGAGGCCCGGCGTCCGGGAGCCGCTCCGAGGCGTCCACGTCCGAGCCGGACGGGTGCTGTTGCCCGGCCGGTGGGACTTGCATCCGCATCTCGTGCAGTGGGCGGCGGCGCGACAGCAGCTGGGTCTCCAGTCCGCGCGGATTCGGGCTATGCCCGTGGCGGCGACCCTGGTGGCGGGCAGGTGGACGCACCGCTTGCTCTGACCCCGGGCTGCAGTCGGGCTCGTGGCTCGAGCACCGGGCCCGGGTGCCGCGATGTCGGCGGCAGGTCGTAGCGTGGTGGCATGCGTCCGGTCACCGATCTCCAGCGCAAGCTCGCGCCCTTCGAGGTCATCTCCGATTACCAGCCGGCCGGCGACCAGCCGCAGGCGATCAAAGAGCTCACCGCGCGCGTGACCGCGGGGGAGAAGGACATCGTCCTGCTCGGCGCGACCGGCACCGGCAAGTCCGCCACCACGGCCTGGCTGATCGAAAAGCTGCAGCGCCCGACCCTGGTGATGGCGCCGAACAAGACCCTCGCGGCGCAGCTCGCGAACGAGTTCCGGGACCTGCTGCCGAACAACGCGGTCGAGTACTTCGTCTCGTACTACGACTACTACCAGCCAGAGGCCTACGTCCCGCAGTCCGACACCTTCATCGAGAAGGACTCCTCGATCAACGAGGAGATCGAGCGGCTGCGCCACTCCGCGACGAACTCGCTGCTCACCCGACGCGACGTCGTCGTCGTCGCCTCGGTGTCCTGCATCTACGGGCTCGGCACACCGCAGGAGTACGTCGACCGGATGGTGCGGCTCTCCGTCGGCGACCACGTCGAGAGGGATGTGCTGCTCCGTCGTTTCGTGTCGATGCAGTACACCCGCAATGACATGGCGTTCACCCGCGGCACGTTCCGAGTCCGGGGCGACACCGTCGAGATCATCCCGGTCTACGAGGAGCTCGCGGTGCGGATCGCTTTCTTCGGCGACGAGATCGAGGCGATCCAGACCCTGCACCCGATCACCGGTGACGTGCTGCGTGCTGAGGAGGAGATGTACGTCTTCCCGGCCTCGCACTACGTGGCGGGCCCCGAGCGGATGGAGCGTGCCATCTCCGGCATCGAGAGCGAGCTCGATGTGCGCCTCGCCGAGTTCGAGCGGCAGAACAAGTTGCTCGAGGCACAGCGGCTCCGGATGCGCACGACGTACGACCTCGAGATGCTCCGGCAGATCGGCTCGTGCTCGGGCATCGAGAACTACTCCCGGCACATCGACGGGCGGGCTCCCGGCACGGCACCGAACACGCTGCTCGACTACTTCCCGGAAGACTTCCTCCTGGTCATCGACGAGAGTCACGTGACGGTGCCTCAGATCGGGGCGATGTCCGCGGGGGACGCCTCGCGGAAGCGGACTCTCGTCGAGCACGGCTTCCGGCTGCCGAGCGCGCTCGACAACCGACCGCTGCGTTGGGAGGAGTTCCAGGAGCGGGTTGGCCAGACGGTGTACCTCTCGGCCACACCTGGTCCGTACGAGCTCTCCGTGTCGGACGGCGTGGTCGAGCAGATCATCCGGCCGACCGGGTTGGTCGACCCCCAGGTGGTCGTCAAGCCCACGACGGGCCAGATCGACGACCTGCTCGAGCAGATCCGGCGACGGGTCGAGAGCAACGAGCGGGTGCTCGTGACCACCCTCACAAAGAAGATGGCGGAGGACCTGACGGACTACCTGCTCGACAAGGACGTCAGGGTCCGATACCTGCACTCCGACGTGGACACCTTGCGTCGAGTGGAGCTGCTCCGGGAGCTGCGGCTCGGCCAGTACGACGTCCTCGTCGGGATCAACCTGCTCCGCGAGGGCCTCGACCTGCCCGAGGTCTCGCTGGTGAGCATCCTGGACGCCGACAAGGAGGGCTTCCTCCGCTCCGGGCGATCGTTGATCCAGACGATCGGGCGCGCCGCTCGCAACGTCTCGGGTGAGGTGCACATGTACGCGGATGTCATCACCCCGTCGATGGCGATGGCGATCGACGAAACGAACCGTCGCCGTGAGAAGCAGGTCGCGTACAACACGGCGCACGGGATCGACCCGACGCCGTTGCGGAAGAAGATCGGCGACATCACGGACCTGCTCGCCCGCGAGGACGCGGACACGGCGGAGCTGCTCGGCGGTTCCGGTGGCGGTCGGAGCCGGGCCAAGACGGGCGGCGGTCCGCCGCAGGCCGCCGGCGCCCGAACCCCCAGCCGCTTGGCCGGCGCGCCGGCGGGCGAGCTCGCCTCCCTCATCCAGGAGCTCACCGACCAGATGCACGGCGCCGCGGCCGAGCTCCAGTTCGAGCTGGCCGCGCGACTGCGCGACGAGATCGCGAACCTCAAGAAGGAGCTTCGCCAGATGCAGGCGGCGACCGCGTGAGACCTGGTCGCCGAGGAGCCGGCGGCCCGAAAGGATCCGCTGGGTGATCGATCCGATGACCTATGCTGGGTCGCGTTGGAGGGGAGTACTCCCTCGCGGAGGTGCCGTCATCACGGCTGGCGCGGATGCCAGCCCGGTGCCACCGGTTCGGCGTCGTCGTGAACGGCTCCGGGCGGAGGAGACCTCCGGTACCCGCCATGTCGTACCGGAGGACCGTTGATGAACGTCCCGCTCTGGGTCTGGGCTCTGACCATCGCCGCATTCGGCGTCATCGTGGTCGTCGACTTCTTCACCCACGTGCGAACCCCGCACGAGCCGTCGTTCCGCGAAGCGTCGCTGTGGTCGGGCATCTACGTCACCCTCGCCCTGCTGTTCGGCGTCGGCATGATGCTGGCCTGGGGCACGAGCCACGGCGCGGAATTCCTCGCCGGCTACGTCACCGAGTGGAGCCTCTCGGTCGACAACCTCTTCGTCTTCCTCATCATCATGACGAAGTTCGCCGTCCCGCGGATCTACCAGCAGAAGGTGCTGATGGTCGGGGTGATCATCGCCCTCGTGCTGCGAGGCATGTTCATCCTGGCCGGCGCTGCGGCGATCGCGCGGTTCGAGTGGGTCTTCTACCTCTTCGGTGCCTTCCTGATCTACACGGCGATCGCCCTGGCCCGCGAGGACCACGACAGTGAGACCGAGTTCCACGAGAACCGCCTGTTGCGACTCGTGCGTCGCGGGATCCCGTCGACGTCCGCCTACCACGGTGATCGCCTGACCGTTCGGTCCGGGTCGCGACGTCTGATGACGCCGATGCTCGTCGTGATGATCGCGATCGGCAGCACCGACGTGCTCTTCGCCCTCGATTCGATCCCGGCGATCTTCGGGCTCACCAAGGAGCCGTACATCGTCTTCACGACGAACGCGTTCGCGTTGCTCGGCCTTCGCCAGCTCTACTTCCTGTTGCACGGGCTGCTTCGCCGCCTAGTCTTCCTGTCCGAGGGCCTTGCGGTGATCCTGGCCTTCATCGGGATCAAGCTGGTGCTCGAGACCCTGCACGACAACGATCTGCCGTTCGTGAACGGTGGCAAGCCCGTGGCGTGGGCACCCGAGATCCCGATCTGGCTCTCTCTGCTGGTGATCGTCGTCAGCCTGACCGTCGCGACGGCGGCGAGCCTCGCGAAGACGCGGCGCGATGCTGCCGCGACAGCCGTGGCGCCGGCCGCCACCGAGGTCTGAGGGCGGACGCCCCATCCTCCCCGCCCTCGAGTGGAGCGTTGTGACACAGACACGCCGCGGAAGCGTGCCAGATCACTCCACTCGAGGTGGGGGAGGGGATCGAACAGGTGTGCGAATGTCGGCATCGACCCATAGGATCGCCCTGTGAGCGACCGACTCCGGATCCGCGGTGCGCGTGAGCACAACCTGCGCAACGTCGACCTCGACCTTCCGCGGGACAAGCTGATCGTCTTCACCGGCCTGTCTGGCTCCGGGAAGTCGTCTCTCGCGTTCGACACGATCTTCGCCGAGGGTCAGCGCAGGTACGTCGAGTCGCTCTCGGCGTACGCGCGGCAGTTCCTGGGTCAGATGGACAAGCCCGACGTCGACTTCATCGAAGGCCTGTCTCCCGCGGTGTCCATCGACCAGAAGTCCACCAACCGGAACCCGCGGTCCACTGTCGGGACGATCACCGAGGTGTACGACTACCTCCGATTGCTGTTCGCGCGGGCCGGCACCCAGCACTGCCCGGAGTGCGGTGAGCGGATCACCGCGCAGTCGCCGCAACAGATCGTCGACCGGCTCCTCGAGCTCCCGGACGGTACCCGTTATCTGGTGCTCGCGCCGGTCGTCCGCGGGCGCAAGGGGGAGTACTCGGAGCTGTTCGCCGAGCTGCGGACGAAGGGCTTTGCGCGGGCCCGGGTGGACGGCCAGGTGTACGCACTGAACGAGGCGCCCGAGCTGGAGAAGAAGCTCACGCACTCGATCGACGTCGTCGTCGACCGACTGGTCGCGAAGGAGGGCGTTCAGCGACGCCTCACCGACAGCGTCGAGACGGCGCTCGCCCTGGCGGGCGGCCTGCTGACGGTCGAGCTCATCGACGCCGAGGCCGACGACCCGCACCGGGAGCGCCGCTTCTCCGAGAGCCGCGCCTGCCCGAACGATCACCAGCTGACCCTCGACGAGATCGAGCCGCGCACCTTCTCGTTCAACGCGCCGTACGGCGCGTGCCCGGAGTGCACCGGACTCGGCAACCGGCTCGAGATCGACCCCGAGCTGGTGATCCCGAACGACGAGCTCTCGCTGGCCGACGGCGCGGTCGCGCCGTGGTCGCAGACCTCGTCGGAGTACTACCACCGGGTTCTCTCCGCGCTGGCCGAGGAGATGCAGTTCTCGATGGACGCGCCGTGGCGCGCGCTGCCGGAGCGCGTCAAGGACGCCGTCCTGTACGGCAAGGACCACAAGGTCCACGTGAGGTACCGCAACCGGTTCGGTCGCGAACGGCAGTACTCGACGGGCTTCGAGGGCGTCGTGACGATGGTCGAACGGCGTCACTCCGAGACCGAGTCGGAGTGGTCGCGCGAGAGGTACGAGGCGTTCATGCGCGAGGTCCCGTGCCCCGCGTGCCAGGGCGCCCGGCTCAAGCCCGAGGTGCTCGCGGTGCGCGTCGGGGACAAGTCGATCGCGGAGGTCTGCGACCTGCCGATCAACAAGTGCCGCGAGTTCCTTCGCGGGCTCGAGCTCGGCGAGCGGGAGCGGGTGATCGCCACCCAGGTGCTCAAGGAGATCCTCGAACGGCTCGGCTTCCTGCTCGACGTCGGGCTCGACTACCTCTCGCTCAAACGTCCGGCCGGGACCCTTTCCGGCGGCGAGGCGCAGCGGATCCGGCTCGCGACCCAGATCGGCGCCGGCCTGGTCGGTGTGCTGTACGTGCTCGACGAACCCAGCATCGGGTTGCACCAGCGCGACAACCGCCGGCTCATCGACACGCTGGTCCGGCTCCGCGACCTCGGGAACACGCTCATCGTCGTCGAGCACGACGAGGAAACCATCCGCGCGGCCGACTGGATCGTGGACATCGGGCCCGGGGCAGGGGAGCACGGTGGGCGGATCGTGCACACCGGGGACCTGGCCGGCCTGCTCGCGTGCGAGGAGTCGATCACCGGCGCGTACCTGGCCGGACGTCGCCGGATCCCGACGCCTGCGGTTCGGCGGCCCATGGACCCGGCGCGCCAGGTGACCGTGCTCGGCGCCCGTGAGCACAACCTCGCGAACATCGACGTGAGCTTCCCGCTCGGGTGCTTCGTCGCGGTCACCGGAGTCTCCGGGTCCGGGAAGTCGACCCTCGTCAACGCGATTCTGTTCACCGTGCTCGCGAACAAGCTGAACGGCGCGCGCCAGGTGCCCGGCCGCCACCGCACGGTGACCGGGCTCGAGCACCTGGACAAGGTCGTGCACGTTGACCAGGGCCCGATCGGCCGGACTCCTCGCTCGAACCCCGCGACCTACACCGGCGTCTGGGACCACGTCCGGCGCCTGTTCGCGGAGACCACCGAGGCCAAGGTGCGTGGCTACAAGCCGGGCCGGTTCTCGTTCAACGTCAAGGGCGGTCGCTGCGACGCCTGCTCCGGTGACGGCACCCTGAAGATCGAGATGAACTTCCTGCCGGACGTCTATGTGCCGTGCGAGGTCTGTCACAGCTCGCGGTACAACCGGGAGACCCTCGAGGTCCACTTCAAGGGCAAGACGGTCGCCGACGTGCTGAACATGCCGATCGAGGAGGCGTCGGAGTTCTTCAGCGCCGTGCCGGCGATCTCCCGCCACCTGAGGACGCTGACCGACGTCGGGCTCGGGTACGTGCGCCTCGGGCAGCCCGCGCCGACTCTCTCCGGTGGCGAGGCGCAGCGCGTCAAGCTCGCGGCCGAGCTGCAGAAGCGGTCCACCGGCCGAACGATCTACGTGCTCGACGAGCCGACCACCGGTCTGCACTTCGAGGACATCCGCAAACTCCTCGACGTGCTCCAAGGGCTGGTCGACAAGGGGAACACGGTCATCGTCATCGAGCACAACCTGGACGTGATCAAGAACGCCGACTGGGTCGTGGACCTCGGACCGGAGGGTGGGTCGGGCGGCGGTCTGGTGGTCGCCGAGGGCACCCCGGAACAGGTCGCGGAGATCGAGGCGAGCCACACCGGGCGGTTCCTTGCTGGGGCGCTCGGCGCGAAGGTGGGCGCTCGCGCGAGCTGAGCCCTGCGAGGTGCGGGGAAACGTCTGCGACCCGTTCGCCGGATCCGGTCGGCGTCGGACGCCCTGACTACGCTCGTGCCATGGCGGACCCAGCGAGTTACCGCCCCGCGCCCGGCGACATCCCGCAGGTGCCGGGCGTCTACCGGTTCCGGGACCCGCACGGCCGCGTCATCTACGTCGGCAAGGCCAAGAACCTCCGGTCGCGGCTGAGCAGCTACTTTCAGGACCTCGCCGCCCTTCACCCGCGCACCCAGCAGATGGTCACGATGGCTGCATCGGTGGAATGGACCGTCGTCGGCACGGAGGTCGAGGCCCTCGCGCTCGAGTTCACCTGGATCAAGGAGTTCGACCCTCGCTTCAACGTCCGGTACCGGGACGACAAGTCGTACCCCTACCTCGCGGTCACGATGGCGGAGCAGTTCCCCCGGGTCCAGGTGATGCGCGGCAGCAAGCGGCCCGGCACGCGGTACTTCGGCCCGTACCCGCACGCCTGGGCGATCCGCGAGACGGTCGACCTGCTGCTCCGTGTCTTCCCGGTCCGGACCTGCTCGGCGGGCGTCTTCCGGCGGGCGGCGCAGATCGGGCGCCCGTGCCTGCTCGGCTACATCGACAAGTGCTCCGCGCCATGCGTCGGGCGGGTCACAGCCGACCAGCACCGCGGGCTCGCCCAGGACTTCTGCGACTTCATGGCCGGGGACACCGCACGCTTCGTGCGGCGGCTGCAGAAGCGGATGCGCGACGCCGCCGCCGACCTCGACTACGAGCAGGCAGCCCGGCTGCGCGACGACATCGCGGCGCTCGAAAAGGCCACGGAACGGAACGCCGTCGTCTTGCCGGACGGCACGGATGCCGACGTGTTCGCGATGGCGGGCGATGAGCTCGAGGCGGCGGTCCAGGTGTTCCACGTCCGCAACGGGCGGATCCGCGGCCAGCGCGGCTGGATCGTCGAGAAGGTCGAGGACCTGGACGACGCCGCGCTGGTCGCGCACCTGCTTCAGCAGGTGTACGGCGACGCGGGTTCCTCCTCGGACCCGGGCGTGCACACCGACGTCGTCCCGCGCGAGGTTCTGGTCCCGGTCATCCCGACAGATGCCACCCAGCTGGCCGTCTGGCTGACTGGGCTGCGCGGTTCCCAGGTGTCGATCCGCGTCCCGCAACGCGGGCCCAAGCGGACCCTGGCCGAGACGGTGCGGACCAACGCGGGGCACGCGCTCGTCCTGCACCGGTCGAACCGGGCCGGTGACCTGACGACGCGGAGCCAAGCGCTCACCGAGCTCCAGGAGGCTCTCGGCATGCCCAGCGCGCCGCTGCGCATCGAGTGCTACGACATCTCGACCACGCAGGGCACCCACCAGGTGGGGTCGATGGTCGTGTTCGAGGACGCTCTGCCGCGCAAGGCCGAGTACCGGCAGTTCGTCGTGCGCGGGCCGGACGGCGCGGGCGCGGCGGATGACACCGCGGCGATGCACGAGGTGATCAGGCGCAGGTTCGGGCGGTACCTCGCCGAGCGCAGCCGGTCCGGGGAGCTCGAGCTGGACGGGGAGCTCGAGCTGGACGGGGAGCCGGCGTTCGACGCGGGTGTCGACGCGGGTGCGGGTCCACCGCCCGCACCGCGGTTTGCGTACCCGCCGAACCTCGTCGTGGTGGACGGCGGGCCACCGCAGGTGGCAGCCGCGGCTCGGGCTCTCGACGAGCTCGGCATCGACGACGTCGCCCTGTGCGGCCTGGCGAAGCGGCTCGAGGAGGTCTGGCTGCCGGGGGAGGAGTACCCGGTCATCCTCCGGCGTGGCTCGGAAGGGCTCTACCTGCTGCAGCGGGTGCGTGACGAGGCGCACCGGTTCGCGATCAAGCACCACCGCAAGCGCCGGAGCACGGCGATGGTCGCCTCGGTGCTCGATGACGTCGTTGGCCTCGGACCGGTGCGCAAGACCGTCCTGCTCAAGCATTTCGGCTCGCTCACCCGGCTCCGCGCGGCGTCGGCCGAGGAGATCGCGAGCGTCCGCGGCATCGGTGCGGCGACGGCGGAGGCGGTCGTCGCGGCTCTCAAGGGCCAGCAGGGAGCGGTGTGACACCGACACGCCGCTCGCACGTGCGACGTCTCTCCACCTTGGCGGGTGGGGCATGCTTGGTGAAATGAGTGGCGAACCGCCCCCCGAAACTGTGCCGACCGGAATCCCCGCCCTGGAAGCCAGTGCGCGCTCGCCGGTAGACGAGATCCCCGAGGTCCTGATCATCACCGGGATGTCGGGGGCGGGCCGTTCGCGCGCGGCTGCCATCCTCGAGGACCTCGCCTGGTACGTGGTCGACAACCTGCCACCGCAGATGCTGACCCACCTCGTCGGCATGATGACGCACGGCACGGGTGGCGTTCGGCGGCTTGCCGTGGTCGTCGACGTGCGCGGGCGGCAGTTCTTCACCGACTTCGTCCAGGTGCTCGATGCGCTGCACGCGGGCGGCATCCGGCACCGGATCCTCTACCTCGACGCCTCCGACGAAGTCCTGGTCCGTCGTTTCGAGCAGGTCCGCCGCCCGCACCCCTTGCAGGGCGACGGCCGGATCATGGACGGGATCACCGCCGAACGGGCCCTCCTGTCCGAGATGCGCGAGCGGGCCGACGTCGTCCTCGACACCTCCGAGCTGAACGTGCACGAGCTGGCGCACGAGGTGGTGGCGTCGTTCTCCCCAGCCGGCGACGCGCCGCTGCAGGTGACCGTGCTCTCGTTCGGCTTCAAGTACGGCTTGCCGCTCGACGCGGACAACGTGGCGGACATGCGCTTCCTGGCGAATCCCTACTGGATCACCGAGCTGCGCCATCTCACCGGGCGCGACCCGGCCGTCCGTGACTACGTCCTCGGACTGCCGCGTGCGCGCGAGTTCGTGGACCGCTACGTCGACGCGCTCGAGCCGGTCCTCGCGGGCTACGCCCAGGAGGACAAGCGCTACGTGACGATCGCCATCGGCTGCACCGGAGGCAAGCACCGGTCCGTGGCCGTGGGCGAGGAAGTCGGCGCAGCCCTTCGGGCCCGCGGGCACCAGGTCGAGGTGCGCCACCGGGACCTCGGCCGGGAGTGAGGCGCGTGCCGGAAACCAATCCCGCCGTGGTCGCACTGGGCGGGGGTCATGGGCTCGCCGCCTCGCTGCGGGCGCTCCGGCTGCTCACCGAGCGGCTTACCGCGATCGTGACCGTGGCCGACGACGGCGGCTCATCCGGTCGGCTCCGGAACGAGTTCGGCGTGCTCCCACCGGGCGACCTGCGGATGGCCCTCGCCGCGCTGTGCGACGACACCGAGTGGGGACGGACCTGGCGCGATGTGCTCCAGCACCGATTCCGGTCGTCGGGCTCCCTGGACCAGCACTCCGTCGGCAACCTCCTCATCGTGGCCCTGTGGGAGCTGCTCGATGATCCCGTCGCGGGCCTGGACTGGGTCGGTCGGCTGCTCGGAGCGCGCGGGCGGGTGCTCCCGATGGCGTCCGTGCCGCTCGACATCGAGGCCGACGTCGCGGGCCTCCCCGGGGCGGGCCCGGACGGCCTGACCGTCGTGCGCGGCCAGGTCGCCGTCGCCACGGCACCGGGGCGGATCGTGCGGCTGCGGCTGATCCCGACCGACCCGGCGACCGCGCCCGAGACAGTGCGTGCGATCGACGAGGCGGACTGGGTGGTGCTCGGTCCAGGCTCGTGGTTCACGTCCGTGCTGCCGCACCTCCTGGTGCCCGAGCTGTCCGCCGCCCTGCACCGCACCAAGGCGCGCCGCTGCGTCACGCTGAACCTGTCGCCGGAGACTCGGAACCCGGCGAGCATGGGCCGGCACGAGCACCTCGCCGCGCTTCGGGAGCACGCGCCGAACCTTCGGATCGACGCCGTGATCGCCGACCCGAGTGCGGTGGACGACATCGGGCCGCTGGCGGATCTCGCCAACGAGATGGGCGCTTCGCTGCTGCTGCGACAGGTCCAGATCGGCGACGGAAGCGCCAACCACGACCCGGTCCGGTTGGCCGCGGCGTACCGGGACGTCTTCGACGGCACGCTGGGAGACGTCCGCAACACCGTCGACTAATGGCAGGATGACGCCATGGCACTGACGGCCCAGGTGAAGGACGAGCTCGCCCGGCTCTCCGTGGACAGGATTTCGTGCCGCAAGGCTGAGGTGTCGGCGACCCTCCGGTTCGCCGGTGGCCTGCACATCATCTCGGGACGCATCGTGATCGAGGCGGAGCTCGACACGGGTATCGCCGCACGGCGGCTCCGGCAGGCCATTCATGAGGTCTACGGGCACACGAGCGAGGTCATCGTCGTCTCGGGCGGCGGGTTGCGCCGAGGCAACCGGTACGTCGTGCGGGTGGTCAAGGACGGTGAGTCGCTCGCCCGACAGACCGGTCTGCTCGACAACCGCGGGCGCCCGGTGCGTGGCCTGCCACCGCAGGTCGTGGCCGGCGGTGTCGGCGACGCCGAGGCCGCCTGGCGTGGCGCCTTCCTCGCGCACGGTTCGCTGACCGAGCCGGGACGCTCCGCCGCCATGGAGGTCACCTGCCCGGGGCCCGAGGCGGCCCTCGCGCTGGTCGGAGCGGCTCGTCGGTTGGGTATCCAGTCCAAGGCCCGCGAGGTGCGCGGCGTGGACCGGGTCGTGATCCGGGACGGCGACGCGATAAGCGCGATGCTGACCAGGCTCGGCGCGCATGACGTGGTGCTCGTCTGGGAGGAGCGTCGGCTCCGTCGCGAGGTCCGCGGTACCGCGAACCGACTCGCGAACTTCGACGACGCCAACCTGCGCCGCTCGGCACGCGCCGCCGTGGCCTCCGGGGCGCGAGTCGAGCGTGCCTTCGAACTCCTGGGCCCGGACGTCCCGGACCATCTGCGTCAGGCCGGCGAGCTTAGGCTCGAGCACAAGCAGTCCTCCCTCGAGGAGCTCGGCCAGATCGCCGACCCGCCACTGACCAAGGACGCCGTCGCCGGTCGGATCCGCCGCCTCCTGGCCACCGCCGACAAGCGCGCGGCCGAGCTCGGAGTGCCCGATACGGAGGCCGGTCTGAGCGCGGACCTGCTCGATCTCTGACCCGATTCGTCGACGGCCGTGGCCGCCCGGATCGACCGTTTCGAGGGCATCTCAGCCCGTGGACGATAGGACCTTTGTCGCGGCCCAGAGGAGCCTCGCGGTGTAACCTGACGGTGTCTGGTTCTCGCGTGGATACGCGGTCTTGCCAGGCGCGTACGTGATGGTACGCAATCATTTGGCGACCAATCGTGTGCGTCGGCTGCGCCGACGCGTGCCGAGGAGGGCACTGTGACCATCCGCGTGGGAATCAACGGCTTCGGCCGCATCGGCCGGAACGTGTACCGCGTCATCCAGGGGTCGGACGTCGACCTCGAGATCGTTGCCGTCAATGACCTGACGGACAACAAGACGCTCGCGCACCTGCTGAAGTACGACTCGATCCTCGGGCGCCTTTCCGAGGACGTGACCTACGACGACGAGTCCATCACCGTCGGCGGCAAGTCGATGAAGGCGTTCGCCGAGAAGGACCCGTCGGCCCTGCCCTGGGGCGACCTGGGAGTGGACATCGTCCTCGAGTGCACCGGCGTCTTCCGCACCGGCCCCAAGTGCCAGCCGCACCTTGACGCCGGCGCGAAGAAAGTCATCCTCTCCGTGCCCGGCACCGAGATCGACGGCACCTTCGTGATGGGCGTGAACCACAAGGACTACGACCCGGCCACGCAGCACATCGTCTCGAACGCGTCCTGCACCACGAACTGCCTCGCGCCGGTCGCGAAGGTCCTGGACGAGAGCTTCGGCATCGTCCGCGGCCTGATGACGACCATCCACGCGTACACCATGGACCAGAACCTGCTGGACGCCCCGCACAAGGACCTGCGCCGTGCCCGCGCCGCCGCCCTGAACATCGTCCCCACCTCGACCGGCGCCGCCAAGGCCGTCGCCCTGGTGCTGCCGAATCTCAAGGGCAAGCTCGACGGTTACGCGCTGCGGGTGCCGGTGCCGACCGGCTCGGCCACCGACCTCACCTTCACCGCGTCGCGTGAGGTCACCGTCGCGGAGGTCAACGCCGCCATGAAGGCTGCCGCCGAGGGCGAGCTCAAGGGCATCCTCGCCTACACCGAGGACCCGATCGTCTCGTCCGACGTCGTCACCCACCCGGCCTCGGCGATCTTCGACGCCGGCCTGACCAAGGTGATCGGTGACCAGGTGAAGATCGTCGCCTGGTACGACAACGAGTGGGGCTACTCCTGCCGCCTCGTCGATCTCGCCGCGTACATGGGCGAGCGGCTCTGACCTTGCTCACGATCTGCTGAACCGGCTCATGCGTCCGCGTGCGCGGCTCGACCGTCCTGGTCGGCGCGCCCGCGGACGCAGCCATCTCCGCCCCTAGCTCTGGAGAGAGAATGAAGACAATCGAGGACCTCGGCGACCTGCGCGGCAAGCGCGTGCTGGTTCGTTCCGACTTCAACGTCCCGCTCGACGGCACCACCATCACCGACGACGGCCGGGTACGCGCCTCACTGCCGACCCTGCGCACCTTGCTCGACGCCGGTGCCCGGGTCATCGTGATGGCCCACCTCGGCCGCCCCAAGGGTGCGCCTGAGGCCAAGTACTCGCTCGCCCCGGTTGCGGTACGGCTCGGTGAGCTGCTCGGCGTCCCGGTGACGTTGGCGGCCGACCTCGTCGGCCCGTCCGCCCGGGCCACCGTCGCTGCGCTCAAGGACGGCGAGATCGCCCTGCTGGAGAACATCCGCTTCGACGCCCGCGAGACCTCGAAGGTCGACGCCGAGCGCGGGGAGTTCGCCGCGGAGCTCGCCCAGCTGGCCGACGCCTACGTGTCGGACGGCTTCGGCGTCGTGCACCGCAAGCAGGCCTCGGTGTACGACATCGCGAAGCTTCTCCCGTCGGCCGTCGGCGGCCTCGTGCTCCGCGAGGTCAAGGCGCTGCGTCGGGCCACGGACAACCCGGAGCGCCCGTACGTCGTCATCCTCGGTGGCTCGAAGGTCTCCGACAAGCTCGGGGTGATCTCCAACCTGCTGACCAAGGCGGACCGCCTGCTCATCGGCGGCGGCATGGCCTTCACGTTCCTCGCCGCGAAGGGCTACGGCGTGGGCACGTCGCTGCTCGAGGCAGACCAGGTCGAGACGGTCAAGGGCTACCTCGCGCAGGCCGAGCAAGCTGGCGTCGAGATCGTGCTGCCGACCGACATCGTGGTGGCGGATGCGTTCGCGGCGGACTCGCCGCACGACGTCGTGCCGGCCGACGCGATCCCGGACGGCCGGATGGGCCTGGACATCGGTCCGGACTCCGCTGTCCTGTTCGCGAGCAAGATTCGCGACGCCCGGACGATCGTCTGGAACGGCCCGATGGGTGTCTTCGAGTTCCCGGCCTTCGCCGCGGGCACGAAGGCCGTGGCGCAGGCGATGATCGACTCGGACGGCTTCAGCATCGTCGGCGGTGGCGACTCCGCCGCAGCCGTGCGCCAGCTGGGCTTCGACGAGTCCCGGTTCGGCCACATCTCCACCGGCGGTGGCGCGAGCCTGGAGTTCCTTGAGGGCAAGGAGCTCCCGGGTATCGCGGTCCTCGAGACCGCAGAGGGTGAGAACTGACTGTGACGGACGCCCGCACCCCGCTGATGGCGGGGAACTGGAAGATGAACCTCGACCACCATGCCGCCACGCACCTGGTGCAGAAGCTCGCCTGGTCGCTCAAGGACGCGAAGCACGACTTCGGCATCGTCGAGGTGGTCGTCGTGCCCCCGTTCACGGACCTGCGCTCGGTGCAGACGCTCGTGGACGCGGACAAGCTCGGGATCAAGTACGCCGCCCAGGACGTCTCCTCGCACATCGAGGGGGCCTACACCGGTGAGATCTCGCCGGTGATGCTCGCGAAGCTCGGTGTCTCCTACGTCGTCATCGGCCACTCCGAGCGGCGTGAGTACCACGCGGAGAACGACGCACTCGTGGCGGCGAAGATCGCCTCAGCCTTCGGCCAGGGCATCGTGCCGATCGTGTGCATCGGTGAGGGCCTGGAGATCCGCAAGGCGGGCGACCAGGTGGCGTACACCCTCGAGCAGCTCGACGGCGCTCTCGCCGGCCTCCCGGCTGACAAGGCGGCCCAGGTCGTCATCGCTTACGAGCCGGTCTGGGCGATCGGCACCGGCGAGGTCGCGACCCCGGAGGACGCTCAGGAGGTGTGCGGAGCGATCCGCACCCGTCTTGCCGAGCTGTACTCCCGCGAGCTCGCGGACGGCGTCCGGGTGCTCTACGGCGGCTCGGTCAAGTCCGGCAACATCGCCGCGATCATGGCGAAGCCCGATGTCGACGGAGCGCTCGTCGGTGGGGCCAGCCTCGACCCGGAGGAGTTCGCGAGGATCGTCCGCTACCAGTCCCACGCAGTCGGTCTCTGATCTGTCGTCGGCTGCGGTGACCACGCGGGACACGTTCCCGAGCGGTCGCTGCGACGAGTTTCAGGCCTCCCGTACCGTGCGGGCGGGGATCGAACGGGGCGTGGTTCGCCGGACCGGCCTCGCGTCGCTTACCCTTGACCCGGTGCCCGTCGCGGCACGCCCGCTCTGACATGTGAGGAGTTCACCTAGCCGTGGACGGCATGAGGACCACCATGCAGGTGCTGTTGCTTGTCATCAGCCTGGTGCTGACCCTGCTGGTGCTTCTGCACAAGGGCAAGGGCGGCGGGCTCTCCGACATGTTCGGTGGCGGCATCTCATCCTCGGCCGGCAGCTCGGGCGTGGCAGAGCGCAACCTCAACAGGATCACCGTCGGCCTGGCCGTGACCTGGATCGTCGTCATCGTGCTGCTCGGCCTGATCAGCCGATTCGGCTCCTGAGACCGGGGGAGAGCAATGGCAGGCGGTAGCGCAATCCGTGGTTCCCGTGTTGGCGCGGGCCCGATGGGCGAGGCCGAGCGCGGCGAGGCCGCGCCCCGGTTCTGGATCTCCTACTGGTGCTCGAACGGCCACGAGACGCGACCCAGCTTCGCGGAAGAGAGCGGCATCGAGGCGCCCGCGCTGTGGGACTGCCCGCGCTGCGGGCTCCCCGCCGGGCAGGACCACGAGAACCCGCCGGCACCCCCGCGCAACGAGCCGTACAAGACCCACCTCGCATACGTGAAGGAGCGTCGTAGCGACGCCGACGGCGAGGCGATCCTTTCCGAGGCGCTCGCGGCACTGCGCGCGCGCCGCGGCCGCTGAGCAGCGGTCTCGGCCGCTGCTGACCGAACCGATCGAGCGCTGATGCGCTCGGGGTTCCGGTTCGACCTTCTCCGCTACGCGGATGGCGCCGCGCTACGCGGATGCCGCCGCGGCGGCATCGATCAGCCAGAGCGTCGTCTCGGTACCCGTGGCGTGGCCGGCGGGAGCGCTGGAGACCGACAGGCCCGCGAGCGACGCATGGACCGCGGTGGCCTTCTCCGCACCGGCCGCCACGATCCACACCTCCCGCGCGGACTGGATCGCCGGCAACGTCAGGCTGACCCGCTCCGGCGGTGGCTTGGGCGAGTCGAGCACACCGACGACGGTTCGGTCGACGACGCCGAGCGACGCACTACCCGGGAAGAGTGACGCCACGTGCCCGTCGGGGCCCAACCCCAGGAGCAGCACGTCGAAGCGCGGCACGGCCGGTCCGTCCGACGCAAGCGCGGAGAGCTCCTGCGCGTAGGCGGCGGCTGCGTCGTCGGGGGTGGTGATTCCCTCGGCGCCCTTCGCGGGGATCGGGTGGACGTTCTCCGGCGGAATCAGCAACCGGTCGATCAGCGCCGCGCGAGCCTGCGTCTCGTTCCGCTCGGGGTCTCCAGTGGGAAGGAAGCGCTCGTCGCCCCACCACAGGTGGACGCCGGTCCAGTCGATCGCGGAGCACACCACCGAGTGGGCCGCATGCTCGAGCGTCGCCATCCCGACAGTGCCACCGGTCAGCACGACGTGCACCGTCGCGCGGACCGCCTGTGCGTCTAGGACTCGGGTCAGCAACCTGACCGCCACGGCCTCGGCGAGGACGCTGGCATCTGGGTGGACGACGACGCGGCGCATGCGCTCAGCCCTGGTCGATCAGGGCGAGTCCTTTGGTCAGGACCTCGCCGTAGACCTCGTCGGCGTCGAGGCGACGCAACTCCTCGCTCAGACACTCGCGGAGCAGCCGGAGCGGCATCGCGAAGGTCCGCGGAGGCTGTCCTGGCTGCATGAGCGTCGCCCTCTTGCCGTCCGGGCGGCTGAGCACGATGGGTCCGGAAGCCCGTTCGAGCCGCACTTCGGTGATGCCCTCGACGCCAACCTCGCGGATCACCCGGACCGGCGCCTTGAGCGTCAGCGCGAGCCAACCGGCGAGCAGGTTGAGCGAGGGGTGCGTGCGTTCGCCGGTGACGGTGATCGAGCGAACGGGCTCGTACGGCGGCTGGTCGAGCGACGCCGCCAGCAGGCCACGCCACAGGGTGAGCCTGGTCCAGGCCAGGTCGGTGTCGCCGGGGGTGTGCGACGCCCGGAGAGTGTTCAGTGCGACGGCAGGTCGCCGGCAGTGGATCGTGTCCGTGATCCGACGGGCCGACATCGCCCCGATGCCGTTGTGCGCGGGGTCCTTCGGCAGCGCGTACGGCCACCACG
>Ga0209539_1000838_pt1 | contig 17300 bp, 10 predicted proteins | sample BarGraNGADG00312_2_FD_184499 | JGI IMG/M metagenome (GOLD analysis project Ga0209539, IMG submission 184499) | Arctic peat soil microbial communities from Barrow, Alaska - Barrow Graham LP Ref core NGADG0011-312 (SPAdes) (version 2) | ecosystem: Environmental > Terrestrial > Soil > Wetlands >... | reverse complement strand
CGATCTGATCGGCAAATGCCTTGACCATCTCGGCCACCGCGTCGGCAACATGCGCTGGAGTCGACTCCGCCGGAGTGGGTATCTTCATCCGCTCAGCGGTCAGTTCACCTGTCACCAGATCCACCGGCGCGCCCTTGATCCCCGAGCCACCGATGTCAATGCCCAACACTGGATGCTTAGTCATGGCGACACACTAGCGAGATCAGCGCCGCGGCGCGCAACCTTGGACCCCTTGATCCGGATCAGCCGAGCTGGAGCGTCGTCAGACAGGTCGGGTCATCGGTTCCGGTCCCGATCGGCGAGACGGCGGTGAGGCCGTTGTACGACACCTCGATGGTGCCCTCCATGTCCTTCGGCAGCCAGAACCCGGCAAATCCGTTCTCGTACGTGGTGACGGTTTCGTCCACGAGGACGCCGCCCGCGGCGTCGGTGATCGTGACGTCGATGTCCTGCCCGACCAGCTCACCCTGGCAGCTGGCGAGGTTGTGGTAGTAGCACTCGTGCGTGGTCTGGATGTACGGGGCCACGGACAGGTAGAACTGGTCCTCCGGGATCGGGAGCTCCACCTCGCCGTCGGCACTGGACAGCGTGAGGGTGTCGTAGCCGACCGAGCCCGTCAGACCCTGGGCCTTGTCGTCCTGCGTCCGGTCCAGGGTGTCGATGACGGCCACGGTGCTCTTCCCGTCGAGCCCGAACCCTGCGAGCAGGCCGTCCTGCTCACCCTCGGACGACGCGGCACAGCCGGACAGCACCAGCGCAGCAGCCGACACGACACCAAGCAGCAGTTTCCTCACGGGAGGCCCTCCAAGGGTCCATCGAACGTCTCGCTTCCCAGTCTGCCGGGGTGGCCTGAACGATCCGCCGATGTTCCATGAAGATACGATCAGGTTCTGTGCGGCGCGGGCGCCCGCACCCTCGGCTCAGGCCGTGCCGCCCCGCTGCCGCTGCCACGTCGACTGGAGCACGATGCGGGCGAAGATCCTCCCGTTCCCGGTCGGCGGGCTCAACCAGTCCCCCCAGCAGCGCATCCCCCGCAGCACCCGGGCGGTCGCGTCCGAGCCCCGGTATGCGGCCCATTCGTCGAGCCCCTGCGCCCCAGTGAGGGCCCACCCGGCCCCCGCGAGCAGGCCCGTCGCCACGGTGTCCATGATCGCCACGCCCGGAACGGCGAGGTCGAGCAGGCGTAGCGCCCCGGCCTGCTGCGCGAACAGGCCGTTCCCCAGCGGCAGCCGGCCGACGATGTGCCACCACAACTCAACCGGCCGCTCCACGAGTCGCCGCCCCGCCGTCGTCAGCATTAGCCGCCCGCGGTACTTCCGGAGGAGCCCAAGCTCCACCGCGCTCGTCCGCAGGCCGTGGACCTCGGTGGTCTGGTTCTCCCGGTTGCCCTTGCCGTACGGCCGCCCGTCGAGACCCATTCCCGCACAGAGCCGCGACACCACGGCTGGCGGCAGCCACCCGGCCGACGTCAGCGCGACGCCCTCCTGCCCCACCTCCCGGAGCAGCAACTGGTAGTGCGCCACCATCCCCGCCATCACGTCCGGGTCCAGCGAGTGCGGCGCATCGAGCGCGGCGGCCTCGATGAGGCCCTCCAGTTCCGTTCGCTCCGGGTCGCCCAGCGCGCGCACCAGCCCGGCCAGGGCGGGATTGACGACCGCGAGGTCCGGTGGCAGGTGCTCAAGGCTCTCGTTCACGGAGTCGATGTGGAACTCGGCGGGGTTGAACGAATCGGGGAACCCCATCAGCATCTCGGCGTCCTCCGGGGACAGTTGCACGCGGCCCTCAATCGCGTCGACCAGTTCGTTGTACGAGCCGATCCCCCCGCAGTCCTCGGGCGGGCACGACCGCCGCCCCGTCACGCACCGAGCCACGGGAGCCCCCTCCGGCCGGGGGGAGATCGACTCCAGTTTGATGGTGTGGTGCCAGGAGTCGCCGAAGTCGTACTCGTAGAACAGACGGTCCCCCACCTCGCCGAGCACCTGGTCGAGCCGGACCTCGGCCTCCTGGATGCCCTCGATGCCCGGCTCGTCCTCCTCATCGAACGGGGTGAGAAACGGCAGGACCGTCATGTCGCTGAACGGTGTGGTCTGGAAGTGGTGCAGGTGGGAGTCGGTCCACCCCATGGCCCGCTGCACGACGTCGTGCACCCGGTCCAGCGTCGGGTCACTGGCGAGTTCGATACGGCGCCAGATCGGCGGCCTGGCCCCGGTCAGGTCGATCCGCACCGTGTACGTGGCCCGCTCCGCCCGGGGCGGGAGGAGCTCCGGCGAGCGGCGCGTCGGGAGGTGCTCCGCGTTGAACGCCGTCCCGAGCTGCAGGAGTATCCCGAGCGCCTCGCGCGGTCCCCCGGCCCACGCGGTGAGGTCGTCCGCTAGTTCCCCGGCCGACGACGGCGACGTGGCCCGCTTGGGCCGGCCGGCGCGCCCGCCCTTCGGGAACGGGATGACGTTGTCGTCTCCAGCGGTCATGTTGCCACCCTCCACCACGTCGGCCACCGGGCGCAACGCCGGCACGAGCTTCTCCGGATCAGCTTCCCACCGTGGCCCGATGGTCGCACCGCCGTCCCGTTGCCGATGCATCGGCCACAATGCGGACCATTGACAGTCCAGAACATGGCGGGGTACCGTCCACCATCCGAGCGACCGCTCGGATGCGCAGGGGGATCGCCATGGCTGGTCGCAATTTCACCGTGTCCGAGTTTCGCCGTGTGGGGCGCGAATTCCTGAACCTCGAACGCATCGACCTCTTCCCGATCGGTCCCGGGCGGGTGCGGGAAAGCCTCCCGCGGGTCACGCTCTTCCGCGCCGCCGACCTCCTGAGTGTCAGGCTCTCGTTCGTCGGGCTCTCGCTCACGGACGGTCCGGACGGCAAGGTGCTGCACCGTTCCGCCGGCGCCACCACCGGCTACCTGTCCCTGCATTTCGGCGGCCAGCACCTCCACGAGCGGGCCTTCTTCGAGTCCTCGGAGGGCATCAAGGTCGCCACGCCGGCCTCGTCCACCGAGCAGCCCCCGCGCCCCCCCGATCCCGACGCCGATCCGCCCTCTCCGCAGCCCCCGAAGTCCAACGAGACGCCGCTCCGGCCGCCCGTCCCGACACGCATCGCCGGCGCGTCCCGCCTGGTCTTCCGGGTGACCGAGGAACGGATCCCGTGGTCGCTCGAGGGGATCCTCGCGGCGATCGGGACACTCCCGCTGAGCGTCGCCCCGCACGCCGTCGCCGCACCCTCCTTCTTCCTCCCCCCGATCATCGACCTCGCCACCCCGAACTTCGCCGACCTGGCGGAACCGGGGAACCGCCGGGTCGCCGGGGCCATCCACTCCGTGTCCCACACCCTCGGCTCGGCCGCCGCACTCGAGGCGCGTTTCGGCGCCGCGGCCGCCGCGAGCGCCCTGGTGGCCGCCCACGCCGGCGGGGGTTCTTTCCGGCTGCGGGACGATGCCATGGCGCGACTGGAGGACGTCGTCGGGGTTCGGGTAACGAGGTTCCGGCGTCTCCCGCCCGCGCCACGCGAGCCCACCGCTACCGAGACGGCCATCGAACTCCCCTTCCGGCTCCAGCTCAGCCCGCCGGGGGACGCCGGTTTCGCGCACGCCACCAACGCCGTCGCCTCGGACACGGGGCGCGTCGAGCTGTGGCACACGCGGCTGGGCGTCCGGACGGACGACGGCGTCGACGAGCGGGCGAGCGACGGCCGCACCGCCCGTGCCATCTGGGCGCGGGACTTCGACGAGCTGCCCGACTTCCCGTTCACCCCCGATCTCAAGCCGGCAGACCCGCTCAAGGGCTCGTTCCCGCCCGCGAACCAGAACGACGACTCGCCGAACTGGCGGAGCCCCCTGAACAGCCGCGACCGCATGATGCTCGTCCACGAGACCTCCAACTTCCACCTCAACAACGCCCAGAACCGCCCCTACGCGCCGCCGTCGGTGGACGTGGACCGCCTCATGCTGTCCTCACTCGGCGGGTGGCTGGCGAGCGACTTCGAGACCGATCCCCCGAACGGCGGCCCCACCATCCAGGAGTGGGTCCACCGCGCGGCCCTCGGCCGGGACAACTACGTGAAGGTGGTCTACGCGGGCTTCCTCCTCCCGTTCCTGCACCCCGCCTCACTCGTCAAGGTGACGGAGCGCAAAGTGCGCGACGGCGTGGCGTACCTGTTCCAGCGCATGTACGTGGTGGTCCGGAACCCGCTCCACACCTTCGGGTCCACCTCGGAGACCTACGACGGCGGGAAGATCGCGCTCGCCATGCCGTTCACGAGCGTCCGTATCCTCACCCCGGCCACCCCGGACATCGATGCCCCGAACGACATCTCCTCCGTCCCCGGGTACATGTTCACGCCTTTCGTGGGGGGTGCGGCGTTCCCGTTCCGCATGCTCGGCGTGGACTTGGACGGCAGGCTCGTCGAGTTCGAGGGTCCGCTCGTCTTCGCCGAGTACGACCACAACCAGACCAATCCGAACGTGGACGAGACCATCCTCCGCTACACCCAGCACATCCCGGTGTTACAGCTGAGGGGCCAGAAGGTCGCGTACGCACCCTCCGCCGCCGCCGACGACACGAGCCTCGCGACCCGGGAAATGCGGTTCTCGCTCGTCACCACTCCCGGGATCCGGGCGCGCACGCCCGACCAGGCCCGGATGGAGCCGATGCTGCTCGACGCGAGCGCGATCGTCCCGGCGATGAACGCCCTGGCCGGGGCCGACACACCCGTCACCGTGCTGTACCCGCCCGGCTACCTCAAGAAGCAGTTCACGGACAACGCCGCCGAGGTCTTCCTGCAGCTGCAGAGTGCCGCGCCGATGGACTTCACCACCCAGTCGGACCGGTCCGGCGGCTTCGTCGCCCCCTCGCTCGCCGTGGGGGCGATCTCGCGCACCCACGGGCCGGTCGGCGGCACGGCGGACAAGCTCATCGCCGGCGGGGCCGGCTTCAAGCCCTCCGACTTCTTCCCGGCCACCGCGATGCTCTTCGGCCTCATCCCCCTGCGTGACCTCCTCCCGTCGGGGTTCAACGCGGACGCCCTGCCGCGGTTCCTCGCGCAGGGCCTCACGGCGGTCACCATGCTCACCACCAACCTCGAGCGCGCGCAGGACCTCGCGAGCCGGTTGGCCACCGGCCCCGTCAATCCCACCCAGGCCGCGCACCTGCAGGCGGTCGACGACGACGCCCAGGTCGTGGTCGACGCCGTCGCCGCGCTGCTCGGGGGCGGCGACGACGGACTCGTGGCCGTGAAGCTCGCGGCGATCGACACCGCCGTCATCGCCTTCCGGGGTGCGCTCCAGACCGTCATCGGCGACCTGGCGACCATGGAGGGGCCGCTGCGGACGGACCGCGAGGCGCTGGCCGCGACCCTCGGCCGTCTCCTCGACCAGGTCCGGACACAGGACGACGTCAAGGACCTGCTGGATCTCCTGCAGCTCGCGGCCACCGGCGCCACCCTTCCCGAGACCGTCCGGGCACGCCTCGACTGGAGCACCGAAGTGTTCCCGTGGCCCACCGATGCCCCAGTCTTCGTCCCGCGCGGAAACAAGGGCACGCTCGCCCTCACCGTCGACGTGCAGGCGCCCACGAAGCAGGGCGCTCAACCGAGCGCCATCGTGACCTGCTCGATCTCCGCTTTCGACCTGAAACTGATCGGGAAGGTCCCGTTCATCACGCTCTCCTTCGAGAAGATGGAGTTCTCCGCGGCCGCGGGAAGCAAGACGGACGTGAACGTCGTCTTCTCCGCGAACGACGGCGTCAAGTTCGGCGGCCCGCTCGCCTTCGTCGAGACGCTGCGCAGCATCATCCCCTTCGACGGTTTCAGCGACCCGCCCTACCTGGACGTCTCGGCGGCGGGCATCAGGGCCGGGTTCGACCTCGCCATCCCGACGGTCGCGATGGGCGTCTTCGCGCTCTCCAACGTCACGTTCTCGGCGGCGTTCGAGGTCCCCTTCATCGGCGAGTCGATCGCCGTGCGCTTCGCCTTCTCGAGCCGGGAGGACCCCTTCCGGCTGCAGGTGGCGTTCTTCGCGGGCGGCGGATTCTTCGCGATCGTGATCACGCCGAAGGAGGTCCGCGAACTGGAGGCCGCGCTCGAGTTCGGCGCAGCGGTCGCCCTCAACTTCGGGGTGGCCAGTGGCTCCGTCTCGGTGATGGCAGGGATCTACTTCCGCCTGCGCACCGAGAACGGCGACACGGACGCGCAGCTCACGGGCTACTTCCGGGCGCGGGGTGAGGTGGACGTGCTCGGCCTCATCACGGCGTGCATCGAGATCTACCTCGAGCTGACCTACGAGACCAAGAGCGGCAAGGCGGTGGGCCGGGCCAGCATCTCGGTCGAGGTCTCGGTCTGCATGCTGTCGTTCTCCGTGTCGATCAGCTGCGAGAAGAAGTTCGCGGGCAACGAGGGTGACCCGACCTTCGAGGAGGTCATGGGCCTGCATCCGCTCGCGGTGGCGGGATCACGGCGGCCATGGGACGACTACTGCGACGCGTTCGCGGGCTGAGGGGGAACCGGAAATGGACGAGAACGGGATTCTGACGGCACTACCCGGCAGCACGGACCTGGACACCGGCAACCTCCGGGTCACCGCCTTCGTCACGCCGCGGCTCGATGCCGGCGGCGGGCGCGTGCGACTGGCGGACTACCCGGGCTTCGCTGACTGGGGCTCGGCGAGCGCGCATACTCACCTGGAGCTCGAGGTCGACGCCGCGGGGCTGCACGAGGTCTTCGAGCTCATCCCGGACCCCGCCTCGCCGAAGCCCGACGAGGCGCTCTGGCGGTTGCTGTTCGAGCGCGTCATGGTGGGTGACGGGCACTTCCAGGACCTCAGCGGCGACACGGTGGCCTCCTTCCCGTCGGCCGCCGTCGCCGAGCTGGTCCGGACCATCTACGCGACCGTCGCCGAGACATCGCCCACGGCCCTTCCCCCCGCCACCGCCGGCCCGCTCAAGGCACTGCACCCGATCGGGCAGAACCTGCTGCACGGCCGTGAGCAGGGCGAACGGCATCCAGCCGCCTCGCTCCCGACCGCCTCGCCCCCGCCCGGCGCCCCGCCGGGAACGCGAGGGCGGTACGTCGACCGGGACGCCCTCCCCGCGCCCACCTCCGACGCCGGCAGCGTCCAGACCATCACCGAGGCCATCCGGTTCTACGACCGGCCGGGAGCAGCCGACCCGCTCGGGCCCGACGTCGTCCCGCCCCCGCCCGACCGTCCGGACCTCGAGTACCACGCCTTCGTCTCGGCGCTCGCCGACTACCCGGTGCTGTTGAGGCACCTCGGCCTCGCGCTGGACCTCCTCATCGTCGGGGGCGATCGCATCCCCCAGGGCACGGGGCGTGTCCGGTTCCTCCCACGGGAAGTGCCGGTCGAGTGGATGAGGCGCGAGGAGGCGCGCCCGTGGACCTGGTACGAGATCCAGGACCGCCGGTTCATCGCCCTGCCCCGCGACCGCGAGGACGAACTCGCCGACGGCTCGCTGCGGCTCGAGGCCACCCGGTTGTTCCACGTCGAGCAGATCGACCTCGACGGTGCGGCACTCAAGGTCGCGAACACGGCGCGCACGGTGGTGGCCGCCGCCCAGGTGGTCGCGGACAAGCCGGGAAGCGAGAAGGTGGCGCCCTCCATGACGCCCGACGCCGCATCCCTCCCCGCGCTGCGCGGCTCCGGGCTCACGCTGTACCGGAAGAGCCGGGCGCGGAAGATCGTGGGCGGCTGGGATGCGGCCGCGGAGCAGGACCAGCGGCGCGCGCACGGCGAACCGCCGGACCTCTTCGCGGAGGACGTCACCCGCGGCTACCGCCTGGACATCGCCGAGGAGTCCAACCCCGAGGCGTGGAGCAGCCTGCACGCGCGCACGGGCGCCTACTCCCTGCGCACCGACACTCCCGGCGAGCGCCTCCCGCTGCCGCTCGCCCGCCCCATCGAGCCGGATGAGGGCTACCTGAAGGCGGCGAGCGCGAGCCGCAACGCCGCCGAGCCGAAGGTTGCCTACCTGCACGAGGCCGTGGCCGGCTGGGAGGGCTGGAGCCTCGCCGCGCCGCGCCCCGGCAACAGGATCGGCGAGGAGCGGGTCGAGAACCCGGAGATTCCGGCAGCGGAGAAGCCCGGCTTCGAGCTGCCCCTGTTCGTCGAGTTCCGCCCCACGCGCGGGAGCCTGCCCTCCCTGCGTTTCGGCCGCACCTACCGGATGCGGGCCCGCCTCGTCGACATGGCGGGCCGGTCGGTCCCGCCCGAGTTCCTCGAGCCGACCCACGTCTCGCCGTTCTCCCCCTTCTACCGGTGGGATCCGGTGCCGTCGCCGGCTGTCGTCCCCCGCCGCCCGTTCACGGAGGGCGAGTCGCTGCTCCGCATGGTGATCCGCTCGACCCTCGGTGTCTCGGCGGACGACTACGCGGCGCTCGCACGCATCACCGGGCTCCCGGGCCACGTGCGGGGGGACCTCGCCTACCGGTCGCGGAACGAACGGCACGTCGTCGCCCCCATCGGCTCGCAGCAGCTCGCAGAGCTGCATGGGAAGTTCAACGACGCGGTGCGGGAGGGGTCGTCGCCCGCGCAGCGGGACGAGCAGTTCAAGGTCGCCACCCTCTCCTCCGGCTCCCTCCTCTCCGCCGCCGACGCGGGCGCGCTGACCGACGGGAAGGCGCCGCCGCGTGCCATCGAGCTGGAACTGGATGACTTCGGCCGGCTGATCCCCCACGCCAACCTGCAGCAGCAGGGCGAATACGTGCTGCACGACGTCGACACGCTGACGCTGCCCTACCTGCCGGACCCGCTCGCGGCCGGGGTGTCATTCACCACCCTCCCGGGCGACGGCGGCACGCGCGTGCAGGACTGGCCGAGCGACGGCGCGTGGTATGACCGCAAGCCGATCCTGCTGCGGATCGAGGAGGGCACCGGCGCGCCCGCGTGGGAGCCCGGCGAGCGCCTCCTCACCGTGTTCCTGCCGAAGGCGGAGCACGCCTCCGTCCACCTCAGCTCTGTCCTGCCGAAGGAGGAGCTGGGCCTCATGGGTGTGTGGATGCTGGAAGGCGAGCCGGCCCGGCAGGCGCAGGAGGAGGACGCCGTCCTGGGCCGGCACTGGATGCTCACCCCGTGGTCCGTGCTGGACCTGGTGCACGCGGTGGAGAAGCCGCTGGCGCCGCCGGTGATCCACGTCGCCGAGCCGCCGACGTACAACTCGGCCGTCCACCGCTTCCCTGCGGAGACGTTCGCGTCCCTCAACGGCACCATCACCACCCACGCCAGGAGCACGGGCCGGCTGGACGTGGACGCCGAGTGGACCGAGCCGATCGACGACGTCACGAAGCCGGCGATCCAGGTGCTGCAGTCGCAGTCGCACGTGGGCGACTTCCTGCTCGACGCCACCGAGGACGACTGCCGGGTCGGGCGCACCGAGTACGCCCCGACCCCGGGCCGCCCGGCCACCCACCTCCTCCGGCACGAGTTCGGGGACACGAAGCACCGCTGGGTGGAGTACAAGGCCACCGCGACCACCCGGTTCCGGGAGTACTTCCCGCCCGAGGTCACCGATCACGTCATCGGCGGGGACCTCACCATCCACGAGGGCCCGACGCAGCGGCTCAACGTGCCGTCGTCCCACCGGCCGGATCCCCCGCAGGTCGAGTACATCGTCCCGACCTGGACGTGGGAGGAGCGCACCGTCGTCGGCGCGCGGGCGCCGCTCGGGGCGGCCTTCGGGCGGCTCCTGCCCACCACGGTGCACACGCGGGTGGGTGGCGGGCTGCGGGTCTACCTCTCGCGGCCCTGGTACTCGTCCGGCGATGACGAACTGCTGGGAGTGGTGGTCCGGGAGCAGCCGTGGCTGACCCTGCCCATCGATCGCGCCGCCGGGCTCCTCGTCGCACCGGAGGCGCTGCAGGCGGCCGACGCCGCCGCGGAGCGGATCTTCGCCGATGGCCTGGCGAGCGGGCGGGCCGCCGCGCGGCTCCGGCCCACCGAGCGCCTGCTTTCCGCGATCGGCACGGGTGCGGCGTTGCGGGCCGCCGTGCTGCCGCGGCGCCTGCCGGCCGAGGACGCCCAGCTGACCGCGCACCTCGCCGCGCTGGAGGGCGTGGGCGACGACGAAAGGATCACCGCGGCGGCGCGCGGTGCCGGTCTGACCGGCATCCTGGACCTGGTGGTCGGCGGGCTCGTGGGGGCCGCCGGACCGTTCGTCACGCGCTGGGGGACGGACCCGGCCTGGGCGTCGCAGCCGACGGCGCGCGGGCCCTACATCCACCAGTTCCCGCTGCGCAGCGCGGTGGGCACCGGGATCTCGCTGCTCGGCCAGACCGAACCCGCCGTCGTCGTGGGGCACGCACCCGTCTTCGACGAGACGCGCGGGCTCTGGTACTGCGACCTGCAACTCGAGGCCGGCGCGGCCTACCAGCCGTTCGTGGACCTCGCGCTCGTGCGTTACCAGCCATGCTCCATCGCGGGACACCACGCGTCGGGCGTGGTGCGGCCGGGATTCATCCAGCTCGTCCCGGACCGGACCGCCGCCCTGACGCCCCTGCTGGGTTCCTCCGCGGTGGCCGTCTCACTGCGCGGCCCGTCCGGGTACAACGCCCTTGGGGCCAACTTCCTCTTCGGCTCGCCCGATGCCGCCATCGCCGACGCCTCCCGCCAGGTGGTCGCCCAGGTACAGGTGCGGCCGGTGGGCGGGGATGCGATCGACTGGGCGCCGCTGGGAGGGGAGACGCGCCTGCACGCCTCCGGCGATTCGCTTGCCGACATCCGGTGGCACGCCACCGTGCCGGTGCCGGCTCACCCCGAGGGCACCGAGGCGCGGCTGGTGCTGAGTGAGTTCGAGCTGTTCGAGTCGGACGCGTCCCAGGCGGAGACCTGGGTCGACCGGCCGGTGGGCGGGTTCGGGGAGGCGGCGCGGAAGCCCGCCGGGCGGCGACTCGTGTTCGCCACGGAGTTCGCGCTCTGACGTAGACTTCCGCTCAGGCACGCCGAGATTGCCGATCTCACCGAAGGGGACGCCGATGTCCATGCCCACCGGCACGCTGGGGCTGGTCCCGGCGGTGACCGGACCCGGGCCGCCATCTGGGAACCCGACCCGCTGCGGGCTGGTCACCACGAACACCACGATCGCATCGATGGGCGGCGCGGTGACCATGGCCGCGCCGCCGTGTTCGCATGTCTGCAGGGTTTCTTACCCGCAGGGCCTCAAATCCTGGATGGAGGTCAGGGTGTGTCCCTGATCGACATGAGGCCGCCGTATCCACCGTAGTAGGGGGCCTCGTTCGGACCGATCGCCATTCCTGGGTAGAAGCTGTCGAACATGGAGCCGGTGCCTGCCATCTTCTGCCAGACCGTCTGGCCTGTGCGGAAGTCGATGGCAGTCCAGTAGTACACGTCCAGCCCGTATGGGTGGTCCGCGTCGACCTTGTTGGTGTCCATTTCCCTGGCCATGGTGTAGATGAGCCCGGTCCTGGTGGATAGCCTCGGGGACGTGGTGGTGGCGACCTTCGTGTTGCTCCAGACCTTCGTGCAGCCGTTCCCGTTCGGATTGATATCGGTGCGCTCGACGCCCGGTGCGCTCGGCTCGAGCAGCTCACCGGTCTCCCAGTCGAACCAGTAGGAGTAGTTGTTCGTCGCGATGAGCGAGAGCCGGGATCCGATCAGCGAGTTTGACAGGGCCTGGCCTGATTGGTTCTCAAACACCCGCACCTCGCAGACAATCCGCTCCTCGTTCGGGTCCAGCGGTTCGTCGGTCCGGAACACTGTGACCTGCATCTGATCGGCGTTGTCGGTGATGGCGACGTACTTGCCGTTGCCGAGGATCGTCGGGCTGGTGCCGGAGCCGAGCTCGTACTGCCCCAGCCTGACCTCGCCGATGGTGTCGTACGGCTCGGACCACACCACGGTCGGGTCGTCATCCGCACCGGCCTCGACCCGGTACATCCTCTTCGACGTGGGGTTGATCGGGGTTGGGTCGCGGTTTCGTGTGGGAGGGTGCGTGTGATTCGCCGGTCTGCCCGGCTTTTCCACTGTGGTCCTTGGTCGTGCGGTCAGGGGCTGGTCCCCATGAATGGCTCACGTCCGGAGATTGACCGACGTGTCGCATTTGAAGCTGGCAGGCTCGCCCGGAACCAATCGTCCTGCCTGTCGCGAAGGGATCGTCACGGATCCCGATATGGCATGCTCGGTTGTAGACTGCGAGCCCGCGCCGAAGACGGCGTCCAAGGCGGCGCGACTTCGGAGGCTCAGCCACTCTGAAACTCGATGGGCTGGGGGAGGAGAACCAGATGACCTCGACTCTCGACACCATGGGGGCGAAAGGTCTCACCACTGGGGAAGCAGCTCGGCGTCTGGCTGCAAACGGACCGAACGAACTCCCAGCGCAGAAGCCGCGCAACCTGCTGAGGCAGTCATGGGATGTCGTCCGTCAGCCGATGCTGCTGTTGCTGTTGGGTGCTGGCACGGTCAACTTCCTGCTCGCTGAGCCTCTCGACGGCATCGTCTTGATGTTGTTCGTTGTCGTCGTGATCGGGATCTCGATCTATCAGGAACACAAGACAGAGAACGCGCTGGCCGCGCTGCGTGACTTGTCGTCGCCGCGCGCCTTGGTGATTCGGGATGGGGAGGAAATACGGATCGCGGGGCGCGACGTGGTACCCGGTGATGTGGTCCTGCTCGTCGAGGGTGACCATGTTCCCGCTGATGCGGTGCTCATCCGGGCCATGAACTTCTCCGTCGACGAGTCCGTGCTCACTGGTGAGTCGGTGCCGGTCCGCAAGATCGCCATGGATCCCGACGCGGCCCAGCAGGTCATGGGACGTCCGGGCGGGGACGCCACACCGTGGGTGTTCAACGGCACACTTACGGTCAAGGGTCATGGGATGGCGCTGGTGCAGGGGACCGGGGTCGGCACCGAACTCGGCCGAATCGGCAAGGCGTTGCAGACCATCGAGCAGGAGGCAACACCTCTGCAACGCGAGATCGACCGCTTGGTACGCATCATCGCTGTGATCGGCCTCGCCGCGGCGACTGCCGTGGTCATCATCAACGGCCTCACCCGGGGTGGCTGGCTTGAAGGCCTGTTGGCTGGTATTGCCACCGCGATGGCGATGCTGCCCGAGGAGTTCCCGGTTGTCTTGACCGTGTTCCTCGCCCTCGGCGCCTGGCGCATGTCCCAAAGACATGTACTCACCCGACGCGCGCCTGTCATCGAGACCCTTGGTTCGGCAACCGTCATCTGCGTCGACAAGACCGGAACGTTGACGATGAACAAGATGACTGTGAGGGACCTCATCGTCGACGGCCGAACACACCCCCTCACCGACGAGCCGTTGCCCGAGCAGTTCCACACGGTCGCCGAGTTCGGTGTCCTTGCCTCCCCGATCGACCCGTTCGACCCGATGGACAAGGCCTTCAAAGAACTCAGCGAGCCCTACCTGGCCGGCACCGAACACACTCACCCCGACTGGGCACTCGCCCGTGAGTACCCGCTATCCGAGACGTTGCTCGCCATGTCCCACGCCTGGCTGCCCCCAGAAAGCGGTGACTACGTGATCGCCGCCAAAGGCGCACCCGAGGCGATCGCCCAGTTGTGTCATTTCGATCAGGACCGCCTCGCCGAACTCATCACGCAAGTCGAGTCGGCGACCGCCAACGGGCAGCGGGTCCTGGCCGTGGCCCGAGCCCGATTCGATCGAACACAGGAACTCCCAGCAGAACAACACGACTTCATGTTCGAGTACCTCGGAATGGCTGGGCTGCACGACCCGGTCCGCCCGGGAGTCGCTACGGCCGTCGCCGATTGCGCTCGTGCGGGCATACGCACCGTGATGATCACCGGTGACTACCCCGGCACGGCGATGGCAATCGCCCGCGAGGTCGGACTGAACCACCCCGCGGGTTTCATCACGGGGCCCGAGCTTGAGACGATGAGCGATGAGGAACTGACCCGCCGCATACGCCATGTCAGCGTGTTCGCGCGGATGATTCCCGAGCAGAAACTGCAACTGATCCGGGCCCTGAAGGCCAACGGCGAGGTTGTCGGCATGACCGGTGACGGTGTCAACGACGCCCCAGCCCTCCGTGCCGCCGACATCGGCATCGCGATGGGTGGACGCGGAACCGACGTCGCCCGCGAATCTGCGGCACTAGTAATTACCGACGACGACTTCGCATCCATCGCCAGTGGTGTTCGACAGGGCCGCGGCATCTTCGCCAACCTCCGCAAAGCGATGGCCTACATCATCGCGGTGCACGTGCCCATCCTCGGCATGTCGTTGATACCCGTCTTCGTCTCCGACTGGCCCCTGGTGCTGCTGCCGGTGCAAATTGCCTTCCTCGAGCTGATCATCGACCCCGCGTGTTCGGTGGTGTTCGAGTCCGAGGAGATCGATCCGCGCATCATGGACCAGAAGCCCCGAGGGCTCGGCGAGCCCATGTTCGACAAACGCGTGCTCACTATCTCGGTCCTGCAAGGCCTGTCGATGCTGCTGGCCGTGTTCGGCGTCTACCTGTGGTCCGTGCTCGGCGACAGGCCAGACGACGTGGTGCGCTCGGTGACCTTCGCCACACTGGTCATCGGAAACCTAGCCCTGATATTGGTCAACCGGTCCTGGAAGCTGTCTGCCTTCACCACCTTCCGGAAACGCAGCAACCACACGGTGAAGTGGATCCTCGGCGGTGCCGGCACGCTTCTCGTCCTGCTGCTCAGCGTGCCCTTCATGCGTGACGCCTTCCGCCTCGGTCCTCTTCGCCTCACAGAATGGTGTTTTGCGCTGGCCGCTGGCCTTATCGGTGTCGCCTGGTTCGAGGTCTACAAGGTTGCAGCAGGTCGGCGCTGAGTTCTCGGCTTCCCCCGCGCCACCTCCGATCGGCGGATTCGCCCCCCGCCCACACTGTTGCTGGATCGGCCGCACTGACGGACGAAGCCTCGGTCTTGAACATGCGACCACCGGCCCCTTCGAACGGTCTGGGCCTGAAGTGTCAGCATCATCATGCGGGCCTGTCACTGCTCGGAACTCCGAAGTCGGCTGCACGAGTGTCTGTCAAACGGACGAGATAGATAGGCAGGATAGTCGGTCCGACTTCCACATCTGTACCGCGACAGTCCCGTCCCGCTACCTTGCATGCAGGGAAGTGACATGCGCTGGGTGGTTTCGGGTCAGCTCGTGCCGGCGCGAAGCCCCACCCAGTCGTGGCGGCTAGGACTCAGGCCGTTCTTCCCCCCGCAGCTTCTGCTGGATGTAGGTCACGGTGTCATCGAGCGTCTTGTTCTTGTTGGATTCGAAGAACAGGGTGTCGCGAAGCTGTGGGTCAGCCTGTCGACCACTGCCACAACTGCGGTGGCCATGGTGGTCGCCTGGGGTAGCGCACAGGTCTGGGAGGTCAAAGCTCCCTGCTAGGAGCATCCGTCGGTCATGATGTCGAGCGCGGAGCACGACCGCCAGCTCAACGATTCCTTGTCCCCCAATGGGAACGGCCTGAACCAGCAGCGCGGTGTGCCCTGCGTCCAGCGTACCTACGGCGGCCGACAACCTGGAGGAGGGCGCATCGGCGCGAGCTGGGCCTGGCAGCGCACCCGGCCCCTACAGGCCGGAGCACTGGCCTTCCTTGTCCCCTTTGACGGTGTTGTCGCCGCCGGTGGGGGCGGATGCGTTGCCCGTGCACTGGAGGTTACCGTCGATCGTGTTACCCGAGAAGTCCTGGGCGCCGGAGTTGCCCTCCGCTTGGAGGTCGCCGCCGATCGTCACGCCGGAGACCGTGGCCGAGGCGCCGTGCTTGAGCTGGATGTTGCCATCGACCAGGCCTCCGGAGACTGCCACGTCCCGGTGGCGTTCACCTTCGATGTTCCCCTCGATGATGGAGTCCGTGACCTGCAGCGTGCCGCCGTCCATCACCTTGACGTTGCCATCGACGCTCACACCGTCAAGGACACAGGTCGCGTCGGACCGCACCACCACGTCGTCGTTGACTGCCTGGCCGGTCACGGTGGTGGAGCAGGCGCCACCCCTGAACGGCGTTGCAGCTTCGGTCGGGTTGGACGGGTCCGTCGCGGTCGCGGTAGGCGCCGCGGCAGTGGCGGACGCAACCACATCCGCGGTCCGAGATTTCGTCTCGGTCGGCGTGCTGCCTCCGGAGCAGGCAGACAGTGCGGCGGCAAGACAGAGGACGCTGAGGGTGAGGATAGGACTCTTCATGGTTCTCCTTCATCTCTGGCGGACGGGGGGTCATTTGTGCAGGGCCATCGGAGTGGAGGTCGCGCCCCGGTACCCGTACTTGGCGTTTGACCTGGACTCGCGGCCGCCGGCGCACTCAAGTGCCGCCTGGCTTTGCGGTGTAAAGCGCGTACGGGTGCACGTCAACACCATCGGTCCTTCTTTTCCTCACACCCGGTCATGACGGTGTATTCGGCTCCCGTTCCCGAGCGAGCAGCATTCAAAGACAACACCCGTTGAGTGCCCCGAGGCAAGAGTCGAAGGTCCTGTGCCCTCCGCGTTGCGGTGGGCGGGTAGTAGATCGCTAGGAGATTTCCAGGCGGCCCGGGAGTTTCCTCTTGTCGATCTGGCGGCAAGGGACTGTGCGTGTCCACCGCGCCGTGTGAGCCTCGAGCTCTCGGCGCGGGGATGGCCCCCGGTTGGTGTCGAGAGGCCGCTGCCACTGTTCCCAGTCGTCGCTGCCGGCGTAGGGGCGCAAGACCCCGGTGTGGGCCGCGCCGGGTGCTGAACCGGCTACGTCGACACGGTCCGGGGCTGGCTCGTTGCGGATCACGCCGCAAGGAGTCAGCCCGCGTAGAACCCCACAAAGCCCGCAGCCGATCTGTTAAGCGCCACGAGGCCTCTAGCGCCGCGCACTCCTCCGGGGATACGCACGTCGCGTCCCCCGCGGCGCCAGCAGCCGCTCGGCTCCGGACCGGTTGCAGTTCTTACTTGTCCGCCGCCGTCGAGGGGGTGCGTTCTTCGTCGGCCACCGGCGTTGACCTGCACAGATAGACGTGGGCGGACTCCCCCGAGCACCGGAACACGCAATTGGAAAGCGTATTGGGTGCAAGCCCTCGGGGGTTCGAATCCCCCATCCTCCGCTCAGATGTCGCTTGCCAGCGGGATGGGACCACTTGGTTGTCAGGAGCATGGGACCACCTGATGGTGTTAGTGAGCATGGTGGGCCTCCGTTTTGGTGTCAAGGGTGACGCGCTGGCGTTGGCGGTAGGAGGGGCCTTCGATGATGAGGGTGTGGGCTCCTGAGGTGAGCCGGTCGATCGCGGACTGGGCCAGGAGGGGGTCGGTGGTCATGCCCAACCACTCGGACGGCTCCCTGTTGGAAACCCAGATCGTGGCGGCGCGGC
>Ga0209539_1000833_pt1 | contig 17340 bp, 13 predicted proteins | sample BarGraNGADG00312_2_FD_184499 | JGI IMG/M metagenome (GOLD analysis project Ga0209539, IMG submission 184499) | Arctic peat soil microbial communities from Barrow, Alaska - Barrow Graham LP Ref core NGADG0011-312 (SPAdes) (version 2) | ecosystem: Environmental > Terrestrial > Soil > Wetlands >... | reverse complement strand
CGCGTACGTCCACGGCGCCAGCGCGGTGGCATGCCCGTCGATCTGATACGTCGTGTGCCCGACGACGGCAGGTAGCGGGACCGTGTCGAGGAGGAAGTTCAGGTGGGAAAGGTTGGTCAGGTGGGAATGGTTGGTCAGGTGGGAGAGGTTGGTCAGGGGGGCCGGCGCGGGTACCGCGGCCGCGGACGCGGACGTCGCCGAGCCGGCACCGAGGAGCAGCATCGCCAGCGCGGCCGCCAGGGCGACGAAGCGCGACATCGGACGAGAGTGAACGGCTGTGCGCGTCATCGATCTCTACCCCCGTTCGCGCTCGTGTCCGGGCCGCACAGCCAGACCGACCCGGGGGCGGGTCATGTGCGCCGGGGGGAGTGGCGTCAAGCGCGTCGATCGCGGTCGAGCGGTGTGTGCCGCAGTCGGCGCGCACCTCGCGCCGAGCCGGGCAGAAGGGTCCATGCTGCCCGCTCGCGCTCGGCGAACGGGGCCGAGCATTGCGACACATGGACTCTTGAGTTCTCAGCCGACGGACGACATCGTCCGACCACTGAACGCATCCACGCTATGCCTCGCTCTCGCGCCCCGCACTTTGTGGATCGGGCCCGGCGGTGCGCGGCGCGCCGCGCGGGTGCGCTTGGATGAGTCCATGCCCGACGTCGATCCCGTCCTCTCCGAGCTGGCTGCTGCCTTCGGCGTGGCGACCGAGTACTGGGATTGGCGAGGTCGGCACGTCGAGGTCGCTGCCGAGACCTTGACCGCGGTGCTCGCGGCGCTCGGGGTGGACACGTCGAGCGAGCAGTCTCGAGCGGCCGCGCTCGATCGCCGCAGGTCCGAGGCGTGGCGGAGCGTGCTCCCGCCGTATGTCGTGGCCCGGGAGGGTGTGCAGCGCACCGTGGAGGTTCACGTCGATCACGGCGCGAGCGTCGAGGTGTGGATCGTGCTCGAGGACGGTTCGGTCCATTCGCGCATTGGGCAGGTCGAGAACTGGCAGGAACCTCGCGAGATCGACGGGCGGCGGGTCGGGGAGGCCAGTTTCGTCGTGCCGGCTGATGTGGCGCCCGGGTATCACAGCTTGTATGCCTCCAGCGGCGGGCAGGAGCGCCGCTGTGAGCTGATCGTGGCGCCCGCGTGGCTGGGTGTGCCCGCGCGACTGGGACGCCGGAAGGTCTGGGGCCTGGCGACGCAGCTCTACAGCGTCCGATCTGCCCGGTCCTGGGGCGTCGGCGACTTGACCGATCTGAGCGAGCTGGCCGGGTGGGCCGGCGCCGAGCACGATGCGGCGTTCGTGCTCGTCAACCCCTTGCATGCGGCCGAACCGATGCCGCCGATGGAACCGTCGCCCTACCTGCCGACCACGCGGCGCTTCGCCAACCCGATCTACCTGCGGGTGGAGCGCATCCCCGAATACGCCTCCCTCGACGAGAAGACCCGGGCGGAGATCGAACGCCTCGCGGGCACAGCGCGAGCAAGCGTGCAGGCGGTTGACCGGGATTCGTCGTGGACAGCCAAGCGGGCGGCGTTGGCGCTCATCCACGCTGCGGGACTCGAGCCGGACCGGGCGATCGCCTATCGCGCGTTCTGCTGGCGCGAGGGCGCAGCGCTGGGCGACTTCGCGACCTGGTGCGCGGTGAGCGATGCCTACGGCGTTGACTGGCACAGCTGGCCCGAGCAGCTGCAGCACCCGCGCAGCCCCGAGGTGGCGGCGTTCGCAGCCGGTCACGCCGCCCGCATCGACTTCTACCGATGGCTGCAATGGGTGCTCGACGAGCAGCTCGCGGACGCGCAAGGGGCCTCCCTTCGCGCGGGCATGCCGCTCGGGATCGTGCACGACCTGGCCGTCGGAGTCAGCGCGACCGGGGCCGACTCCTGGGCTTGGCAGGACGAGATGGCCCGCCACATCACCGTCGGCGCTCCCCCGGATCCCTACACCCAGACCGGACAGGACTGGAACCAGCCGCCGTGGCGGCCGGATCGGCTGGCGCAACTGGCCTACGCACCGTTCCGCGACCTGATCCGCAGCGCACTGCGACACTCCGGCGGCCTGCGCGTGGACCACATCATCGGCCTGTTCCGGCTGTGGTGGATACCCGAGGGCGCCGCCCCGACCGGGGGCACCTACGTCCGTTACGACCACGACGCGTTGATCGGCATCCTGATGCTCGAGGCCCGGCGAGCCGGCGCCGTCGTGATTGGCGAAGATCTCGGAACGGTCGAGCCGTGGGTGCGCGACTACCTCCGCGAACGCGGCATCCTTGGCACCTCGATCCTGTGGTTCGAGTTCGACTGGGACGGCGGCACCGGGCCGCTGGCACCGGAAGCCTGGCGCGAGTACTGCCTTGCCTCGGTCACCACCCACGACCTGCCCCCGACCGCGGGCTACCTCGCCGGCGACCATGTCCGCCTTCGCCACCAGCTCGGTCTGCTCACCCGATCTCTCGAGGACGAGCTTGTCGCCGACCACGCCCAGCAGGCAGCCTGGCTCGATCTCCTGCGGTCACGGGGACTGCTCACTGCCGACGCCGACGCCGACGAGGCCACGACCATCACGGCGTTGCACCGCGCCCTGACCGCCACCCCGTCCCGGCTGCGTTGCCTCGCCCTCACCGACGCCGTCGGCGAGCGGCGCACGCAGAACCAACCCGGCACCGTCGACCAGTACCCGAACTGGCGTGTTCCCCTCGGTGGCCCGGACGGGCAGCCGATCTACCTCGAAGACATCTACACAAGTGAGCGAGCGGCCGCGCTCGCCGAGACCATGCGAGAGGCCTGACCCTCGGCCGCTCGGGCCGCCTCCTTGAGTTGGCCGACGCGAATGCCGATATCACTGGCGCCGCCGGAAGCGCGGTTCCCACGTCCCGGAGCCTCAAATGAATCCCACGCCACCCGGTTGGTACCCCGATCCGCAGGACCCATCCGCTCTGCGCTGGTTCGACGGCCAGTCGTGGACCGACCACCGAGCGGCCGCTCCGGCGGCGGGCACGGCCGCTGGACCCACCGGCCAGCCAGGGCAGGGCGGCCAGTCGTGGCAGGGCGGCCAGTCGTGGCAAGGCGGCCAACCCTCGTACACCGCACAGGCGCCCGCTGGAGGCCACAGCTCCAGCACGCGCGTCCTGGTCATCCTGGCGCCAGCGTCGTCGGCGGCTTCATCCTGCTCAGCCTCCTCGCTGCGATCGCAATCCCGCTGTACCTCAACCAGCAGAAGAAGGCGAGCCTGGCGGACATCGCCTCCCTGAGCTGTCAAGACGTGGCCGCCGAGGCGGTGGCCTTCTCGACGAAGAACGCGCCCCAGGGCAAGATCCCGCTGGTCGGCATGACCGATGCCGTCCTGGTGACTGACCAGCGCGCGGGGCTCCAGGTGCCCGCGACAGGCAGCAAGGCGTTCGTCATGTCGTGCCGCGGAACGGGCCAGTGGGAGGACGGCGTGTCGTCCAGCGTGACCGTGCGGCTCTACCTCACCTCCGACCGCAAGCATTGGATCTCGATCAGCCCGAAGTAGCGATCGCAGACGGCGCGGCGGGAATGCCACGCTTTCCCGTTCGATTCACTCAGCATGACAACCATCGGATTCATCGGTTCGGGGCACATCGGTTCACAGCTCGCCCGCCTCGCCGTCGCGAACGGCCACGACGTCGTCATGAGCAACTCCCGCGGCCCCGAGACGCTCGCGGACCTCGTCGCCGAGCTCGGGCCTCACGCGCGCGCCACCACTCCCACCGAGGCGGCGGAGGTCGCCGAGATCGCCGTCGTGACGATCCCCTTGCGCGCGATCGGCACGGTGCCGGTCGAATCGCTCGCCGGCAAGATCGTCATCGACACGAACAACTACTACCCGCAGCGGGACGGCCAGATCCCCGAGCTCGACGACGAGTCCACGACGACCGCGGAGCTCCTGCAGCGCCACCTGCCGACGTCGCGCGTCGTCAAGGCGTTCAACCACATCTACTCTGGCGACCTCACCGAGCACGGGCAGGCGCCGGGTACGCCCAATCGCCGCGCCCTCGTCATCGCGGGGGACGACGCTCAGGCTCGAGCAGTCGTAGCTGAGCTGATCGACTCCTTCGGCTTCGACGTAGTCGAACTCGAGACACTGGCCGAGGCCTGGCGGATCCAACGCGACACCCCCGGCTACGGCCCCCGTCGCACGGCCGAGGAGCTGCGCCGCGACGTCGCCGCAGCGAAGCGCTACCGGGACATGTGAGACGGACGCGCGGGCTCAGCTCTCCAGTCCTCGGCCGAGGTGCCGCGAGCCATCCGCGCGGTGGCCGCGGCGACTGCAGACATGAGAGTGGTGGCGCCCGCGACCGCCCAGGCCGGGTCGGCCCGAAGCACCAACACGGCGCCGACACCGGCACCGAGGAGCATCGCGAGCACCGAACCGATGCGGCGTCCCATCCGCGGGTTCGCGCCCTCCGGGAGTTGGACGTCCGCGACCAGGCCGGTCAGCGTCATCGTCAGTACGGTCGTCGTCGCATCCGGCACGCCCAGTGACCGCGCAGTGGCGTTCTGCACGCCCATCGCCACCGCGAGCAGCACGAGCAACGCGTACTTGCCCACGCCCGCGTACGGCTGCGGGATCAGCACGGCAACGACGAGAGCCACCGCCAGCAGCACAAGAGTGATGGCTGACCCGGCCGCGAGATGTCGGCCACGGTGCCCGCCGCGTCGGGCCGCCAGCCTCCCGCCGGCAAACGCGCCCACCAGGAACGCTGCCAGCGCCGTGAGCGAGGCCACCGCGGACAGGCTGCGCTCGCCGGCCCACGCGAAGCCGAGGAAGACGACGTTGCCCGTCATATTCGCGACGAACACGCGACCGAGGGCCAGATAGCTCACCGCATCGACCAGGCCGGTGGCGACGGTCATCAGCACGAGAAGTCGGACCAGGCCTTGGGAGCGGTTGGCGGACATGGCTTGATCATCGGTCGCGACGGCCGGACGGCGTTACCGGGGCACCAGCGCTCGCACCCGCGCTTTCGAGGAACGCCGTCCAATGCACGGAGTGGTCCCGCGGCGCGACGGCGCGGCCGGTGCTGGCGAAGGGCCGCGACCAGCGGCGCTGGCAGGAGCAGTGTCCGGCGTGACTGCTTGGATCGCGGGCGTGGGCAGGGGCGGGCCGGCGGCGGGCGACGTCCGCGGGCGGGCGTACGGTCGAGGACGTGGAACGAGCACCCCAGAACACCGACGGGCCCGCCCGGACGCCATGGGTCACGGTCCTCGCTGGGGCGGGGATCTCCACCGGCTCGGGCATCCCGGACTTCCGCGGTCCGAACGGCGTGTGGACGCGTGACCCGCAAGCCGCACGGCTGCTGGACTACGGCTGGTACGTAGCCGACTCGGACGTCCGACGACGCACGTGGCGGATGTGGCGCGAGAGCCCGGTGTGGCGGGCCGAGCCGACGTCCGCGCACCGCAGCCTGGTCGACCTCGAGCGCGCCGGCGTGCTGCGCGCCATCTGCACCCAGAACTTCGACGGCCTGCACCAGCGGGCGGGCTCTTCTCCGGAGAAGGTGCTCGAGCTGCACGGCAGCCTCACCGGGTCCCGCTGCCTGAGCTGCGGCACAGGCGAGCGCACGGTCGACATCCTCGCCCGGCTCGACACCGACCCCGACCCGCACTGCGCGCGCTGCGGCGGCGTGCTGGCCACCGACGTCGTTATGTTCGGCGAGCCCCTACCCAACGACGTGTTCACCGCCGCCGCCGCGGCCGCGGCCGCGTGCGAGGTGTTCGTGGCGGTCGGCTCGACACTGACGGTCCAACCCGTGGCGAGCCTGACGGCGGTGGCCGCCAAGGCCGGGGCGCGCGTGGTAGTCGTCAACGCCGAACCGACGCCGTACGATTGGTTGGCCGACCAGGTGGATCGCCGCCCGATCCAGGAGGCCCTGCCCGAACTGGTGCGTGAGCTGCTGGCCGGCTGACCACATCGCGGCGAGGGGCACCGGGTTCGCCGACCTGATGTGGAAGCCCCGCGTCCTGATCGAGATGAAGAAGGCGGGAACACCGCTTCGGCCGCATTACCGCCAAGCCTTCGACTACTGGGTCCGCGCCGTGCCGAACCGGCCGCGATACGTGATCCTTCGCAACTTCGACGAGTTCTGGGCCTACGACTACGAGAACCAGTTGGACGAGCCCGTCGACGTCGTAATGCTCAAGGACCTCCCCCAAAGGGGCCCAGATGAACAATTCCATCCGCAATCTGAACGGAGTGTCCCATGAACATATCGATCACCGTCCTCGTCGTCCTGCTGGTGCTCCTTGGGCTGGCCGTGAGGATCATCAAGCAGTACGAACAGGGCGTCTTGTTCCGGCTGGGTCGGGTGCAGGGTACGCTCCAACCCGGGTTCCGGGTGATCATCCCATTCGTCGACGTCCTGCATCGGGTGTCGCTGCGGATCATCACGATGCCGATCCAGTCCCAGGGCATCATCACCCGAGACAACGTCAGTGTCGATGTGTCCGCGGTCGCCTACTTCCGCGTGGTCGACGCGGTGAAGTCGGTCGTCGCGATCGAAAACGTCGGCGCCGCCATTGACCAGATCGCCCAGACCACGCTGCGCAAGGTTGTCGGTCAACACACCCTTGATGAGACGTTGTCCGAAACCGACCGAATCAACCTGGACATCCGCGAAATCCTCGACCTCACCACCCTCGCCTGGGGTGTGGAAGTAACCCTGGTGGAGCTGAAAGACATCCAACTGCCCGAAACCATGAAACGTGCCATGGCCCGCCAGGCCGAGGCCGAGCGGGAGAAGCGGGCGAAGATCATCAACGCCGAAGGAGAGTCTCTGGCCGCAGCCGCGCTGGGTGAAGCCTCAGACACCATGATGGCCCACCCGCTAGCGCTGCAGCTACGTAACCTGCAGAGCCTGGTCGAGATCGGCGTGGACAAGAACACCACCGTCGTGTTCCCGGCCCCAATCATGACCACCATTGCGGAACTTGGCTCCTTCATTGCCCGCGAGGCAGCCGCCGCGGCCCCTGCGGTACCACCCAATCCCAAAGGGGTCATCCCGGTTGCGACCTCGAAGAGAGCCGCCGACGCCACCTAGCTGTTCTGGTTCATGACGTGTTGACATGGTCGCGGAGGCGTGAGGCGGGCACACCACCGGCCTGCCCCACCGCCCCTGAGGCGGTCGTGTCGATGTGAAGACGCGGACAGAACCCGGCAGTCGGTGCGTGGGCGCGTCAGCGCACGATCGTGCGGGTCTGCTCGCGGGTGCGGCCTGCGGACCCACGGGCCCGTCGAGTGCGCGGGGTGCCGTGCCGGGAGGGGGGCGACGGCCCCGCGGGCTGGCGCGCCTTGGCCCCGGTCGGCCACTACAGGTACCTCATCGGGCATGAGGTCCCGAGCGACGACGAAGGAAACCTCCATCGGTCCAGTTCGACCACGTCCGGGCCCGGTGGACGCACAACCTCGATGCCGTTGAGCTTCTCCGTCCGAATTGGATTTCACGGCACGGGAGCGCGACGGAACTTGTTCACTCGCTTGCGACCAACCGGCGCGGGGCGACTGAGCAGGCGTCCGGCCTCAAGGCGCGTCAGCTCCGCGCGCGCTGAAGGCGGCGTCGAACGCGGACGACGGCGGGTCGAAGGCGAGGGTTCTGACGAACTCAAGGGCCTCCGGTGCACCGACGAGGCGGTCCATCCCGGCGTCCTCCCACTCCACGGAGATCGGGCCGTCGTAGCCGATGGTGTTGAGCATCCGGAACGAGTCCTCCCAGGGCACGTCGCCGTGGCCGGTGGAGACGAAGTCCCAGCCCCGCCGCGGGTCCGCCCACGGCAGGTGGGAGCCGAGCCGCCCGTTGCGGCCGTTGCCAACGCGGCGCTTGGCGTCCTTGCAGTCCACGTGGTAGATCCGGTCCTTGAAGTCCCACATGAACCCGACCGGGTCCAGGTCCTGCCAGACGAAGTGGCTCGGGTCCCAGTTCAGACCGAACGCCTCACGGTGGCCGATCGCCTCGAGGGTCCTGACGGCCGTCCAGTAGTCGTACGCGATCTCGCTGGGGTGCACCTCGTGGGCGAACCGGACCCCCACCTCGTCGAACACGTCGAGGATCGGGTTCCAGCGGTCGGCGAAGTCGCGGTAGCCGGCGTCGATCAGCTCGGTCGAGACCGGCGGGAACATGGCCACGTACTTCCAGATCGACGAGCCGGTGAACCCGACGACTGTCTTCACACCCAGCCGCGCCGCGGTGCGCGCGGTCAGCTTCATCTCCTCGGCGGCACGCTGGCGCACTCCCTCGGGGTCGCCGTCGCCCCACATGTGGTCCGACAGCATGTCGCGGTGGCGGGCGTCGATCGGGTCGTCGCACACCGCCTGACCCTTGAGGTGGTTGGAGATCGCCCAGACCTTCAGCCCGTACCGCTCCAGCACGTCCAGCTTGGACTGGATGTATGCGTCGTCCTCGGCGCCCTGCCACGGGTCAAGGTGGTCACCCCAGCAGGCGATCTCCAGCCCGTCGTACCCCCAATCCGAGGCCAGCCGGGCCACCTCCTCGAAGGGCAGGTCGGCCCATTGGCCGGTGAACAGGGTGATCGGTCGGGTCATGTCAGTTCTCCATTTCATCGGTAGGAACCGTGGTCCACCGGCTCTGGTCCTCTGCACTGCGCTCTACAGCGTCCAGCACGCGCTGGATGGCTAGCCCGTCCGCGAACGACGGGGTCGGCTGTTCCCCCGCGGCCAGCGCACCGACCAGGTCGACGACCTGGTGCACGAACGCGTGCTCGTACCCCAGCCCGTGCCCTGCCGGCCACCACGCCCCGATGTAGGGGCGCTCCGGCTCTGTGACGACGATCCGCCGGAACCCGGCCACCCGCGCGTCGTCGGTGGCGTCGAAGTAGTGCAGGACGTTCATGTCCTCGAAATCAAAGGCCAGGGAGCCGGCCGACCCGTTGATCTCGACGCGGATGGCGTTCTTGCGTCCCCAGGCGAACCGGGTCGCTTCGAAGGTGCCCACCGCTCCCCCCGTGAAACGAGCCGTGAAGACCGCGGCGTCGTCGACAGTGACGGGTCCTCGCTCGGTGCTGGCCGAGCCGCGCAGGCCGACGAACTCGCTGGCCACCGGGCGCTCGTGGACGAAGGTCTCGAGCAGCCCACTGACACCGGTTATGCGCTCCCCGGTGATGAACTGGGTCAGGTCGATGATGTGTGCGCCGATGTCCCCCAGGGCGCCGGAACCGGCGCGGGACCTTTCGAGACGCCAGGACAACGGCGCCTCCTCGTCCGCGATCCAGTCCTGCAGGTACTGGGCCCTCACGTGACGGAGTGTTCCGACCCTCCCCTCGGCCACGAGCTGGCGCGCCAGGGCGATGGCCGGGACACGCCGGTAGGTAAAGCCCACCATCGCGAAGACCCCCGCTCGGCGGCCTCGGAAGCAGCGGCAGCCATCTCCGCCGCCTCGGCCACCGTGTTCGCTAGGGGCTTCTCGCACAGCACGTGCTTGCCAGCTGCGAGCGCAGCGATGGCAATCTCGGCATGACTATCACCCGGTGTGCAGATGTCCACCAGGTCTACGTCGTCGCGGTCGAGCACCCGGCGCCAGTCCGTGTCGTAGTCCGACCAACCCAGCTTATGAGCCGCGGCCTTCACCGCTGGGCCATTCCGGCCAGCCACGACGGTCATCTCTGGGCTCAGCGCCAGGTCAAAGAACCGTGGCGCCACCCGCCACCCCTGGGAGTGCGCGGCGCCCATGAAGGCATACCCGATCATTCCGACGCCCAATCGTCGCCGCTCATGTCCCTCAACGGACCAGCAGCCAGATCGCGGCGGCCGCCGTCGCGATCAACGCAACTGCCTCGAACACCTGACGGGACATGCCGCGGACCAGACGGCGGCCGACGAGCGCACCCGCGAGCATCCCGGGAGCTATCGCGGCGCTGATGACCAAGGACTGTGGCGTGATGAGTCCGAGTCCGATGCTGAACGGCAGCTTGAGGAGGTTGACCGCGAGAAAGAACCATGCCACCGTGCCGAGGAAAGCCAGAGTCGTGACTCGCATCCGCAGCACGTAGAGCGTCATCATCGGGCCGCCCGCATTGGCCACCATCGTGGATAGACCCGCGCCGATGCCGAGCAGCACCGAGACCGGTCCGACGGCGCGCGCGCCGCTTTCTGGAACGCCCCCTTCGTCGTCATCGGCCGCACCAGCCGACACCCCCGGAGGCTTCGAAGGCGCCCGACGTGGGACCTGCCCGAGCACGGTCAGGAGAAGGATTACGCCGATGACGCGGGCCACGACAGCGGGATCGGCGACGCGGACCAGCGCGTAACCGGCGGCCAACCCCACAGTGACGCTCGGTAGCAGGCGAAGCAACAGCCGCCGGTCCGCGTGCCGGGCATACATCGAGATCGCCACGGCGTCCCCAAGGAGCAGGACGGGTAACGCCACACCGGTCGAGGGCAGGGCTGGCAGGACCGTCGCGAGCAAGGCGACGCCGAACGCACCCACGGAAGGGACGCTCGTCTTCGACAACCCCAGGACAAATGCGGCGACGAGGCCCACCACAACGACAACCGCGCTCAGTTCCACGGGTGCACGGTACCGGCATGGGTACTCTGCGCTGCCGTTGGTTTGGCGGGTGGAGCCGCCGGTACGGGCAGATTTCACCCCGGCTCCAAGAACCCGGCAGGGGCACAGCGCTCGGTCGGACCCTCCGGCCCGCGAGCCCTTGACCAGAGACAACGTGACCAGAGACAAGGAAGCCGCTTGCGGGGCCAGGTGTACTGACCCGCAGGGTTGTTGACGCGGTCAATGGGGTGTTGGCCGCCGATGCCGAGGTGTGGTCGCTCCAGGTCGTAGTACTTCAGCCAGGTCGGCACGGGGTCCGCGCGTTCGGTGTTGAGTCGAACACCCGGGAGTAGGCCCACTCGCCTGCCAGGGTCCGGTTGAGGCCTTCGACCTTGCCGTTGGTCCAGGGGCAGCGGGGTCGGATGAACTTCTGGACGATGTTCAGGTCGGCGGCGGTGGCGCGGAAGTCGGGGCGGTGTCGTCCGGGTGGGCCGCCCCGACCCGCGTCAGGTGCGCGTCACCCGGACGTCTCGGTCTGCGCGTTGACCTCGGCCGCCAGACCGGTGACGTCCCGCTCGGCGATGGGGAAGCCCGGCATACGAGCGACGCGCACCAGCGGGTTCTGCCGCAGGCGCCGCACCCGGTGGTCGTCGTACTCCGTCGATCCCCGCAGGGCCTCACGCAGCCGGTCTCCGCCCACCGGGTGGTCCAGCCAGACGCCCAGGGGTGCGTCCGGCCTGAGTGGATCGACGATCGCCTCTCCGGCGAGCCGGATCGTGGCGGTCAGGCGAATGTCGCGCGAGGAGGCGCCGATCCGAACCTCGAACGCCCCACCCTCCAGCACCCAGCGGGACAGGGCGGTGCGCCAGTAGGAGAAGGCGCGGGCGTCGAGCGTGATGCTGACCTCGGCGCTCGCGCCGGCCTCGAGCGAGACGGTCGCGAAGCCCTTGAGCTCCTGCGCCGGGCGGAAGACCGAGCTGTCGGGGTCGGAGACGTAAACCTGGACGATCTCGCGGCCCGCCCGCGCACCGGTGTTGGTCACCGTGCAGGACACCTCGACGCTCGTCCGGTCACCCGCATCGTGGGCCCGGGTTGCCAGGTCGGAGTATGCGAACGTGGTGTACGACAGGCCGTGCCCGAACGGGTAGGCGACGTCGAGGCCGTGCGTGTCGTACCAGCGGTACCCGATCAGCAGCCCCTCGCCGTAGCGCACCAGGCCGTTCTCGCCGGGGAAGTTTCCGATGGTCGGGTTCTGCTCGTAGGCAAGCGGCATGGTCTCGGCGAGCTTGCCGGACGGGTTGGCCGCGCCAAGCAGCAGATCCGCCGTCGCACTGCCACCCGCCTGGCCCAGCACCCAGCCCTCGAGCACCGCACGGACGGAGTCCTGCCATGGGTGCAGAGTGACGGCCGCGCCGTTGGACAGGACGACGACGATGTTCCGGTTGACCGCTGCGACCGCCTCGAGCAGCCGGACCTGCTGCGCCGGCAGGTCCATGTGCACGCGGTCGTAGCCCTCGGACTCGTACGACGGCGGAAGGCCGAGGAAGAGCACCACGACCTCGGCAGCCCGCGCCAGCTCGACGGCCTCGCGAACGAGTGAGGCGTCGGCTGTGTCGGGCGCCGCGGTATCGGGGTCGGCCTCAATGACGAAGCCCGGGGCGAAGGTCACCTCGCGACCGCCGGCAAAGGCCTCGCGCAGCGCCGTCAGCGCGTCTTCCAGGCGCGTCGGGACCACTTGCGAACTGCCCGCACCCTGGTAGCGCGGGTTTCGGGCGAACTCTCCGATGACCGCGACCAGGCCGCCCGAGCGGGCCAGGGGCAGCAGACCTCCGTCGTTCTTCAGCAGCACCGCCGACTCTATGGCGGCCTCGCGGGCCAGGGCGTGGTGCGCGTCGGCGCCGAACGTCTGGCCGGGGGCGAGGGCCGGCAGTGCCCGGTCGACCAGCTCGAGCACCCGGGTGACGCTGCGGTCCACGTCGGCCTCGCTCAGCGTGCCCGCCGCCACCGCGTCCAGGATTCGGCGCTGACCGACGCCGTGGGAGGACGGCATCTCCAGGTCAAGTCCGGCTGCAACGCCGTCCTCGCGGATGTTGACCGCGTCCCAGTCCGACATGACCAGACCGTCGAATCCCCACTCCTCGCGCAGGACGTCGGTGAGCAGCCAGTGGTTCTCGGCCGAGTACACGCTGTTGATCCGGTTGTAGGAGCACATGAGAGTCCATGGCCGGGCGGTCGCGACCACGCGCTCGAACGCCGGCAGGTAGATCTCCCGCAGCGTGCGCTCGTCGATCTCGGCAGAGACGTACCGCCGCTGGGTCTCCTGGTTGTTCGCAGCGAAGTGCTTCAGGGACGTGCCGATGCCGCGGCTCTGCACGCCGGTGACGAACGCGGCACCGAGCGCGCCGGCCAGGAACGGGTCTTCGGAGAAGTACTCGAAGTTGCGCCCGCACAACGGCGTGCGCTTCATGTTGACGCCGGGGCCGAGCAGGATCGAGATCTGCTCGGCGCGGCACTCGTCGCCCAGAGCTACGCCCACGCGGGCGAGCAGGCCGACGTCCCAGGTCGAGGCGAGACCGATCGCCGGCGGGAAGCAGGTCGCGGGGAAGCTGTCGCGCGAATCGATGCGGGCGGCCTCCGGACTCTGCTTGCGCAGTCCGTGCGGGCCGTCGGCCATCATGATGGCGGGGATGCCGAGGCGCTCGATCGGCTCGGTGTGCCAGCGGTCCGCACCGTCCAGCAGCGCGGCCTTCTCCGCCAGGGTCAGTTCGGCGAGCAGGCGGGGTACGTCGAGCCGGTCCCCCGCACCCGTGACCTCGTTGTCCTTCGGCATGTCGTCTCTCCTTCGCGTCGCAGCGTGCGCTGTCACTGTACTTACCTACCTTGAAGAGGCGCGTTGGTAACCAGTGTCGTGTCTCACCAGTTCCCGATGCGCTCGGTGGGACGCTGGTTGCGGGTCGAATCGGGTGCCGTTGTTGACGGCCTCGGATGCTGATCGCATGGAGCCGGCCGGCCGGGCGCACGTGAAGGCCGCACCGGCGCGAGCGGTCGAGCGGACACGGTGACGAGCCTTGGGATGACGCGTCCCGTACGCTAAGTTCGAATCAGGTATCCCGACCCCAGCTCCATCGAGTGGAAAAGCGCTTGCATGGATCGCCTTCATCGCGGGCCAGAAGTAATCACATATATTCAGTCGCTGCTTTGGACGGAACCATCCCGGTCCGCCGAGCCAGCAGGTAGCAAACAGGAGCAATATAATGCCACGCACTTTCCGCCCCGGCCAGCGCGCGGAGCTCTTCGTCATCGACGTCGCTACGGGTAGACGCCAGCTCATCTATACGTCCTCGACACTTCTATTCGAGGCACCGAACTGGACGAACGACGGCGACTGGCTGATTCTGAATGGTGACGGTCGCCTTTTCCGGATCGCGACCACCGGCGACCACGAGCTGGAGCAAATTGATTTGGGCAACGTGCCGCCGATCAATAACGACCATGTAGTCAGCCCGGATGGTACCACCATCTATGTGTCCGCTGAAGACGGACACCTGTACGCCATTCCGGTCACGCCCGATGTTCCAAGGAGGGTTTCTAATGACCGGGGATCCGAATTCCATCACTATTTGCACGGGATCTCGGCCGACGGCCGAATGCTGGCATACATAGGGCTGCTCGAGCACTCCGACGGCACGAGGACGACCAACGTCTTCACGATTCCGTCGGCAGGTGGCGATGATGTTCAAGTGACCGATGATGAGTTTGCGGACGATGGCTCAGAGTTCAGCTCAGACGGCCACTGGCTTTACTTCAATTCGGAGCGTAGTGCGATGGTTCCCGGGCACATGCAGCTATTTCGGATCTCCGCTGACGGCGCAACTCTCGAACAGCTCACCCATGATGAACGAGTCAATTGGTTCCCACATCCCGCACCGGACGGCACGAAGGTCGCCTATGTCAGCTTCCCGAGCAACACGCTTGGTCATCCCGCGGATGTCGACGTCCTTGTTCGCCTTCTTGACAACGACGGCAACGTTCGCGACCTAGCCAGGGTGTTCGGTGGCCAGGGGACAATGAACGTTCCGAGCTGGGCGCCCGACGGAACCAAACTTGCGTTCGTGGAGTATCCCCTTGGGACGTAGCATCTTGGCCACGACTGGGACTTCACGAACTCCTCCCGCAGACGGTCACTTCTTCGAGGCAGCGTGGAGTGCCTTGCCGAAGGGGCGCGGCGACGCCGTCGCGCGATGCGAGCACCGTCATCGGCTTGAACCTCAAGGGCGTGGATGAAGAGCACAACTGCCGCACGCTCGTGCCGGGACCCATCGGCACCAATGACGGCGTTCCGCCAACGCAGTGGCGATCGGCGCGTGGGCTGGCGCCCGCGAACTCAAGCGTCGCGCATCCAGCGGCGGCGCAGGAGGTGGGCGGCGGCCTTGGGTCGACGGTCGCGGGTGAAGACGCCCTTCTTGTTGCCGTCCACGCGGCGGACCCCGGGTCCCGTCGCGAAGTCGGCGAAGTTCCACACCTGCTCACCGACGACGGCGTCCACCCGGTCGAAGACACGGTGGTTCATCTCGAGGTACTCGACCTGGTACTCCTCGGTCCATGGCACGGGAGCGACCGAGTGGAGCCCGGCGATGGTGTCGGCGCCGTACTCGGTGATGATGATCGGCTTGCCGTCGGTGGCCCACGCCTCGAGTTCGGCCTGCAAACCCGGTTCGGCGGCGGGCAGGTCGCCGGTGTTGACGTACCAGCCGTAGTACCGGTTGAGCATCAGCACGTCGCCGAGGTCGGACACCAGACATTCTCCATGCGGCGTGGGCGCGTTGGCGAAGCCGACCGGCCGCGTCGGGTCGAGCTCGCGCGTCAAGGTGAACAGAGGCGCGAAGTACTCGCGCGAAGCCGGCGTGCGGGACTCGGGTTCGTTGGCGATGGACCACAGCACGACGCTCGGGTGGTTCTTGTCCCGCGCGACGAGCTCACGGATCGCCTGGGCGTGCACTTCTCGGCTGACGTCGTTGATGGTCTCCGGGGAGAATGTGCTGCCTGGTATCCCTGCGTTCTGCCCCACTGCGGCTACCTCGTCGATGATGACGATCCCCTCGCGGTCCGCGTAGTCGTAGACCTCGTCGGCGTAGGGGTAGTGCGACGTCCGGAACGAGTTGGCCCCGATCCAGTTGAGCAGCGCGAAGTCGTGCACCAGGAAGGCGTCGTCGTGACCCTTGCCGCGCACTGCGCTGTCCTCGTGCTTTGCAAAACCCTTGAAGTAGAACGGCTCACCGTTGATCAGGAACTGGGTGCCGCGCACCTCGACGGTGCGGATGCCGACGCTCTGTAGGTAGCTGTCGAGGGTGGCTCCCTCGGTGTCGACGAGTTCGACGTCGAGCTGGTAGAGGTAGCCATCGCCGGGTGCCCACAGGTGCGCGTCACCGACGCTCAGCTCGCCGTCGACCCCGTCGCCCGTCGCGACCGTCCGGCCCGCTGCGTCCCGCAGCGTGGCCCGGACCGTATGAGGGGCTTCCCCAGCGGACCGCACTGCGTATCGCACCAGGCCGGTCGAGCCGTCCCGGTCCGTCACCACGGTCACGTCGCTGATGAACGTCGTCGGCGTTGCGTAGAGCCACACGGCGCGGTGCAGGCCGGCGTAGTTGAAGAAGTCGTGGAAGTACCGCTGCCGGAGGCCCTGCGGGGTGTCCTCGACAATGCCAGGTGGGATGGACTGGAAACTCAGCTCGTTGTTCACCACGGCGGTGATCCGGACCTCGTCACCCGGGGCCACGAGGCTGGTCACGTCGGCCTCGAATGGTGTGTAGCCCCCCTCGTGCTCGGCGACCTTCGTGTCCCCGACCCAGACCACCGCCCGATGGGTCGCGGAGTCGAAGCGCAGAACGATGCGCTGGCCGTTCCAGCCGCGTGGGACGCGGGCCGTGGTCTGATACCACGCATCGCCAACGTGGTCACGGGCGGTCGCGTCGGCGAAGACATCGTTGTAGCTCGCCGGGACCGGCGCCTGCACGGCGTCGGGCAAGGGCCCGGCGAACCACCGCGCGCTACGTCCGGCACCGATCGGGTCGAGCTGGAACTCCCACAAGCCCGTCAGAGACTTGCGTTCACGGGTCCTCGTGTCCTCGGGCCGAAGCATCATGTTCTCCTCTTTGGTTGTGTGCCCGGGTCTACCTCAGCCGTCAGACCCGTGCCGTCGATCCAAGCCTGCTAGCCTCGCGGTTTCATGGCGGGGTGGCGTGAGTTCGTGTCGTTGACCTGAAAAGTGCCCCTGACCTGGGATGATAGGGATTGTTGAGGCCCATTCCGTACCGGTTCGAGGAGCACCTTCCAGGTGAAGCAGACTACCGGGTTCTATCCGCGCCTCATCGTTGACACGACCACCTCGCCAGCGGTCGGGCCGGCCGGCGGCGTGCTTCTCACCGAGACGATCACGCTCACCGGGCTCGGGCGGGAACTGTCGAAGGCGCTGGCCCCGTGGCGTAATCCCCTCGCGATCCACGACCCGGCCAAGGTCATCACCGACCTCGCGGTGACCCTGGCCTTGGGTGGGGACTGTTTGGCGGACATCGCCCTGCTGCGCTCCGAGCCCGGGGTCTACGGGTTGGTGGCCTCGGACGCGACGGTGTCGCGGACCATCGACGCCCTGGCCAAGGACGCCCCGGCAACCCTGAAGGCGATCAACACGGCCCGCTCCGCGGCACGCACGCGCGTGTGGGCGCTGGCCGGGACCGACGCACCCGATCACGCCACGAACTCGACGAACCCGTTGATCGTGGACCTGGACGCGACCTTGGTGACGTCCCACTCAGAAAAGGAGCTGGCGAAACCGAATTTCAAGCGG
>Ga0209539_1000824_pt1 | contig 17495 bp, 13 predicted proteins | sample BarGraNGADG00312_2_FD_184499 | JGI IMG/M metagenome (GOLD analysis project Ga0209539, IMG submission 184499) | Arctic peat soil microbial communities from Barrow, Alaska - Barrow Graham LP Ref core NGADG0011-312 (SPAdes) (version 2) | ecosystem: Environmental > Terrestrial > Soil > Wetlands >... | reverse complement strand
CGGCTGGGGCGGTGCGGGCGGTGCCGGCGGTGCCTGCTCGACCGGGGGCGCCGGGGGAGCAGGCGGTGCGGGCGGAGCCGGCGGTGCCTGCCAGACCGGCGGTGCCTGCCAGACCGGGGGTGCCGGCGGGGCGGGCGGTGCCGGCGGGGCGGGCGTGTAGCTGGTGGCCGGTTCCGGGTAGGCGCTCGGCACCGCCACGGCGGGCTGGCTCTTGCGCGAGCGCAGCACGAAGAAGAGCACCAGGCCGAGGGCGATCAGGACCGCTGCGATGATGCCGATGAGCAACGGCAGCGACAGGCCGCCGCCGCCACCGTCGATGGCGCTCGCGCGGGCGCTGAACTCGTTGACCTCGCCGTAGACCGGCGTCCACGTGACGGTGTTCCCGCTGAGCTCGCCGTTGTGCTCGATGACCTTCCCGGGGAACGTCATCGCGATCTTGATGTCGAAGCTGTCGCCGAGCCCCGGCATGGCATCGGCACCCATCGCGGCCTCGGTCAGGTCCAAGGTGCCGGAGACGACGAACTCGTCACCGTCGCGGACCACGCTCATGGTCTCGTCCTGGCCGGCGCCGAACGTCTCGAGCGGCTCGCCCTCGAAAGTCGTGGTGGTGCCGATGTACTCGCCGTCGTCATACGGCTCGGACTGGACGTTCGCACCTTTGCTGAAGTCGAACGTCTCCCCGGACATCTGCTCCGCGAGGGCCGCGGGGTCCTGACCGGCCATCTGCGCCACCTCGGAGGAGATGGCGAAGATCATGGTGCCGTCGACGGTGTCGTCGGACTGCAGGTCGAGCTGCATGTCCATCTTGACGCAGCCGGTGAGCCCGACTGCGATGAATGTGGTGAGCGCCGCGGCGCCCAGGAGTCGGCGTGTTCGCATGACCGGACCTTCCCACACCGCCCGCCCGCGCGGTACCTCCGTCCGGGCGAGTCCCTCGACCGACGCACAGCCGGCGCACAGGGACCTCCACCGACGGTCTCGCGCACAAGACTTGAGCGGAATAGACTCAACTCTGCCGACGTTCGTTCCGTTGGCAGTTCTCTCACCAGGAGGCGCACCCGGCATGGACCCGAAGCTCACGACCAAGTCCCAGGAAGCGCTGGCCGCTGCCCTGCAGGGTGCGGCGAGCGCGGGGAACCCCCAGCTGGAGCCGGTGCACCTGCTGGGCGCGCTGCTCGCCCAGCCGGGCGGGGTGGCCGGTGGCCTGCTGGACGCCGTCGGGGTGGACCGGCCCGCCCTGGCCCACCGGGTGTCCGCGATCCGCACCACCCTGCCGACGGCGTCGGGCGGCTCGGTCGCCCAACCCGGGCTCTCGCGTCCGATGGCCGCCGTGATCACCGCTGCGCAGAGCGAGGCGCAGGCGCTCGGCGACGAGTACGTGTCCACCGAGCACCTGTTGCTGGGCATCGCCGCCGGGTCCTCGCCCGCGGCCGACGCGCTGCACGCCGTCGGCGCCACCCGGGACGCCCTTGCTGCGGCCCTTCCGGCCGTGCGCGGCTCCGCGCGGGTCACGACGCCGGACCCCGAGGGCACCTACAAGGCCCTCGAGCAGTACGGCATCGACCTCACCGCAGCGGCCCGCGAGGGCCGCCTCGACCCGGTGATCGGGCGCGACGCCGAGATCCGGCGCGTGGTCCAGGTGCTCTCCCGCCGCACCAAGAACAACCCGGTGCTGATCGGCGAGCCCGGTGTCGGCAAGACCGCGGTCGTGGAGGGCCTGGCGCAGCGGATGGTGGCCGGCGACGTGCCGGAGTCCCTGCGGGACAAGCGGCTGGTCGCCCTCGACCTGGCGTCGATGGTCGCCGGGGCCAAGTACCGCGGGGAGTTCGAGGAGCGGCTCAAGGCCGTGCTCGAGGAGATCAAGGCCGCCGAGGGCCAGGTCGTCACGTTCATCGACGAGCTGCACACCGTCGTCGGGGCCGGTGCGGCCGAGGGTTCGATGGACGCCGGCAACATGCTGAAGCCGATGCTGGCCCGCGGCGAGCTGCGGCTGATCGGCGCGACCACGCTGGACGAGTTCCGGCAGCGGATCGAGAAGGATCCCGCCCTGGAGCGCCGGTTCCAGCAGGTGTTCGTCGGCGAGCCGAGCGTCGAGGACACCGTCGCCATCCTGCGCGGGCTCAAGGAGCGCTACCAGGCGCACCACAAGGTCGGCATCTCCGACGCGGCCCTGGTGGCTGCCGCGACGCTCGCCGATCGCTACATCCCCGCGCGCCAGCTGCCGGACAAGGCGATCGACCTGATGGACGAGGCCGCGTCGCGCCTGCGGATGGAGCTGGACTCCTCGCCGGTGGAGATCGACGAGCTGACCCGCACCGTGAACCGGCTGACCATGGAGGAGTCCTACCTGTCCGAGGCCGACGACGACGCCTCCCGCGAGCGGTTGCAGCGGCTGCGCGCCGAGCTGGCCGACCGCCGCGAGGAGCTCGCTGCGCTGACGGCTCGGTGGGAGCAGGAGAAGGGCGCCCAGAACCGCCTGGGCGACCTCCGTGCACGTCTGGACGAGCTGCGGGTCGCGGCCGAGAAGCACCAGCGCGAGGGCGACCTGGCTACGGCGTCGCGCGTGCTGTACGGCGAGATCCCGGCAGTGGAGAAGCAGATCGCGGAAGCCGAGGCCGCCGAGAGCGCGCGGCCGCAGGCGTCCGGCGGGGAGGGTCCTGTCGCAGAGGGCCCCGCCACCGCGCCGATGATCGCCGAGAAGGTGGGCCCGGACGAGATCGCCGAGGTGGTGTCGGCCTGGACCGGCATCCCCACCGGCCGCCTGCTCGAGGGCGAGACCGCCAAGCTGCTGCGGATGGAGGAGGTCATCGGGCAGCGCCTGATCGGCCAGCATCGTGCGGTGCAGGCGGTGTCCGACGCCGTCCGGCGGGCCCGTGCCGGGGTCTCCGACCCCGACCGGCCGACCGGGTCGTTCCTGTTCCTCGGGCCGACCGGCGTCGGCAAGACCGAGCTCGCCAAGTCCCTCGCGGACTTCCTGTTCGACGACGAGCGCGCCATGGTCCGGATCGACATGTCGGAGTACTCCGAGAAGCACTCCGTCGCCCGCCTGGTCGGCGCGCCGCCCGGGTACGTCGGCTACGAGGAGGGCGGCCAGCTGACCGAGGCGGTGCGCCGTCGGCCGTACTCCGTCGTGCTCCTTGACGAGGTGGAGAAGGCCCACTCGGAGGTGTTCGACATCCTGCTGCAGGTGCTCGACGACGGCCGCCTCACCGATGGGCAGGGCCGGACGGTGGACTTCCGCAACGTGATCCTTGTGCTCACGTCCAACCTGGGTTCGCAGTTCCTGGTGGACCAGACCCTCGACGACGACGTCAAGCGCGAGGCCGTCATGTCGGCCGTCCGGATCGCCTTCAAGCCGGAGTTCCTCAACCGGCTGGACGACGTCGTGGTGTTCGACGCCCTGAGCCTTGACGAGCTGGGCCAGATCGTCGAGCTGCAGATCGACCGGCTCGCCGAGCGGCTGGCGGACCGCCGTCTGGTGCTCGACGTGACGCCGGCGGCGCGCGAATGGCTGGCGTTCGAGGGCTTCGACCCCTCCTACGGCGCCCGACCGCTGCGGCGTCTTGTGCAGCGCGAGATCGGCGACCGGCTCGCGAAGATGCTGCTGTCGGGCGAGCTGCGCGACGGCGGCACGGTGGTCGTTGACCGGGCCGACGGCGAGACCGGGCTGGTGCTCACCGCCCGCTGACGCGCACGGCCTCGTTCGCCTCGGCGGCGAGCCGGGGCAGGTCGGCCTCGGGGATCGGGAAGCCGCGCATCCGGGCCACCCGGTCGAACGGGTTCTCGCGCAGCCGGCGCATCCGGTAGTCGCCGTACTTGGCGTCGCCGGCGAGCAGCTCCCGGATCCGCGGACCGGCCACCGGGTGGTCCAGCCACATCGCGGTCGGCAGCTCGGGGGACAGTGGCTCCACAAGGGTCCCGGCGAGCTCGATCGTCCGGACCGCACGGATGTCCCGGGACGACGCGCCGATCCGGACCCCGAACTCGCCGCCCTCGATCGCCCAGGCGCCCAGCGCGACGTTCCAGTACGAGAACGCGCGCGCGTCGAGGGTCACGCTCACCTGCTCGCTCTGCCCGGGCTCCAGGTTCACGGTGGCAAAGCCCTTGAGCTCCTGCTCGGGCCGGAACACCGTGCACTCCGGGTCGGTCACGTACACCTGGACGATCTCGCGCCCGGCCCGCGTCCCGGTGTTGGTCACGGTGAGCGAGACCTCGACACAGGTCTGCTGCCCGGCGTCCTGCACGGCCACCGACGCGTCGGAGTACTCGAAGGTGGTGTAGGACAGGCCGTGCCCGAAGGGATAGGCGACGTCCAGCTCGTGCGCGTCGTACCACCGGTACCCGATCAGCAGCCCCTCGCCGTAGCGGACCTTCCCGTGCTCGCCTGGGAAGCTGCCGATGGTCGGGTTGTTCGAATAGGCGAGCGGCAGGGTCTCGGCCAGCTTCCCGGACGGGTTCGCCTCGCCCAGCAGCAGGTCGACGACGGCGCTCCCGCCGGCCTGGCCGAGCAGCCAGCCCTCGAGCAGCGCGCGGGCGGCCCCCCGCCAGGGCATGCTCACCGCGGCACCGTTGGCCAGTACGACGACGAGCTCGGGGTTGGCGGCCGCGACCGCCTCCAGGAGCTCGACCTGGGCGGGCGGCAGGTCCATGTGCGCGCGGTCGTAGCCCTCCGACTCGTACGACGGGGGCAGGCCGAGGAAGAGCACGACGACGTCGGCCGCGCTCGCCTGGGCGACCGCCTCGGCGACCAGACCGGCGTCGGGCTGCTCGGACTCGACCAGGTAGCCGGGGGCGAAGGTGACCGCACGGGCGCCGGCCAGGGCGGTCCGCAGTGCGCCGAGCGCGTCGTCGAGCCGGGTCGGCGTCACCTGGGAGCTGCCGGCGCCCTGGTAGCGCGGCGTGCGGGCGAGCTCGCCGATCACGGCCACCGTGCCGCCCGATCGTGACAGCGGCAGCAGGCCGGCGTCGTTCTTCAGCAGGACGGCGCAGCGGGTGGCGGTCTCGCGGGCGAGCCCGTGGTGGGCGTCGGCGTCGAACGTCTGGCCGGGTGCGAGGGCCGGCAGGGAGCGATTCACCAGCTCCAGCACCCGGCGCGCGGACAGGTCGACGTCCGCCTCGGCGAGGGTGCCGGCCCGGACCGCGTCGACGATCCGTCGCGCCCCGACGCCGAACGAGGTCGGCATCTCCAGGTCGAGCCCGGCCGCGACGCCGTGCTCGCGGATGTTGACGGCGTCCCAGTCCGACATCACGAGTCCGCGGAAGCCCCACTCGTCGCGCAGCACCTGGGTCAGCAGCCACCGGTTCTCCGCCGAGTACACCCCGTTGACCTTGTTGTACGAGCACATCAGGGTCCACGGGTCGGCGGTCTTGACCACCCGTTCGAAGGCCGGCAGGTAGATCTCGCGCAGGGTGCGCTCGTCGATCTCCGCCGAGACGTACCGGCGGCGCGTCTCCTGGTTGTTGGCCGCGAAGTGCTTCAGCGACGTCCCGACGCCGCGGCTCTGCACGCCGAGGACGAAGGCGGACGCGAGCTCACCGGCCAGGAACGGGTCCTCGGAGTAGTACTCGAAGTTGCGGCCGCACAGCGGCGACCGCTTCATGTTCACCCCGGGCCCCAGCAGGATCGAGACCTGCTCGGCTCGGCACTCGTCGCCGAGCGCCTCGCCCACCCGGTGCACCAGTTCGCGGTCCCACGTCGACGCCAGCGAGACCGCGGGCGGGAAGCAGGTCGCGGGGTAGCTCTGCCGCAGGTCGTGCAGCGCAGCTTCCTGGCTCTGCTTGCGCAGTCCGTGCGGGCCGTCGGCCGTCATCACGGCGGGGATGCCCAGCCGCTCGATCGGCTCGGTGTACCAACGGTCGGACCCGTCCAGCAGAGCGGCCTTCTCCTCGAGAGTGAGCTGGCTCAACAGGCCGGGCACATCGAGCGGGCCGGCTGCGGTCGTGTCCGTCATCGTGATCTCCTGTGGGTCCGTGGGGCGTCAGCCGAGGGTACCGACCATCTGGTAGGTATTCTGCTGCCAAGGAACCTCCCGTGCCCACATCTGAGGAGCGCGACGTGGACCACCAGCACGGCTATGCCAAGGGCCGCGCGACCCGTGAGCAGATCGTCGAGCAGGCCGCCGCCCTGTTCGGCGAGGTCGGCTACCGGTCGGCCTCCCTGCGTGAGATCGCCGCCCGGTGCGGCATCTCGCACCCCGGGCTGCTGCACCACTTCCCGAGCAAGGAGGTGCTGCTGGCCGCGGTACTGGCGCGCCGCGACGCCCTTGACACCGAGCAGTTCCTGCCGCCGAGCACCTCCGGGCTGGACGGCGTGCGCCGGTTCGTTGCCCTGGTCGAGCACAACGTGCGGGTACCGGCGATGGTGGAGCTGCACGCCGCCCTGTCGGCGGAGGCCGCCGATCCGCAGCATCCGGCGCACGCGTGGTTCGTCGAGCGGTATCGGGTGACCCGGGAGCGCTTCGGCCAGGTGCTCCTGCAGGCCCAGGCCGAAGGCGTGCTGCGGGACGACGTCGACCCGGCGACGGCCGCCGTCGCGCTGGCGGCTCTGATGGACGGGTTGCAGGTCCAGTGGCTGCTGGAGCGGGGCTCGGTGAACATGGTCGAGGTGCTCCGCGACCATCTGGCGCGGCTGCTCACCGTCCCGCTCTGAGGGAGGTGGCCATCCGGCGGCGCGACTTTCACCCGGCGGCGCCCGCGCGGGCGTCACACCTCGATGAGATACTGACCGACTGGTAAGCATTCGGCCCACGAGGCGCATCCGACGACCGAAGGACAACCCATGGCCTACCCACCGGCCGAGGACGAGATCGAGACCCGCCTTGACCGGCTCACCCTGGAGCAGAAGGTCGGGTTGCTCACCGGCGCCGACACCTGGGCACTGAAGACCGAGCCGGCGATCGGCCTCGGTCGGATGGTGCTCTCCGACGGCCCGTCCGGTGTGCGGGGTGAGCTCTGGGACGAGCGCGACCCGTCGCTCAACCTGCCGTCCGCCACTGCGCTCGCGGCCACCTGGGACCCCGACGTCGCGTACCGCTACGGGGCGGCGATGGCCGCCGAGGCGCACCGCAAGGGCGTGCACGTCGTCCTCGGGCCGACCATCAACCTGCACCGCAGCCCGCTCGGCGGCCGGCACTTCGAGGCCTACTCCGAGGACCCCGAGCTGACATCGGTGATCGCCGAGGCCTTCGTCCGCGGCCTGCAGGACCACGGGGTCGGCGCCTGCCCCAAGCACTACGTCGCCAACGACTTCGAGACCGAACGGTTCTCCGCGTCGGTCGCGGTCTCCGAGCGCGCGCTCCGCGAGCTGTACCTGGTCCCGTTCGAGCGGTCCGTCGCGGCGGGGGCGTGGACGATCATGAGCGCGTACAACGGCGTCGACGGCGTGACGATGACCGAGAACGACCTGCTCGCCTCGCCGCTGTGCGACGAGTGGGGCTTCGACGGCGTCGTGATCTCCGACTGGGGTGCCGTGCGCTCGGTCGTCCCGGCCGGACGCGCTCGCCAAGACCTGGCGATGCCCGGCCCGGAGAGCCCATGGGCCGACGGTCTGGTCGAGGCGGTCCGGGCCGGCGAGGTCCCGATGGCGGCGATCGACGAGAAGGTCCGCCGGATCCTTCGGCTGGCGGCACGCGTCGGCCTCCTCGAGGGGGTCGACGCCGAGGCCGCGGCCACCCCGGACGTCGACGGCGTCGCGCTGGCCCGCGAGGCCGCCGCGCGCGGCATGGTGCTGGTCCGCAACGACGGCGTGCTCCCGCTGGCCGCGCCGACGTCGGTCGCCGTCGTCGGGCAGAGCGCGCTTGTCGCGCGGACGCAGGGTGGCGGCAGCGCAACAGTGGTCCCGGAGTCGACGGTGGCGCCGCTGGACGGCTTGCGCGCCGCCTGGCCGGACGCGATCATCACGCACGCGCTCGGCGCCGTCGTGCACAGCGGGATCTTCCCGCTCGACCTGGCGACCATCACCGACCCGCAGTCGGGGGAGCCCGGCATGCGAGCCCGGTTCACCGGGCCCGACGGCGACGTGCTGCTCGACGAGCACCGGCTGAGCTCAGAGCTCATCTGGCTCGGTAGCGCGCCGCGGGGGGCCGCCGAGCTGGAGCTCGTGGCGGACCTGCGACCGGAGGTGTCCGGCCCGGTGGAGCTGGGCATCCAGTCCGTCGGGCACTGCATCCTGGAGCTGGACGGCCGGGTGCTGCTCGACGTCCGCCTGGCCACCGACAGCACGGACCTCGGTGCGGAGCTCCTGTTCCCGCCGCACCGGACCGAGCGGGCCGATCTGGTGGCCGGCGACGTCCACCGACTCCGGGTGACGGTGGACCAGGCCGACGACGCCGGGCGGACCCCCGGTGTGGTCGTGGTCACCGTCGGATCCCGGCCGGTCGCCGAGGACGCCGAGGTGCTGATCGAGGAGGCCGTCGCCGTGGCCACCGCCGCAGACGTCGCGATCGTCGTCGTCGGGACCAATGCCCAGGTGGAGTCCGAGGGCTTCGACCGGTCGTCGCTTGCCCTGCCCGGCCACCAGGACGCGCTGGTGCACGCCGTCGCCGCAGCCAACCCGCGGACCGTCGTGGTGGTGAACTCCGGGTCGCCGGTGCTGATGCCCTGGCGGCACGAGGTCGCGGCGATCGTGCTCACCTGGTTCGGCGGCGAGCAGTACGGGCACGCGCTCGCCGACGTGCTCGGCGGCGCGGTCGAGCCCGGCGGGCGGCTGCCCACCACCTGGCCCGGCACCGAGGCCGGCGTGCCGGTGCTGGACGTCCGGCCGACCGACGGCGTGCTGCGGTACGACGAGGACATCCACATCGGCTACCGCGCGTGGCAGAGCATCGGGCGGGCGCCCGCCTACCCGTTCGGGTTCGGCCTCGGCTACACCACCTGGCGGTACGACGCGGTGGCAGTCGACGACGCCGCTGACGGCGACGTGCTCGTCAGCGTCGACCTGACCAACACCGGCGACCGTTCCGGTCGCGAGGTGGTCCAGGTCTACCTGACCCGCCCGGAGTCCGCCGTCGAGCGGCCCGTGCGGTGGCTCGCGGGGTCAGCGGTGGTGGTGTCCGACGCCGGGGCCTCGCTGACAGCCGAGGTCACCGTCCGGGCACGCGCGTTCCAGCACTGGGACGAGGCGACCGGCGGATGGGCAAAGGAGCCGGGCGAGTTCACCGTGGTGGTCGCCAGGCACGCGGACGCCGAGGGCCTCACGGTGCCGGTGCTGCGCGGCTGACCGTCCTCGCGCTCGAGGGCTGACTTGGGAGAGAAACCCGCACACTGTGCGGGTTTCTCTCCCAAGTCCATCCGGTTGGTGGACCGTGCCGGTGCTGCGCGGTTGAGACGTGCCGGTCAGCCGGTCAGCTGGTCAGCCGGTCAGCCGACCTGGACGTCTCCGTCCGTGAAGGAACCGGTCGCGCCTCCGCCGTCGAGCCAGGCCAGGCAGACCCCGCGGTGGTCCCCCTGCCGCCAGCCGCGCTGGGAGGGGGTCCACACGACGGGCTGGAAGCCGGCTTCCTGCTGCGCACTGTCCATCTCGCACCAGCGGGTCACCTGGTTGTCGACGAATACCTGGCCCGGCCAGCTCTCGCCCTGCAGCGTCAGCAGGCCGACCACCTCGGCCTCGTGCGGGTGGGAGCACGGGATGAGCTCGACGCGGGCGACCTCCCCGTCGCGTGGTAGGTCAGCGATGCAGTGGCCGGTGTGCACCTGGCGAACGTTGGCGGTGGTCGGGCCGGACACGTCGCCCAGCGTTCGGGTCTGCATCCAGTGCATCACCCCCGTCGCCGCGCCGCCGACCACGAGCAGGATGACCAGTCCGCCGCCTACGGCGAGCCAGAGTCCCCGGCGGCCGCGGCGCGGGGTCGTGGCCGCCGGTGCGGTCCAGCCCGGCGCGTAGTAGGCCTGCTGCGCGTAGTCGGTGGGTTGTCCGGGCGCGGGCGCTGCCGGAGGCCCCAGGGGCATCGCGTAGGGCGCGCCGGCAACCGGCGGGGGCGGTGCGGGCGCGGGCGGGGACATCGGGGTCGGACCAGGCGGCGCCAGCGGTGGCAGGTCTGCCGGCGGAGCCATCGGGGTCGGACCAGGCGGCACCAGGCCAGGCGTCGGCGTCGGCTCCGGGGGTGACGGGATGGCCATGGTGGGAACCTAGCGCCCCGGACGCCGCAAGGACGGTCAGTCGGCCAGCTCGAGCACCACCGGTACGTGGTCGGAGGCGCCCTTGCCCTTGCGCTCCTCGCGGTCGATCGTCACACCGGTCACTCGCGCGGTCAGGGCGGCCGAGGTCCACGCGAAGTCGATCCGCAGACCCTTGTTCTTGGGGAAGGCCAGCTGCTGGTAGTCCCAGTAGGTGTACGCGCCCTCCGCCGGCACGAACTGGCGGGTGACCTCGGTGAACCCGACGTCAGCGAACGCGGCGAAGGCGTCCCGCTCCGGTGGGGTCACGTGCGTCTGACCCTCGAACGCCGTGACGTCCCAGACGTCGGTGTCCAGCGGGATGACGTTCCAGTCGCCGACCAGGGCGATCTGGGCGTCCGGGTCCCCGAGGAACGGGTCGACCCAGGTGTCCGCCGCCTCCTTGAGCTGGTCGAGCCAGTGCAGCTTGTAGGCGTAGTGCGGGTTGTCCAGGGCCCGGCCGTGCGGCACGTACAGGCTCCAGACCCGCACGCCGCCGCAGGTCGCGCCCAGCGCACGGGCCTCCACTACTGGGTCCGGGTCGCCGAACGACGGCTGCCCCGCGAAGTGGGTCGCGACGTCCGCCAGGCCGACGCGCGAGGCGATCGCCACGCCGTTCCACTGGCTCGACCCGACGTGGGCGACCTCGTAGCCGGCGGCCTCGAACACCGAGTACGGGAACTGGGCGTTCGCGCACTTGGTCTCCTGCAGGGCCAGCACGTCGGTCCCGGTGCGCTCCAGCCAGGCGACCGCGCGGTCCGCGCGCGCCCGGATCGAGTTGATGTTCCATGTGGCGACCCGCATAGGACCACGCTACCCGCGGCGGGCGACACGTAGTCTGGCTTCATGGCTACCGCACTGATCACCGGTGCGAGCGCGGGCCTCGGCCTGGAGTTCGCCTGGCAGCTGGCGACCGCACGGCACGACGTCGTCCTGGTGGCCCGGGACGCCGACCGTCTGGAACACCTCGCCGGCCAGCTCTCCGCTGCAGCCGGCGTGCGCGCCGAGGTGCTCCCCGCCGACCTGGCCGACCGGACGCAGACCGAGCGGGTGGCCGAGCGGCTGCGCGACCGCAACCGCCCGGTGAGCCTGCTGGTCAACAACGCCGGGTTCGGCATGGGCGGGCAGTTCGTCGGGGGCGACCTGGCGACGCACGAGCGCGGCCTCGACGTGATGGTCCGTGCGGTGCTGGTCCTGTCGCACGCCGCCGCCGGTGCGATGGTCGACCGGGGGCGTGGGGCCATCCTCAACGTCTCCTCGATAGCCGCGCTGACCGCCGTCGGCACCTACTCCGCAGACAAGGCGTGGGTCCGGATCTTCACCGAGGCGCTGTCGGTGGAGCTGCGCGGCACGGGCGTGACCGCGACGGCGCTCTGCCCCGGCCTGGTGCACACCGAGTTCCACGAGCGGGCCGGCATCGAGTACGACACCTTGCCCGAGCTCGCCTGGCTGAACGCCGACACGGTGGTGGCCGCGGCGCTGGCCGACGTGCGAAGGGGCGCGGTGATCTCCACCCCCAGCCTGCGCTACGGCGTCATGTCCGAGGTGGTCCGGCTGCTGCCGCGGGTGGCGGTCCGGGCGTTGTCGGCCGACCGGCGGATGCGTGGGCCGGAGGCCACCCCGGACGACCACGAGGTGCCCGCGCAGGTCGCGAGTCCGGAGGCCACGGCCGGACAGTAGCCTTGGCGCCGTGATGTCGCCCCTGCCTGGCCAGACCCCTCGCGAGCAGCTGCGCGCCCTCGTCGTCGACCTCGCCGTCGTGCACGGCGAGGTCACCTTGTCGTCCGGCCTGACCGCCGCCTACTACGTCGACCTGCGCCGGGTGACCCTGCACCACCGGGCGGCCCCGCTGGTCGGGCACGTGATGCTCGACATGCTCGAGGAGGCGGGGCTCGGCACCGCGGAGATCGACGCGGTCGGTGGCCTGACCATGGCGGCGGACCCGGTCGCCACCGCGATGCTGCACGCGGCGGCCTCCCGCGGCCAGGACCTGGACGCGTTCGTCGTCCGCAAGGAGGGCAAGGCGCACGGCCTGCAGCGGCGCATCGAGGGACCGGACGTGGCCGGACGCCGGGTGGTCGCGGTCGAGGACACCTCCACGACCGGGGGCTCGGTGCTGGCGGCCGTCGAGGCGCTGCGCGAGGCCGGGGCGATCGTGGTCGGCGTCGCGGTGATCGTCGACCGCGCCACCGGGGCCCGGGAGCGGGTCGAGGCCGAAGGCCTGCCGTACCTGGCCCTGTTCGGCCTGGCCGACCTCGGCCTCGCCTGACCCGCCCTCGGCGTGCCGTCGCCGGTACAGCGCCCGGTCAGCCTCATGGACCTCATGCAGCGGGTGTTCGGCACCGATGTGGGGGATTGATGGGTGAGTTCCTCCGGCGCCGCGGCGCCACAGCGTTCGCGGTGGTCGCGCTCATCGTCACCGTTGCCACGGGTCTTCTTGTCGCTGCCCTCGTGATCTCCGGCAGGGCGGAGATCGGGTTCGCCGTGATGATCGGGTTCCTCGTCCTGGTGAGCCCTGCGTTGGTCGTCCCGAGGCTCTTCTACCGGTTCTACCGCCTCTGGCAGGCCCTCACGTGGGCGGTGGGGGTCGGGTGGCGCTTCGTCGGGTCGGACCAGTCGCTGCTCGAGCGGTGGCGCGATCGACCGTTCACCGGCCACGCCCAGCGGGTGTCCGAGCTCGTCGTCGGGACCTTCGCCGGCCGGTCTGCGATGTCGTTCGTGCTCTCGGGAGGGGGCGAGGTCACCCGGAGGTTCCACGTGGTCGCCGTCGAGCTCCGGGCCTCCCTGCCCACGCTCGAGCTCACCCCGGACGGGCCGGGCGCCACCCTTGCGAAGGCGGCCGGCGGTGAGGACATCCAGTTCGAGTCCGAGGACTTCAACCGGGCGTGGCGGGTGCGGGCCGACGACCGGAGGTTCGCGCACGACGTCGTCAACCCGCAGGTGATGGAACGGCTCCTGCGCGACGACGCTCGCGGGTTGTCCCTGCGCATCGAGGGCAGCGACATCCTGTGCTGGACGCCTGGAGAGCACGACCTGGACGCGATCTGGGCACGCCTGCAGCTCATGTCCGACGTCGTGGGCGCCGTCCCGCGGTTCGTGTGGCTGGGCTGCGGCTACGACCCCGGGGCACCACCGCCGCCCATCGGCGTGGCGTGGAGCCCGCTCCCGATCTGAGCCTCTGATGGCCCGGCCGCCGTGCCACCACCTCGCTACGATCGGCTCACGCTCACCTTGGAGGCCTTGTGAACGCCGTCTCGATCATCCTCATCGTGCTCGCCGCGATCGTCGCCATCACCGGGCTGTGGGCGGTGGTCACGTACAACGGCTTCGTCCGGCTGCGCAACCTGGTGCAGGAGGCATGGCGGCAGATCGACGTCGAGCTGAACCGGCGGCACGACCTGATCCCCAACCTGGTGGAGACCGTCAAGGGCTACGCGGCGCACGAGCGCGCCGTCTTCGACGAGGTCACCCGGGCTCGCGCCGCTGCGGCGTCTCCCGGCGCAGGGCCGGCTGAGCAGGCAGCCCAGGAGAACGTGCTGACCCAGGCCCTCGGTCGGCTGTTCGCCGTGGCGGAGGCCTACCCGCAGCTGCGCGCCAGCGAGAACTTCATGGCGCTGCAGGCGGAGCTCACGAACACCGAGGACCGCATCGCGGCCGGCCGGCGCTTCTACAACGCCAACGTGCGGCAGCTGAACACCAGGGTGGAGACCTTCCCGGCCAACATCATCGCCGGCGTGTTCGGCTTCACGCGGGCCGAGTACTTCGAGGCCGAGGAGCCGGCGGTGCGCGCCGCGCCGACCGTCGACTTCGGCGCCGCCGGCGCCGGCGCCTGAGCGTCCTGGCTGAGCCCGCTCGGATCGGGCGCTTGGCCTCGAGAGCTCCCGCCGGCCGCTGCACTCCTCGGGCGGCCGGCGGGTCTTGCAGCGGGACGACGAGCAGCAGCACCCCGCGCGGCACGCCGGCCGCGAGCCCACCGAGCCCGATCGCCATCGGTCGGGCCTTCGGCCAAGGGCGGGACTCGTGATCGGGCGGGCGTCAGCCCTCGATGTCCTCACGGACGGCCGCAGGGTCCGACGCCGGGTCGTCGAGCCCGGGGATCCCCACGGCGGCTGCGGCGCGCCGGACCTTGCCCCGGTTGCGTAGCGCCTCGACGACCATCGGCAGGACCGAGACTCCCACGATGCCCACCAGGATGTACTCGATGTTGTGCTGCACGAACGAGAAGCCGCCGAGCCAGTAGCCCAGTGAGGTGACCCCGACTCCCCAGAGCAGGGCGCCGATCAGGTTGTAGGTGAAGAAGTGCCGGTAGCTCATCCGACCGACGCCGGCCGCGACGGGAGTGAACGTCCGCACGATGGGCACGAACTGCGCGAGGATGATCGCCTTTCCGCCGTGCCGCTCGAAGAACGCATGCGTGCGGTCGATGTGCTCCCGCTTGAAGAGCCGTGAGTCCGGCCGGTCGAAGACCTTCGGCCCCACCCGGTAGCCGATCAGATAGCCGGTCGAGTTGCCGAGCACCGCCGAGGCGAACATCAACGGCAGCACCACGCCCAGCGGGGTCCCGACGACCCCGGAGCCGACGAACATGCCGAGGGTGAACAGCAGTGAGTCGCCGGGCAGGAAGAAGCCGACCATCAGGCCGGTCTCGGCGAAGATCACCGCGCAGACCCCGATCACGGCCCACGGCCCCAGCGAGTCGACGAGGTTGGTGATGATGGTGCCCGGGTCGAGCCACTCGGGGCCCAGCGCGGCAAGGGGGCCGCCGGCGGCAACGGCAGTCAGGAGCGAGGTCACACGGGCAAGGGTACGGGGCGGGACGTCGCCCCGGTCCGGCCCCCGTGTGCGCCAAGGGCGGTGCTCGTGGAAGTCCGGTGAAGGGCGGTCTGCGGTCGATAGGGTCGGTGCGTCGGTCGGACGGAGGAGGAGCACCGGTGAATGAGCTCAGGGTGATCGGCGTGAGCCGCGCCTTCGGGGAGCAGGTTGCGCTGGACGAGGTGAGCTTCACGGTCCGGCCGGGCCGGATGACCGGTTTCGTCGGGGCCAACGGTGCCGGCAAGACAACGGCCATGCGGATCATCATGGGAGTCCTCGCGCTCGACGCCGGACGGGTGGAGCTGGGCGGGCGGGAGCTGACCCTTCCCGTGCGGGCGCGGTTCGGTTACATGCCGGAGGAGCGCGGGCTGTACCCCAAGATGAAGATTCGTGAGCAGCTGGTCTACCTCGGCCGGGTGCACGGCCTTGACGCCGCAACGGCACGACGTCGGACCGGCGAGCTGGTGGAGAGCCTCGGGCTGGCCGACCGGGCGGACGACCTGCTGCAGACCCTCTCGCTCGGCAACCAGCAGCGCGTGCAGGTGGCGGCGGCGCTGGTGCACGACCCGATCCTGCTGGTGCTGGACGAGCCGTTCTCCGGCCTCGACCCGCTGGCCGTCGACGACATGGGTGGCCGCCTGCGGCAGCGCGCGGCCGACGGCGTTCCCGTCCTGTTCTCCTCCCACCAGCTCGAGCTGGTGGAGCGGTTGTGCGACGACATCGTGATCATCGACCGGGGCAAGATCGTCGCCGCCGGGGAAGCCGCGTCGTTGCGCACGGCACGGGCCGGTAGGCGGTACCGCCTGGTTGTCGATCCGGCGTCCGCGCTCAACCCTGCCGCCCTGCTCGCAGCGGTGCCCGGTGCGACGCTGGACAGCCAGGGCGGGCCTGGCGTCGTCGTCGACCTGCCACCCGACGCGGACGAGCAGCCCCTGCTGGCGGCGGCTCAGGCGCAAGGCGCCGTGCGGGAGTTCGCGCTGGTCAGACCGTCGCTGGCGGAGATCTTCCGGGAGGTCGTGCGATGAGCGCTCAGACCACCGTCCGGCAGCCGGGGACCACCGCGTGGTCGGCGATCCGGGTGGTCGCGAACCGGGAGATCGCGGTCAAGCTGCGGGACAAGGCGTTCATCGGCTCGACGATCTTCATGCTGCTGATCGTGATCGCCGCCACGGTGATCCCCGTGCTGCTCAGCCAGCAGGTGCCGAGCGTGCGGGTGGCCGTCCAAGGGGCGGCGGCTGAGCAGGTGATCGACCTGGCAGCTGAGCTGGGCGTGCAGGCCCAGAACGACGACGCTGCCGCGCCGGCCCCGGTCGCTCTGCTCGGCGTCGGTGGGCTCCCCGCCGCCGACATCACCTCCGTCGCGGTCGAGCCCGGGGTGGACATGAGCCTGCTGCTGCGCGACGAGGACGTCGGTGCGGTGCTGATCGGTGAAGAGCTGTCCGGCCTCCGGTTGGTGGGGCTGCAGTCGGTGTCCACCGAGCTGGAGACCCTGGTGACCGCCGCGTCCAGCGAGCTGCAGGTCGCCGAGGCCGCGGAGCGCGGGGGCCTGTCACCGGAGGAGGTCGCGGCGATCACCCAGCCGACGCCGCCCGTGACGGAGCTGTTGGACGTCCGCCCCGCGGGCACCATGCCGCCGGAGTTCCTGGTGCTCGTGTTCGCCTTCCTCTTCTACCTGTCCGTCCTGACGTTCGGGATGTCCATCGCGCAGAGTGTCGTCGAGGAGAAGCAGTCGCGGGTGGTCGAGCTGTTGGTCGCTGCGATGCCGGTGCGCTGGCTGCTGGCCGGCAAGGTGATCGGCAACACGATCATGGCGGTGGGCCAGGTGGTGGTGATCGTCGGCGCCGGTCTGCTCGGCGCGACCGTCGCCGGCCAGGGGGAGCTGATCCGTCAGGTGCTGGGTGCGTCGGGCTGGTTCGTGCTCTTCTTCCTGCTCGGCTTCGTCATGCTCGCCTGTCTGTGGGCCGTCGCCGGCTCGCTGGCCTCCCGCATCGAGGACCTCAGCTCCACGACCGTGTTCATGCAGGTGCTGGTGATCGTGCCGTTCTTCGCCGCGATCTTCCTGATCGAGCCGAGCTCGACGCAGCGATTGCTGTCCTACGTCCCGTTCACCGCTCCCTTGCTGATGCCCGCGCGGGTGGTGCTCGGGACCGCCGAGCCGTGGGAGCCGTATGTCGCGGCCGTGATCGTCCTGGTCACAGCTGTGCTGTTCGTTGCCCTCGGCGCCAAGCTGTACGCCGGGTCGGTGCTGCACACCTCGGGTCGGCTCAAGGCGGCGCAGGCCTGGCGCGGCGCCGACCGCTGACGGCGGGCGGATCTGCAATGTGCTACCATGTGCTACATGACTGACCCCGCCCGAGCAGGCGTCCGCGAGCTGCGTCAGAACGCGAGCAAGCTCCTCGACCGTGTGGCGGCGGGCGAGTCGATCGAGATCACCAACCACGGTCGGGCCGTGGCCCGCCTGGTGCCGGTGGACTACGTGTACCCGAGGCCGTTCGCCGTCCTTCTCGCCGAGGGACTGATCCACGGGCAAG
>Ga0209539_1000817_pt1 | contig 17529 bp, 17 predicted proteins | sample BarGraNGADG00312_2_FD_184499 | JGI IMG/M metagenome (GOLD analysis project Ga0209539, IMG submission 184499) | Arctic peat soil microbial communities from Barrow, Alaska - Barrow Graham LP Ref core NGADG0011-312 (SPAdes) (version 2) | ecosystem: Environmental > Terrestrial > Soil > Wetlands >... | reverse complement strand
CCCCGCCGCGGTCGTCTCCGCCGCCGGCTCGCTCGAGCCGGAGGCTCCGTCACTCGTTGCCGGTGTGCTCTCATCCACCGCGGCCGGGGCCGCTTCGTCGCCCGCTGGATCGTTTGCGGCCGGTTGCTCCGCACGCACGGGCAGCAGCGTGAGCGGATCGATGTAGCCGTCTGGATCCGCCGCGATTCTGATCCCAAGGTGAACGTTCGCCGGAGTGCCGTCGTCGGGCGCGGCCGCGACCGTTCCGACCGCTTCTCCTTCACTCACGAGAGCGTTCTTCGCAACTCCGATCGAGCCCAATCCGACGAGCGTGACCGCATAGCCGTCGCCCGTGCGGATGGTGACCGTGCGCCCGTTCCCGGGAACGGTGCCGGCGAAGGAGACAGTGCCGGCCGCAGGCGCGCGCGCGCTCGAGCCGGAGTCGGCGGCAATATCGACGCCGCGGTGCTGACCGCCGGCATAGGGATCGTCGCCGAGGGAGAAAGCGCGAATCACCTGACCGTCAGCAGGCCAGGCCCAGCTCGCCGCGGGAGCGGCCAGGATCATCGCGGCCAATGCAGCCGCAAACGTGAGTACGACCGAGCGTCGCATCTAGAGCCCCCCTTTTGTTGTCAGTTTTGTATACGGGAGCAGCGTAGCGAGACGCCGTCGCGTTGTCAATTCAGGCTACAGCGAGCGACCGTAGAGCCTGTTTCGGGCCACTCCGGTCAGCTTTGCCACGAGCTCGACGGCGTGGCGGCGAGGCAGTCCGGCGCCGATCAGTTCCGCCACGGCGGCGGTCGCGGCCTCCTCCTTCTCGGCCGACTCGGCGGCGGCGGGGCCGATCACGAGCGTGATCTCGCCCTTTGGCGCCTGCTCGAACCTGCCGGCCAGCTCGCGCGCGCTGCCCCGTGCGACCTCCTCGAAGCGCTTACTCAGCTCGCGGCAGACGGCAAGCTCACGCTCGGGATCGAAGCCGGCAAGGCTGGCCAGGGTCGCAGGCAGCCGCTTCGGCGATTCGAACGCGACGGCCGGATGCGGCCAGCGCGAGAGCTCCCGCCAGAGTGTCTCTTTGGCCTTCTCGCTTCGCGGTAGGTAGCCCAGAAACTGGTAGCGCTCACCTGCGAGGCCGCTCGAGACCAGAGCCGTCTCGACCGCACTCGGGCCCGGCAGCACGGTGACCGGAAGACCGGCGTCCAGCGCGGCGCGAACGAGCCGGGCACCGGGGTCGTTGATCGCCGGCAGGCCCGCATCGGAGACCAGAGCGATCCGCTCGCCGGCCTCGAGCCGCGGCAGGATCTCGGCCACGCGCGCCGCTTCGTTGTGCTCGTGGTAGCTGAGCGTGCGCGCCTCGATTCCGTGGCGTACGAGCAGCTTGCGCGTCTGCCGGGTGTCCTCGCAGAGAACGAGATCGGCCTCACGAAGCTCGCGCAGAACTCGCAGGGTCACGTCTTCGAGGTTTCCGATCGGCGTGGCGCAGAGCGCGAGCGGCATCGTTCACTCTCCTAGAGCGTGGCGGCGGCGTTCTCCAGCGCTTCGAAGGCTACGAAGCCGGCCCCGATCATGCCGGCGTCCGGCCCGAGCTCGGCCAGGACGACGCGGGTCAGCTCGGCCATGTTGGGGAGCGACTCGGCCGCCATCCGCTCGCGTGCGGGAGCGAGGATCAGCTCGCCGGCCGCCGCGAAGCCGCCGCCGACCACGATCAGCTCGGGGTTGAAGATGTTGACCAGGCTGCCGAACGCGGCGCCGAGGCTCTCGCCGATCCTGTGCAGGAGAGCCAGTGCCGGCTCGTCGCCGGCCTCGCCGCGCCTCACCAGCTCGCGCGCATCCACTTCGGGCCCGAGTTGCTCGCGCGCCGCGAGCGTGGCCGCATGACCGGAAGTGAGCGCTTCCAGGTGCCCGTGCCCCGTGCAATTGCCGTAGCAGGGAGGACCGTCCTGGAGGATGACCATGTGGCCGAGCTCGGCGCCCGCTCCCACCGAGCCTCGGTATGGCTTGCCGCCGAGAATCAGCCCGCCGCCAACACCGGTGCCGAGCGTGAGCATGACCAGATCGTTCGTACCGCGACCGGCGCCCACCTTCCACTCGGCGATCGCGGCGACATTGGCGTCGTTGTCGATGCCGACCGGAAGCTCGAAACGCTCGCGCATGCGCTGGCGGAAGCAGAGCCCCTGCAGTGGCAGGTTGACCGTGCCCAGCACCATGCCCGAGCGCTGATCGATGCTCGAGGGAATGCCGAAGCCGATCGCGGCGATCTCGGGACCGAGCAGCTTCGCCACGACCTGATCGAGCCCGGCGAGCAACGCCTCGGTCGAGGCGGTCGGGCTGGCGATCTGCACCCGCTCGAGCACGTTGCCGTCCTCGTCGATGACGCCGGCCAGAATCTTCGTTCCGCCCACGTCGACGCCTATGACCTTCGGTGCGCTCATGACAGACGGCTACCATAACCCGTCGATGGCTCCCGGCGACAAGCCCTACCGTGTCTACCGCGGCGGCCGGTCTAGAGGCAACGTACCGCTGAAACGCAAGAGCAGTGCCTCCGGCGGCCGAGAAGCGGCGACCGGCAAAAAGGCCGGATCTCGCTCGCGTCGCTTCCGCGTTCCACGCCTTGGGCTGGGCCGCGGCGGCTGGAAACGGCGAGTCCTGATCGGCTTCATCCTGCTGCTGGTGCTCTTCTGCGTCTGGGCGATCGCCGGCTACTTGTCGCTGAGCAGCGGGGCCCACAAGGCCAACGAACGATTGGGCAGCAAGGCGAAGCAGGCGCTCACTCCGACGCACGGGTTGATGCTCTCGAACGCGTCGAACATTCTCGTGCTCGGCACCGACCACGCCAACACGGCTGAGCGCCAGGGCATCAGCCACTCCGACTCGATCATGATCGTGCACACCGATCCGTCGCGGCACCGAATCGCCTACCTCTCGATTCCGCGCGACCTACGCATCAACGTTCCCACGCACGGCTACGACCGCATCAACGTCGCCTTCCAGATCGGCGGTCCGGCTCTGGCCGTCAAGACGATCGCGACCTACACCGGGCTGGCGATCAATCACGTAATCGTCGTCGATTTCGGCGAGTTCCGGCAGCTGATCGATGCGCTCGGCGGCGTCGACATCAATCTGCCGAAGCCCATCTTCACCAATGCCTTCGATTGCCCATTCACCGCCGCGCGGTGTGCGAGCTGGCAGGGCTATCGCTTTGCCAAGGGCGTGCAGCACATGAACGGCCACCGTGCGCTCGTCTACTCGCGCATCCGCGAGAACAGGCTCGACCCGGGCGAGACGGACGTCACGCGCGTCGCCCGCCAGCAGCAGGTCGTCCAGGCAGTGCTCTCCAAGATGACGAGCCCGACGACGATGCTCAAGCTTCCCTGGCTGGGCGAAAAGCTACTCCGCCCGATGGCGACCGACCTGAGCGCAGCTCAATTGATGCAGCTCGGCTGGATCAAGCTGCGCGCCTCTAACACGCTTCACTGCCGCCTCGGGGGCGTCTCGCAGAATATCGGCGGCGCCTTGGAGATCCGCCCGAGCGAGGAGAACTACTCGGTCATCCAGATGGTCGAGGGAACCAGGCCGGCGCGCGCGCCGGGGTCGCTCTTCGGGCCCGGTTGCAGCGACAAAGCCCTGCTGCCGTGACGAAGTCGACGTAATGAGCCTTCTGGCCTGGGTCCTGTTCGGTCTTCTCGCCGGCGCCGTGGCCAAGCTCGCCACGCCCGGAACGCACCCGCAGGGCTGCATCGTCACGACCGCCGTGGGCATCGCCGGCGCCGTCGTGGGCGGATTCGCCGGAATCGTCCTGTTCGGAGAGAGGGTCGGCTGGAGCTTCTCGCTGCGGCCGTTCTTGGTCGCGGTACTGGGCGCGATCGTCGTGCTGCTGTTGCTTCAGGCTCTCGAAGGCCGTCGCCGGCATTAAGTCCCGCTAGCGGCCGCTACGAGTCGCTGGAGGTCTTGCCGCTCTCTTTCGAGCTCTCGCTCTTGCCGCTCTCACCGCCCGAGTCCGAGCTCGTTTCCTTGGCCTGGCGACGCGAGCCGCGCCCGTAGTCGGTCGCGTAGAAGCCCGTTCCCTTGAAATGGATCGCGACCGGATGGAGCACGCGCTCGACCGGGCCCGCGCCGCAAACCTCGCAGACCTCGGGCTGAGAGGCGTCCATGCGCTGGAGGACTTCGAAGACGTGACCCTTGGGGCAGCGGTACTCGTAGATCGGCATCGAGATTAAGGCTACACGGCTCGGTGTCTTCGCTCGCGCGCCTCGCGATGGCAAGGTGCGTCGTCAAATGCAGATAGCCCGCCGGGAAGGCTTTTTCGTTGCCGGCGGCGACCGCGGGCGGCCAGTGCGGCCGAGGCGCCGACGAGGCCGCCAAGCACGAAGGAGCCCGCGCTACGGAAGAATCCGCGTACGCCGCTTTTGCCGTTGCTCACAAGGGCCTCTTCCTTTCCGACCGTCCTGCTCGTCGCTCGGTGCTCGAGAAGCGTTCGCCCATCACGCTAGCGACTTGCGCGCGCCGCGTGAAGGAGGGATTCGATCGCTCGCATTCCCGTCTCGCCCAGATCGATGCTCGAATCGTTCACATACAGCTCGATATGAGCCCGGCGCACCTCTTCCGACAGCTCCTGAGCGTTGACGCGGACGTAGTCGCGGCTGGCCTCGGGATGACCGAGGGCGTACTCGACCGAAGCGCGGATTGCCCGCCCGGCGGCGGCGCATGTCTCCGCGTCGAGATCGGAGCGGGCGCAGATGCCGGCCAGCGGCACCGGTAGTCCGGTCTGCTTCTCCCACAGCTCGCCCAGGTCGCAGACGCGCACCAGGCCGTGCTCGGCGTAGGTGAAACGACTCTCGTGGATGATCAAGCCGGCCTTCACCTCTCCCCTCTCGACCGCGCCGAGAATGCGGTCGTAGCGGAGCTCGACGAGCTCGCCCAGCGCCGGCGCGAAGCGGCGCAGAAGTAGCAAGGCGGTCGTCTGCAGGCCGGGCACCGCGATCGGTCCGGCGGCGGCACGGGTCAGATCGATCGGCTCGCGCGCGACCACGAGCGGCCCGCAGCCGAAGCCGAGCGCGGCACCGCTCGCGAGCAGGCGGTAGCGATCGCCCAGGCCCGCGAAGGCGCCGAAACTGAGTTTGGTCAGCTCCAGCTCACCGGTGTGTGCGCGCCGGTTCAGCTCCTCTATATCCAGCAGCACCGGCTCGATCTGGAACGGCGCCTCGACCAGCCCGTGCGCCAGCGCGTGAAAGGCGAAGGTGTCGTTGGGGCAAGGCGAGAAGCCGAAGCGGAGCGTGCGCATCGCATCGACGGTACCGCAAACAACCGACTCTGCTTCAATCGTGCCCATGGCCAAGATCGAGATCGTCCGGGAGCCCTACGGCAGCCCGCTGTCGCGGCCGCTGACCGATGCCCAGGCCGAGGAGCTGCGCGAGCGCTACGGCGGCTGGGAGGGCGCCGGAGCCGAACCGGAGCCCGAGCTCTTCGACGACCCCGACGGTTACTTCCTCGTTGCCCGACTCGACGGCAAGCCTGTCGGCTGCGCCGGAATCTGCCGCTGCGAAGGTGAGCAGACGGCCGAGCTCAGGCGCATGTACGTCGCCCCACAGGCGCGCCGGCACGGAATCGCGCGCGCGCTGATGAACGAGCTGGAAGAGAAGGCGAGCCGGCTCGGATACGGAACGCTGCGCCTGGAGACCGGCCCCGAGCAGCCCGAGGCAATTCGCCTCTACGAGGCGGGCGGATTTGCGGTCATCCCCAACTTCGGGCCCTACTCGGCGCAGCGGCGCAGCATCTGCATGGAGAAGGTCCTTCTACAGCAGAGCCTCTAGCAAGCGCCGCGTCGCGCCCTGGAGTACGTAGAGACCGTCGTCGACGCGCCAGTTGGAGCGGCTCGGCTCCTCGACCTCGTTGGAGATCACGCGCAGCTCGAGCGCCGGGATGGCCGCCAGCTGCGCCGCTCGCAGCACCGAGAAGCCCTCCATCGCCTCGACCTCGACCTCGCTCGAGCCGCCGACGCTGGCGGTCGTCCCGACCGGCAGGAAGCGTGCCTCGGGGAGTGCGCTGCGCGCGGCTTCGAGCAGAGCCGGGTCGGGTGCGAGCCGGGTGGTCGAGAAGCGTGGGAAAAGGTCGCAGTAGATCGCCTCGGTGCCGACGACGACGTCGAGCACGTCGATGCCCGAGCCACGCCTGGCGCCCGCCAGCCCCACGTTGATCACCGCCCGCGGCCTCTCCTTGAGGATCTCCTTGGCGGTGGCGATCGCCGCCTCGACCGGCCCGACCCCGCAGGCAAGCAAGCGCGCCTGGTCGCGCGCGCCCGCGAGCTCCTGACCGATTGCTCCAACAAAGAGGATCACGTTGGAAAGCTACCCGCAGCGACGTCGCTTCGAACACTAGGCCGGATTTGAAGGCTGGTTCCCAGGGCGGCGGTACCAATCTCCACGCCAGAGCGCCTAGGGAATGAAGGTCGGTAGAGCGCCGGCTCAGGGTTCGGGCGCCTTTACCCACCCACCACCCCCCACCCTCCCACGGGGCGTAGCACGGTAGCCAGAACATGCGCTCGAGAATGTGCCGGTTCTGTACCTAGCCAGGCCGAGTCAAAGGATCGGAGTTCTCCTGCAGAGCTGCGACGGACAGGCCGGCCGAACGCTCTAGGCCACGCGCAGGTGCATGCCAAGCTCGCCGGAGACGGCCTCTGGCTGCCTGCGCTCTTCCAGCTCGTCGGCTGGTTGCGACGGCCTGAGGATCTCTTTCAGATCGGGCGCAGGGGTGGTGGGACTCTCCGCGTCCTGCGAAGCTTCTGCCGTCTCTTTCGAAGCCTGCCCGCTCGGCTCGGTTTCCATATCGATCAGGACAAGAGACCGAGCGGAAACGCCGCGCCGAGCCACTGAGCCCAGCCACTTCGGCCGCTCGGCCTCTTCGGGATCAACCCACCCGGAGTCGTCGCCGTGCGTGCCCTCGCGCCGCGCAACTGAACCGAGCCACTTTGGCCGCGCTTCCTCCCCATCAACTTTATCCTCGCTCCATCCCACACCGTGCTCCTGAGCCAGGCCACGCCGTGCGATCGAGCCGAGCCAGCGAGGAGCCTCAGGGTTTTGGTCGTGAGGGAAATCTGTGTTTGGTGCCGCAGCCATGCCTCGATAATCGGCTCGAGCAATGCGGCGTTTCGCGAATTTTTGAAAACGACCACAAAACGGTGATGCCGATTTCCCGGTTTTACGTACCTGCGCCGAGTGGAGAAGATTCGGGCATTGATGGCCTCTACGATCGCCAACCCGTGCTACTAGACTCCAGCCCGTGAGCTACACGATCTTCCGCTACGAAGAACTCGAGTTCCGGCCGCCCTCGCGCGGGAATCAGAACCGCGGCCTCGCTCCGCTATCCGAAGCCCTGCAAAACATGCGCGCCAACGTCTGGCGCCTGCCGCCGGGGGTGCGCGGCGCACGCCATCTCGAGCACGTCCAGGACGAATTGTTCGTCGTCCTCGACGGCACAGCGACGATGCTCCTCGGCGACCCGCCCGAGCGAGTCGAGCTGCCGCAAGGTTCGGTCGCCGCCGTTGAAAGCGAAACCGCCCTCCAGCTCCGCAACGAGAGCGGTGCGGAGACCACGGTGCTGATCGTCGGCGCGCCGCCCGTCCAGGGCAAGGCCGATTACCTGCCCGACGTGGACTGATCCGCGGCTCAGTTCTCTACCGTGAGCCGAAAGGATCTCTCGGTGGTGTTCGCTCGGGTGTCCGAGGCCAGAACGACCAGCCTGTAGGCGCCGTTCGCTAAGAGCGAGCTGTCAAGGCCCCTGACGAGCCAGAAGTTGTAGACCCCGGCGCGCTTCCCACCGTTCTGACGGGTGCCGGGAGCGAACACCTCAGTGAGCGCCGTCCTCGGCTTGTTCAGACGGAAATCAAGCGAGGTTCGAGTCGGGATCAGCACCTTGCCGCTCGCCTCGCTCAGCAGCCGCCAGCGGATCAGCGCCGGTGTGACAATCGCCCAAGGCCAGTTCGAGCTCAGCTCGGGCGTGTCGTAGGCGTCGAGGACGAGATCGACCCGGCCGGAGAGGGTTGTCGGCAGCGGCAAATAGCTCCCGTTTCGGTAGATCATGACCGACACGATCGTCGGCTTGGTCCGGTCGTCGTAGGGCGTGAGAGCTCCGGCCCTGAGCGGATTCCACGTCCTCCCGTCCCACATCTCGGAGAGATGGACGTGACCCCACTTTTTGATCACGTAGCCGAGCAGCTGATGCTTGGCCAGACGTTGACCGCTCTCGACGACCGGCTTGATATGCGAGTACTCAAACTCGAAGCCTCTCCCGCAGACCCCCAGCGCCGTCGGACGGCCGCGCGATCCGGCGCCGAGCATGCAGACATGGCCAGGCGCAACGGTGTAGACCGCGGTTCCGCCGGGCGCCGAGATGTCGACCCCGGAATGGAAGCTGAACGGCCCCGGCCCGCTGATGTGACGATTCGGCATGCGCGGATCGTCGAGGTTGCCGCGAATCGGATGAGGTCGATCAAACGGCTTGATCGGCCACTGGTAGGGAATCCACGCCCGCGCCTGCCCGTGTCGTTCGCCGGAGGATAGAAGCGCGTAACCGATAACCGCTAACGCCGCGATTACAGCTATGAAGACCACCGGGTGGAGATAGGGACGCCGGCGCCGGCCATCGGCACGAATGCGGCGAATGAGCGGTATCGGCGCGATGGAGAAAGAGGCTACACAGTCGTCGGGCGAGCCGGAGAGCCTCGACTACCACTCGGCCTACGTGGCCTTCTTCGCCGGCGCCTTGGTGAACGCGATCTCGTCGTTCTCGGCGTCCACTAGCACGGTGTCGCCTGCACTGAAGTCGCCCTCGAGCAGGTGCTGAGCGAGCGGGTTCTCGATCAGGCGCTGGATGGCACGCTTGAGCGGGCGGGCGCCGAAGGACGGGTCCCAGCCGGTCTCGACGATCACTTCTTTGGCGGCGCCGGTCAGCTCGAGCGAGAGATCGCGCTCGCTCAGGCGCTCGCGCAGGCGGGCGAGCTGGAGCTCGACGATGTCGGCGATCTCCGCGCGCGTCAGCTCCGCGAACTCGATGATCTCGTCGATCCGATTCAGCAACTCGGGCCGGAAGAACTCGCGCAGCTGCCCGGCCGAGCGCAGGTTGGAGGTCATGATCACGACCGTGTTGCGGAAGTTGACGGTGCGGCCCTGGCCGTCGGTCAGGCGGCCGTCGTCCAGTATCTGCAGCAGCACGTCGAAGATCTCCTGGTGCGCCTTCTCGATCTCGTCGAGCAGGATCACGCAGTACGGCCGGCGGCGGACGGCCTCGGTCAGCTGACCGCCCTCCTCGTAGCCGACGTAGCCCGGCGGCGCCCCGATCAGCCGGGCGACGGTGTGGCGCTCCTGGTACTCGGTCATGTCGAGCCTGACCATGGCGCGCTCGTCGTCGAACATGAACTCGGCCAGCGCGCGGGCCAGCTCGGTCTTGCCAACGCCGGTCGGGCCGAGGAAGACGAAGGAGCCGATCGGCCGGTTGGGATCCTGCAGGCCGGAGCGGGCGCGACGCAGAGCGTTCGCCACCGCCTCGACGGCCTCGTGCTGGCCGATGACGCGCTCGTGCAGGCGATCTTCCATGTGGATCAATTTCTCGGTCTCGCCCTCGAGCAGGCGGCTGACCGGGATGCCCGTCCAGCGCGCCACGACCGAGGCGATGTCGTCCTCGTCCACCTCTTCCTTGACCATCGGCTCGTGCCCGACCTCGGCCTCGGCGCGCTCGTCGCGCTCCTTCTCCAGCGCCGGCAGCTCGCCGTAACGGATCTCGGCCACGCGCTCCAGCTCGCCCGAGCGCTCGGCCCGTTCGGCCTCACCGGATAGCTCGTCGATCTTCTGCGTGATCTCCTTGACGCGGTCGAGCGCCTCCTTCTCCTTGGCCCAGCGGGCGGCCAGCTCGTCGCGAACTGCCTGGGCCTCGACCAGCTCGCGCTCCAGCGGCTGCTTCACTTCCTTCTTCTCCTTGGCCATCGCGGCCAGCTCGATCTCGAGTTGGCGAACGCGGCGGTCGGCCTCGTCCAGCTCGAGTGGCGAGGAGTCGATCTCCATGCGCAGGCGCGAAGCCGACTCGTCGACCAGGTCGATCGCCTTGTCGGGCAGGAAGCGGTCGGAGATGTAGCGGTCGGAGAGGACGGCGGCGGCCACCAGCGCCGCGTCGCGAATGCGCACGCCGTGGTGGGCCTCGTAGCGCTCCTTCAGCCCGCGCAGGATCGCCACCGTGTCGGTCACCGACGGCTCGCCGACGGTGATCGGCTGGAAGCGGCGCTCGAGCGCGGCGTCCTTCTCGATGTACTTGCGGTACTCGTCCAGCGTGGTCGCGCCGATCGCGCGCAACTCGCCGCGCGCCAGCATCGGCTTCAGCATGTTGGCCGCGTCCACGGCTCCCTCGGCCGCGCCGGCGCCGACGATCGTGTGTAGCTCGTCGATGAAGAGGATCAGCTCGCCCTCGGCCGCCTTGATCTCGTTCAGCACGGCCTTCAGCCGTTCTTCGAACTCGCCGCGGTACTTGGCGCCCGCCAGGAGCGAGCCGATGTCGAGCGCCCAGACCCGCTTGCCCTTCAGCCCTTCGGGGACGTCGCCGGCGACGATGCGCTGCGCCAGCCCCTCCGCGATCGCCGTCTTGCCCACGCCCGGCTCGCCGATCAAGACCGGGTTGTTCTTGGTGCGGCGCGACAGCACCTGCATGACGCGGCGGATCTCGTCGTCGCGCCCGATCACCGGGTCGAGCTTGCCCGCTTCCGCCAGCGCGGTCAGGTCGCGGCCGAACTTCTCCAGCGCCTGGTAGGTGCTCTCCGGATCCTGGCTCGTCACCCTCTGTGAGCCGCGCACCTGCTCGAGCCGCTGCAACAGCTCGGCGCGCGGGACGACGTCGAGCGCAAGCAGCAGATGCTCGACCGAGACGAAGTCGTCGCCGAGCTTGCGCGACTCGTCGAGTGAGCGGTCGAGCAGGGAGGCAAACGCCGCGGAGACCTGCGGCTGAACCGCGGTGCCGGAAACAGTGGGGCGGGCGCGCAGGTCGGCCTCGGCTTTCGCGCGCAGCTCCTGCCCATCGCCGACGAGCGTGCGCGGCAGCTCCTGGTCGAGCAGGGCCACGAGCAGATGCTCGGGATAGACCTCGGGGTTGCCGCCGCGGCGCGCCAGCTCCTGCGCCCCGGCGACCGCCTCCTGCGACTTGAGCGTCAGCTTGTTGAAGTCCACCTCTCCTCCTATGCCCCCTTGCCCCTACGCCGACGCGATTGGGGAAGCGGCGGCTCGGGCGCCCGGTAGATCACGAGCTCGCGCCGGTAGGAGCGGTGCACCTGATCGATCGCCTCGCGCATCTCGCGCTCCATGCGATCGAGCCGCGCGTGCATCCGCCGCATCTCTTCCTCGAGCGTGAGTACCCGCTCGACTCCGGCCAGGTTGAGGCCCAGCTCGGTCGTCAGGCGCTGGATCTCGCGCAGCAGCTCGAGATCGGCCTCGGAGTAAAGGCGCGTGTTTCCACCCGTGCGCTGCGGGCGCACAAGCCCCTTGGCCTCGTAGATGCGCAGCGTCTGCGGGTGCATGCCGACCAGCTCGGCGGCGATCGAGATCATGTAGCGGGGGCGGTCGTCGGTCATCAGCGCACCAGCCTTTCGCGCGGGTTTTCTCTCGAAACCGACTTGAGCTGCTCGAGCGCTTCCTTCTCGACCTTGGAGAGCTTCTTGGGAACGGTCACGCGCACGCGCGCGAGCAGGTCGCCGCGGCCCGAGCCCTTGAGCTTGGGGGCGCCGTGGCCACGCACGCGCAGCAGCTTGCCCGACTCGGAGCCGGGCGGGATCTTGAGCGAGATCGTGCCGTCGGGAGTAGGCACTTCAACCGTGGCGCCGAGCGCGGCCTCCGGGTAGGTGACCGGCACCTCCACGACCAGATCGGCGCCGCGGCGCTCGTACAGAGGCGAGGGCGCAACGCGTGTGACTACGAAGAGATCGCCCGGCAGCCCTCCGTTCAATCCCGGCTCACCCTTGCCCTTGAGGCGGATGCGAGTGCCGTCCTTGACCCCGGCCGGGATCTTGACCTTGTACTGCTTGGTGCGCCGCACCTGGCCCGAGCCGCGACAGGTCGGGCAGGGCTTCTCGATGATCATTCCGGCGCCGCGGCAACGCCTGCAGGGTTGCGAAATGGCGAACGGGCCCTGGCTCTCGGCGACGACACCGCGGCCGCCGCACTCGGGGCACGTCTTGGGCGAGGTGCCCGGCTTCGCCCCCGAGCCGCCGCAGGTCGCGCAAGCCGCGTCAACCTCGACCGGGACACGCGTCTCGGCCCCGCGCAGGGAATCTTCGAAGGAGAGATTGAGCGTGGCCTCGATGTCGCCGCCCCTCATCGAGCGAGAGCGCGCGCGGCCTCCGCCTCCACCAAACAGGTTCGAGAACACGTCACCGAAGCCACCCAGGTCGCCCAGATCGAACTGTTCGAAACGAACACCGCCCGGTCCCGCTCCGCCCATCTGCGGCCCGCCGGCGCCGAACGTGTCGTACTGCTTGCGCTTTTCGGGGTCGGAGAGAACGTCATAGGCGTTCTGGACCTCCTTGAAGCGCTCCTCGGCTTCCTTGTCGCCGGGGTTGGCATCGGGGTGGTGGCGTCGCGCCAGCTTGCGGTAGGCCTTCTTGATCTCGTCCGCGCTGGCGCTGCGCGAAACTCCGAGCGTCTCGTAGAGGTCGCGAGAGCTCATTTCGGAATGAACACCCGTCGACTGGGTGCGATCGGTGGATGCGAGACAAGGACGCAGGGAGCGCTCGTAGCAGCGCTACGGGCGCGACTGAGGACGAAGTATTCGCGCCGCCGAGCGCGGTCAGGCGGCGGAGTGCTTCGTTCTGAGAGGAGTTCCCGGGCCATCGTCGATCAGCTCTCGGGGGCGCTCGCCGCTGCGACGACGACGCGCGCCGGCCGCAGCACGCGGTCGCCGAGCAAGTAGCCGCGCTGAACGACTTCCAGGATCGTTCCCTCCTCCGCGCTCGAAGGGATCGCCGCCAGCGCCTCGTGCACGTGCGGATCGAAGGCGACGTCGGTGGGAATCTCCTGCAGTCCCTCCCTGGCCAGCACGTCGCTCAACTGGCGATGAACGAGGCGGACGCCGTCCTCGAGCTTGGCCTCCTCGTGCAGTCCGGCCGCCTCCAGCGCGCGTCCGAGATCGTCCAGCACGGGCAGTATCGCCTCGACCAGCCCGGCGTGGGCACGCGTCACCAGCGCCTCCCGCTCGCGCTGGGCGCGCTTGCGGTAGTTGTCGAAGTCGGCCGCCACGCGCTTGAGATCGGCCAGGTACTGGTCGCGCAGCGCCTCGGCCTCGGCCAGCGTCTGCTCCAGCTCCTCGCGATCGAGGGCCGGCGCGGTAACCTCGCCCGGCGCCTTCGCAGCCGCCGTCGTCTCGTGCCTGTGACGGCCGGGCTCGTTCGGCTCGTGTGGATGTGCTCTGCCTGGCATCGGCGGCTAGCTCTTCTTCTCGTCGTCGTCGATTACCTCGTAGTCGGCCTCTTCGACGACCTCCTCGTCCGATCCGGCCTGGCCGTCCTGGCTCGAGCCGGCACTCGCCTGCGCCTGCGACGCCGCCTGTGCGTAGACGGCTTCGGCCAGCTTGTGCGAGGCCTCCTGCAGCGCTTCGGTCTTCGAGCGGATCTCGTTCACGTCGCTGCCTTCGACCGCCTTGCGCAGCTCTTCCAGGCGGCTCTCGATGTTCGAGACCTCGTCGGATGAGAGCTTGTCGCGATGCTCCTTGAGCGTGCGCTCGCTCGCGTAGAGCAGTTGCTCGCCCGCGTTCTTGGCCTCGGCCAGCTCGTGCAGCTTGTGCGCGTCGTCGGCGTGGGCTTCTGCCTCGTGCACCATGCGCTCAACTTCGTTCGGATTCAGCCCCGAGCCGCCCTCGATCTTGATCTGCTGCAGGTTGCCGGTGCCGAGATCCTTGGCCGAGACGGCGATGATGCCGTTGGCGTCGATGTCGAAGGCGACCTCGATCTGCGGGATGCCGCGTGGTGCCGGCGGAATGCCCATCAGGTGGAACTTGCCCAGCGTCTTGTTGTAGGTCGCCATCTCGGACTCGCCCTGCAGCACGTGCACCTCGACCGAGTCCTGGTTGTCGGAGGCGGTGGTGAAGATCTCCGACTTGCGCGTCGGAATGGTGGTGTTGCGCTCGATCAGGCGCGTGAAGACGCCGCCCTTGGTCTCGATGCCTAGCGAGAGCGGAGTCACGTCGAGGAGCAGGATGTCCTTGACCTCGCCCTTGAGCACACCGGCCTGGATCGCGGCGCCGACGGCAACCACCTCGTCGGGGTTGACGCCCTTGTGCGGATCCTTGCCGACGATCTCCTTGACCCGCTCCTGCACCGCCGGCATACGCGTCATGCCGCCGACGAGGATGACGTGGTCGATCTTCTCGGCGCCCAGTCCGGCGTCCGAGAGCGCCCGCTTGGTTGGCTCGACCACGCGCTCGAGCAGCGCGGCGGTCAGCTCGTTCAGCTTGGCGCGTGTGAGCTGGAGATCGAGGTGCTTGGGGCCTTCGGGGGTGGCGGTGATGAAGGGCAGGTTGATCTGAGTGGACATCGTCGAGGAGAGCTCTATCTTGGCCTTCTCGCCCGCCTCGTAGAGTCGCTGCAGCGCCATCGGGTCCTGGCTCAAGTCGATGCCGTTGTCGCGCTTGAACTCGGCCGCCATCCAGTCCACGACGGCCTTGTCGAAGTTGTCGCCGCCGAGGTGGTTGTCGCCCGAGGTGGACTTGACCTCGAAGACGCCCTCGCCCAGCTCGAGCACCGAGACGTCGAAGGTGCCGCCGCCCAGGTCGAAGACGAGGATGGTCTGGTCGTGCTCCTTGTCGAGACCGTAGGCGAGCGAGGCCGCGGTCGGCTCGTTGATGATGCGCAGCACGTTCAGCCCGGCGATCTTGCCGGCGTCGCGGGTCGCCTCGCGCTGGGCATTGTTGAAGTAGGCCGGGACGGTGATTACCGCGTCGGCAACCGGCTCGCCTAAGTAAGCCTCGGCGTCGGTCTTCAGCTTCTGCAAAATCATCGCCGAGAGCTCCGGCGGCGCATACTGCTTGCCTTCGGCGTTCACGCGCACATCGGCGTTCGGACCCTTGACGACGTCGTAGGGGACGATCTTCATCTCCTCGTTCACCTCGTCGAACTTGCGCCCCATGAAGCGCTTGATCGAGAAGATGGTGTTCTGGGGGTTGGTGACCTGCTGGCGCTTGGCCGGAGCGCCAACCAGGCGCTGGCCGTCCTTGGCGAAGGCGACTACCGACGGCGTCGTCCGTCCGCCCTCGGCGTTCGGAATGACCGTCGGCTCGCCGCCTTCGAGCACGGCCATACAGCTGTTGGTCGTGCCCAGGTCGATACCGATCGTCTTTGCCATTTTCAAAATCTCCTTCGTACGTTGTTAGCTGCTAAGAAAATCTAAGCCTCAGTGTATCAACCTTTCCCCTACCTGCAAGATTCTATGCCGGTACATCTCGCCTCCAGTCGCGCCTGCCGCCCGCTTGGCTGATAGCGCGCCGGCGCCGATAGAGATCTCTCGATCCTCTGCCGACAAAAAACGCAAGATCCTTCGCTCGAGCGAGCGCCCGCTCACTCAGGTGGGCGACCACATCCGCGCGAAAAACACCCTTTTGGGTGAGAAACGCCGCTGTCAACAGCGAGAACGAGGGATTAACACTCGCGTAGGCCCCGCCGATTACCCAACGCAGTGGCAGGCGATGGCGGCATCGGTTCCAGCGTGCGGAAACCCCGCATCCTTCTGGGCACCTCTGACGAGACCTACCTGAAAGACGTCCGCCGAGCGCTACAAGAAGCCGGCTACCGCGTCGAGGCGGCTCTGGACAGCGAGACTGTGATGGCCTCGCTCGAGCCACGTCGTTATGACCTCGCCATTCTCGATACGGGCCTCGGTGAGGTCGACGGGCTGTCCATCTTCGATCGCTTGCGCACCGAGCCGGACGGCCGCGACCTATATCTGATCGCACTCGGCGACACCGATGAGAAGCAGCCGCTCGGCGCCCCCGTCGGGCCCGACGACTGCGTGAACAAGCCGTTCGAGATCGCCGACCTTTTGGCCAGCATTCACATCGGTGTGCGTACCGTCACGCTCCAGCACGAGCTCGACTTCGCCAATCACCGCATCTCGACGCTCGCCATGACCGACACGCTGACCGGGCTGCCGAACCGCCAGTCGATCTACGACATGCTCGGCACCGAGATCGCGCGGCAGGATCGGGAGAGCCCGCCTTCGTGCCTGGCGCTCGTCGACATCGACCACATGCGCGAGATAAACGATGCTTACGGCCGCGCGGGCGGCGATCTGGCCGTTCTACGCGTCGCTCGTACGCTGCGCTCAACCGCGCGCGAGGCCGACACCGTCGGCCGGCTCGGCGACGACAAGTTCACCATCGTTCTTTACGACTGCACCCCCGAGGATTCCGTAGTCGCCTGCGACCGGCTTTGCGAGTCGATCGCGCACGAACCGTTGGTCATGCCCGACGGCGAAGTTCGCCTCTCGGTGTCCTGCGGCGTGGTTGCGCTCGACCCGGATTTCTCCGCAGTCGAAACGCTTGACGCCGCGCGCGCCGCCCTACACACCGCCAAGGCGCGCGGCGTCAATCATGTCGCCCTCGAGGCGAAGTTCCGCGAAGCCTGGTTCTAAGCCAAACGAAGAGCTCGTTCCGAACGAGGCACTCCGCTTAGGCGCGCTCACGACTGCACGCACGAGCGCATCGCTGTGCGCTAACAGGCAAAGTATTTACGTCGTTATTACCTTCGCTGTATGAATAAGCAGCTATATCTGACGACAATTCAGTACGGTGAGAGCTATGAGACGGAAACAACCAGCGCAGCTATTAATACTCGTCGCGCTCGTCGTGACGATCGGCGGGGTAACGCTCTCGTCGCCTGCTTCCGGTGCGCCGGCGGTTTCCGACGGAAACGCGAGCAAGGCCTTGAAGGCCCTCATTCGCCCGGATCTCATCCGCGCCGAGATCGTGACGTTCAGCAACGGCGAGGTTGGCGACTACAGAGTCGACCGCGGCGTCGTAAGGAAGATGCGCGGACGTGTTCTGACTCTGACCGAACGCGACGGAACCGTCGTCCGAGTCAGGCTCTCTTCGGCCACAAAAATTAAGATCGACGGTGGCAAGAGCACGACGAAGCGCGTGCGGCGAGGCATGCGCGCGGCGGTGGTCAGGACGGGAAACAGCGCGGTCTCGTGGCTGTACGTCACGCGGAGGTTGCCCGATAGATCGCTAGTCAAGATCAGATCGCTTCTTTCAACAGGCTTCGTACGCACCGAGGTGATTTCCTGGACCGGCGGCATGGTGCTCGACAGCCGGGCCGACACCGGGGTCATCGAGAGCGCCGACGGTGCCTCGCTGACACTGCAGGAAAGCGACGGCTGGAGCGTGCAGATGCAGTTCGATGGCGCTCCGGAAGTGTGGGTCAACAACAACGCGTCGAGCACGACAGATCTCGCAGCGGGGATGAGGGTAACGACGATCGGTACGGGCGACGGAGTCGTCAGCCAGATCTGGGCCTACGGCAAGAAGCTGGGCGTCGGA
>Ga0209539_1000805_pt1 | contig 17635 bp, 21 predicted proteins | sample BarGraNGADG00312_2_FD_184499 | JGI IMG/M metagenome (GOLD analysis project Ga0209539, IMG submission 184499) | Arctic peat soil microbial communities from Barrow, Alaska - Barrow Graham LP Ref core NGADG0011-312 (SPAdes) (version 2) | ecosystem: Environmental > Terrestrial > Soil > Wetlands >... | reverse complement strand
CGGACCCCGGCGCTCTTCGCCGGTTTCAAGCAGGCGCATATCGACGGCGCCGTCCTCGAGCGTCTTCTTGCCGACAGTGATTCTCAGCGGCGCCCCGATCAGGTCGGCGTCGGCGAACTTCTCGCCCGGGCGAGCTTCGCGATCGTCGAGCAGGTTCTCGAGCCCCGCGGTCGATAGCGCTATGCCGATCTCCTCGGCGGTGGCAAGCAAGCTCTCCCCCGCCGCTTGCAGCGCAACGACCTCGACGTCGTAGGGCGCTAGCGAACGCGGCCAGACTATCTTGTTGCCGTCGTGGTTCTGCTCGATCGCGGCGGCGACGACGCGGCCAGGGCCGATCCCGTAACAGCCCATCACGATCGGCTGCTCCTTGCCGTTCTCGTCGAGATAGACGGCGCGGAGCGGATCGGAGTAGCGCGTGCCGAGCTGGAAGATGTTGCCGACCTCGATCGCCGGCTCGACGCCGATTCGTCCGCCGCAGTGGATGCAGGCGTCTCCGTCCACCACCTCGCGGATGTCGGCGAACTCGCACTCGAAGTCGCGTCCGGTCTCGACGCCGCGCAGGTGAAAGCCGTCGCGGTTCGCGCCGGCGACGAACTGGCCCTCTCGCAGCGCCCCGTCGGCGATCACGCGCAGCTTCACTCCCACCGGCCCAAGCGAGCCGCCGGAGGCGCCGAAGGCCTGCTCGATCTCCTCGGGGTGCGCGGGGCGAAACTCTCCGCCGAACACGGCGGACATCTTCAGCTCGTGCAGGCGATGGTCGCCGCGGACGAGCCCCAGCACCAGCTTGCCGTCGGGGCCGACGACAGGCATCGCCTTGGCGGTCGCGCGCGGATCGACGTGCAGGAACTCGGCCACCTCTTCGATCGTGCCGATACCCGGCGTCTCGACCTCGCTCGGTGCGTCCAGGCGCTCGGGAAACTCCGGCGCCGAAGGCACGCTGCGCGCGGCTTCGACGTTGGCGGCGTAGTCGCCGTTGGCGCACAGGGCGATCTCGTTCTCGCCGGCCGGGCAGGGCGCCAGATACTCGTGCGCGACCGTGCCGCCCATCTGCCCCACGTCGCCCTCGCACTCGTAGAAGCGCAGACCGCAGCGCTCGAAGATCCGCCGGTAGGCGCCTGCGTGCTTCTCGTAGCTCTCGTTTAACCCCTGCTCGTCGCGATCGAACGAGTAGGAGTCCTTCATCACGAACTCGCGCACGCGCAGCAGCCCAGCGCGCGGCCGCACCTCGTCGCGGCCCTTCACCTGGAAGTGGTACCAGAGCTGCGGCAGTTCCCGGTAGGAGCGGATCTCGCGCGCGTGGAAGGTCATCGTCTCCTCGTGCGTCATCGAGAGCACGAAGTCGCGACCGTGGCGATCCGTGAGCCGGAACACCTCGGGTATGTCGTAGCGCCCGCTCTCTTGCCAGAGCTCGGCCGGCGCGAGCACGGGCGCCAGCATCTCCTGGGCTCCTACCAGGTCCATCTCTTCGCGGATGATCTGGACGACCTTCTGATGCACCCTCCAGCCCAGCGGCAGAAAGGAGAAGAGCCCCGCGCCGACCTGGCGCACGTAGCCGCCACGCACCAGCAGGCGATGGCTCGGGGCTTCGGCGTCGGCCGGGTCGTTGCGAAGCGTCGGGATGTGCAGCTGCGAGAAGCGCTTCATGTGGATCAGAACTTACCGTCTATCCAGCCCGACCCGGGGCGGGAAGTGCGCCGGGTGCTTTCGGGCGCGCGCAGGGATCGTTCCGGCGCCCGGCTAGGATGCCCGGATGCGCGCCTGGGCAAAGCGGCACCTGCGGTTGCTGGTCGTGCTCTTCGTCGTTATCGACGTGATCGCCGTATTCTCGGTTGCGACCTACCGGCTGTTCGTCGACCCCCACATCGATCCGGTGCGGCGCTCGGATGCCGTGGTCGTGATCGCGGGCGGGCCGCTGCGGCTGCAGAAGGGCATCGAGCTCGCTCGAGAGAAGATCGCTCCGCTCCTGGTCGTCTCCGTTCCGCACGGAGCGTGGCCCTACGGCTGGGAGGCGCCCGATATCTGCAACGGGGCGAAGCGACCGTTCCAGGTCGTCTGCTTCCATCCCAAGCCCGAGAGCACCCAGGGCGAGGCCAGAGCCGTGGAGAGAATCGCGGCCGAGCGCCACCTGCGCTCGGTGATCGTCGTCACCTCCTACTTCCACGTCACCCGCGCCCGGATAGAGATGCGCCGCTGCTTCCACGGCCGCCTGGCCGTGATCGGGACACCGCTCAACAACCTGGCCAAGGAGCCGTTCTGGATTGCGCTGGAGTGGCCCAAGCTGCTCTACGCCGAGACGCTGAACCGCGGCTGCTGAGGGTCGGGTCGGTTACTCGGACGTCGCGGCCGCGGCTTCGGCCATCGCCTCTGCGGCGGACTTGATGTTGCGCGGGCGCCGCGGGCGTTGCATACCCGCCTCGATCCAGCGGTCGAGCTCGCTGAAAAGCTCGTCGATCAGGCGCTCGGTCGAGACCTTGCGCAGCACCTCGCCGTGGGCGTAGATGAAGCCGACGTCGCGGCCGCCGGCGATGCCGAAGTCGGCCTCGCCCGCCTCGCCCGGGCCGTTCACCGCGCAGCCCATCACGGCAACCTGGAAGGTCTGGCTGTATTCGCGAAGCCTCTGCTCCACCTTCTCGGCGAGGGCCTGGGCGCCGACGTTGTCGCGGCCGCAGGTGGGGCAGCTGATCATCACCGGGCCGCGCTCGCGCAGTCCCAGCGCCTTGAGGATGCTCCAGGCGACGTCCATCTCGGCGACCGGATCGGCGGTGAGCGAGACGCGAATCGTGTCGCCGATTCCCTCGGCGAGCAGGGTGCCGATTCCGACCGCACTCTTGATCGTGCCGCCGAAGACCGTGCCGGCCTCGGTCACGCCGAGGTGCAGCGGATAGGGAACCTTCTCGGCCAGCATGCGGTAGGCGCGGATCGTGTCGGGCACCGAGGTCGACTTGACCGAGATCTTGAAGTCACGGAAATCGAGCTTCTCGAGCAGCTCCACCTCCTCCAGCGCCGCGTTCACCAACGCCTGAGCCTGGTCCTCGTGCGCCAGCTCACGCAGATGCTTGGGCAGCGAGCCCGAGTTGGCGCCGATACGAATGGGCGTTCCCGACGCTTTGGCGGCTCCGACCACCTCCGCGACCTTGTCGGGGCCGCCGATGTTGCCGGGATTGATGCGCACCGCCGCCACACCGGCGTCGATCGCCTTGAGGGCGAGTGAGGCGTTGAAGTGGATGTCGGCGATGACCGGTAGCGGCGAGCGGCGCACGATCTCGGCGAGCGCCTCGGCGTCTGGAAGCTTGGGAACGGCGCAGCGTACGATCTCGCAACCTGCTGCAGCCAGAGCCTCGATCTGAGCCATCGTCGCCTCGACTTCGGCGGGGCGCGTGTTGGTCATCGACTGGACGGCGACCGGGGCGCCGCCGCCGATCTTGACGCCGCCGACGGAGATCTGACGTGAGCTGCTCACGCGATCGATTTTAATGGCGCGAGCGCATGCCAGGCTTTCGCCTAACCGATTCGCCCGATGTCGTTGGTCAGCCCGAGCACGAAAAGAAGCGCGACGAGGGCGATCCCCACGACCGAGACGCGCTCGTAGATCTCGCGCGAGACCGCTCGCCCGCGCGCTCGTTCGATCAGCGAGAAGACCATGTGACCACCGTCGAGCGGAAGTAACGGCAGTAGGTTGAGCACGCCGAGCGAGAGGCTGATCAGACCGATCACGAACAGGTAATCCGACACGCCGTGCCTGTATGCGTCGGAGGAGCTCTGGACGATGCCGATCGGCCCGGAGACCTGGCTGCCGCCCTTGCCGACGAAGAGTCGCCCGATTCCCTTGACCACTATCTCGTCGATTATCCGGCCGGTCAGGCGAACCGAGCTCACGACGGCGGTCGGTAGCGATTCGGCCTCGTTCATCGGCTTCACCGCCCTGAGCCGCACGACCTTTCCCGCGCGCCGCACGGTGAGAGTTATCGCTCGCCCGCCGGAGCCGCCGATTCGCTTCGTCAGGTTCGAGCCGTCCACCTTCTGCCCGTTAACGGCCACGACGACGTCACCCGGCCGTAGACCCGAGCGCTTGGCCGGCGAGTTCGCCAGAACGCGCTCGACGTGAGTCGTCGTGGCGCCCTTGTGAGCCGCCACCTGGAAGCCGAGGCGGTAGAGATCGAGCATGTAGAGCGAGGCGAAGATCACGACCGCCACGAGAATGTTCGTAACGGGCCCGGCGCCGATCACGATCAGCCGCTTCCAGGTTGGCTGGCGCCAGTAGGCATCGGGCGCGAGCGCGTCGTCGAGCTCTTCGAGGCCGCGACGCGCGAAACGAGTCGCCGACGGCGAGAGGCTGGCGCTCCCAAGACCCTCGCGCAGAGGTTCGAGATCCTTTTTCGCTCGCTCGAGATCGCCCTGCTCGAGCGCGCTCCCGAGCGTGCCGACCGCCTCGTTCAGACTCTCGTCCTCTTCTGCCGCCGCGCGGAAGTAGGTCTCCGGATCGCGCTTGCCCGGCCGGAACATGCCCGGGATCTTCACGTAGCCGCCAAGCGGGATCGCGCCGATGCCGTACTCGATCCCGTTTCGCTTCACCTTTGCCAGCGCGGGCGGAAAGCCCACGTAGAAGCGCCGCGGCCGCATGCGCGTGGCGAGCGCGACGAAGAAGTGCCCCGCTTCGTGCGCCAGCACGAGCACACCGAGCCCGATGACGGCCAGGGCGAAGCTCACGAGGGCGACGAAACCTTTCCCAGCTCGCCCTTCGCTATCTCCCTCGCCGCCCTGTCGGCCTCGACCAGCGAGTCAAGATCGTGCAGCGGCGATGTGTCCGCGCGCTCGAGCGCGCGCTCGACCACCTCGGCGATGGCGAGGAACGGGAGCTGTCCGGCGAGGAAGGCCGCGACCGCGACCTCGTTGGCCGCGCTGAAGGCGCAGGGAGCGCTGCCGCCCGCCTGCCCCGCCTGCCGCGCGAGCGAAACGAATGGGAACGCCTCCTTGTCGAGCGCCTGGAACTCGAGCGTCAGGCCCGAGGCCAGGTCGAGTGGCTCGATCGAGGTCGCCGCGCGCTCGGGGTAGCTGAGCGCGAAAGAGATCGGGACGCGCATGTCGGGATAGCCGAGGTGCGCGAGGAGCGCGCCGTCGCGGAAGCGAACCAGCGAGTGCACGATCGAGCTTGGCTGCACGATCACCTCGATCCGCTCGTAGGGAAGGCCGAAGAGGAAATGCGCCTCGATCAGCTCGAGCCCCTTGTTGGCGAGCGTGGCCGAGTCGATCGTGATCTTCGGGCCCATCTGCCAGGTCGGGTGCGCGAGAGCCTGCTCGGGCGTCACTTGCCCCAGCTCGGAGCGACTGCGGCCCCGGAAAGGGCCTCCAGAGGCCGTGAGAACGATCGAAGCGACCTGTTCGGCCGATCGCGCCTCCAGGCACTGGAAGACCGCTGAGTGCTCGCTGTCGACCGGCAGAAGCAGTCCTCCCCCGCGCTTCTTGGCGTTCAGCGCCAGCTCGCCCGCGGCGACCAGGCTCTCCTTGTTAGCGAGCGCGAGTGTCACACCGTGCTCGAGCGCCCAGAGAGTCGCCCGGCAACCGGCGAAGCCGACGACGGCGTTGAGGACGAGATCGGGCTCGGCGGCCTCGAGCAGCGAAACGAGGTCTCCCCCGCTTTGAAAGTGCTCGACTCGGTGCTCGGCGGCGAGCGCGGACATGTCGGTCGAGCCGGCCGCGAGCGCGCACAGCTCGAGCTCCGGGCTGGCGCCGATGATCTCCAGCGCCTGGCGCCCGATCGAGCCCGTGGCGCCGAGAAGAGCGATTCTCTTCATGCCGGGAGTCTACGGACGGCGGACGCCCGCGGGCCGGAACGGGGAACGCTCGAGCGACGAAATCTCACCACCATGACCGCTCCGACGAGCCCCGGCTCAGACGACGCCGAAAGCAAGCAGCGCGAAGAAGGCGGCGCTACCGGCGAAGAGCAGCGAGTCGATGCGGTCGAGTATGCCGCCGTGGCCACCGAGTAGCCGACCGGTGTCTTTCACGTGCATGTCGCGCTTGAGCGAGGACTCGAACAGGTCGCCCAGCGCCTCGGCCATCGCAATGATGGCGCCCAGAAGGAGCGCCTGCGAAATCGAAAGGAAAACACCTCGGTCGTTGTAGAGAGCGAAGAACGAGACCGCGATCGCCGCGACGACGCCGGCGAAAAAGCCTTCCCAGGTCTTCCCCGGCGAGAGTACCGGCGAGAGCTTGTGACGCCCCAGCAACCGTCCCATTCCATAGGCGACCGTGTCCGCGGCGAAGACCGCGAGCAAAACGGTGAATGCCGCCAGCTGACCCAGATGATGATCGCCGGCCGGAATTGCGCGGATGAGCTCGAAAGTCGCCAGGCCACCGCCGATCCAGACCACCCCGAGCAGGGTCGTGCCAACCGCTATCGTGGCCGGTTGGCGCGTCGTCGAGATGCCGTACTGGGCGAAGGCGATCGGGATTGTTGCGAACAGGCCCGCGACCGCCCACGGGAGGCCGCCGATCTCGGCGCCGAGCAGCGTCAGGGCCATGCCCGCGTACCCGGCCAGAACCAGCGGATGCAGCGAGCGGATCAGCAGGCAGTACTCATGTAGTCCGATCAGGGCGGCCACGAGAAGCAGGGTGAAAAGCCACCAGCCGCCGCCCCAGACGAGGGCAAGCACTATCGGCAGCCCAACCGCCGAGACCAATAGCCGCGAGGTCAAGGGAGTCAACTAGCGCCCCACCATGACCGCCACGAGCTGCACTAGCGCCCCCCGAAGCGCCGCCGGCGGCGCGTGTAGGCCTGCAACGCCGCACGCAAATCGGCGGGGCCGAACTCCGGCCAGAGCTTCTCGACGAAGGCCAGCTCGGTGTAGGCGATCTGCCAGAGCAAGAAGTTGGAGATACGTGACTCGCCGGAGGTGCGGATGAGCAGATCGGGGTCGGGCATCTCGGGCGCGCAGAGGAACGAGGTGAAGACTTCCTCGTCGAGCTTGTTTGGATCGACGCCTGCTTCGAGCATGTGCCGAGCGGCGTCTACCAGCTCGGTGCGACCGCCGTAGTCGAAGGCGATCCAGAGGTCGAGGCGCTTGTTCAGCGCCGTGGCGCTCTCGATCTTCTCCATCGCCCGCTGTAGATCGTCGCCGACCCGGTCGCGGCGCCCGACGAACCGGGTGCGCACGCCCTGCTCGGCAAGATCCGGGAGCTCCTTCTCGATCGTCTCGGCAAGGATCATCATCAGCGCGTCGATCTCGTCCTTGGGCCGCGACCAGTTCTCGGTCGAGAAGGCAAAGACGGCGAGCGAGCGCACGTCGAGCTCGATGCAGGTCTCGACCGTGCGCCGGAGCGCGCGGGTGCCCGCCCGGTGGCCGGAGGCGACCGGCAAGCCGTGGCGCCTGGCCCAGCGACCGTTGCCGTCCATGATGATCGCAAGCGAGCGCGCCGACGTCGGCAGCTCCTTCTCCCTGGCCAGAGAGAGCGCGCGCAGCGCGCGCAGTCTTATGCGAAGTCCGAGCATCGTAAAACCCCCTTGCCGGGTCAGACCTCCATGATCTCGGCTTCTTTGACCTTGAGCAGCTCGTCGATGATCTTGACGTGCTCGTCGGTCATCTTTTGGGCCCGCTCCTCGGCGCGACGCTCGTCGTCGCTGCCGATCTCGCCCGAGCTCGAAAGCTCCTTGAGGTGGTGGTTCAGATCGCGGCGAACGTTCCGTACCGCGATTCTGCCCTCCTCGGCCATATGGCGCGTCAGCTTGACCAGCTCCTTACGCCGCTCTTCGGTGAGCTGCGGTATGGGAAGCCGAATCAAGCGCCCGTCGTTGGAGGGCGTCAAGCCCAGATCGGATTCCATGATCGCCTTCTCGATTCCCTTGAGCGAGCTGGGGTCGAAGGGCTGCACGGTGAGCAGCCGCGGCTCCGGCGTCGAGATGGTGGCCAACTGCTGCAACGGCGTTCGCTGGCCGTAGTACTCGACTGCGATGCGATCGAGTAGCCCGGTCGAAGCGCGGCCAGTACGCACGGTGTTGAACTCCCCGCGAATGGTCTCGACTGACTTGTCCATGCGATGAGTGGCTTTCAAGAGCAGATCGTCTACTGGCATCAGGCCTCCTCGTTGGAGATGATCGTGCCAACTCGCTCGCCGGCGGCAACACGCTTGATGTTGCCCTCGGCGAGCTCGAAGACGTAGATAGGCAGGCGGTTGTCCATGCAGAGCGAGAGAGCCGTCGTGTCCATTACTTTAAGGCCCTTCTCGATCGCCTCGAGGTGCGTCAGGTGAGGCAGAAAGCGGGCGTCCGGATTGCTGTTGGGGTCGCCGTCGTAGACGCCCTCGACTCCGTTTTTCGCCATCAGGAGCGCCTCGGCGCCGATCTCGAGCGAGCGCAAGGCCGCCGCCGTGTCGGTGGTGAAGAACGGGTTGCCCGTCCCGGCGGCGAAGATCACGACGCGCCCTTTCTCGAGATGGCGAATGGCACGGCGGCGAATATAGGGCTCCGCCACCTCCGCGGCCGCGATCGCGGACATGAGCCTCGTCTGGCCACCCGCCCGCTCGAGTGCGTCCTGCAAGGCCATCGAGTTGAGCAGTGTCGCGAGCATGCCCATGTAGTCGCCGGTGGCGCGATCCATGCCCTCGGCCGCCGCGGTCATGCCGCGGTGGATATTCCCGGCGCCGATCACGACGGCCAGCTCTACCTCTTCCTCGTGAACGTCGAGGATCTCGCGCGCTATCCGATCTACCGTGGGCAGGTCGATGCCGTAGCTGCGCTCGCCCATGAGCGCCTCGCCGGAGAGCTTGAGCAAGACGCGGCTGAAGGCCTTCTCGCCCGTCTTCTTCCCGCTCTTTCTATCCTCGCTGGCGGCGCTCACGCCCTCACTCTGACAGGGCGAAGCGACGGATTGCAACGACCTTCGCCCCCTGCTCGGCCAGCACCTGCTCGACGGACTTGCCCGCGTCGTGAATCCAGGCCTGGTCGACGAGCACCTGCTCGGCGAAAAAGCGCTTCTTGAGCATGCCCTCGACGATCTTCTCGCGCACCTGCTCGGGCTTCGACGCGACGTCCGACTGCTTCGAGTAGACGTCGCGCTCCTCGGCCACCAGCTCGGCCGGCACTTCGTCGCGCGCCAGGTAGCGAGGATTGGCAAACGAGATGTGCATCGCCAGCAGGCGACCGAGCTCGGCGTCTCCTCCGGCGAGCTTGACCAGCACACCGATCTTGTTCGCCGGCGGATGGACGTAGCCGGCGAGCACCTCGCCGCTCGCGGCCTCGAAGCGCTCGGCTCCGCTCACGACGATGTTCTCGCCGATCTTCGAGATGAGCTCGACGCGGGCGCCCTCGAGCGACTCGGCCGCTTCGGGCCCGTCGGCTTCGACGCTCGCCAGCACGCTCGCGGCGAACTGCTTGAAGTCCTCGTTGACCGATACCGGCTCGCTCTCGCAACCGACCGCGACCATCGCGCCGATGTCGCCCTCGATGCTCTGCAGGACGACGCCCTCGTTGGTGGCACGCGCTGAGCGCTTGCCGGCCTGCGCCATGCCCTTCTCGCGCAGGAGCTTGCGGGCCGCTTCGAGGTCTCCCCCGGTTTCCTGCAGCGCCCGCTTGCAGTCCATCATCCCTGCGCCCGTCTGCTCGCGCAGGTCTTTTACCAGGCTGGCCGAGATCTCAGTCACTGCGCCGGCTCCTTCTCTTCACTCGATGCCTGAGACGCCGGCTCTTCGGCGGCAGGCGCGCTCTCTTCGACTACCGCCGGCTCGGGCGTGGCGACAGGCGCACTCTCTTCGACTAAAGCCGGTTCAGGCGCGGCGGCCGGTTCATGCGCGGCGGACGGTTCGGGCACCTCTACGGCAGCCGGCGCCTCCTCGGCGGCCTTCCCTTCCATCTCCTCCACGGTTGTGCGGCTCTTTCCGGCCATGATCCCGTCGGCGATCACCCTCACGATCAGGTTGCAAGAGCGGATGGCGTCGTCGTTTCCGGGAACGACGTAATCGGCTTCCTCGGGATCGCAGTTGGTATCAACCAGCGCGATCACGGGCATTCCGAGCCTTTGCGCCTCGCGCACCGCGAGCTGCTCCTTGCGCAGGTCGACGATGAAGATCGCATCGGGCTGGCGTTTCAGATCGGCCACACCGCCGAGGTTCGACTCCAGCTTCGCGAGCTCGGCGAGCATCGCCAGCCGCTCCTTGGCGGGCAGAAGCTCGAGCTGGCTGTCCTGCTTGAGCCGGCGCAACTCGTGCAGCCGCTCGATGCGGCCGGAGATCGTGCGCCAGTTGGTCAACAGACCGCCAAGCCAGCGGTTGCTCACGTACGGCATGCCGACCCTGATGGCCTGCTCGACGATCGCGTCCTGGGCCTGTTTCTTGGTGCCGACGAAAAGCACCGTTCCATTCCGCTCGGCAACGTCGCGCACAAAGGAGTGCGCCTGCTCGAGCAGCTCGAGCGTCTGCTCGAGATCGATGATGTAGATGCCGCCGCGCTCGGTGAAGATGTAGCGCCGCATCTTCGGGTTCCAGCGTCGAGTCTGGTGCCCGAAATGGACTCCGGCCTCGAGCAGTTCCCGCATGGAGACTACTGACACGGGATTTTCTCCCTTCTGGTTGGTTGCTCGGTACAGCCGGTGGAGACGGATGGAACCGATCCCAACGGAACGGCACCACCATCCGCCCGACCCACCGGGTCGTAGGACGTTTCCTAAAGCTCGCGCATTCTAGCGCTCGCCGGCACGAGCCCGCGCCAACGCCTGCTCGAGATCGGCCGGAAGCACAGACGCGACCTCGACCTCCTCTCCCGTGACCGGGTGCCGGAAAGCGAGACGACAGGCATGCAAGAACTGGCGCTCCAACCCTAGATCGTGCGCCACTCCATAGACCGCGTCGCCCGCCACGGGAAGGTTTATCGCCGCCAGATGCACACGAATCTGGTGCGTCCGGCCGGTTTCGAGCCGCACGTCTAGCAGCGCGTGGCGGTCCAGGAGCTCACGCAGCTCGAAGTGGGTGACCGCCGCGTGCGGCTTGTCGGTCTCGAGCGATCGCTTGGTTGGATGCCGGCGATCGCGGCCGATCGGCGCCTCGATCGTGCCTCTGCGCGAGCGTGGCCGGCCGCAGACGAGCGCCAGGTACCCGCGTTCGATCTCGTGCCGGCGCACTAGCCGGCGCAGAGCGAGGAAGGCCACCTCGCTGCGGGCGACGACCATCAGCCCCGACGTGTCGCGGTCGAGACGGTGAACGATGCCGGGTCGCTCCGGCGCCTCTCCCCCGCGCGCGCCGTATGCAACCAGCGCGTTGGCCAGCGTCCCGCTCGAACGACCGGCGCCGGGATGAACCGAGATACCGGCCGGCTTGTCCACGACGAGCAGATGCTCGTCTTCGTAGACGAGAGTCAGCGGCCGCTCTTCACGCGCGAGTGGCTCCTGCTGCGGCGGCAGTTCGTACTCGATCGTCTCGCCGCCGCGCAGGCGCTCGCTCTTCGGCGCCTGGCGCCCGTCCACGAGCACCTCGCCCTTGGCGAGCATTCGTACGGCCAGCGCGCGCGAGCCGATCTCGGGCACGGTCGCCAGCACGCGATCGAGCCGCTCGCCTGCCAGCTCGCTAGCTACCTGGAGCTTGGCGCGAGTCACCGGTCGAACGCGGTAGATAGCGATCGGGGGCAATAAAGAAGAAGATGAGGGTGGCTACGCCGAGGACGATGAAAGAGTCGGCGAGATTGAACGACGGCCAGAGCCCGAAGTCGATGAAATCGGTCACATAACCGTGCACGATGCGATCGAACAGGTTCGAGACGCTGCCTCCGACCACGAGCCCTAGCGCCGCCGGCAACAGCGGGTGCCTGCCGCCGGAGTGTGCGAAGAAGAAAACCATCCAGAGCACCACGGCAGAAGTCAGGACGATAACCAGCGAGGTCGCCTGCGAGAAGAATCCGAAGGCGATACCGGAGTTCTGTACGTGGCTGATCTCGAGCGAGCCCGCGATCGACACGCTCGAGCCGAGCGCCAGCCGGCTGGTTACGAGCCACTTGGTCAGCTGATCGGCGCCGAATGCGCAGACGACGACCAGGGCAAAAGAGAGCCACTGCCAGAACCCGGCGCCGAGCCGCTTCTCGGCGACCGAGATCGGCGTCAGGGCGTCGGGGGAAGAGCCGACCCGCACCTCTGGAAGCCGACGTTCCTGCTCGCTCAACTGCGCTCCTCGCGACGCTTGCAATCGATGCAAAGACTCGCCCACGGTAGCGCAGCGAGGCGCTCGGGAGCAATGGGCTTCGCGCAGGACCCGCAGCTACCGAAGGTTCCCCGCTCGATTCGTTCCAGCGCCCTCGCGATCGCGGCGAGCCCCTCCTGAGCGACCTCCTCGAGCGAGTAGTCGATCTCCCTGTCGAGCGTTACCGACCCGACCTCGGCGAGATGCTGTTCGAGGCTGGAGAGCTCCAGCGCGTCCTCTTCGTCGGCTCCGGGGCTCTCGATGTGCAGGTACTCGAGTGCGGCGCTCAGACGCTCCTTCTCGTCCAGAAGCGACTTCCGGTAACCGCTAAGCTCGTTCGCCTTCATTTGCCTCGCCTTCTCCAGCCGAGACGCCGAGCAAGCGTTCGCTCTCCTCGGCGTCGATTCCCTTTACTTCCACAATCTTGTCACGAGCACTAGCTCCGGAAACGACTCGAAGCTGCGAGCGAGCAACTCCAAGCGTTTTCCCCAGAAGCTCGATCAGCGCTTCGTTCGCCCGCCCGGATTCCGCCGGAGCGGCCACTCGAATTTTCCATCTCTCCCCGTAGCGACCGACGACGGCGCTCTTTCTGGCACCGGGCGAGACGCGTAGGGAGAGCCGCGCCTGCGACCCCGACATACCTCTCAGTATAAGAGCCTATCCCGCTCGGCCTACACGACCGATGCGCGGCGCCAGCCGCCGCCCGGCCACACGCTCACCGCCCGCTACAGGGGAACGATGAGACGCTGTCCCGGAATCAGCAGGACGCTACGGCCAAGATCGTTCCGCTGCTCGAGATCCCAGACGCCCCGGCGCGTATCACCGCCGTAGTAGTGATGAGCGATCGACCAGAGCGTGTCGCCGGGTTTGACCACGTAGGTGCCGCTATTACCGGATGCGCCCGAGGCGTGGGCCAGCCCTCCCCAAAGAGCGACCAGCAATAGAACGACCGTGACGAAGCGAGGGAACATATGTTCGCCATGCTACAGCGAACACGTGTTCGTGTCAAGCAGTAACGAACACCGGCTCGATCGTCCCGTCACTCGAGACCGTGAGCTCGAGCATCGTCGCCCCCAGGGTCGAGCGCGGAACGGTCGGGCTGCCGGGGTTGAGAATCAGGCGGCGGCCCAGGCGCTGGATCTCGGGCACGTGGGTGTGCCCGTACACGACGGCGTCGCAGTCGGGGAAAGCCCGCGCCAAACGAGCGATACGTCCGAGCGCCGGACCGGGATCATGGATGACGCCGATCCTTGCCCCTCCGATCTCGCCTATGTGCCGCACCGGCAGCCTCTGCTTGAGCACCGGCGCGTCCATGTTTCCCCGCACCGCCGCGACCGGAGCCAGCCGCTCCAGCCGCTTTAGCACGGGCAGCGTGACCAGATCGCCCGAGTGCACGATCAGATCGGCGCCTTCCAGGCGGCGAAGGCACCAGGCCGGAAGCTCACGCCCCTGACGGAGGTGGGTGTCCGACAGGCAGACGACTCTGAGCGCGCTCATCCCGGGTATCGTCGCACGACCGGCCGCGCCCGAGTTGCCTAATCGAACACGTATGCGATCGTGATCCGGGTCACGCGCGAATACTTGAAGCTGATATCCGTGACGAAACGGCCCGGCACCCAGCGGCCGATCCAGCAGTGGAAAAGGCCGAATTCCCGCTTGCACTTCTCGCCCTGTAGTCCGGCGCGCACCCGCGCGAGCGTCGAGCCCACGCCGACGCCGCTTGCCGTCCTCTCCAGCGCGCTTCGTGTTGACAGGCTCGTTGCCTTGTTGCCGCTTTGGAAGGCGATCGTGACCCGCGGGTAAACGAGCTGGCGCCAGTGTCCGAACAGATTCGAGCCGCTGCGGACGCGAAGCGGAGCGCCGAGCTTCGCCCTCGTCGCCTTCTCGCTCATGCCCAGCTTGATGCCCGAGATCGAGCGCTGCGGGACGATCGCCGCCGAGGCGGGGGCCGCGAGAGCAAGCGCTACCAGGACGAGCGCGGCGATAACGGATAGGCGGAGACGGTTCATGACCAGGAGCGTACTCCCCAGAAGGTTTACGGCAAATACCCATTTTCGAGGATACGGCCCGCGCGGTTCCGGGGATGGCGTTTACGAGACTTTTGACAAGACTGCGACACGATGGCCGCAATCGAGTTCCCCCGAGCGCGGACACGGCCGCAACCCAGCCGCGACCGTGACCGCAGACGCCTGAACGCGCAAGTGACGCGGATGGTGAACGAGCTACTCCTGCTCGTCGGGAATTCGCGCGAGTTCATTCCGCTTCGCTGCGAGTGCGGAGTTCTGGGATGTCAGGTGCCGGTCGTCATCCCGCGCGCCCGGCTGGTCTCGATCCGCGACGAGCCCGGCCTTTTCGTCGTCGCTCCGGGGCACTTCGTCGATCCCGAAGGCGAGCTGCTGGCCTCCGATCTCACCTACGCCCTGGTCAACTACCGGGACACCGAGCCGATCCTGGCCACCGAGGCCGAGCTGGCCGATCTGGTCTACCACTCGCTGCCGCGAAGCCTGCACTCGGAAGACTGCTCGGACACGCCGCTCGCCGCCGCGTCCTAGCAGGCCCGTCCTTCACAGCGCTTGCGAGATATGAGAGTGTCCCGGGCATGCCCGTTCGCGCCCTGTCGCTCTTGGTTGCGCTGGCGCTGGCGCTACTCCTTGGCGCCTGCGGCGGCTCGAAACCGCAGGCGACCGTCTCGACCCGAGCGACAACGACAGACGCGACAATGACAGACGCGATGCCGGGCGAGACAGTTTTCGTGCGCGCCTACTTCATTCGCGGCGGAAAGCTGGCAGCGACCGGGCGGAAAGTCGTGCACACGCTCGCCGTCGGGCAGGCTTCGATCGGAGCCCTCCTGAGCGGGCCCAACCGGGCGGAGAGAGGGTTCGGCTTTTCGACTGCTCTGCCCGAGAACGCCGAGCTGAGGAAGATCACCAAGATCGGCGAGCATCTGACCGTCGAGCTCTCGACGAGCCTCGACTCTGCCGCCAGAGCACAGGTCGTAACGACACTGACTCAGTTCTCCAGCATCCGCGACGTCGTCATCGTCACTCCCGCCGGCCGCTCCCGTTCGCTCGGCCGAGCCGACTTCGAAGCTCTCATGCCCGCCGTCCTGGTCGAGAGCCCGCTGCCGCTCGAGCACGTGAAAAGCCCACTCCGGGTATCCGGCAGCTCCAACACCTTCGAGGCGACCTCCCAACTCGAGCTGCTGAACGTGAACGGGAAGCCGCTCGCCACGAAGACCGCCACCGCCAGCTCCGGCAGCGGGATCCGGGGCACGTTCTCGGTCATTCTTCGTTTTCAGGCGCCCGCCGGCCCCGCGACGCTTGTCTCCTACGAGAACTCGGCGAAAGACGGGTCGCGCATCGACGGGGTTTGGATCCCGCTTCTGATCTCGGGCTAGCTACTCAGTACACCAGCATGTAGGCGGCGCCCACCGCAAGTCCGCCGATCGTCCCGATCGCCAGGATCGGTACGTAGGCACGGGCTATCAGCGCCGAGGGAACGCTGAATCCGATTCCGAGCAAGGCGCCGATCAGCAGCCCATTCGCGCCGAGGCCTTTTGCCACCGGCCCGATCACGAATCCGGTAACGAAGCGTTCGAGGAAAGCCGCCGCCATCGCCTCTCGCTTCTGCCTCGGCGAAGGCGCCTCGAGCTTGATCATCGAGCCCGCCGAGATCAATCCAAACACGAGGCCGGCGACGAGCGAGAACACGAGCATGGCGCGAGTCTAGTGGCGAAGAGCGACGCAGATCAAGACTCGGGCCCGGGCTCGTTTCTCGCCTACTCGATCCGCCGCCGTAGATCACCGATGCCTTCTCAGGTCGCTTGGGCGGCGCCGGCGAAGGAGGCAAGGTCGCGAAGCGCAGGACAGTACACACGGTACGGACAAGCTTCGCAGCCGAAGCATCCTGCAGCCCAACGGCCGCCGCGACCGACATGGCGGGCGCGGCCACCACACGCCATCCCCCGGTCGCCTCTGTCTTTCACCGCCGAAAGTCGTCATGCCCTCCGCAGGAGGGCGGACTTTCGGCGGATTCGCGCCTGGCAGGAATCGAACCTGCGACCTCGCGCTCCGGAGGCGCGCGCTCTATCCCCTGAGCTACAGGCGCTTGGCCCTCAGTCTAGTGGTCGCGCTCGCGCGAGCGGCCGGCCGAGCTTGCAAGCGCCGGCGTCAAGAAGAGGGATCAACCGCACTCGGGGGATAGATAAACCGATATCTTTATGGCACCATGCTTTCAGGGAGTCGACCCCCGTACGGTAGGGATCTCTCCAGAAACATTCCGGCGCAACTCTTGAGCGGCGACGGCGGCACGTCCCCCAAGGTAGGGAAGCGAAGCAGGCGGCGCTTCGCTTCCCTTTTTCTTTGTGGAGGCGCGCCCGGCTTGCCTTTCGACGAATATTCGGCTGCCTGTTGCTATCGCGCTCGAGCGGTGCTAGGGATTGTCTGTGTCTCTACTGCGGCGTAGGCATAAAGACGACTTGAAGCCTCTCAACGAAGCCGAGGCCTACGCCCGCTGCCACGGCAGCCGCGGCGACGAAGTACGAATCATCAAGATCGAGCCGCGGCGTGCCCGTTACGAGACCGACGTCTCGGGCGAGCGCCTGCGCGCGGCCTTCGAGAACCGCCTCGATACGCGCGAGCCGAGCGAAGAGATCGAAGAAGAGGTCGAACCTCTCCCCGACGAATCGTGACGGCGATCGCACCCGCTCTGATAAAAGAGTCGCAATGACCGATCCGCTCTGGGCACCCTGGCGACTCGAGTACGTCTCGAGCGCAAGCGAGCAAACGGGCTGCGTCTTCTGCCGAGCCGCCGCCGCGCCCGACGATGCGGACTCGCTGGTCGTTCATCGCGGCGAGACGGCGTTCGTCATGCTCAACCGCTTCCCCTACTCGTCCGGTCATCTGATGGTCGCGCCGATCCGGCACGTCGGCAACCTGGGCGAGCTGAGCGCGCAAGAAGCCGCCGAGATCCACTCGCTCAGCGCTCGCGCGCTCGAGGTGCTGGCCGCCCTCTTCCAGCCCGACGGATTCAACATCGGCTGGAACCTTGGGCGCAGCGCCGGAGCCGGAGTCGTCGATCACGTGCACGAGCACGTCGTTCCGCGCTGGCAGGGCGACACGAACTTCATGCCCGTCCTGGCCGACGTAAGGGTTATCCCCGAGCACCTCCAGGCAACTCACGCCCGGGTCGAAGCCGCCTGGAGCGAATAGCTCTCGGGCGCCCACGGCTCCGAGCGACAGCGAATGCCGTAGCATTCGTATCGAGAAGAATTGCTACCTCTCTCGCTAGAAAATGGCGTCGGCGAGGGCAGACTGAGCAGGTACTCGCTCTGGAGCAAGAAGCCTCGAGCGTTGCGGCGGGCGTCCTATCGGGTATCTGCTCCTGACTCGAGCTAGAAGGACTGGTGTGAGCAGACGAGACGTACCGGCGGCTGCGGTGTACGCCGCTCACGGGATTACAGCGAGACGCTCGCTTCGCG
>Ga0209539_1000801_pt1 | contig 17669 bp, 10 predicted proteins | sample BarGraNGADG00312_2_FD_184499 | JGI IMG/M metagenome (GOLD analysis project Ga0209539, IMG submission 184499) | Arctic peat soil microbial communities from Barrow, Alaska - Barrow Graham LP Ref core NGADG0011-312 (SPAdes) (version 2) | ecosystem: Environmental > Terrestrial > Soil > Wetlands >... | reverse complement strand
ATATAATAAATTGCGAATAAAAAATGCTATTGGAAATATCAGGGGCTTAGAATTTCGCAGATTGAATGATACTGAAGGAGATACCGGAGTGGTTCTAATTTTTTACCTGCAGGATCCAGACTTGACTGGCAGATTTGCCGATGCCTTGAAGGCAGAAGGTATTGCAACATCATCTATGCATAATAAAAGTGTACCGGACTGGCATATTTACACTCATTGGGAAATGATTCTTAACAAATGGACTGCAACCAGCGAAGGCTGCCCCTATACCTGTGATTATTATCTGAAAAAGGGAGGCAAGATTCAATATTCTGCAGAGATGAACCCCAATACAATACAATATCTTCAACGGTCAATTCATATTGACATTCCTCCTCAAATGACAGAAGAGGATTGTGATATGATTGCCGATGGTATATATAAAGTTGCGAATGCTTATTTATAATTAGGAAGAATTACCATGCCAAAAATAGATTTATGCATCGAGCCCTTTTTTTTGGGTACCGATACTTCCGAAAAAATTAAAAAAGTAAAAAAACTCGGATTTGAGGCAGTTGAATTTTGGTTTTGGGATCATGAATTTACTGGGAATAATTTGATACCGCGTAAGAAAAATATCCGGGAGATTTCTTTTCTATGTAAGGATTTGAATATTACTATAACTGATTTGGTGGTTAATTCACCGGACGGGTTGATAGGCGGATTTCTTACGAAACCAGAAGATAAAGATAAATATCTAGAACGACTTAAAGAAACCATTGATATTGCACATAAACTAAATTGTAAGAAACTGATTACCTGCACTGGTAATGAAATTATCGATTATACATTTCAGCAGCAGGTTGACAGTATTGCAGAAACGCTTGCTAAAGCTGTGGAAATAGTAAATAAAGAGGGTATTACTTTGGTTCTGGAGGCGCTTAATTCGCATGTTGATCATCCGGGATACTTCCTGACATCTTCAAAAACTGGTTTTGATATAGTAAAAATTGTTAATAATCCCGGACTGAAGTTTCTATATGATATATATCACATGCAAATCATGGAAGGAAACCTTATTACAACTATAAAGAATAATATTTCCTTGATCGGGCATTTTCATTTTGCCAGTGTACCAGGCCGGAATGAACTTTATTTAGGAGAGATCAGCTACTCTTCAGTTCTGGATGCAATAAATGATTTCGGATACAAGGAATATTTCGGACTTGAATATTGGCCCTCAGAGCAGGAAGAAATTTCATTATCAAAAACACTAGAGTACGTGAAACGCTATAATAAATGAATGACAGATGAGGAAAGTTCAGTTTTTAACTAATAGTCTCTCAAACATTTTATCTGGTTGGATTTTGATCAGTAGAAGCATTGCAATTATCAGAAATTTTAAACATAATAGCCTATGGAATCTAATACCTTAAATTAATCAGTGAAATCCTATTATTTAAAACCAATAATTTATTCTCTTGTTGACAAATGTGCAATTTTGATATTGAAATTATTAAGTTAATAACTCTTTTATCCTAAATTCTAACTAATAACTTTAAAACTATGAAAGAATTTTTTTTATCTGTTTTTTCCATAAGGAAAAAATCAAAAATCCTCTTGTACTTGAATCTGATAGTGATCTTGCTCGTGTCATTGACTTTTAATCTATCAGCAGCAGGATTCGGAGAGGGTAAATCTAATCCTATTGATAACCCTCAAAAGGTTATGGTCAAAGGTACTGTCACAGATGCCAATACTGGCGAACCTTTAATAGGTGTAAACGTTGTTGCTGTTGGGACAACCATAGGAACAACAACTGATGCATTAGGTAAATATTCGTTGGAAGTGCCCAATACTTCAGTAAGTCTTCAATTCTCATTTATCGGTTATTTAGCACAAGAAGTTGCTGTAGGCGGACAAACTACTCTGAATGTAGCACTTACATCCGATGTTGCACAACTAAGTGAAGTAGTGGTAGTAGGTTATGGAACACAAAAGAAAACATCCATAACGGCTGCCGTTTCAACCTTGGAAGTAAAAAAAATAGCCACTACTCCTATTGCTAATTTGAATAACGGGCTGGGAGGGCGCCTTGCAGGGGTAATTTTTAGGCAGAACTCTGGTGAACCAGGCAAAGATGCGGCCGCCATTTATATAAGAGGGATTTCATCAATAGGATCCACAAAACCCTTAGTAGTCGTTGATGGCATTCCCAGAGATTTTAAAGACCTCGATCCTAATAGCATTGAAACAATTACAGTTTTAAAAGATGCTGCTGCAGTTGCTCCGTATGGTGTAGCCGGTGCTAATGGAGTTCTTTTGATCACAACAAAAAGAGGCAAAACAGGTGCCCCTTTATTGACTTATAACGGATACGTAGGCTTTCAGAACCCAACCATTCTGCCAAAATATGTCAATGCATATCAATATGCTACATTAAGAAATGCTGCTTCATTAAATGAAGGCAATCCACCGAGATTTTCTGCTTATGCTCTTCAGAAATATAAAGATGGGTCTAATCCTGACGCATATGCTAACAGTGATGCCGTAGCAGAATTAATGCAAAAAAATACGCTCCTTACAAGTCATAATATTGAGGTGTCGGGAGGTACTGACAGGATAAAATATTATGGCAGTATTGGTTATTTGGATGAAGCAGGAATCTGGAAACCAACCCATCAGAAAAGATATAACTTGGACCTTAAGTTGGACGCCCAGGTCACTAAAACGACGAAAGCTTCATTTGCTATTAATGGGAGACAACAAAAAAACACCTATCCCGCTATAGGTACTGATCGAATTTTTGAATTGATGCAATATGCCCTTCCAATATACCCGGTTCGGTTTAGTAACGGATTAAATGCTGCTTATCCATACGGAAGTATTTATAGTTCCGGTTACTCAAATGTCAACACTTCTCAAATATTAACACAGCTTTCTGTCGAACAAGAGATACCTTTTATCAAAGGACTAAGTCTAAAAGGTACTGTTGCTTATGATCCTACGGTTAATCTATATAAAACATGGATAACACCCGTTCATCTGTGGTCCATTGATACTACGAAAACACCTTATCAGTACATTGATGGAATATTCGGGCAAAATAAGTCTTCATTAACTCAATCTATTAGCAATGCTACACAGCTTACTTTTCAGGCAAGTCTTAACTATAATAGAAAGTTAGGGAATAATAATATTGGCGTTTTAATTCTATTTGAATCAAAAACAAATAATTATCTGAATTTTGCCGCCAGCAGAATAAATTATAACCTGGATCTTGATGAATTAGACCTGGGAAGTTCAAGTCTGGCGGATATCTCGAATTCGGGATCTTCAAGTGAAGAAAAACAAATGGGATTGGTTTACCGTGCAACCTATGATTATAATTCAAAATACTTATTCGAGGCTAGCGGGAGATATGATGGTAGTTACTATTTTGCTCCTGGTCACAGATTTGGTTTTTTCCCGGCATTTTCTGTTGGTTGGAGATTATCTGAAGAAAATTTTATTAAACAAAATTTTAGTTGGATTGATAATCTTAAAATTAGAGGATCTTATGGAGAATCTGGCGCCCTTGCAGGATCTCCATTCCAATACTTGAGTACTTATAAAGTATTTGGTCCAGCTTATGTTATTGGAGGAAATGTTACGCAAGGAATCACTCCAAATATTGAAGGCAATCCAAATATTACATGGGAAAGAGCAAAAAAATCGGATATAGGCTTGGAAGCAACCTTGTGGAAGGGATTGTTGAACATTGAAGCTGATTACTTTTATGAAAAAAGATCGAATATGCTGGTTAGCCCGAATGTAGTTGTTCCTAAAGAATATGGGATAAGTCTCAGTCAGGCAAATGCAGGGATCATGAAAAACCAGGGAATAGAGTTTTCTGTTAGTTCTTTTTACAGGATCTCAAAGGATTTTGAAGTAACTCTGGGCGGTAATTTTACTTATGCAAAAAATACCTTATTACAGGTTTTTGAAACTGCTACAACATATGATAATCCAAATCGCAGATTAACTGGAAGACCATTAGGTAGTCAATTTGGATTTGAATCACTTGGCTTCTTTCAACTTTCAGATTTTGATGCCAGTGGAAACCTAAAGTCCGGAATAGCAGTGCAACCTTGGGGGACGGTACATCCAGGAGATATAAGATACAAAGATATTAATGGCGATGGGAATATTAACAATGACGATATCACCCAGATCGGCGATGCTCAGACTCCGCAAATTATCTATGGTATTTCTCCAAATGTTCGATATAAAGGTTTTAGTTTAGATCTGTTATTTCAAGGTGCTGCTAAAGCAAGTCTTTATGGGAATAGTGGGGCATTTTTTAACAACATGAATGTATTGGTTGATGATATGAATTATTGGACCCCTGAAAACACAAATGCGTTAAATCCGCGTATCACTAATTCCCCGGCTTTAAACAATACACAAACTTCTTCCTTCTGGTTAAGGAATGGTGCATATTTAAGATTAAAAAGCGCAACGTTTTCATATACTGTTCCTTCGAATATAACTCAGAAACTTAAAATTCAAAATATTAGAATTTTTGTTTCAGGTCAAAATTTGATTACATGGACCAAACTCAGAAATTATGATCCAGAAATTGTTTATACTTGGGGCGGATTAAATTATCCTCAGCAGAAAGTAGTTTCCATTGGTTTAAATGTCACATTCTAATCAATAAATAACCCAAAAATAATTAGTCATGAAAAATATAACTATAAATGTTAATAGCAAAATCACTTTATTAATATTGCTAATAATGATGATGGGGTTTGCTTCTTGTGAAAAATCTTTAGAAGTTATACCTAAAGCTCAAATTTCGGATGTTTCCATCTGGAATTCCAAATCGAATGCAGATTTGTTTTTGAATAATATTTATAAAGATTTACCAGATGTAACGGTCTGGCGACAGGGCACTAGTGCAGAAGATCCAGAAGAAAATTTCTCTGATAATTCTATGAACGGAGTTGATTGGAGAAATAGCAGGACCATTTATGCTAAATCTATTTATACCCCCTCTGATTATATTAATCATTGGTTCTGGTACTCGAGCATCAGAAATTGTAATTTATTTATTGAAAAGGTAACTGCGTCCAGTTTGGACGATACCTGGAAAAAAGGAAGGTTGACAGAAGTTCGCTTTTTGAGGGCTTTATTTTACCAAATGCTATGGATACATTATGGTGGAGTGCCTATAATTACGAATGTTCTAGATCGGTACACTCAGGGAGATGCAATTTTTTATGCACGTAATACTTCGGATGAGGTATTTAAATTTATTACAGATGAATTAGCTGCTATAATTCCCGATTTGCCAATTAAACCAGAAACAGGTAGAGCTAGCTTAGGGGCGGCACTTGCTTTGAAAGGATGGTGTGAATTGTTCCAAGCCAGTCCTTTAAAAAATCCAGCTAATGACAAATCCAGATGGGCTTTAGCTGCTGCCACAAATCAAAACGTGATGGATTTAGGCGTCTATAGTTTGTTCCCGGACTTACCGACTTTGTTTTTCAGTGAGAATAAGAATAGTGTTGAAACGATCTTTGCCAAAGGGCATGTGGCAGGCACAGCTTTAGGCGGACTAGCTATTCATGAACTTCAAGTGCCCTATGTTAGAGGACTATATTCTGGCAACGGTGAAGAAACTCCGACACAGGAACTTGTAGATGAATACGCAATGGCAAATGGATTACCTATTACTGATCCTGCTTCCGGTTATGATCCTCAAAATCCTTACCTAAACCGTGAAAAGAGATTCTATCAAACCGTTATTTATAATGGATCTGTTTGGAGGGAGGATACTATTTGGACCTGGGTTGGTTCTGGGAGTAAAAATACTTTAGATTTGGCTAATAACTCTGAGACATCGAATACTGGTTATTTTCTCCGTAAGGGTTTAGATGTTAGACTTGCTGTAAATTGGTACCAGACAAATGGAGCCGATTATATAATATTTAGATATGCTGAAATACTTCTGAATTATGCAGAAGCGAAAAATGAAGCATCCGGCCCCGATCCTTCGATTTATGATGCGATAAATAAAGTGAGAGCCCGTTCTGGACTGACTGGCTTACCAAGTGGCTTAAGCCAGGATCAGATGCGTGTTGCTATACGTCGGGAACGCAGAGTAGAACTAGCTTTTGAAGAAAAACGATGGTTAGACTTACTCAGATGGAAAATTGCTGAAGAGAAATTGAATGGCTCTTTACATGCCATGGAAATTACTAAAGTAAATGGTCATTTTGTATATACTGTAATTCCAGCACCTGGTGGTGAAAGATTATTTTATCCTAAGAATTATGTATTGCCAATACCTCAATCAGCAATGGATCAAAATACTAAGTTAGTTCAGAACCCAGGCTACTAAATCAATTGCGTGATTTTAATATGCATTTCATTATGTTCTAATGATCACTAATAATATTAACCCGTTAGACGGTGAAAAATAAAGCCAATCATAGCCGTAGAATTTTTAATAAATAAATTATCCTTTCTACGGCTGGTTTGGCTATAAATACAAATGAATTGCCAAGTGAAAGCAAATATGCCCAACTCAAGGGTGCGAATAATGTGCAACCAGTCAACACCTATTCCTTAAAACAAATCTACAGGGATATGCTTCTATGAACTGAATAAGAAGTATCTGGGGAGAGGACATTTAGCACCACTTATGGCTGCATCGCATTCGGACGTCAAATAGTGACGATAAGATCAGTGAATAAAATTCTTTTGATTAATACTTTCAATAAACATATATTGACCTTCCTGCCCAAACTAGTGCCATATAATTGAGTTGACTAAATAAATATAAGACAACACGAATATTCAATGATATGGATTTTTTAAAAATGAACTTTTAATATAACATTTTGCGAATCTAAAAAGAATATGACATGAACAAGAAATTAGCAATAACATTGGGATTCCAGGGGTGCATCCTATTTATTTTATTTTCATTCCCAATTAGTTTGCAGAGTCAGGGTAAGGGAATGCATCCTGACAAGCAAAAGATTTTCATTGAATGGTGTAGCGGGAAGCCTTCCGGAACGATTAAGGTTTTAAACGGTAGTTTAACAAAGATTGAAATTATCAAAGGACTTGGAAATATTAAAGATAACCGTTTTGAATTCACTTCATCCGGCAGCGTACGTATTGAGCTCGAAATTGATAGTGCTCAAAATAAGCCTGGTCCAGGTGCGACGCTCATTTCTGTTAAGACAAGCAACTTTCCATTTTCATTCTTTCTGAGAGATATCAGTAATGACTTCCCCATTTATATTCCGGATTATTCAGTTGTTGTGCTCAAGGATTCAGATAATCGCTCCTTTGCTGAAGTTCAATCAAATATTCTATCTCGCAAACTTCAAACAAAACTACAAAAAATTGAATCAGAACCTGAAGAATCATTTGAGTCAGCAGAAAAACGAACCCTGAATACCTCAGTGCCTACCTGGTTAGGCTTATCAAGAGATTTTCGTATTTTTGAGATCAATGAAAACGTGCCAAATATGCCTCTACAGGCAAATGTAATTACTCCCAGATTTTCTTCATCACCACTTAATCTTCCAGGACTTGAGAAGACCGCTATCTCATATTACTATAGTCTGGGGCGGGGTGTCGGTGTTGAAATCAATACTTCTCGTCGGCTTGAAGAAGGAGTATTACCAATTCTTCATTCCACTCATATCGATGATGAGATAGAATACCATTCCACTTCCTTTGTTTCACTTGAGCATTCTTCTCTTTCGGAACAGACAGTAAAAGGTACGTACTATCTTGTTGCAGATAAATATAGTGTGGGGCATGTGCTTTCTCGAGAGCAGGAAGAAAGCTTGAAACTCAAACTTAAAGAGGCTTTCAACCCCGCTGAAGAAACGGTCTTTTATTTTAAATCAGAGGTGATAAATAAAAGCACAGCCCCCCGTTATGCATGGTTTAAAACTGCTAATTTGTGGCAGAAACAATATACTTTTGATCTGAATACTGGAATATCAGCATACTCTACTGACAGCGTTTTTTGCGTCTCTAAACTAAACGGGAATCCATTACCAAACGAAGAAGTCGCTATTTTACTGCAACCTGGTGAAAAGGCTGTTTTTGAATTTTATCTTCCTCATGCTCCTATTTCGAATGAACGGGCCTTAGCACTTTCGGCACAATCTTTTGATGCAAGGTTTATCGAGTGTAAAACATTCTGGCAAACTAAACTCAAAAAGGCAGCTCAGATCCACTTACCTGAAAAGCGGATCGAGGAAATGATACAGGCTGGATTGCTACATCTTGATTTGATCACTTACGGGAACGAACCGGATGGAAACCTCACTCCGAACGTTGGTTATTTTGGACCTATTGGAACTGAGAGCGCTCCTATCATTCAATTCTATAATTCCATGGGGTGGCAGGATAACGCTAAAAGGTCATTGAATTATTTTCTGGACAAGCAGCATGAAGATGGATCTATAAGGAATTACCAAAGTTATATGGGAGAGACTGGCGCTGTACTATGGTCGTTAGGAGAGTATTTCAGATATACTAATGATAAAGAATGGCTCGAAAAAATAAAACCAAAAGTTCTTAAATCATGTGATTTTCTAATGAAGTGGAGGGCCGAAAATAAAGTTGACAACCTTCGTGGTAAAGGATATGGAATGATCGCCGGCAAAGTAGCTGATCCTGAAGACAATTTTCATCAATTTATGCTTAATGGATATGCTTATCTTGGTTTAAGCCGTGTCGCGGAAATGTTAGCCTTTATTGATCCGGATCAATCCTCCCGCTTAAGAAAGGAAGCTGAAGAATGGAAAAAGGATATCCGGGAAGCGGCTTTTAATGCGATGGCGCTATCGCCTGTAATTCCACTAGGTGACGGTACTTGGACTCCGACATTACCCCCATGGACAGAGGCTATCGGACCCAGAGCACTTTATTTCAATAGGGAAAAATTTTTTTCACATGGGACATTTACAGTTCCGGATGGACTGCTAGGACCAATGTATCTTGTTTTCTGCGAAGTGTTAGGTGTTAATGAGCCCATATCCAAAATGATGCTAGACTATCATAGTGAATTATTTTATCTGAACAACGCGGCCTTTAGTCAACCTTATTATAGCCGCCACAATTGGTTACAAGCCAAACTCGGTTTGGTCAAGCCATTTTTGAAGACATATTATAATACCTTTTCCGCGCTGGCAGATCGTGAAACCTATACGTTTTGGGAGCATTTATTCCATGCCACACCTCATAAAACACACGAAGAGGCATGGTTTTTAATGGAAACAAGGTGGATGTTATACCTGGAAGATGGTTCTACACTAAGATTATTGAATACGATTCCACGTAAATGGATGGAAGATGGGAAAATCATTGAATTTAATAATGTACAAAGCTATTTTGGTCCATTGAACGTGAAAGTAAAGTCTGAGATTAAGAAAGGATATATTGAAGCATCTATTAAATGTAATTCAGTTAGAAAGCCCAGCATTGTGACGATACGTTTACCTCATCCGGATGCCAAAAAGGCAGTTAAAGTGACAGGAGGTGAATATGATCCGGATACAGAGACGGTCAAAGTGGGATCATTTAATGGAAATGCGCTTGTACGGGTTGAATATTAAGAGATAAGAAAAATATCACTTTATTTGTAATAGACTGAAAGAAGAATAGATAGAATTATATTTATGAATGGAAACTACGTTGATATTATTACCGTTATTGGGTATTTTATTATAATTCTTGGTATCGGATTTTGGTCAGGTAAAGGTAAAAAAGGTAGTGCAGCTCATTACTTTGTCTCTAAGGGTACATTACCTTTTTGGGCAATTGGAGCAGCATATGTAGCCTCTGGACTAAACCCTGAGCAGTTAATTGGAATGAACGGGATGGGTTATATGATAGGTCTGCCGCTTGTTAATTCTTATCTTATTGCCATAGTTGTATATAGTGCTTTGATTTTTTTGTTCTTTCCCCTTTATCTACGGAACAATATTATTACGATGCCCCAATACCTTGGGCAGAGATTTAATCTGCAATGTCAGCGTATTTTCAGCGTACTGTTACTTGGCAGTTACATTCTGTTGAATCTTTCAGTCGTGTTGTATGGTGGGTCAAAACTTTTGCAAGGAGTTTATGGAGTACCAGTCTGGAAGGGCGTTTTGGTTTTGGGATTAGTTGCCGGCATCTATACTATGTATGGGGGTATGAAATATGTAATTAATGTAGCAGTATTTGATTTTGTAATGGTATTTGCTGCCGGCATAATCCTTTTTGTATTGGGTTATATGAAGTTGCCTCATGGTTGGAGTGATATAGTCGCACAGGCACCTGGTGGTTTTCACTTAATGCAGCCAATGAATAACCCGGTTATGCCATGGCACGCAGTCCTGTTTTCCTTATTAAATTTACAGTTGTTTTACTCCTGTATGAATCAGGCATTAGTTCAAAAGGGATTAGGCGCAAAAACAGAATGGGATGTAAGAATGGCAATAATTCTTGCAGCAGTATTTGTCCTCTTTCGCCCTTTTATTGAAATTTTTCCAGGAATGATGGCAAGGGCTTTGGCATATACAGGACATGAAGAATTCCGTGTATCGATGGATAAAATAGATAACGTGTATCCAATGCTGATTACCAATCTTATTCCCGCTGGTTTGAAGGGATTTATTTTAGTTGGAATCCTGGCTACAATTATGTCCACCACTTCGGCTTTCTTAAATTCCATCTCCACCGTATTCACTTATGATATTTACAAAAAATGGATCAATAAAAATGCAGATGATAAAAAATTGGTAAAAGTTGGCATATTAACAATATTGGTAGTGATGATCTTTAGTATTATATATGCACCTGTAATCGAAAAATTTGGGGGGATATTCATGTACTTCCAGGCTGCTTCAACATATCTGGCTGTACCGGTTGCAACATGTTTTTTATTTGGCATGTTTTGGAAAAGAACTACTCCGATAGCAGCACTTACGGTTATGATTGTTGGCATACCTTTAGGGCTGCTAATTCGTTTGGGCCTAATACCCGGTCTTTTTTCCCCGGAGGTGATTGCTAAATATAGCCTGACCAATTTTTATGTAATAGGTGGTATTACTCAGTTCTTTTGTGCATTGATTATGGTGTTCGTAAGTATGTATACTAAACCAAGAGAGACATCTGAGATCATCTCGTTGACCTGGTCAAAGGAACTCCTGAAATTACCACTAAATGAACCAAAGAGGCCGTTTTGGCAATCTGTTGGGTTCTGGTGGATTATTCTGGCAATAATATACGCCATCTTTTATTATATGTGGTGGTAAAATAGAATTATTCACAATCAGACAACTCAATTTTTAAGCATTTAAAATGGGAAACGATAAATCTGTATTATGCCTTTTAGCTCATCCTGATGATGCTGAGTTTCAGTGTGCCGGAACGCTTACACTATTGGCAGAGAAGGGTTGGGAAATTGTAATTGCAACAATGACACCCGGGCAAGCGGGTTCAACAGAACTGGGCTCTGAAGAGATTAGTTCTATACGCCGTGCAGAAGCCGCTAACTCTGTAGCTATATTAAAGGGAAAATATCACTGCCTTGAAAGCGAAGATGTATTTGTTATGTATGACCGGACTACTCTTCTCAAAGCTATTGAGCTCATTAGAACCGTAAAACCAACAATTGTATTTACAGCCAGCCCTTCTGATTATATGATTGACCATGAAGTAGCAAGCAAAATAGTGATGACAGCTTGCCTTTCTGCCGGAATACCAAATATTAAAATCAAAGACACAACTCCGTATAATACAATTCCCTATCTGTACTACTGTGATGCCATGCAAAGTAAAGACATCCTTGGCAAGGAAATAAAATCTGATATTTATGTTGATATTAGTTCAACCATTGCCATAAAGGAGAAGATGTTATGTTGCCATAAAAGTCAGCGTGCCTGGTTGTTAAAAATCTCTAAAGTGGATGAATATGTGATCATGATGAAGAATTATTCAAAGAAAAAAGGGAGAGAAATAAACTGCGATTATGCTGAAGGATTCCGCCAACATCTGGGTTTTAGTTACCCTTCGGATAATATTCTTAAATCAGAATTGGGAGATTTCGTGTACATAGAAAGGGGATAAATTATGTAACTCTCACGGATTAAGGAGCGATAAATAGAAACCCGAAATTGACACAGAATCCCAGACTTCTTGCTTAGTCATCCTAACCGATATTGTTTGGCATATTGCCGAAAGGATACCTCAAGTTTACAACCTCCTTTAGATCAGGCCTGAGACAATAAATTATTTTCGGATAGAAACAATATTTAATATTTTAATTTTGGATGCAGTTTGAATATTTTCTTGTTATAAATCTGATATATTAATAACTTCAAAAATGAATAATATATTAATAGGTTCTGAATACAAGAAGGGCGAATATGGTTATGATTTGGAATTTCTTAAGAAACATCTGAATCCTCTTGAATTGGTAAATAGTGATTCCCGGTTGATAATTGAACCTGAATACCAGGGCAGGGTTATGACCAGTTCTTCTTCAGGATTGAAAGGTTTTTCAAATGGATGGATCAATTATGATCTGATTGGTTCATCAACTATTCAAGAACACATAAATACTTACGGAGGAGAAGAAAGGATCTGGTTGGGGCCGGAAGGCGGCCAATTTTCAATTTTCTTTAAAAAAGATACTACTTTTAAACTTGAGAATTGGTTTGTTCCGGCAGAACTTGATCAGGAACCTTTTGAAGTTGCAAATAAGGATGATAATAGTATTACATTAGGTAAAAAAGTCAGACTGGAAAATTATTCAGGAACAATATTTAATGCAGAGATAACCCGTAAAGTGATACTTTTAAGCCGCGACAAAATTACTGAATCCCTAGGAATAAAAATTGATGGATCTGTTCATGTTGTTGCATATCAATCTGAAAATCGGTTGAAAAATATTGGAAACAACGGTTGGAATAAAGGAAGTGGAGCTTTATCTGTTTGGATGTTGAGTATGTTGAATCCTTCCTCACATGTAACGGTAGTACTACCTTATAAAAAAGGTGACAGAGGGATAATTGTAAAGGAGAATTATTTTGGAAATGTTCCGGAAAGCAGGTTGAAGATTTCTGAAAATGCTGTCTTTTTTGCTGCAGATGGTAAATTCAGAAGCAAAATCGGCATTTCTCTGCAAAGGGCACTTCCAATAATTGGAAGTTATGACGCTAAAAACAATATTCTTACTTTAATAAAATTTTCGTTGTCAGAAAATATCTCTGACTATGTAAATTCTGCATTGGAAATACAAAAAGAACCATTTAGAGGTGACGTAATCAATTCATACAATGATGGACCATCTGATGATGGTGCTCAACTCGGACAGTTTTATGAGTTGGAAGTATCTTCTCCCGCTGCATTCTTAGAACCAGGTGAAGATATTATTCATATTCAACGAACTTATCATTTGGAAGGAAGTGAAAAAGTTCTGGATGTATTTACTAAATCATTTCTCAATGTTTCAATAGAGGAAATTAAGACAGCATTCAAAAATTGATTCTTGTTTGTAAAGCTTTTTTTGTTTATTTAGATATAATCAGAAATATTCAAAGATTAAGATCAGTGTGTGTTTGGGAAGATATATTTCATAGTGGTTGGATTTTTTATTTACAAATATTATCCAGATACAATAACTTCTGAATTCAAGAATGGATTTTCGTTTTTAAGAAATTGCATATTTAAATCACCTGATTGTAAAACAGAAACAGGATGCAGAAATAATAATCCTCACAGGGCTAATTGCTTGTACTAGTTAAACAGATGATCAGTAGTGTCCGACCTTAAATAATTTTTTTTTACGGATGAAACCAATATTTGAAAAAATAAATAAGTTGGATGATCAATCTTTTTATCTTGAAGAAATTACTAAACCGTATTTTGCAGACCTCTGGCATTTCCATCCAGAAATTGAGATATTATTTGTCAGAGAAGGTTTTGGGACCAAATATGTTGGCGATAGTATAAATAACTTCTTTCCCAATGATATAGTAATTATTGGCTCAGATACACCACATGTATGGTCATGTAATTCCGATTATTTAAATCCGGAAAATAAACTTATATCAAGTGCTATTTGTATTCAGTTTATGGAAGATTTCATAGGAAAATCATCACTTGGTATACCGGAATTGCTTAAGATCAATGAATTTCTGAATGAAGCTAAACGAGGAATACAGTTTGTAAATAGAACACGTGACATACTTATCAGACATATTGAAGAATTACCTTATCTATTGGGAATGAAAAGATTAATTGGACTATTGACAATTTTAGACATTATGTCGACAAGTGTTGATATTAAGTATTTGTCTTCCCCTAATTATAAAACCATAATAATAAATTCTGACGATAAAGACCGGATGGAAACCATTTTCCGGTATGTGATTCAAAATTATCCAAATAAGATATTTCTGGAGGATATAGCCTCTCTGGTAAACCTGACTCCTCACTCGTTTTGTCGTTACTTTAAATCAAGGACAACTAAGGTTTTTTCATCTTTTGTTAATGAGGTGAGAATAGGAAACTCCTGTAAGAAGTTAATAGAAAATAAGGATACCATTTCTCAGATTTGTTTTGCATCAGGATTCAACTATTTATCAAATTTCAACCGACAGTTTAAGAAGATAAAAGGTGTGACCCCTTCTGAATTTAAACGCAAATATATGAACCAAAATTTTGATCTGATATTTGACAACTAGTACCAGATCAGATATTATATCGATGAATATCTGTCATGTTGGCACCGCAACCTTCAATCGTAAATCCGGTAAGCTCAGTGATCTGCGGTATTTTGAGTTTCAGTGGGTAATGGAATCGTTATAGATTTTACAATTTACATGAGATCAGCAGTATATAATAAAAACCCATATGTTAGTTATTTCCCGATTTATCAACTTGCAATAGTCAAACCTTATCTAAACATACCTGAAGAAGTAAACATTTGAATTTCCGGATACAAGGGGAAAGTAGATAATTTAATAAAGCATCCGTTTTCGATATTCCGAAGGGGGTACTCCGGTGATTTTTTTAAATTGCTTGTTGAAATGGCTGAGGTTGTTAAAACCACTATCCAGACAGACTTCCATAATACTTAGGTCGTGGTCCATCAATAATTTACACGCAAATTCTGTTTTTATCTGATTCAGGTATTCAAATACAGTTATTCCCATATTAATCTTGAAAAACCGGCACAACGAACCTTCAGCCATATTGACGAGCATGGCTAATCTCTTCAAATCTACCTCTTCACAGTAATTGTTCATTAAATATTCGTGTATAGTTGCTATTCGTTTATTCCCAGTTGTGAACCGTATTTTAAGATATTCTTTACTTGCCAGTTGAATATTAGTTTCACTTCTCCCAATAATATCCATGATCTTATAAAAATGTAACATCCGTTCAAAATTTTTTAAATATGGCAATTGGAGCATGAGCTCACTCACTTCGTTAAGCGTATGCCCAATGATTTGAATTCCTCTTTCTGACAAATCTAAAGCCCTTTTAACATAGCTGAATTCAGGTAGTGATAATAATTGGGGAGATAAAACATTCGATGTAAACTGAAGGAATACCATTTCAAGTGCGCGGATGGATGGAGTCCGGGTTTCCTTATCGGCTATCCAGACATGTGGAAGATTGCGACCGATAAATGCTAGATCGCCAGGTTGAAATTCTTCGATAGAATCTCCGACAATACGCTTTCCCGAACCCTCAGTTATGAAACTTATTTCATAATTACTATGATAATGCCAGGTGCTTTTTTCCAGATTGTCCTGAAAAATACCGATAAAAAACGATTCATCCTCTTTAACAATAATTTTTTCAAGTAAAGCCGACATAATGGTAGATATAGCACTAAATTCGGTTGAGATGTGAATATTGCATCGAAAGTAGTAAAAATTGTTGTAGATATTGATTACGACAGGCCCTAATTTTGTTTTTAACTATTAACAGGTAAAATCTAGTGCGAGATGAAGGAAATACTCGAAAAACTGTTTGAAGTTGTCGAATTTGGTAAACCGTGTATGAAATTTTTTGAAAACTTTTTTAGCGTTTCAGGATACTGAAATTGTAAACCAAAATATAAATAAACAATGATGACTTCAAGAAGAAAATTTATTCGTTCTACCTCTGTTATGGCTGCAAGTGTAGGTCTTTCAGTTCTTATTCCATCGTCATTATATTCGTGTTCTGCAGCAAACCGAATTCGTATTGGTGCTATTGGTATTAACTCAATGGGTTGGAGCGACCTCAAAGCTATTCTTAAAAACCCTGATGCCGAATGTGTTGCTTTATGCGATGTGGACGAGAATGTGCTGAATAAAAGGATTGCAGAACTGGCAAAGGTGGGTATAAAAGTAAAAGGCTATACTGATTATCGTAAGATGCTGGAGGATAAAAGTATTGATGCAGTAGTAATAGGCACACCCGATCACTGGCATTGTTTGATGATGGTGGAGGCTTGCCAAGCCGGGAAGGATGTATATGTTGAAAAACCTATTGGAAATTCCATTACTGAATGTCGCAGTATGGTTGCTGCACAGCTGCGCTACAATAGGGTGGTGCAGGTAGGTCAGTGGCAGCGAAGCCAGCAACATTTTAAAGATGCTATAGATTTTGTACACAGCGGAAAGCTTGGAAAGATACAGCTAGTTAAAGCATGGGCATATTTTAGCTGGGTGACTCCTATTTCTAAACTTCCGGACGGCAATCCTCCTATGGGAGTTGATTATGCTATGTGGTTGGGGCCGGCTCCTAAAAGGCCCTTCAATCCTAATCGTTTCCATTTTAATTTTCGTTGGTTCTGGGATTATGCCGGAGGTCTGATGACGGATTGGGGAGTCCATTTACTGGATTATGCACTTTTAGGAATGGGACAGGATACGCCGAGAAGTATCATGGCATCTGGAGGAAAATTTGCTTCTCCGCTTTCTGCGGCTGAAACACCTGATACCCTTAGTACTGTATATGAATTTGATGGTTTTAATATACAATGGGAACATGCTCAGGGGATAGACGATGGTCCCTACAATCGTCAACATGGTATTGCATTTCTTGGCAATAATGGAACGCTCGTCCTTGATAGGGATGGATGGGAAGTGATACCTGAAGGTAAAAAAATGGAAGTTGTACCAAGACAAGAGTCAGTTGATAAAGGACTGGATTTGCATGCTAAAAACTTTGTTGAAGTGATTAAATCCAGAAAGATGGAAAAACTGCATGCGCCAATACAAGTCGGATCAAATATCGCAACCTTTTGTCAAATGGGAAATATAGCTTACAGAACAGGCAAAAAATTAAAATGGGATAGAGAAAAAGGAATGTTCAATGATAGTGAAGCTAATAATCTTATAGCTAAGGAATATCATAATGGTTATAAGCTTCCCTCTGGAAAATAGGTACAGGTGTTTTATTAGAATTTTGTTAATTTAACTTGGTTTTGTCAAACGATTATTTAATTCCTGAAAGCAGTAAAATTTTAACTAAATAGATTAAATTGTAAAATTATGAGCAGACCAGTTACACTTTTTACGGGCCAATGGGCAGATATGCCATTTGAAACACTATGCCAGAAAGCCAAATCATTTGGTTTTGACGGTTTGGAAATCGCCTGTTGGGGTGATCATTTTGAG
>Ga0209539_1000799_pt1 | contig 17698 bp, 16 predicted proteins | sample BarGraNGADG00312_2_FD_184499 | JGI IMG/M metagenome (GOLD analysis project Ga0209539, IMG submission 184499) | Arctic peat soil microbial communities from Barrow, Alaska - Barrow Graham LP Ref core NGADG0011-312 (SPAdes) (version 2) | ecosystem: Environmental > Terrestrial > Soil > Wetlands >... | reverse complement strand
TCGCTACCTCTTCGGCGGTGTCATCCGGGAATCTGTTGACAGCGACAACGACTGGCAGGCCATAGGAACGAACATTCTCGATATGTACCCGGAGGTTCTCGCAGCCCAGCTCGAGTGCCGGCATATTGACAGCTGAAACAAGAGCAGGATCAAGCTTCTTGCCTGGCTTGATGGTATACGCACCGCCGTGCATCTTGAGCGCGCGGATCGTAGCAACGATGACCACACAGTCAGGCGCCTTCATACCAGCCTGTCGAATTTTGATGTCCATGAGTTTCTCGAAACCCATGTCGGCACCAAACCCACTCTCTGTCACGACATAGTCACCAAGTTTCAGTGCAATACGGTCGGACAACACCGAGTTGTTGCCAAAGGCGATGTTGGCGAATGGTCCAATGTGAACAAAGGAGGGCGTGCCTTCTTCGGTCTGAACCAGGTTAGGATAGATGGCATCCTTGAGGACGGCAGCCAAGCCCCCTGTTGCTCGCAGGTCCGCGACCGTCACGGCCTTTCCACTGCGGCTACGCGCAACGACAATCTCCGACAGACGCTGGTGCAGGTCTTCAAATCCCGTCGTCAGGCCCATGATAGCCATAATCGGCGAAGCGGCGGCAATGTCGAAACCGGTCTCATACGACGTCTCCGACTTGACGCCATCTTTCTTCTCTGTCAACTGAATCGTGAGCTTGCGCATCGACCGGTCCTCTACGTCCATGGTCCGGCGCCAGTTGATGCTCTGAGGATCGATGTCCAGTTCGTTTCCCTGAAAGATGTGGTTGTCCACCACCGCGGCCAGCAGGTTGGTTGCCGTCTCTACTGCATGGATGTCACCCGTGAAGTGCAGGTTGATCTGCTCCATCGGGAAGAGGGAAGACTTGCCACCACCTGTTCCACCACCCTTGATACCAAAAACTGGGCCCATGGACGGTTCGCGCAGCGTGTTGACCGTCTTGAATCCCAGTTTGTTCAGCGCCATGCCCAGCCCAATGGTCGTGACAGTCTTGCCTTCGCCAAACGGTGTGGGTGTGACAGCTGTCACATCGATGTACTTGCCATCCGGTTTATCCTGCAAGCGGTTCAGGATATGGTAATCGATCTTGGCCATGTATTTGCCAAAGAAATCGACTTCCTCGTCACGGATACCCAGCGACAGTGCAAGACCGCCAATGTCTTTCTTGTCAGTTGCTTTTTCGAACATAGGTCACACTCCTCTTTTAGGTGGTACGTTTTATTATTGTACCCTCAATTCGATTCCTGCGCACCGGGCGACGCTCAGATAAGTCCGAAATAGTGGGCTGCAAACGTGAAAACTGCCGCGGCAACACAATACAGCGCAAACCATTGCATCTTGCCTTTCCGCGCAACCTTGAGCAGCAATCCGATCGCGATAAGGCTGGTCAGCACACTGACGACGACACCGATGCCGATATCGGTGAGGGCGATTGAGGACATCCCCGCTTGCAGAAAATCCTTGAGCTTGAAGATCGCGGCGCCCGCGATGGTCGGGATCGCCATGAGGAAACTGAAATGGGCGGCATCCTCCTGCTTGAGACCCCTGTAGACGCCGACAGACATCGTCGTTCCACTGCGGGAAAGACCCGGCAGAAGCGCAAATACCTGGCCGATACCGATGGCCAGCGCATCCTTCCAGCCGACCTCGCGGATAGTTCTGGTCGTCAACGCAAAATGCTGAAGAAACAGCAGAGCGGCAGTGACCAGGAACATGGCCGCTACAACGTACAGACTGGCAAAAGCCCTCTCTATGGTCGCACTGAACATGACACCGATGACTCCAGACGGAATAATGGCCGCGACAATGAGCCAGAACATGTTGCGCTTGCGTGTTTCCTCACGAGACAGATTCCTGTGAAAGGTACAAAGGAATCCCCGGAACAAGCCCACAATGTCACCCCAGAAGAAGATCGCCAGCGCGATGAGGCTGCCGAAGTGCAAGGCCACGTCAAAGGCCAGCGTCGAATTGGCCTTGAGGAGTCCCGAGAACACGACCAGATGCCCTGAGCTGCTGACAGGCAGGAACTCAGTCAGCCCCTGTACAATTCCAAGCACGATGCTTTTCCACAGTACCATCCGTGGTACCTCCAGGTATGACCTCAGATACATGCCATATGGTAGACAAACGCCTCCAAAAAGCAAAGGCGCAGCTTCCAGGAAACCGCCGAATCCTTCTGCGAGGCGGTCCCTGTGGCCTGGTTTCAGATCAGAGAGGCGAGTGTGTGTCCTGTGGGCGTCAGGACGGCCAGCGAGCCGTTGGGCAACTCCCCCCAGACACCGGTGCCCAGCGGTTCGCTGGCCACGAGTTCCTTGCCACTCTGATGCTGCAGGTACATGCTATGCCGCTCTGGGTCAGTGCTGTAATGAAAGGCATACATGCATCGTCCGTCGCACAGGAGGAAGTTGAGGCCGGTGAAGTCTCCGACGGACGCCACCTCGTGGACAGCACCCCTCAGGGCCTCGAGGGGGTCAGTCGCCGACTCAAGGTGCTGCAGCAGCAAGGCGAAGTAGACTTCACTGTCGTTTTCACCCTCGAGACCGTTCCTGAACTTAGGCAGGAGATGCTCCATCAGGCGTTCGCGCGAGCAGTGCCCGTTGTGGCAGAATGCCCAGCGTCCCGCGACGAACGGGTGCGTGTTGGTGAGCACAGACGACGTGCCGCTGCTGCGGCGGATGTGAGCAAGAGCAACACAGGCGCTGACTTCGCGAGCAGTCTGCTCGAAGAGCGGCGATTCGTATGCGGGACCTGGGTCCTTGACAACATGCGGAGCGTCCTGTTCGTCATTATACCATGCGATACCCCAGCCGTCAGGATTGGCCTCACCAGATTTGTCGGCAATCGCGAGTGAACGCAGCGAAGGCTTGATGTCCGTCATCCAGGGAGCAATGGACTGTGGCGTCGTCGCGACTATTCCAAACATCCTGCACATCAGCGTTCCTCCACCGGCAGGCCATCCGCGGCCGCCCTGTCTTCAGAATACGCCACCAGCGTTACGGTGCAATTGTGAACACCCTTGGTGCCTGACACCAACGGTGTTCACAATTGAAGACGACTCTCTTCAGCGCACAAGGCTGTTTGCGAACAGGGAACCCGCGATTGCAACGACGACGATGGAGATGACCCAGCCAATAAATAACCCCGAAAATAGCCGCTTGCGCTCGCCCTCCGTCATACCGCGCAGGCCGAGGAACATGAACCCGAAGACGCCGGACAAGACGGCAAGAGTCAGGCCTGCCTTGAGGTTGACCTGATGCCAGACAGCTGGATCGGCGAACGTCGCAGGCACGCGAAACCCAACCCAAGGGTTGGGCGTGGAGAACGCCGACAGGACCCCGGCGATGACTATGGCAAAACAGCCGATGGCGACCAAGAGAGGTGCAGTCCTGCCAACCTCCATGTCACGGACAGTAACGCCCGTGTCCCGCGCGACCCGTTCGGAATAGCGCCACAGCCAGACACTCGCGATGAGGATGTACGTCACAAGAGCTCCTACAACGTACTGCCCCACAGCCCGCGTGACGACGCCGGTGACGGCAAGCAGGTCGACAATCCCTGTCACCGCTCCCCCCGCGACAAACACGAATCCCGTCTTCCGATTCACGACATCCCAGACGCGGTCGTCTGCCATGGTGGCGGGGAAGCGGGCGCCGTACAGGCTGTTGCGCTTCACCTTGCCCAGCATCAGGGGGATCCCGAGGAACAGGAACAACAGCGCGAGCCCAAGGCTTGTCAGAAGAGTCTCCATCAGCGTTCATCTCCTCGTTGGAACCCACGTCCCGACATTGTGAGTGCTTATCATGTTCACTTGATACTATACACATCCTCGGAGCGATAGCCACCACAACACTTGCAAACGAAGACCTCCGGGGCCTCATACGTTACACATGCAGTTGCAAGATACACCTTGCCCTCACCCGACGTATCAGGCTCTGGCCATGTTATCGGGTACTGGTCAGCTCAACAATGCGCTGGAATCGCCGCCACTGCGCTGGTTGGTGTTACAAGAACCAGGCGTGCCCCATTAATGTTAAAGGGGAAAATAGCTTCCCCGGTCAAAATGCACGATCTCATATTCGATGCTCTCGGAATCCTTGAAAAAGAAAGCGTAGTAATCCTTGCAATACTCCGGATACAGTCGCGGTTCATGGACGATCTCTGCACCAAGAGCTTTTACTTGCAGATAAAGTTTGTCCACCTCGACGCGTGAGTCTGCACGAAATGCAAGATGATGGAGCGCTCCCGGTTTCCTTCTGTTTATCCGTTCATCTTTATATGCAGGCCGTGGACTAACAATGCCGAATGAAAAATTGCTACTGTGATATTCCACGATTCTATATTCATGTTCAGGAACAGCGTCGCGTTCCTTGTTCGCCAGATCAAATCCCAGCAACGACAGGAGCCTATCATAGAATCTCTCTGCGCGTTCAAAGTCGGCAACAGTAACATGAATATGGTCAATCACTGGTTTCATATAGGCACCTCTGCCACACTGCGAATGTTCCACAAACATCCTACCATGGAGCCTCTGGCATGCAATTTATAGATGTTACAGAAAACAGGTGTGTTCCCATTTACTAAACTGTAATTTGTCTCTTACGCTGTTACAATTACTAAAGCTGAAAGAGAGGTGGTCATCATGAACGAACTTTCTTTATCCAAGGCATACCGCTTCCTTGAACCGGGTCCGGTCGTGCTGGTGACGACTGCGTATAAAGGGAGCACTAACATCATGACGATGAGTTATTACATGATCATACGGGACGGCAGCGAAGAAGGCGGCGTACCTTTGATCGGCTGCAGCATCGGGCCCTGGGATCACAGTTTCAAGGCACTGCGCACAACGGGAGAATGTGTGATCGCTGTTCCCACAGTCGATCTCGCATCCAAGGTGGTCGAAATCGGCAACTGTTCGGGTGATGGCGTCGACAAATTCGATGCCTTTGGTCTGACGCCGGTGCCGGCCAAAAAAGTGAAAGCGCCACTCGTGGCAGAGTGTCTCGCCAATCTCGAATGCCGGGTGTCAGACACCAGCCTGATCAACAAGTACAATCTCTTCATCCTGGAAGTAGTCAAGGCCTGGACCGATCCAGAGCGCAAGGAACGCCGGATGATCCACCACAACGGGGATGGCACCTTTATAGTCGACGGCAGAACCATCAACCTCAAGAAAAAAATGGTGAAGTGGCCAACTTATTGTGACTGACCGCGTGGTCTTCAGCTTATAGAAAAGCGAGCAGATAGGTCAAATGACAGGTTCAATCCTACAACTCTCGGCGGGTTGCAGGATTTGGCGAAAACTCCTATTCACTTAGATCTTAAATACTTGCCAGCCTGACGCCCATGTCAAAAGCTTTCTGACTATCAATTGGGAATTGTTCTGCTCTCACTTGAGACTTATGTTTTTCGCTGAACATGGATACTTCATACTTGGAGTAATCCTCAAACTGATAGGTATCGGTGGAGAGCAAAAATTCTGAGGTTCCATTGAACAATCTTTGCAGGAGATCTCTGTAATGATGGAATACAGCTTCGTAGTTGTTTTGTTTTACAGACTCCTCCGGAGCGTTCATTGTATAGATGAAACCCGAAGACAGCTTGCCTTGAAAAACGGATCGATGACTGGCGCTATTGTAGGAAAGATTTGAAAATAGCAGGCGTTCTAGAAAAGAGTGCATTTCTCCGGTGATATTGCCAAAATAGATAGGTGAACCCAGCAAGAGAACATCACATCCCAAAACTTTTTCGAGGACATCTGTCAGGCCATCCTGCATAGCACAGTGTCCAACGTACCCAGTGTCCTTCTTCTTACAGGTAAAGCAGCTAATACAACCCTTAAAATCTAAGTCATATAAATGTATGAATTCCGTTTGCGATCCTATAGATTTGGCTCCATCAAGAGCTTTTTGCAACAATGTAGCGGTATTCCAAGTTTTTCTCGGACTTCCGCTGACAGCAATTACTTTCATAGCAGCTCACTCTCTCCTGTTGATATGCTTAATTTACGTTATAACCAATAATATCATTGTGCTGGTGAGGAACAAATAGACAAGTATGCATTTTGTGCCTTGAGTTTTGAGCTAAGATCGAAGGACAACATACACTACACCCGGCCACGGGTCCGTGGTCTGCAGCCCGCAGCGGCGACGATGAACAGGAGCAGAACGACTCATCTATGATTCATGCCAACCTCCCCAACTGACATGTGCGCCCCTTCGACCGATGCTTGACCACGAGATTCACACTCCACAACGTCGCCTTGACTCATCTTGACGCAACCCTACAATGGAGGCGCACTACATCTATTATTATCTACGAATGGAGGTCGACTTACAGATGAGAATCGGAATCCTGACAGGTGGCGGGGATTGCCCCGGACTCAACCCTGCGATACGCGGTGCGGTGTTCAGAGCGCTCGACTACGGAGACGAGTGTGTCGGCATCGTTCAAGGCTGGCAGGGACTTCTCTCATGTGAGACCGAACCGCTGGACCTCGCGCGCGTTGACGAAATCATCGACCGGGGTGGCACCATTCTGGGCACCTCCAGGACTAACCCGTTCAAGGACCCCGCTCTTGTCCAGCAGACCATTGCCAACATCGCGGCCCTGGGTCTGGATGCCGTCATCGCCATCGGTGGGGACGACACGCTGGGTGTAGCCGCCAAGCTTGCAGCGCTGGGCGTCAAGGTCGTCGGCGTCCCGAAGACGATGGACAATGACCTGTCAGGAACAGACTCCACATTCGGATTCGACACGGCAGTGAGTGTTGCCCTGGACGCTTCGCGAAGGTTGAAGGACACTGCACTGTCCCATCGGCGCATCATCATCCTGGAAGTCATGGGCAGGTACGCCGGATGGGTCGCACTCTACACCGGCATTGGCTCAGGAGCTGATTATACACTGATCCCGGAGGTCCCCGTCGACTGGGACGCCATGGTGCAGCAGGTCATGACCGCCTACAAGCGCAAGAAGTACGCCTTCATCGTCGTGAGCGAGGGAGTACAAGTCACGCAGGCCACCGGCGAGCAACTGGACGACTTCGGCCACATGCTGCTGCAGAACAGGTGTGTAGGGCCGGAAGTGGCCAGGATCCTGGAGGAGAAGACGGGAGTCTCGACTCGTTCAGCCACGATAGGGCATATTCAGCGGGGAGGCAGCCCTACCCTGTTCGACCGCATTCTGGGATCCCGCGTCGGTGTGAAAGCCGTTGAGATGATCCATGACGGCGAATTCGGCAAGATGGCTGCTCTCCGCGGCACCGAACTCATCGCAATTCCGCTCACCGAAGCTGTTGGCAAGCTCAAGACGGTGCCTCAGGAGTGGATCGACCTCCTGAAGGTCTTCTCCAAGTAGCGATGAAACGCATCGGACTTCTGACGAGCGGCGGCGATGCCAGCGGCATGAACGCTGCCATCCGCGCAATTGCACGCACGGCTGCGTCTATGGGAGTCGAGGCGGTCGGGTTCGAGCGCGGCTACGACGGACTGGTATCCAACGCCTGGATAGAACTCAACGCACGCAGTGTCTCCGGCATCCTGGAACTCGGAGGCACAATGCTCAAGAGCGCCCGCAGTGAGCTGTTCCGGACTGAGGAAGGCCGTAAGCAGGCAGCGCTCGTCGTCCAGGAGAACCAACTGGACGGCATGGTCATCATCGGGGGCAACGGCTCACAGACTGGTGGTTACCTGCTCGGCCAGTTGGGCGTTCCCGTCGTCGGGGTCGCGTCGACCATCGACAACGATCTGTATGGCTTCGACTACACCATCGGGTTTGATACTGCCGTCAACATCGCCATTGACGCTATCGACCGTATTCGCGACGTGGCGGAGTCTCACGACCGCGTGTTTGTCGTTGAGGTCATGGGAAGAGACAATGGCTCCATTGCACTCGAAGCTGCTCTGGCAACTGGCGCCGACATTGTTCTGACCCCGGAACTGCCCTTCAGTATCCCCAAACTCATCACACGCCTGCACGACGACGTCATGGCACACAAGAAACACCACATCATCGTCATGGCAGAAGGCGCAGGGCATGCAGAGGAACTGTCACGCTACATCAATGCCAACCTGCCCGTGGAGTGCAGGGCGACCGTCCTTGGCTATGTCCAGCGAGGGGGAAGCCCCACACGCTTCGACCGCATCCTGGCCAGTACATCGGGCGAAGCAGCAGTTGTCGCTCTCAGTGAAGGCCACTCGGGTGTCGTCGCAGGAACACGCGACGGACATATTGTCCTTCAGGAGACGCTCGAAGCGGTCAGCCGGCGCAACCTTCTCAAGCCCGAACTTGTGGAACTGCTGAAGCGAGTATCCATCTAGCTTTGCTTCATCCCGGGAGGACCAATTGGGTCGAGTCTTCAAGTCACTGACTTTCCAGATCATTGTGACTGCCCTGCTCATCGTGGGCGTCTCGATGGCGATCCTGAGCAACCGCCTCATTGTTGAGTTTCAGACCGAACTCGTCAGCAAGGAGAGCGAGACCCTCCAGACCATAGGGTCACAGGCCGTCGAGCGCTGGAACCGCATGTACCGCGAACTGTTCAACAGCTACAAGTTCGACAGGTTGAGCCAGACCAGGCAGAACGAACTGATGAGCATCTTCCTCTCCAAATCCTATTATGACTACATCAACGTGTTCAAGGACAACTTCCCCCGTGTCAGCATCGGGTACCAAATCAGCCTCTTCACCCCAAACCTCGTCTACCTGACCGACGCGTCGCGCAACCCACTACCCAAGCTGACCGTCGCTCTTCCTTTGAAGGCAGGCACACAAACACTCGGCTACCTGATCGTCGACAGGGACATGCCTCAAGTCCTCGCTTCGTTGCAACGTGTCCGCTTCGAGGCCTTCAAGACTTCGACTATCTCCATCGGGCTGAGTGGCGCAGCAACCATCGTCCTGCTGACCTTCTTTCTCATACGGCTGCTGTCCCTGCGCCGCAGCGTCGTCCGACTCAAGACCAACCTGGATACGCGCGTACCACGCGGTGGAGGAGAGCTGGGAGAGATCTCGCGCGTTGTCGCCGACCTCGCACACTCACTCAAGCGGAATATCGAAGAAGCGAAGCAAACCGAGGCCCTCAAGACGCTCGGTATCTTTACGACCGGCATCGCCCACGAGGTACGCAACCCTCTCACAAGCATCAAGGGATATGCAAGCCTTCTGGAGAAGAAGCTGCAGGGGCGTCCCGAAGCCAAGTACATCATCCCCATCCGCAGCGAAGCCGACCGCTTGGAAGCACTAGTCAAGGACCTCCTCACCTTCGGGCGCCCGTCGCCGGTCCAGCCCATCGAATTCGATCTCCGGGAATTCTTCGCTTCGCTCGGCGAGCTCATGGCACAGCAGTTCAAGGATGGCCACGCGACGCTCGACCTCCAGGTGCCGCAGGTCATGGTCACCTGGGATGCGCGCCAGACCGAGCAGATGTTCATGAACCTGCTGCAGAACGCCATACAGTCGATGCAGGACAAGGAAGGCGGAACTGTCACCGTCACTGCAAAGACCGAAGCGGATCGGGTCATCGTCGAGGTACGTGATGTCGGTGTCGGTATCAAGAACGAGGACAGGCCCAAGATGTTTACCCCGTTCTTCACGACCAAGGAACATGGTACGGGTCTTGGCCTTCCCATTTCCCAGAAGATCGCATCCTTCCACAATGGGGTTATCACCTATGAGAGCACAGAGGGAGCAGGCACGACTTTCACTGTCAACATGCAGCGAATCATCGATCCTGGTGTTTGACTCGGACTTCGAAACCGATAAAATGTGCAATTGCCTATGAAAACCCTGAGCAAGCTCATTCTGGTCGTGGACGACGAGGAAAACATACGCGAACTGCTTCGTGAATCACTTGAGGACGAGGGCTATCGCGTCAATGTCGCCAAGAACGGCCAGGAAGCAGTCGAGAAGGCTAAAGCTATAAGCCCGGACACCGTCCTGATGGACGTCAAGATGCCCGTCATGAGTGGCATGGATGCTTTTCTCAAGATCAAAGAGTCCCAGCCCGATCTCCCCGTCATTTTCCTGACAGCATTTGGCTCGTCGGATCTCGCCATTTCGGCCATGAAGTCCGGCGCCTATGACTATCTGACCAAACCGTTTGACATTGACGAGGTAAGAATCAAGGTGAAGAGGGCTCTCGAGCTTCGCGAGCTGTCATTTCTCTCAGGACGGACCCGCCCCGAGGACCTTCCCGTCATCAACAGCGACGAGCTGGTCGGCCAGAGCCCACTCATGCAGGAAGTCTACAAGCAGATCGGCAAGGTTGCCAGCTCGGATGCGACCGTTCTCGTTCTCGGCGAATCAGGTACAGGCAAGGAACTGGTCGCCAAGGCCGTTCACAATAACAGCCATCGGAAGGACCGTGCGTTCGTCGTCGTCAACTGCGCGGCCATCCCGGAGAACCTTCTTGAGAGTGAGCTGTTCGGTCACGAAAAGGGAGCTTTCACTGATGCCTTCGAGACACACATCGGCAAGTTCGAGCAAGCATCCAGCGGCACCATCTTCCTCGACGAGATCGGCGACATGTCGCTGCCGCTCCAGGCCAAACTGCTGCGAATCCTGCAGGATGGAGGCTTCGAACGCGTCGGCGGCCATGAGTACCTGACGTCGTCGGCACGTATCATCGCGGCCACGAACCAGGACTTGACCAGACTGGTCTCTGAACGGAAGTTCCGCGAGGATCTGTTCTACCGTCTCAATGTCATTACGCTGCGGCTTCCCCCGCTGCGCGACCGGCGCGGTGATACCGTGTTGCTGGCTCGCCACTTCCTCAGAAAATACACCGCCAAGTACGGGCGCGATGTCACCGAGATTGCAGACCAAACCCTGGAGCGCCTCGATGCATACGAGTGGCCAGGAAATGTCAGAGAACTGGAAAACGTCATCGCCCGGGCAGTCATCATCTCTCAGGCACACGTGCTCCTTCCCGAAACAGTGGACCTTAGCTCTCAACCCATTCTGCATCGGCGCGAGGAATCTTCAGATCCTGAGGGTCAGCCGCTGGTGGCGCAACCCGCCCAGCCGCAGCCCGTCGCCACAAACGCGAACGGTGGGCTCCGCCTGTCAGACGCCATCCAGCAAATGGAGATCGATATGATCCGCAAGGCGTTGCACGAATCCGGTGGCAACAAGACCAAGGCCGCCCAGATCCTTGGCATCTCCCGCAAATCACTGTTCAACAAGATCCGGGACTACAAGCTGCAGGACCGGGACCAGTAGCGACGATATCCTGCAACTGATTTCCTCACTCTACGAAGCCCCGGACACGAACCGCCGGGGCTTCTTTCGTTCTCGGCAGTACAGGTGCAACCTCGCGTCCCCCTCTTTGACAAGAGCTGCCGGTAGAGGTACCATCATACAATCATGCGAACAAGCCGAACCGCCAACATAGCGTCCGTCGTAGCATCGGCGTTCGTCTGGGGAACGTCCTTTACCGTGTCCAAGCTGGCCCTGCGCTCGATTCCGCCGCTTTCACTCGCCTGGATACGCTTCGTGCTCGCAAGCGCCATCCTGCTCGTCTGGCTGCTCTTTCGTCACGAAGACCTCCGCCTGGACCGCCGGGCATTCGGCGCCATGATTCTGGGAGGAGTCCTGGGCTATACGCTGAACCACATCTTCGAGAATGTGGGACTTACCCTGTCAACGGCCTCCGAGATCTCGCTCATGATGGGTGTCTTTCCCGTACTGTCGCTCCTGGTGGAGGCTCTTGTGTACCACAGAAGGTTCTCGCATACCACCCTCGCGGGCATTGCGCTCTCAGTCGTCGGCGTCGTCTTCATCGTCAACCCACGTTCGCTGGGAGAGACCCTGGGAGGGCAACGCTTGCTTGGCGATGGACTCATCATCCTCTCGGGCATCTGCTGGGCATTCTACAGCATTCTGGTCAAGAATCTGTCCAAGAACAGCTCAGCCAGCAGGACTGCGATGTTTCAGATGCTGTTCGGCAGTGTCGTCTTGCTTCCTCTGGTAGGAGTGTTCGAGCGGCCGGTCTTCCCAATCCCCGCCGCAGCTGTCTGGGCCGTCATCTATCTCGCGGTTTTCTGTTCGGTCGGAGGGTACTCACTGTACAACTATGGGGTCGCCAGAATGACATCGACCCAGGCGGTCAACATCCTCAACCTTATCCCGGTCTTCGGTGTGCTGACCTCCTGGGTCGTGCTGCACGAAACAGTGACAGTGATGCAGCTGGCCGGCGGAGCCGTCGTCCTTCTGGGCGTCCTGCTCAGTCTACGCGATTCTTCGCCTTTGGCTTCTCCTTCATGACGACGACGGGTCCCAGAACCGTCGGGCCCACGTGACAACCGACGACACAGGAGACCCTGTTATACTCGATTGGTACGTGGAGCACAGATTCCATCCAGTCTCCGAACTCTTTGGCTTCATCCCAGTTATCGGCCCAGTGTAACCCTGCAGACACCACGCCATATAAGGCCATTTCCAGGACCAGCTCCTTGAGTCGTTCCTTACCCGCTTTGATTGTTCGGATCTTGTCATGCGTTACCATGCGGCCAAGGTCATCAAACCAGACAATAGGTTTGAGCTGGATGATCGTCCCAATGAGGGCCTGCGCGCCCGTGAGGCGGCCGCCTTTGTACAGCCAGTGGAGCGATTCCATGATGAAGTAGACCCATGTGCGGTCCCGCAGCTCGGTGAGCGCTTCGACGATCTGAGCACGGCTCTTGCCCTCATCCGCCATGCTCTTGGCCAGCCTGCCCATGGTAAGCTGGCAGTAGCCGCTTTGGCGAGAGTCCACGATGGAAATCCGATCCTCGGCCTCCAGCGTCTGGGCGGCAACGCGACCCGCATTGACGGACCCCGAAATAGCCCCTGATATCATGACACAGACGATTTCGTCTCCAGCCTCCACGATCGGCCGGAAGATGCGCACCAGGTCGTCGGGATTGGTCTGCGCGCTCTCGAAGATGACTCCCTCCCGTTCCTTCCTGTAGAACTCGGCCGGCTTGATGTCGACGCCGTCGCGATAGAGAGTCTCTCCTTCACGGATGTAGAGAGGCACCATGACAATGCCTGCCTTCTCGAAGTCCTCGACAGTCATGCCACACGTCGAGTCCATGACGACTTTGATCATTCGACTCCTTTCCAGGGCCCCTTTGTGGGCCGCCTGTCACCATTTTCTGATGTCACTTGCAGATGCGTCCATCGTACTACACGGCAGCATGAGGGTCGGCGTCGCTGGCTGGTCCGACTAAATGGTCTGGTCACGACGCCTTCATGATGATGCAAGGCCCGAGAAGGTCAGGACCGGTGTGCACGCCCAGCACACACGACAGCCTGGTATAGGACACGGGGGCCTGGAGGATTTCCTCCATCTCGGCGTGGAACCCTTGAGCCTCATTCAGATTGTCCGGCCAATGCAGGGTCGCAGCCTCGACCCCGTTCTTGCCACAGTCTGCGACAAGCTGGCGCATGTGGTCTTTGGCAACCTTGATGGTTCGTGTCTTGTCGTAGGACGTCATGCGTCCAGCCTCGTCGAACCAGACAATCGGGTTCAGCTTGATCACGGATCCAACGAAGTACTGTGCTCCCGTCAGACGACCCCCATGGAACAGCCATTTGAGCGATTCCATGATGAAGTACGTGCGCGTCCGACTCCGAATGTCGGTAAGAGCCCGAACAATTTCCACGCGATTCTCGCCGGCATCGGCCATCTTCTTTGCCGTGTGACCAAGGTATGCCTCACCATAGCCGGATTCCAGAGAATCGACGATCGTGATCCTGTCTTCGGCCCCGAGCATCTGGGCAGCCACATGCGCTGCGTTCACGGAACCCGAGATGGCACTTGAGATGAGCACACATATGACTTCGTCGCCAGCTTCCACGATGGGCTTGAACACGGAAACCAGGTCTGCAGGGTTCGTCTGAGCGGTCTCATAAATGAGACCCGCCCTTTCCCGCCGGTAGAACTCATTGGGAAAGATATCCACCTGTTCTCGGTAGACCTTGTCGCCGTCCCGGACGTAGAGAGGGATCATCGTTATGCCTGACTGGTCAAACTCCTGTCTGGTCATGCCTGTTGTCGTGTCCATGACAACTTGTACCATGTGCCGTTCACCTCCGCGTATTCGCTTGTGTAGTTTACCAGAAAAAACGGTTCGCAACAGGCCAGCCAAGGTTGAGATCTCACCCCGGTACCACTGTGGCATCCTCTTGCACCGCTCCAGCATTGCAAATCAGCCCTTCCACCATACAATATCTGTAGTCGGCAGTACATGGCTGACTGGCAAAGAGGTGGTCCTGGCATGAGGCACTCGGGAGACCGTGCAAGACAGGACATGGAACCGTGAGCGCGGCATGAGGCGAATTCTCCGCGTCGCAGGGCGCGCAATCCTCATATCCTCGCTCGCAGCGGTGTCATGGCTTATCCTCGGCACCCGGCCCCTGTTTTATCTTGCGACCCTCATCATAACTTACACGGCAATCATGGTCCCGCTGGTATTGCGGACAAGCGACCGCATCAGGATCGTCAAGCGTCTGCGACAGGCGGTCGTGCAGATGAAATCACAGGACACGCTGACGATCTCACTCGAGGGCATCCCGCGACGCTCCCCTCTCTCGATCCAGCTCCAGCCGCTGGCCCCTGAATACATCATCCGCGAAAACTCCTCGTGGCACGACCGGACGTACATCCTGCAGTTCCACGTTAACCGTCGAGGGGTGTATGACCTGGGAGAGGGTATCCTGACCGTGACCGACCCTCTGCGCCTGTTCCGCATCAGCAGACGCCTGATAGCAGATGAGAAGCTCACGGTGTTTCCAACGGTCCTTCCCCTCGAGAAACTGCGCATCTCACTGACCTCTCCCCTCGATGGTCAGCGCGTCAAGTTCGCACCCAACTATGATGTCTCGCAGCTTGCGGGAGTGCGACCTTATGAAAGTGACCCCATGAACCGTATTCACTGGAAGATGAGTGCTCACAGAGGTGAGCTCATGGTGAAGGAGTTCGCCCCATCCGCCTCAAAGACCGTCGTCGTCCTGCTCAACCTGACGCTTCGGCGCGAGCCCAGTTTTACCCTGGAAACCTTCGAAGACTATATGACCATGGTGGGGGCCAGTGTCCTCCAGTATGCCTATGACCACAAGCTGCCCTTCGGACTTACCGTTCTGGGAGAGGAGACACTCTCCTCCAATGGCTTCTCGAAGGACGCGACCCATTTGTTCGCCTGTTATCGCCTGCTTGCGCATGCGCGGGCCCGCATGGACCGGGAACCGTCCAGTACGGTGTTCCTCGACTATCTAAAACGGGAGCGACTCCGCATACCGGCCCGCTCACAGCTGTTTCTCATCCAGCACGAGCTGAAGGAAGAGGAGATTGGAGCGCTGCTTCGCATGCAGGCGCAGTTCTCTCGCATTTCGATCTGCCTGTTCCCCTATGGAAGCTTCCTGTTGTACGGTGAGCGTGCGGCCCCATACTTCATGCCAGATATCGAACAGATTGCCCGGCTCAAGAAGACGCAGAGGATCCTGAGAGATGCCAGCGTGGATTTGTCCATCATCGGTCTCAACGATACCCTCGCTGCCCTGGGAGAGACTTGACCATGAACCACGAGAAATCACTGCTGCATGTCTCCTTCCTGATGGTAGCGACACTCCTGGTCTTCTGGACAGCACGCGCTACCATCCCACTATGGATTGTGCTGCCCGCACTGGCTGTTTTGGTGGCAGGACCATGGCTTCAACGACGCAGGCTGACGTGGGAAGCCATCATCGCCGTTGCTCTGGTGAGCGTCCTGGCCACAAACAGTTATCGCCTGGCCATCGACTACGCAGCACGCTACCGGCAGTTCTTCTTCCTCCTCGTACCAATGCTCTTCTACGCCGGCATCGTTCGCACCAGGCTGAAGACTGCCGGCGAGCCGGTCTACCTCGGCAACATTGTGTGGCTGGCGCTACTCGTCACACTCGACGTCGCAGGCGCCGCCGTCTCGATCACCGTGCTGTCACTCCTCGTCCTGCTGGCACTGCTGCTTGCGGGAACAGACGAGGATCGGCCGAGGTTTCTGCAGCGGCTGGTACCGGTTGCCATCATCCTGATCGTGGTCACGGTCCTGGCGACGTCATTGCCGGTAGAGACGGGCCCGTTCAGCGCATCGACTGCCCAGAGTCTACAGGACTTCCTGTTTGGCCGTCCTACCGCCGTAGACTTCATCACAAGACGCCATACCACGAATTGGTGGAAGCCCTGGCCTGCCGCTGCGACGAGTCTCCTCGGCTCCTGGTTGATGCGGACCGCACTCGTCGAGGAGGTCCAGGTTCTCGCCGGTTCTCTGCTGGCAGCTCCACTCATGATCCTGCTTGCGTGGATATTCCTGGGAGGTATCCTCCAGCAGGGACCGGGCAAGTCTCTGCGGCGGCTTGTGCCTGCCCTCCTGCTGCTGCTCGGCATGGGGTGCATCTTCGTTGCTCTCATCAGCATGCACAGCAAGGCTCTGAACACGCTGATGTTCGGCCCTTCCTCGCCCTGGATCATCGATGGGAAACTTATGGTGCCGCGCACGTGGCAGATGTTCCTTGCGCTCAGGTTGAAGGTCAATTTCTTCCCATCTCCTGCCGTCATAGCGTTGCGGCTCGTCCTGCACAACCTGTCGATTCTGACAGTGCTTTATTGCGGCGTCACCTGTGTCCGGCAGGCTTTCGCAACGCAATGGGGCCGTCTCGAAGGCATTGGACGCAGGCGTGACCGCATCATCATAGAACGAACCATCAAGAGGATCCGCAGTCTGGATGACGAAGAGCTGCTGCGCGACCCACGCGGGACGGTCATCGCGATCTTCTACATGGCCGCCAACGCCTTGTATCCACTCGACCTTGCGATGGTACGTGGAGAAACACCGACAGAACTGACAGTTCGCGTTGCCCGGTGGTATCCTGACCTGGCCGAGCAGGTGGACGTTCTGGGACGACTGTTCTACATCGCACGCTACTCAACGGTCGACATGACTCCCGATCAGGTGAGACTTGCCAAAGCCGCGTACCAGAAACTGCTGGAAATGCTGAGGGTCGAGGCGCAGCACCCAAGAATCAGAACTGAGGGGGCATTGCCCGTCTCCTCATAACCCGACCGGCCTGTAGCGTGCCGGTGACTAATACGGGGTCGTTGATTTCGAGCTGAACAGTCTACAATGGAGAAGGCAGAAGACTACAGAAGGAGCAGACAATGAACGAGAACCTGAACAAGGCCATATCTTATGTTGAACAGTACTTCGTCGGCAAGAACACGGTCGTCGACGTCGCCTTCGCTACACTGCTCGCCGGTGGGCACATCTTCCTCGAGGATGTCCCTGGCCTGGGCAAGACAACACTCGCCAACCTCATCTCCCGGTCGCTGGGACTGGAGTTCAAGCGTATCCAGTTCACTCCGGACCTCTTGCCGTCGGATATTTCCGGCGTCTCAGTCTATGACCAGAAAACACAGGAATTCCGGCTGAAACGGGGACCGATCTTCACCAACCTTCTGCTGGCAGACGAAATCAACCGCGGCACACCCAAGACGCAGTCAGCGCTCCTAGAGGCCATGGCCGAATACCAGGTCACAATCGACGGGACCATCGTCAAGCTGGACCGCCCGTTCGTGGTCATGGCGACCATGAATCCCATCGAGTACGAGGGTACGTTCCCGTTGCCCGAGGCCCAGCTGGACCGCTTCATGGCCCGGCTGACGATTGGATACCC
>Ga0209539_1000798_pt1 | contig 17713 bp, 13 predicted proteins | sample BarGraNGADG00312_2_FD_184499 | JGI IMG/M metagenome (GOLD analysis project Ga0209539, IMG submission 184499) | Arctic peat soil microbial communities from Barrow, Alaska - Barrow Graham LP Ref core NGADG0011-312 (SPAdes) (version 2) | ecosystem: Environmental > Terrestrial > Soil > Wetlands >... | reverse complement strand
TCCTGTCGAGAACCAGCGTTCCATTTTCGCCTATATATGACATTCCATGAGGTCTTTTCCAATTTCCCAGACCAATACCTATAGTGTGTTCCCAGATCATTGTAAAATCTTTGAAATCATAAACAGCCGTCATAGTATCAGGTGTTTCCATAGCATCATCGGGAAAGGCATATTTGCCGCCGATAGCCATTACTGATACCGGAACTGATTTTCCCATACCATATAAGATATAGTCTATGAGATGAACTCCCCAGTCGGTCATCAATCCTCCGGCATAATCCCAATACCATCTGAATGTGAAGTGGAAACGGTTTTTATTAAATGGGCGCTTCGGAGCCGGTCCGAGCCACATATCATAATCAACTCCGGCGGGAACGGGAGAATCAGGAACTTTTGGTACTGCACCCTTCCAATCTACATACGACCATGCCTTGCAAGTGCGGATACGGCCGAGTTTTCCTGATTTCAGATAATTTACAGCATCAACAAAATGAGGCTGGCTTCTTTGCCATTGGCCTACCTGTACAATCTTACCATGTTTTTTAACCGCTTTCTGCATTATGTTTATTTCGGCAATGGAATTTCCGATCGGTTTCTCAACATATGCATGTTTACCTGCCTCGAGAGCATCAACCAGAATCAGACAATGCCAGTGGTCGGGCGTTCCTATAATTGCAACATCAATATCTTTATTCTCGAGCATCCTGCGATAATCAACATATAGTTTTGGCTTTGGGAACCCAAGTTTAACCAAATCATCGGTACGGCTGTTCAGTACGTTACGATCGATATCGCATAATGCCACACATTCTATTTCGGGGTTCTTCAGGAATGAAGTCAGATCGTTGAACCCCATCCCATTTGCACCAATGAGGCCTACTTGTATCTTATCATTTGGAGAAATTCCTATCCTGGCTTTTGACATAGCATTAAAGGGAATTACGCTTCCTGCAGCAAGAACAGATGCAGTCTTGATGAAATCTCTTCGTGTGGAACTCATATTGATTGAATTTAATATGACAGGCAAGATAATATTTTAATTCAAAATGATCAATCGGCAAAGTATTAAAAAACATTAAAATGTACCGTTATATTAAATGTAGAGTCGCCCAACCTGGGCGTCTCTACAACCTGGGCGAATCTGTAATTGAAAAATTGATTTATTCATTGCGGTTTTGATAATAATTTTCTAAATTTACTTTTTGTTCAATGAATGCAATATTCTTTACAACACTGTGAAATAATCCAAATTGGAATTAGATCTGTCAAATATTTTTAGTCTCAAATAGCTTTAAAATCAATGCAATGAAAAATTTTAAACTTCTGTTTATTTTAGTTTTCTGGGGATTTGTGTTATCGGTTTGTTCGGCTCAAATCCAGAATATTGATAAACCGATTCCTGCTGATCCCAATATAAAAATAGGTAAACTGGATAACGGGATCACCTATTATATCAAGGTAAACAAAAAGCCTGAACAACGGATTGAGTTAAGGCTTGCAGTAAATGCCGGATCTATCTGTGAAACAGACGGACAACAGGGATTGGCTCACTTTTGCGAACATATGTGTTTTAACGGCACCAAAAATTTTCCAAGCAATAAAATTATCAGTATGCTGGAGGAGATGGGAGTAAAGTTTGGTCCTGAACTAAATGGCACTACCAGCTTCGACCAGACAATATATATTCTTAAAGTCCCCACTGATAGCATTGAATGGATCAACAGGGGTTTTCAGGTAATGGAAGACTGGGCTCACCAGGTAAGCATGGAAGATGTTGAGATTGATAAAGAAAGAGGTGTAATTACTGAAGAGTGGCGGCTGGGACTTGGTGCAGATGATCGCATGCGGGCAAAATACATTCCTGTCATTTTAAAAGGATCCAGATATGCTGAAAGACTTCCTATTGGTAAAGTTGATGTGATAAAAAGTTTTCCTTATGATACGTTGCGTACTTTTTATAAAACATGGTATCGTCCCGATCTGATGGCGGTGATAGTTGTTGGAGACATTGATCCTAAGCTTGCGGAGGACAAGGTGAAGGAATATTTCGGAAGGATTCCAAAAGCAGTTAATCCCAAACCAAGGATAGAATATCAGGTTCCTGAAAATGTTGAACCATTGATAAGCGTTGTTACAGATAAGGAAGCTTCAGGATTTAATGCAACCATATTCTATAAACATCCTAAATCTGATAATATCTCATATACTGATTATCGTAATCAGCTTATGCGGTCATTATATACAGGTATGTTAAATAATCGTCTCCAGGAGATTGCTCAGAAACCGGATGCACCGTTTTTATACGCCGGAACTGGTTATGGTTCATATATAAGCCGTTCTGTGGATGTTTATTCATTGTTTGTTGCGGCAAAAGAAAATCAGATAGAAAAGAGCCTTGAGGTTATTTTGACCGAGAACGAAAGAGTCCGCCAGTTTGGATTTACGGCCACCGAACTTGACCGGGAGAAAAAGGATATTCTTTCAACGTATGAAAAGATGGCAAAGGAATCGGATAAAACAGAATCACGATCATACGCCGATGAATTTATCAGAAACTATCTCACTCAGGAATGTATTCCGGGTATTCAGAAAGAATTTGAAATAACAAAAGAATTTCTGCCGGGAATAACTCTTGAAGAGATCAATAAACTTGGTCAGTCGTGGACTACAGATAACAATATGGCTGCACTTATAACTGCGCAGCAAAAAGAAGGAATTGAAGTTCCTACAGAACAAAAGGTTGCTGAAATAATTAAATCGGTTAAATCGAAGAAGATTGAAGCTTATGTAGATAAAGTTTCTGATGTCCCTCTTTTGTCTGAAATGCCGAAACCCTCTAAAGTCATAAAGAGAACCGATGATAAAACTTTTGGATTTACAGATTTAAAATTTGCCAACGGTGTTCATATGATCTTAAAATCCACTGATTTTAAAAATGATGAGATTGTTATTTCAGCATATAGTCCGGGAGGAATATCTCTTTATCCTGTGGCTGATGTCATGTCAGCTACTCTTGCTCCCGCTATTATCGCTCAGAGTGGATTAGGAGAGTATGATTTTACCGGATTACAAAAGAAACTCTCCGGAAATACAGCAAAACTTACACCATACATTAATGAGCTTCGGGAGGGAGTGAACGGCAGCTGTTCTCCAAAAGATCTTGAAACAATGCTTCAGCTGAATTATCTTTATTTTACGAAGCCTCGCAGAGATGAAAGCGCATTCAATGCCTATGTTTCACGCATAAAAAACATGATTAAACCCATAAGATCGACTCCCCGGATGATTTTTTCTGACACTTTATCCAAGATAGTTTCAATGAATTCTCCCAGAGTCATTGCTCTGCCATCTGATGCACAATTAGACCAGATTAATTTAGACAGGGCGATGGCAATTTTTAAAGAACGTTTTGCTGATGCCAGCGATTTTACCTATCTCATGGTAGGTAATTTTAAAGTTGATGAGGTGATTCCGCTTCTTGAAAAGTATATAGGTGGACTTCCTTCTATAAAAAGAAAAGAGACATGGAAAGATGAAACTCCCGGATTCCCCAAAGGACTGGTAGTTGTTGAAGTTCCAAAAAATTCAGAACCGCAGAGTACTGTGGCAATGGTATGGAAGGGTGACTTCAAATGGAATGAAGAAGACCGGCAGGGTTTCAGCATGTTAATGAACATTCTGGCAATAAAATGCAGGGAGTCAATGCGTGAAGACCAGGGGGGAGTTTATGGAGTGAGCATTAGCGGCTCTGCTTCAAAACTTCCCAAACCTAAATTCTTTGTTACAGCCACATGGGGCTGTAATCCGGAAAACATCACGAAGCTTACTCAGACTGTCCTCGATGAAATGGAAAAAATTAAAAAAGATGGTCCCACTGAAATTGACTTGAATAAAGTGAAAGAGACCTTAATCAGGGAGCGCGAAACCAGAATAAAAGAGAATGGTTTCTGGTTAAATACACTCCAGAATCATTTCTTTAATGGCGATATTCTACTTTCTCTCGAAGACTTTAAGACTCTTATTAATTCCTATTCAGGGAGTGCTATAAAGGTTTTAGCCAATAAATATTTAGACACCAAAAATTATGTGCAGGTAGCTTTAACTCCGGCACCAAAGACAGAAACAAAATAAAATGTTTTAATTGAATGTTCCGGAGAGGTGATAACAGAGCTTCTCCGGATATTAAAACAAACCGTGTAATTCGGCGTTGATTTTATCTATTACCTCACTGAGGTGATCCCTGTTATTTGGAAAATTATAGTGATCAGCTTCTATTATCAATACTTTGCCAAGATTGTATGTTTCCATCCATGCCTCATACCTTTCATTTAATCTTTTAAGGTAATCTATACGGATAGAGCTTTCATATTCTCTTCCCCGTTTCTGGATCTGATTAACCAGTGTAGGAACAGATGCTCTGAGGTAAAGAAGCAGATCGGGAGGCTTCACAAGAGAAGCCATCATCTTAAAAAGTGTAGAGTAGTTATCAAAGTCACGCGTAGACATCAGTCCCATCGAATGAAGGTTAGGAGCAAAAATGTAGGCATCTTCATAAATGGTTCTATCCTGTATAATGGTCTTATCCGATTTCCTGATTTCCAGGATCTGACTGAATCGTGAATTAAGAAAATAGATCTGCAGGTTAAATGACCAGCGCTGCATATCTTCATAAAAGTCGTTAAGATATGGGTTGTCATCAACATCCTCATAGTGAGCAACCCATCCATACTGTTTAGCAAGCAGCCCTGCCAGTGTTGTCTTGCCCGATCCTATATTCCCTGCTATAGCTATGTGCATAAGTCCAAATATTTTGATAAACAGATTATAAAATTACTAAAAAATGATTCTCTTTCAACAAAATAGGTGCCTAAAGTGCCTAGAGTGCCTGGAGTAAGATGTAATTAGTTTATTTTTAACTCTAGTCACTCCAAACTTTAGCTCACTCCAAACTTTATAAAAAATTGATCCCAGCTATTCTATATAAATCTTCGATAAACTCTCGTGAATTGGAAAGTCGCGGCACTTTGTTTTGCCCCCCCAATTTATTTTTAGTCTTTAACCATTTATTAAATGTTCCGGCAGGTACCAGTCTGACAACCGGCAAATCAAGATTCAGATCCCTGAATCGTTTGGCCTCATAATCTGAATTTATTGATTTAAGTGTGTTATCAAGTATATCAGTGAACATAGTTAAATCTGATGGGACTTTTTCGAATTCAATAATCCATTCATGAGATCCTTTTGTAACCGTATTCATAAACACCGGACCGGCAGTATATTCAGAAATTACAGCTCCTGTAGCTTTACAGGCCGATTCAATTGCTTTATCTGCATTGTCGATAATCACTTCTTCGCCGAAAACATTAATAAAATGTTTTGTGCGTCCGGAAATCCTGATCCGGAAAGGGTTAAGGGAGGTAAACACTACCGTATCCCCTATCATATATCTCCAAAGACCACTGTTGGTCGAGATAATAATTGCATAATTCTTCCCTGTTTCCACTTCTGCGATTGTATATACAGGAGGATCATCCGACCCGATTTTATCTGCTGGGATGAACTCGTAAAAAATTCCATAATCAAGCATAAGCAGCATATCGCTTCGTAATGGATCATCCTGGATTCCAAAGAAACCTTCCGAGGCATTATATGTCTCCATATAGTTCATCTGGTCGCCAGCAATAAGTTTTTTAAACTGCTCGCGATAAGGAGTAAAGCTTATCCCTCCATGGAAAAAGACCTCAAGATTAGGCCAGACATCAAGAAGATTTGTTTTTCCGGTATATGCCAGTATCTGTTTTATTAATACAAGGTACCACGAAGGCACGCCCGAAATATTGGTGACATTTTCATTGATAGTAGATTTTGTAATCAGATTTAGCTTTTCTTCAAAATCTTCAAGAAGGGCAATCTTTTGTTTTGGCGTTCTGATTATATCAACCCAGAATGGGGCATTTTCAATAAGTATAGCAGATAGATCCCCGTATAAGGAATCGTTGCTGAATTGATTTATTTTGTGACTTCCACCAAGAGTAAGACCTTTACCTGAGAATATCTTTGTCTCGGGTCGCTGCAATGTATAGATAACAAGAATATCTTTTCCTGCTCTGTAATGACAATCTTCAAGCGCTTCGCGGCTCATAGGAATGAACTTGCTTTTTGTGGCAGTGGTACCGGAAGATTTTGCAAACCACTTGATTTCGCCCGGCCACAAAAGATTGGTCTCTCCCTTACGAAGTCTTTCAACATAAGGGATTATATCCTCGTATGTCTGGACAGGAAATCTCGATTGATATTCTTTAATGGAAACAATTGATGAGTAGTTAAATTTTTTCCCCCACTCTGTAGTCGAGGCTTTTGCAATAAGTTGGTATAAAGTCTCCTGTTGAGTTTCGAATGGATACTTTTTAAATATTTCTATCTGATCTATACGCTTTACATTCAGCCAGTTAATTATAGATGGAATAATTGCCATTAGTCTCTCTGTTTGATATTTAAAGATAGATAAAAAACTTCAGGATAGAGATTTAAGATTCAGCTGAAAACTTCTTTCAGCACCTCAAGTGATTTTATTTTTTTAAGACCCGGAAGATGAAGTGAATAGAATCTGACAAGTGTCTCAAGAACCTCATTCCGCAGATTCCCGGTAAGAGATAAATTTGAAATGGTGTCATAAGATGAAACAAAAAAGTCAGCAAGAATGGCCGTAATTTCCTCGTTTGCATAATTGCCATGAACCGGAGGTACTGGAACAAAAATACCATTCATCATGTCAAAATACAGGTCATCCTTGTTTAACCGCGGTCCCGGTTCGAACCCAAGAAAGCTACTGAGACCAACAAGAAAAGCTATATGGAAATTTGCATAGCCTTCCTTGCATCTGTCGAAGTAGACAATAAATTTTTCAATATAGTCAAACAGCTCATCATGAGGGCTTTCTTCTTTCAGGACAGAGGTTAAAACTTCTCCAAGAAAAAGTGCAACACAACTTTTTTTAATATTGGAATAGATATCATAAGGGGTGAACGAAACGGAAAATTCTTTCAGATTCTGCATTTCCCGTGAAGCCTTATGATACATTTCAAGGTCAAGAATGAACATTGGTTGAAAAAGGATATTATGTTTTCCTGTTTTCCTGTTTCTCATCCCTTTAATAAGGAACGATTGCCTCCCGAATTTTCTTGTATATATCTGGGCAACAATACCCGAATCTGAATATTTAATCTGATGAAGTATGATCCCCCTTGTTTTCTCAAGCATGGCTTCTAAGAGGTTAGTCAGTCAAAGATTAAAAAAGTGCCAGGAGTGCCTAAAGTGCCTTGAATTGGCTTTATTAAGTTTAATTTTAGCTCTAGGCACTCCAAACTCCTTCCACTTTAACTCCATTTTAGTCACAAAATTATTATATTTACTGATCAATCATCCGTATTATGCCAATTACTAATAATGAAGAACTTTTAAAACGGATAGCCCGGCTTGCCAAGCAGAACCAGGAACTTGAGGAGCATATCAAGAAACTGGAGAAGATGAATGAAAGGCTCGTCAGGGGAAATGACAAGATTAAAGCACTTTATGAAAAGATCTCTCCGGATGTCAGTAAGGTAGGTGGTGAAGGAGAAAAAAGAGAGAAGTCGCTTAAATTTAATATGGCGACAGTTCTTTTCGCAGATATCCATGGATTTTCACGGCTTGTTGAAGGAATGGATTCATCAATGATTATGGATGAACTTGATGAGATCTTTTTTGAATTTGAAGCCATTGTAACAAAGTTTAAAATTGAAAAGATCAAAACCATAGGTGACACATACATGTGTGCCGGTGGAATACCTGTTAAAAACATTACAAACCCGGTTGATGTGGTTCTGGCCGCGGTTGAGATGAGGAATTTCCTTGAAAAATATGAAACAGGCAAACGGGGTAAAAATAACAGGATCTGGGATTTAAAAATTGGCATACATTCCGGCCCGGTAACTGCAGCAATTTCTGGCAGAAAGAAAATTAACTATGATATTAAAGGAGATACAGTACATACTGCAAGCCGTGTTGAAGCTGTTTTGGATAACGGGATGATCGTGATTTCTGTAATGACTTACGAGCTCGTAAAAGAGTTTTTTAATTGTGAGTATTTTGGCAAACTCCCGGTCAAATACAAAGATGATCTCCAGATGTATAAAGTGAAAGGGCTGAAACCTGAATTTTCGGAAGATGGTGATGGTGTTATCCCTAATAAATCGTTCAGAATTAAATTCGGACTTATCCAGTTTACTGATATACAGGAGATTATTTTAGATAAACTCGAAATGGATCTGCCTGGTTACCTGTTTTATCACAATGTGAAACATACAGTCGATGTTGTTACCGAGGTGGAGCTTATAGGCTGGGGAGAGGGCTGCTCCGACGAAGAAATATTGTTATTAAAAACTGCAGCCTTATTCCATGATGTCGGACATACAGTTGCATATGACAATCATGAGTTTTATGGCACACAGATCGCAAGGGAGATGCTTCCAAATTTCAACTATACTCCTGATCAGATTGAAAGTATATGCTCATTAATAATATCGACCAAATTGCCACCCAGGCCAACGAATCTTCTGGAAAACATAATATGTGATTCTGATCTGGATTATCTGGGAAGGAGCGATTTCATCCCGGTTTCAAACACCCTTTATGAGGAGCTAAAGGCACAGAATAAAATGGGCTCTCTTAACGACTGGAATAAGATTCAGGTTAAATTCATTACCGGGCATCAGTATTTTACTAAAACTGCCAGAAGTCTGAGGGAGGTAAATAAACAACTTCAGATCGAACGAATACAAAGTCTGATAACGGATTAGATATTATTTTATTACCAGCATCTTTGTCACAAACGATTGAGAGCCATCTCTGCTGGCACAAAAGACCAGATAGACCCCTGTCGCCACACGTCGTCCGGTATAGTTTTTCAAATCCCAGGTTGCCTGCCCGCCATCAGATACTGTTTCATATACAAGGTTGCCGCTTATATCTGTTATCCTTATCTGGGAGTCTTTGATAAGTCCTGTAATGGTAACGTTTCCGGTAAAACCTTCTCTGACCGGATTTGGAAAAGTGTATACATTTTTAAATTTTTCTCCGCCTGTCGTAGCATCGCCTCTTACAGACTGGACTCCTTTTAAAGTTCCAAACCAGACCTCTCCGGATTTATTATCTACTGCAAGTGTAACTATGGAATTAGAAAAGAGCGGGCTGTTTTGTTCGTTATAGTTTTTTATCTGGGTAGTTCCGTCAGGAGAAAGCAGGTAAGCTCCTGAACTGGTTGTCGCCAGCCATTTTCTGTTGGCCCCGTCTATTGCAATTGAAGTAATTGTTTCAGTTTTCAGAACAATATCAGCCTGGTCCGTCCCATCATTCCTGCTTATTTTTATCCGGTTGGCTTTCAGATCGCTATCAAATACTTTTTCAGGATTGTAATAGATAAGAGGCCCCTGATCTGTTCCAATCCAGATGTTGCCGTCAAGATCTTCAGCAATAGAATATACAAAAGAAATTGGCTGATTTCCAATATCCTGCACGAGCAATTTCTTGTATCTGTCATCACTGAAAACGTCCGGAGTATTATTATCATCCAGAACAAATAATCCATATCCCCTTGGAAGTATAATCCATTTATGACCTGTTTTCGTGATAATGATATCTCCTATTGTCGGAGCATCAATTGTAACAGGATTTGCAATCCAGGTTCCATCTGGTTTCAGTACTTTAATACTACCTGGAACCCCTGTTTGAGTCAGCCAGAGGTTTTTTGATTTATCCAGCGCCAGACCGCATATTCTTACATAGGGCCTCCCAGGGATTATTGTTTGTAAAGGAGAATTTGACTCAGTGTATTGTTTTAGCAGGTTGTCATTTTCATATTCCAGCAATCCGCCACCCCAGGTTGATACAAACATATGATTATTATTATCTGGATCGATCAGGGCTCTCATAGGATCAATAATTGTACCGGACGGGAGGGAACCCCAGTTATTATTTTCATGAATGGAAACCTGCAATGGTCTTCCCTGGTTATTCCATGATACGTCAGTAGCTCCTCCGCAGATTACTGTTTTTCTATTGTACGAAGTAATATTAAAAGCATTATTTGAAACTGGTCCGGGAAGAGTTAATGCTGAGAATACTGAAATGTTTTCGCCTCTTACCAGGCCGGAATTAATATCGGCAATCCAGATATCTTCATTATCAATAACCGCCTGGGAAATATTTGGGATGCCCCATCCATATGATGAAATAGTGTTAATAAGCGATCCACTGAGATTATAATATTTTATGGAAGACCGTGAAGAAATTGTAAATCCTGTGATCGCGGAATCGAATGATTTGTTATAAACACCTGCTGTGAATGAAAACAGGGTGCTGGCATCATCAATTACATAAACCTGATCACCTCCTGATATCGGATCTGAAAGGTTTGTATAGAGCTTATTTCCTGAAAAAATACATGCTGTGTAATTTCCACCCGGATTTGGGAGGATAGTGATAAGGTTCCAGTTTCCGAAGTAAGATAACCCGGTATTTGAAAGATCGGCAGAATATACACCGGCATCTGTGGCTGCATATATTTTACCCTTCCCGAAAGCAATATCCCACACTTCTGTGTTATCTGACCCGTTTCCTGGTTTCCAGGTATCATAAATCTCCATCTTGTTAAGATCCACGACAACAATTCCGAAGCTGCAAATCAAATATGCATACTTCCCGTTGGTACGTATTTTATTTATCTCTTTCTTTCCGGGAATATATTTTCTGCTGATATCAGGTATATTGTAAACTATATTGTTCTTTAAGAGATCAACATTTGTGCTCAAATATGCAATTATGAGGGCCTTATTCTCTTCCGACCACGCAATTGTACTTATCCCTGTTTCAGTTAGTCCGTTAATTCGTGACATTTTCTTTAGCTCTGCAAACCCTTTATTATAAATAAGTATTGAAGAACCGGTTGAGGCAAAAACTTCATCAACTCCTGCAGCAACACACTCTGCGGTGTTATAAACAAGGTGATCTGACCACGATCCAACAGGTGTTTGACCAGGTAAATATATAAATACTAAAAGTAAAATTTGTATGGTCAAAAATCTTCTCATACATAATGGATTAAAAACTCCTTTAATTTTGCAAAGGCTCGTGCTCTGTGCGAAATGGTGTTTTTTTCATTAAGCTCCATTTCAGCAAATGTTAAAATTTTTCCCACAGGTACAAATATCGGATCATATCCGAATCCTTCAGTCCCTTTTATTTCACTAATAATTGTTCCGTTAACAATTCCCTCAAAAAGGTACTCTTTTTTCTCAATGATCAAAGCAATTACTGTTCTGAACCTGGCTTCCCTGTTTTTTGTTTTACCAAGCATTGATAATACTTTCTTAATATTTGCTGATGAATCCTTATTCTCGCCGGCAAACCTTGCTGAATGAACTCCGGGCAATCCATCAAGAGCAGCTATTTCAAGGCCGGTATCGTCGGCAAAAACATCCATTCCGGTAGTATTATAGACATACCTGGCTTTTGCAAGTGCATTACCTTCAATGAGAGCTTCCTCTTCAGGAATATCTTCTCTGATATTGAGATCATTCAGACTTAGAAGGCTAAAACTATTGCCCAGAAGACTTTTTATTTCTCTTATTTTATGTTCATTATTTGAAGCAAAAACTAATGTCATATTATTAATATTGCATAATATGCGAAAGTACTCAAAATTGCGCTTTCCTTTTGACCTGATTTTTTTAAGTGGTACATTTGGCTTAATAAAAAGCAAGATAATTGTTTATGTCTTATTTCATAAGGTTGAATTTTCTTATTGGGATTGTTTTGATTTCATTCCTTGTGAAACCCTCTGCGGCTCAAACATACTATGATCCGGAAGTTACGCCATCGCTAAAGCGGATTTTGGTTAATGGCGATTCTGTTATTTTTAATTTGGACAGTCTTGGGATAAGTAATGCGGAAGTCAAACATACTTTTGTTTTAAGCTACCGGAATAATAACATCACTTTTGAGTTGCAACCGGCAGACAGTATCAATTATCAGTTTTTTCTTGAAGGATTTGACAAAGAGTGGAGCGGATGGAAGAAAATCAACTCTAAAGACTATACAAATCTGCCTGCAGGAAAATACCTCTTTAAGATCAGGTATATAAGTTCGAGTAGTAGTGGGGGAGAGACCTCTTTACTCTCTCTGAGAGTATTGCCCTTATGGTACTTTTCACAACTTGCCATAATTCTCTATATCATATTTTTCTCTCTGATAATCTGGTTTTTATACGTTCATTTTAATCTTCGGTTCGCACGTAGACTTCATATGCTGGAGCAGATAATCAATAAGAGAACAGAAGATCTGATAATTGAAAAAGAAAAAACTGAAACATTACTCGCAAATGTCCTTCCTAAAAACACAGCCAATGAGATAATGGAAAAAGGAAAGGCTACCAAGATCAAATATAATTTTGTTACCGTTCTTTTCTCGGATATCCAGGGATTCACAAAAATTGCTGAAGAGATGAATCCTGAAATTTTAATAGATGAACTTGATAAATTCTTTTTCTATTTTGACTCTGTAGTGGAAAAGTTTGGCATTGAAAAAATAAAAACCATTGGAGATGCCTACATGTGTGCCGGTGGAATTCCGGAAAAGAACCGGACCAATCCTGTTGAGGTTATTCTTGCCGCTCTTGAAATGAAAGGATATATGAAAAAGCTGAAGGAAACATCCGAACTGGAGGGGATGAAGTACTGGGATATAAGGATTGGCGTTCATACAGGAACGGTAGTTGCCGGTGTTGTCGGTCAGAAGAAACTCTCATATGATATCTGGGGAGATACTGTTAATACCGCAAGTAGAATGGAATCTTCGGGAGAAGCTGGTAAAATAAACATTTCAGGTACAACATATGAGTTTGTGAAGGATTTTTTTACATGTGAATATCGAGGGAAGATGCCTGTCAAGTATAAAGGAGAACTTGAAATGTATTTTGTGAACGGAATTGTTCCTGATTTAGTTGATGAGAACGGTGGGCCAAACAGAAAATTTATTGTTAAGATGCAAATGATCAAACTTCAGGATATTGAGGAAATGATAACTAAAATGTTTGATGATGAGGCTCCTCCAAACCTTTATTTTCACAATTCATCGATGCTAAAAAACATCACAAATCAGGTGGAATTGCTTTCCGGAGCCGAAAAGCTTCCGGACGAGGAGTTTATCAACCTTAAACTGGCATCGGTCTTTTTACTCACAGGATTCATTTCAGATTATGAAAAACCAATGGAAGCTTCATTGCGCCTTGTTGAAGAGATTCTGCCAGCATATGGTTTTAGTCAGGAAAATGTTGAATCAACCAAAAAGATTATTCAAAACTCATTTGCTGATCATCAGGAATCATTAACTGATAATATACTTCACGATGCAATATATGATTATCTCGGTCGTGTTGATTATATGAAGCTTACAGATAAACTATTAAGGGAGAGAACAGAATACGGTAAACATTCTGATAATAAAACATGGATTGAGGTTCAATCGAAACAATTATCAGATCATGAATTTCTTACGAAAACTGCGCGGCATCTCAGGAGTGTTCCTGTTGAGGAACAGATTGCAGGACTTCAGGTGTATGGTAAATAATCCAAATTCCTGGGGAAAAGTGTTTTAAATATGTTTTTAAAATGTACTTTTACGGCCATATTTTAATAGCCAGTATTTATGGAAAAGCTCGATTGGAAAAGTCTGCCATTCGGTTATATAAAGACAGATTGTAATATCCGGTGTGTTTACAAAGATGGGAAATGGGGAAAACTGGAGGTGTCTACTTCAGAATATATTGATATTCACATAGCTGCAACAGGGTTGCATTATGGACAGGAGGCGTTTGAAGGACTCAAGGCATATATGGGGAAAGATGGTAAGATCAGGTTATTCCGCTGGGAAGAAAATGCAAAAAGATTGCTATCTTCTGCAGATGGTATTAAAATGGCAGCCGTTCCTGTTGAGATGTTCAGGGAAGCATTATTAAAAGTAATTCAGTTAAATAAAAAATATATTCCGCCTTATGGATCCGGTGCCACTCTGTATATAAGACCCCTGTTATATGGCAGTGGTGCTGAGGTCGGTGTCAAACCGGCATCGGAGTATACTTTCCTGGTATTTGTCACACCTGTAGGTCCATATTTCAAGGGCGGAATTAAGCCTGTGAACATGCTGATATGTAGAGATGTAGACAGGGCTGCTCCGTTTGGAACTGGTATTTACAAAGTGGGTGGTAACTATGCCGCCAGCATGAGGGCAATAATTGCGGCACGCGATGGTGGATATTCCAATACTATTTTTCTTGATGCAAAAGAAAAAAAATATGTTGACGAATGTGGACCCGCAAATTTCTTTGGAATTAAAGATAATACGTACGTGACCCCAAAATCAGAATCAATATTGAATTCAATTACAAATATGAGTCTGATTGACATAGCGAACTGCCTGGGTATGAAAACTGAACGGCGGCAGGTTCCTGTTGAAGAACTTTCATCATTTGTTGAAGCCGGAGCCTGTGGAACAGCAGCGGTAATCAGCCCCATTGCCAGGATATGTGATCCGGAGCAGAACAAGATATATGAATATTGCAAAGATGGAAAACCGGGTACTGATACCATGAAACTTTACAACAAGCTCACCTCTATTCAGAACGGTGATGAACCTGATCCATTCGGGTGGGTGACAATAGTGAAATAAGATAAAAGACAAAAGTAAAAAGACAAAAGTAAGAACTTTGAAGAATAAAGAGACAGGATATTCCAAAACACGGCTGAGAAGCTCCTATCTGACGCTTGTTATAAGTGTCTCACTGGTTCTTTTTCTTCTTGGAGTTCTTGGTCTTGTTCTTATAAACGCGAGGGAATTATCGGATTATCTTCGGGAAAGTATTTCATTCTCCATATGGCTTGACGATGAAGCAAAAGAACCTGATATCAGGATGTTACAGAAAGATCTTGATGCCAAGCCTTATGTGAAATCAACTGAATATGTTTCAAAGGATGCGGCTGCTGTAAAAATGAAAAATGAGCTGGGGGAAGATTTTATCAGCTTTCTTGGTGATAATCCGCTACCGCCTTCAATCGATGTCTATCTTTATGCAGGATTTACAAATCCGGATAGCGTGGCAAAAATTGAAAAATATGTCCGGGAATACCCTTTTGTGAAAGAGGTCCGCTACTCGGAATCATTGCTTATTCTGATCAATGAAAATGTTAAAAAGATCAGTCTGTTTCTTCTTGTAATAAGTACATTCCTCTTTCTCATCGCATTGACAATCATTAACAATACAATCAGACTATCGATATATTCACGACGGTTCCTTATACGCACAATGCAGCTTGTTGGTGCAACACGCGCATTCATAAGAAAGCCATTTCTTATTCAGAGCGCTATTCATGGACTACTGGCAGCCCTTGTAGCTATGAGTTTATTAATGGGACTGCTTTATTTAATTGAAAAGGAATTCTTCCTGATGTTTAGCTTTGAGAGTACGTATCTTTTGATTCTTCTTGGAGTTTCTATCATAGTAACCGGGGTTCTGATTAATATAATTTCTACATTTTTTTCCGTTAACAGGTATCTGAGTATTTCTGAAGACAAACTTTATTATTGATTTATCATGAGCACAAAAAATGAGAATAAGGGAAAATTGAATTTTGCACTTGGCAGCGAAAACTACAAATTGCTGGCAGTTGGGTTCGTTATAATTGTGATAGGATTCCTACTGATGCTTGGGGGTAAATCTCCAAGTCCTGATAAATTCAGTGACAACATTTTCAGTTTCCGGAGAATTACGCTTGCGCCCATAGTTGTGCTCGCAGGCTTTATATTCGAAATATGGGCAATTATGAAAAAGCCTAAAGACACTGATAAAGAATAAATTAATATTTCACCATTATGAATTGGATAGAAGCATTGGTTCTTGGACTGATCCAGGGACTTACAGAGTTTTTACCGGTTAGCAGTTCAGGTCATCTTGCACTTGCGGATGCATTTTTCGGAGTTAAGCCGGCAGAAAGTCTGTATTTTACAATTGTTGTTCATGGTGCTACTGTTTTAAGTACACTTTTTGTTTTCTGGCAGGAGATTTATAAACTTATCAAGGGGGTATTTCAATTCCGGATGAATGACGAATTGAATTATGCAGGTAAAATAATTGTTTCTATGATACCGGTAGTGGTATTAGGGATATTCTTTAAGGATTTTGTTGAAAACATGTTTGCAGGCAATCTTGTTGCATTGGGGATTCAATTTTTAATAACTGCATTATTGCTTGCTTTGGCTCATTTCATTAAACCTAAGGAAAGAAACATTAGTTATCTGGATTCTTTTATTATTGGAATAGCTCAGGCTATTGCAGTTGTGCCTGCAATTTCAAGATCCGGGGCAACGATTGCTACGGGTTTATTGCTTGGGAACAAAAAAGAAGAGGTAGTAAAATTTTCATTTCTGATGGTTATAATTCCCATCATCGGAGCTAATTTAATGGAGATGTTAAAGGCAGGCACTGTTACTGATAACATAAGCATTCTAAGTATAATTATAGGGTTTCTTGCTGCTTTTATATCAGGTTATTTTGCCTGCAAATGGATGATATCACTTGTAAAAAGGAGTAAACTTATCTGGTTTGCAATTTACTGTACAATTATTGGATTACTGTCAATTCTGCTGAGTTAAGATGGAGGATGAAAAGAAAAGTATTTTTGAGGATGGACAGGTTCTTTTGTTTGATAAGCCGGTTTATTGGACCTCATTTGATCTGGTGAATAAAGTAAAAATAATGATCCGGAGTACTTTTGGGATCAGAAAACTAAAAGTTGGTCATGCCGGTACACTCGATCCACTTGCTAGTGGATTGATGATAATATGTACAGGTAAAGCAACCAAAAAAATTGATGAGTTTCGTGATCTCGATAAAGAATATTTGGCTTCATTTCATCTTGGAGAAACAACTCCCTCTTTCGATCTCGAAACAGAAACTGATAATCAATATCCTACGAGTCATATTACCGAAGAACTTGTGAAAGAAGTCCTGATCAGTTTTTTAGGTGAACAGAAACAATTGCCTCCAATGTATTCTGCCAAGTTAATAGCAGGTAAAAGAGCATATGAATTTGCCAGGAAAGGGATCCATAAGGAGCTTGAACCTGTTACAGTTTTTTTTAGGGAAATTGAATTAATCTCATTCGGAATTCCTGAAATCAAAGTCAGGCTTGTATGCAGTAAAGGAACCTATATAAGGTCCTTTGCAAGGGATTTCGGCAGAGCATTAAAAAGCGGAAGTTATTTATCAGCTCTTGAGAGGACGGCAATAGGCTTATATCATGTGAAAAATGCCCTCAGCATAGAAAAATTCAAGGAATATATCGAACAAACCAACCTCCCATATTGTTCTGAGTCAACAGGGATTAAGGGCTCAGCGAAGCTGGAAAGGAATGAATAAACTTTCAATCCGGTTAGCTCATTCAAACTATTTAAAAAAAATATTCATTCTGATGAAACAAAATAGATATTTGTACGTATAAAGGACTTCTTTAATTCACAATGATTATATATTTATTATGAAACTATCGCAATTCAGGTATAATTTGCCACAGGAACTTATTGCACTTTATCCTTCTCCGAACAGGGATGAATCGAGATTATTGGT
>Ga0209539_1000797_pt1 | contig 17714 bp, 16 predicted proteins | sample BarGraNGADG00312_2_FD_184499 | JGI IMG/M metagenome (GOLD analysis project Ga0209539, IMG submission 184499) | Arctic peat soil microbial communities from Barrow, Alaska - Barrow Graham LP Ref core NGADG0011-312 (SPAdes) (version 2) | ecosystem: Environmental > Terrestrial > Soil > Wetlands >... | reverse complement strand
CTACACACCCTCGACGACGCAGACGAACGCGCCCTCGCCGCCTTCCACACCATCCGCACCCGAACCTCACAATGACGCCGCGGCCGCCGCCGTCCGCCGACCGCAGACCGCGCAGGATCAGTGGGTGACCCCAGACACGCCTACGCCGCGGGTGCGGTGCCGGACCGCATCGCCGACGCTGCCGGCACTCCCGCTCGTGGGGTCGTGGGGCTCTGCCCGGGACCTGTCCCTCACGATCGAGCTACGCGACGACCTCACGGGTGCCTCAGCACCGGTCGGCCGCGTCACCCTTGCGTCGGTCGAAGCTGCCTTGTCCAGACCGCTTACCAGAAGGCTGTGGCCGACGGCGCCTGAGAACGGGTGAACACTCAAGGCATGGCAGCCAGCACACGCGACAGTGCGGACGAGGCGTTGCTGGTCTGGTCGATTGTCACGCTCGAGGCAGCAGCCCGGGCTCTTGCCGCGGACGGGACAGACTTCCACGTGCGAGGCGATTGTGCGGTCGCACTCATCGGCATGCGGAACACGCTCCGAGCAGCGGTGTGGCTGCTCCAAGAACTCGGTGACGAGTGCGAGGCGCGATGTCTCGCCAGCACAGACATCGACAACTCCAAGGACGATAGACGAACAGGGTCTTGACGGGCGCTCTGTGTGTCGCAGTGAGGGGCCGGGCAGCCGTGCCGGTGGCCACCGCGGTGGAGATCAGGTCGACCGGGTCGAAAGGGACGTGCGCCGCGATGCAGTCGGTCTGCACCATCCACGACCCGCCGACCGCTACCACCGACCTGACAGTCAGGAACTCGGCCAGGTTCGCGGGGCGCTGACCCCACTCACCGCCACGAACCCAACACCACCAAACGGCCCGGCCAGTCCCTTGATCGCCGCCACCCCGGGAGCAGAGCGTCAGGCGCGATCGAGCACGGCTAGCGCGTCGATCTCGACGAGCATCTCCCTGCGCGGCAGGCCCACCATAACGGTGGTGCGGCTCGGTAGCACACCGGTCGTCGAGTGTTTCTTGACAAAGGCGCCGTAGGCGCCGTTCATGGCGGCGAAGTCGTCCCGGGTGGTGAGGTACACCCGCAGCATCGCGATGTCGTCAAAGGTGCCACCGCCAGCAGCGACGACGGCAAGCACGTTTTGCAGGGCACGCGTGGTCTGCGCGGCGACGTCCCCGGCGTGGACGCACTCGCCCGTCTCAGGGTCCACCGGCCCCTGCCCGGAAACCTGCAGTAGCGCGCCTGCGCGCACACCCTGGGAGAAGATGGGGGTGGGGGCCGGCGCGTTGGGCGTGAGCACAGCGGCGATTGCGGTCATGGTGTTACCTCTCGAGACTGGATCGAAGTTGTACCGATCGGATGGATCGGCACTTGGGTCGGGGGCCGCTTCGACGAGCTAGAGCGAGCGATTTGACTCGTTGCCGCGGCGAATCTCGTCGAGATAGGCGTAGGCGGTGACCCGAGAAACGGCGAGGCGCTCGGCAACCCGGTACATGGAGCGACGGACGCGGAAGGCGCCCCGCTCCTCCAGATAGCGCATGACCGCGATTCGGTCGGGCTTACGCAGGTCGACGACAGGCTTCGCGGCGGACGCCAAGGCCTCCGTGATCATGTCGTCGAGCACGGTCTCCAGCCGCGGTCCGATGATCTCCTGCGGCGAGCCGTCGCTCTCCGCGCGCAACGGAAACAGCGCCTGTAGCGTCGCGCGCGCGGACTGCAGCGGCGTGAGGTCGACGTTGATGCAAAGCGCCGCGATGATCGAACCGACCGCGTTCCGGTAGTACACGGTGGAGCAACTGAGCTCCCGGCCGTCGCTGGTCCGTCCCAGATAGCCGTAGGCGTCATGATCGGCGTCTTCGTTGGCGAGCGCGAGCAGCCCAAGGCTCGTCGAAGGTCCACCCACCTCACGACCGCTGACATGGCCGTTGACTATTGCATACACCGTGTGCTCCATGTTGCGCAGCGACACGTCGTGCAGCACGACCTCGCAGTGCGAGCCGACGGCGGCGGCGATGGCCTCCATCACAGGCCCGATAACCTGATACAACTCCTCGACGCTCTCGTACGTCGCCCGCGTGGCACCGCTAGCCCCGGCACGGTCGTCCACCACCATCAACCCCTCCCCCGTTCTCCAAGTCCGCTTCACGACACCGCAAGCAATGACTCTACAAGACCTCCTGTAAATCTAGAGAACACATCGTTAACCTGGCGTGATCATCGCATCACCGCCAAGGATGCCTGGGCGCCCGCCCCGCACCTGCTCTCACCTGCGAGATGAGACGGCCAGAGATCCACCGGCTCGACCCGACAACCGCGCCGCGCACACCCCCTCGCCGGCGAGATCGCGAGACCGCCCCCTCGGCACCTGGCCCGTCAAACTCAACGAATTCCGCCACTCCGGCGGAGTAATCGGCGAACTGCGGGGCCCCTATAGACTCCCGGCTCTCTTGCCTATCGGCTCCGTCACGCCGGGCCTCTCGGCTCCAAAGACCGCGTCGCCTCAAGCGTGCACAACACGACGATCGAGTCGTTCTGGTAGACCATGCAACCCGAATTGCCCGACCAAGCGACCTGGACCACCCGGCAGAGCTCGCCTCGACGATCTTCAACTGGATCAAAGCCACGTACACCCTCCGCCGGCACCACTCCAACCTCAGCGACCCGTCGCCAGCCGATGAGCACAAAGACCTCCGCACCGCCCCCACCCCGGCGGCATCATCAACTGACCAACACCCGCCGTGAAAGCGCGCCGGGCGCCGTTTGCATGCCACGATCCGCCCGACTACTCGATAGCCGTCCGCGCAGCGTCCACTCTCCACGAATCGAGCCCAAGACCACGCGGGTTGTAGATCACTTCGCCGGAGCGAAACGTCATCCGACATTCCAACTGCTCATTAGCCGACAGCCGGTATCCCCCGCAATCGACGAATGAATAGGAACCAACCTCGAGCGCCAAGACGGCAATATCGGCATCTAGTCCGACACTCAGGCGCCCGAGATCCGGCCGACCGATCTCATCCGCAGGACGCTGCGTAACCATCCTGATGACGCGTTCGAGCGGGACGCCGATATTCAGGATCTTGTTCATCGTGCTCAGCAGGTCGACGACCGGACCATTCACATTCTTACGGTGCAGGTCGGTACTTATTGAGTCCGGAAGGAACCCTTGACTCACGGCTGGGACCGCATTCCGGAACCAGAAGCTCCCCTCTCCGTGTCCCAGGTCAAAGACAACACCCCGGGCCTGAGCCTCGAACATGTAGTCATAGACACCGCGAAACCGATCCAAAAGCGGGAATTGCTTCGCGAATACATGGGTATGAATGTCGCCCGGGCGCATACGCTCCAAGATTAGCTCAGGGTACGAACGCCCAGGAATCCAGGGGTAAGAATCCACCATCACCGGCAGCCCGCATAACTCACCGGCGCGCAATGCAGCATTCACCGCGGTCCACGGCTCGTGACGCGCATCGAAGTCCTTCATAACCCAGTAGTGCGCCGTCTTGATCCCGACAACCGTCTCCGGATTCGCAAGCGCCACCTCGGCTGCGAGTTCGGGCTCCATCTCGGACTCGTCGTCTTCGTGGGGTCCGTCCATACCCGCGCGAACAATGTTCAAGAAGGACAAAACCCTTAGCGGCGCCGTATCCACAACCTGCGACTTGAAGAGCTCGAATCCGTCCGCTCCCACGGTGCCAGCGTCCACAATTGTGGTCACACCTGACGAAACAGTGTTCACGGTAGGCTCGATCGGAAACGACGATTTCCTATTCGTAACGGCCACGTGCGTATGGATGTCTACGAGGCCGGGCGTAACGAGGTACCCAGAGACGTCAATGGTCTTCCTACCCTGCAGACGCCCCAGCTCCGCCGACACGCCCGAAATCCTGCCACCCGCAATCGCAACGTCCGCCCGCCCGTTTCGACCATTCGCCGGGTCAATCACCGTGCCTCCTGCGAGAACAAGATCGTGCTTTGCGGGCCCCGCCTCATCATCGGTCTGCGGCACTGTAACTCACCCTCATTCTGTGTGAGAAACTCACGATTTCGGACCACGTCCGACGCAGCGTGCCCTGACAGCCCGTCTCACCGGTCATCGTCCAGTTCAACAAAAGCTGGCACCTCGTCCTGTCGCCGACTTCGACTGCGCGATCACCCGGTCGGCGCCTTCGCTTCATTGGGAAGCGCCGACACCCCGACGCGCCCCACACCTCTAGCGCCTGCCCTCGTGCAGCCCACGTATCAGCCCCTCTAGGGCCGATCAGGAGACTACCGGCGGCACCGTACCCCGCGCTACAAGCGAGAGCGATGATCGCCAGCGTTCAATTCCTTCAAATCAGCCGAACACCTTTACCTACCGTTGTCGGACTACTCATTGTTCAGCAGCATTACACTACAGAACACCAGTAAATCAACCTGCCCGCCAGACAGGCGTCCGCTCGATCATCGTGGGCAACGAGGCCCATAACACCTATCCCTTCACCGCACCTTCGCTCAGGCCGCGAACCAGCAGCTTCTGCGAGAATGCAAACACCAGAATCGAGGGAATACTCATGAGAAGCGACGCCGCCATTAGATCCCCCCAATGGATGCCGTTCTGATCAATGAAGAAACCGAGAGCTACCGACAACGGACGTTGACTGACGCCCTGAGTGAACACCAAAGCAAAGAGGAACTCGTTCCAGGCCAAGATGAACGAATACATGGCCACGGCAACCAAGGCCGGACGCGCCATAGGTATAACGATCCGCCACAACAATTGTGGAACCGAGCAGCCATCGATGACGGCCGCCTCCTCCACCTCAATGGGAAACTGGTCGAAGAACCCCTTTATCAGCCAGATCGCGATGGGGAACACGGCCATGAGATAGACAAGCACCAGCCCCTGCTTCGTATTCATCAAGTTTAGGTGTCGCAGTGTGATGAAGAACGGTACAATCACGACAACCCGCGGAAACAACTGGGTGAACAACACCGACCACAGTAACGGGGTACGGCCAGGAAACCGGTACCTTGAGAAGCCATAGGCGCCCAAGATCCCAATTACGAGAGCAAGAAGCGTCGTCAGCACCGAGATGATCACCGTATTAGTGAACCCGCGCAATATCAGTGGGTCACCCATGACGGAAATGAAGTGACCGAACGTCACCGGCGACGGAATCCACCGCGGTGGGTAGGAATAAATTTTCGAGTCCTCCGTCAATGACGTGGTCAGTCCCCAGAGCACTGGCACGAGGCTGAACAGCACGAAGACGAGTCCGAATGCGTAGACAAGCACATACTGCCCGACCCGACGAGTGCGCCGTCCCCAACTAGCGCTCCCGAACTGTCGGGATGAGATTCCGTATCTTTTCATCGCTCCCCCTGCTTTGTCTGCGGACGGCCAGCCCGACTCGACGCGGCGTACAGGAGGAAGACAATCAAGGCCGCAGCGAAGAGAAGCACGCTCAGTGCTGACGCACCCCCGAAGTTGAAGTTGGAGAATCCCGTCCGGTATATGTCGATCCCAAATACAAGCGTCGCATTAGCCGGGCCGCCGCCCGTCATTACCATAATTGTGTCGAAAGAGTTGATGGCTCCTACCGTCTCCAGAATCAGTGCGACAGCGAGCACTCCTCGAATCGACGGGATCGTGATGAACCGAAAGAGCTGCCACCAATTTGCACCGTCGACCCTCGCCGCTTCGTAGATCTCCTCCGGGATTCCCTGCATGCCCGCCAGCATCAACAGCATGATAAACGGGTACCCCGCCCAGCAATACGCCACGACCACCGAGGCCATCGTCAGGTGCGTATCACCCAGCCAGTTGAGCGCAAGGCCCGAAAGGCCAAATTCACGTAGCATCTGATTCACAATGCCGACGTCGCTCTGGAGGATCCACCTCCAGAGGTTTGCTGCGACGACGGATGGAATCGTCCACGGCAGGACGACGAGGATGCGCATCCACACCGTTCCCCGCACCTTCGCGTTGAGCACGAGCGCAGCACCGAACCCGAGCACAAACTGGAGGGCTACGGTGCCGACGACCCAGAACACTGTGCGTTGGATCAGGTGGACGAAATCGGGGTCCGTCAGCGTGGCGACGAAGTTCTCGAAGCCGACAAACCTCGTGCGCAAATCCGGCAATCGCACTTCGGAAACACTAAAGATCAAAGTCTGGATCAGCGGGTAAACCATCATCAGAATGATCAACACCGTCGCGGGCGCGACCAGGACGTAGCCGGGGCCCCATTTCCGCATCGCAATGCGACGTCGTCGCGCGCGAGTCTCGCTAGCAGACATCTCCTCTGTTCCTCTCACCACGGCTCGATGATGAGCGAGGGCTGCCGCGCCCGGGACCGCGGCAGCCCTCGCTGTGCGCGCTATCCCTAGAGCTTCGAGTTCATCATCGATGCCATGCTGTCGGCGGCCTGCTGGGGAGTCTCCTGGCCCGTCAGCAGCTTCTGAGCCTCGGTGATGATCCCCGTCTGCATCTCTGTCCACGCGCCCACTGCCGGAAGGGAGCGCGACTTCGACATCGCCTCGGTGAAGATGGCAAACTGCTCGCCGTTCCAGGGCGGCAACTGGTTCGCCGCAATCAGTCCCGGCGCGGTCGGCATGAATTCAGCTTGGCGGCCCGCGTCGGCAAACCACTTCAAGAACACCTGAGCGCCCGCCGGATTGGCCGCCCCAACGGGGATGCCCATGGTCCAGCCGCCGCCCAGGTTGATCCCGGTCGGCAACTGCACAGTCCCGTACTTCAGGTCCGGGTAGTTGGCGAATTCGGAAAGTGCTCCAGCACCGTAGGTGATAATCCCGACTTGGTTCGCCTCGAAGAGCGGCAGAACGTCCCGCGTCGAGGTGAAGTTCGGCGTACCAGGAGGAGCGACCTGGTACTTCGTCAGGAACTCCGCCCAATACGCGATCCCCGCCACAGCTTCGGGCGAGTTGATGGTCGCCTCCGTGTAGTCCTGGTTGAAGAACTCGCCACCGTGCCCCCAGATGCACTGCGCAAGGAAGTCCATCGCGTTGGCCGGATCGCTGAGGTCGGCGGCCATCCCGATCCCATACTGGCCCGGAATCGTCAGCTGCTTGCTGATCTCGAGCAGATCGTCATAGGTCCAGCTATCCGTCGGATACGCAACGCCGGCGTTGTCAAAGACAGTCTTGTTGTAATATGCGACCGACGCGAAGGCGTGATCAGGCACGCCATATTGCGTCCCCTGGTAGCGGCTGGCGTCCCAGATTGCCGACGCGTAGTCACTCGACTTGATGCCGTTCGACCCCACGAAATCGTCGAGCGGTTGGAGAAGACCCTTCGCCGCGATCGTCGGGAACATCCCGGCATCGAGATCGATGATGTCGGGTGGCGTGCCACCGATGGCCGAAGCAGTGAACTTGTCAGGATAGCCGTCGATCGGCTGCGGTTCGATCTTCAGGGTGATCTCGGGGTGGTCCTGCGTCCAAGCGCTCTCGATCTTTGGAATATTATCCGACCACCAGCTGCCGACCCAGACGGTTACCGTTCCACTTGCCGTGTTGGTCGAATCACCCGTTCCGGAACTCGTGCTCGGGCTGTCCGTTCCGGGGCTCCCACAGGACGAGAGAAGGAGCGCGGTCATCGCGGCAACCGCAGTCGTCCAGCCCACTCGTCTGTGTGCGTACTTGCTCGCTACTTGCATGGTCAATCGCCTTTCTCCGTTGTTTTGGCTTGCCTGATCGGTCACCTTGATCTGTTCAATTGCCCCTCTCGTTGTTCGTAAGAGCGACGGCCCCTCGATCGATCGACGATTCCTACTTACCCAGCAGGGATGCGTCCTATTGACTAGAGGCGACTTCTCGCTACCTCCGTACCGGCGCTTGCCTGGTCATGATGCAAGACGAAGCACCGAGGCATTGCGCTTTGGTCCGATTTGAATGGTGGGGTGCTCGGGATATCGCGGCACGCGTGCGCGTGACGGCCGCTCGGACGTGGCGCCTACAGCCACGTTGCGCAATCACTTTGGGAACGCGTTGGTGATTGCGTCGATGACAGCACGCCCTTCGCCGGGCAGCAACGAATAGGGATTGACGTAGGCGGTTCGGGCGCCGTCCCACGCAGTGCCAATCCGGATCGACGGTGTTTGGGCGGCAAGTCTGCGCTCAAGCTCTTGCTTGCTGAGGGCCGAGCGATGTTCGTCCCACGAGAAGAACAAACGCGGGCACGCCTGCCCTTGGTTGCCTTCGGGATCAATCCAAGTCTTCAGCCCGATCGCTTCCAGCTCGGACGAGTATGCGACTAGACTATCGTGCCATTCGCGGTAGAGCGGTTCCCAGTCGAGGCTAACAGAGAGTTCCACAGCGGCCAGCAAGCCGAGAATGTTCTCCTTGCTCGTCTTCATTGGCCTGCCGACGGACTGGTTCGGATAGGAATTGGTGGCGCAGGCGATGATCCAGTCGTCCGAACCGACGATGAGGCCGCTCGCCTGCGGGCCCTTGAGTCCCTTACCTCCGCTGAAGATCACGAGGTCGGCCCCGCGTTCCCTATACGTCCATAAATTCGAGACTGGTGGCAACTGGGCGGCGGCATCGACGATGAGCGGCCGTCGAGTTTCGTGCGCAATGTCGGCCATCACCTCGAGCGACGGCGAGTAGCGCTCGTATTGCTTTCCGGCAAACCACAGGACGGCCACGGTGCGGTCGGTGAAGGCCGCCCGCAATTCGGCCAGCGACGTGCTGTCCGCATACCCCACCTGCCGAATGACCGCTCCCGCCTCGAAAACGGCATTGTCGTAGACGTTCCGCTGGCAGCCGAGCACTATGACTTCGGGCAAGCCCATGTTCGGAGGTTGAAGGCGCACCGCCGATTCGGCGCCACGCGCGACCATTTGAGCTGCGGCGATGCTGACAGCGATTCCCGCTGCGGCTCCATTGACGACAAGGGCCGCGGGATTGTGCGTCAGCAGCGCGAGACGCCGGCCGACCGCGGAGAGCAGTTCTTTGACATCCACCTGGTGCTCGCTTGCCCGCTCCATTGCGCGAACAACCTCCCGTGGAAGACGGGAACCACCGAGACCGGTGAGCGTATCGACGGCATTGATCACCCTGCGCACCCCCAACGCGCGATATAGATCGTTGGCGTCTAGTTCGCGGACTGCTTCCTTCATTACGCCTCTCTCTGAGCTTCGACCCCTTGATGAGTTTGGGGGGTCGCTGGATTGGGTGATCGAACTAAGTCCTGACTCCTTCGGGTCGGGGGCGTGCTGCGCAGGTCGTGTCCTGGTCATCCGCTGGCTCTGGGGTCATGCCTGGGGCCAGCGGTGGTCAGTTGGTTGCGACCGGCAGCGGCACATGGATCGCCGGGAACCGGCGGGTCAACGCCGACCCGGGACACTGCCGCTACACCACCCTCAAGGTCTCGACTACATGCGCACAGCGTGGCACAGAGTCTCTGTAAAGGGCAAGGACCTTCTGTTAACTCATGCTCTCTCGCGCTGCAGGCCTGGGTACGGATACGGCTTCCTCGATGTGCGCGACCGGCCCGGCGCGCTGGTGGCGACTCGCGCGCTGTACCCGCCGTGGCACCGCCTGGAGAGCTGGGGGCTTCTCACTAGCCTCGATCTTTCACCGGGCGGCCGTGGTTGAGACCGCGGGCAGTTCTGCTGCCGTTGAGCCGTGATTCTGCCGTCCGGGTGTGACACGGCGTCCCGGTGTCGTCCGGGGTGGGCGCGGGTTCCAGGGCCGGGGGTCGCGCGGGGGTCGTCGCGACGGTGGTGACCGGCTCAGCCGGGGGCGAGGTCGGCCAGTCTGCCCAGCCCGGTCAGGGTCAGGCCGGCCCAGGGTGATCGGGTGGACAGGTGCAGCCAGACCCGCCGCCCGCTGCGGGCCAGGGTCGCGCCGATGGTGAAGATCCGGTAGCGCAGTCTCTTCGGCTCCCACCGGCGGGCGTCGGTGTCGGTGAAGGCGAGCATCTGCATCCAGGCGGTGATCTCGGCGGCCAGGGCCACGACGGCGCACCAGATCCGGTTGGCGTTGAAGGAGGTCAGCGGCAGGTTGGTCAGGCCGGTGTCCTTGGCGATACGGATCCGGTCTTCGCAGCGGGCCCGGCGCCGGTGGCGAAGCTCGAGGTCGGGTAGCTGTCCGCGACCGGTGTTGGTGGTGAACGCGGTGATCCGCATCCCGTCGACGTCCTCGAAGCGCAGCTGGGCGCCGGGGTGGGGTCGTTCCTTGCGGACGATCACGCGCATGCCCTTGGGCCAGCCGGTCAGGTCCATCAGGTGCGTGAGCTCGGCGACCCACGCCCCGTCGCGGACGTCGTCGACCCCGTCGTAGGCCGGGGTCCACACGTGCTCGGGGATGCGTCGCAGCAGGTCAGGGGTGTTCTCCGGCAGGGTGAACCCGACCGAGTAGGCCAGGCGGCGACCGGTGAGCCAGTCGATGACCTTGTGCGTGGACCCGGCCCCGTCGATGCGGACCAACACCTGCTTTCCGCGCCGGTTCCCCGGCAGCTGACGCAGCGCGGCGCTGATCACGGCGATGTGGTCGGCCGCGGTGTTCGACCCGGCGTTCCCGGGGCGCAGCATGATGCTCAGCGGTTCGCCGGTGCCGGCGCCCCCGTGGTCGACGAACGCGCACAACGGGTGGAAACCGTACCCGCGTGAACGTCGGGCGGGCGTTCTCCTTCTCGCTGTGGGAGGTGACCAGGGTGGCGTCCACATCGACGACCAGCGGCTGGCGGGCATCGACGCCGTGGTCGGGGGCGTGTGGTCCGACCGCAGCCCAGACCCGTGCCCGGGCCGTGGCTCGGGCACGGTCGATCGCCGCCAGGACCTTGTCCACGTCCGCGGCGAGCCGGGTGATCGTGCGCGACAGGGTCGGGTCCGAGGCGACCGGCCCGAAGACCGCCGGCTCGGCGCGCACCACCGCCAGGTCTGAGCAGGTGTCCCCACCTAGGGCCAGCGTGATCGCCAGGTCCAGCAGAACCTTGGCCGGGTCATGGGTCGCACCGACGGGCCGCCACGGCGCCAACGCCGCAGACAGCCCGGCGTCCAGACCCGCGGCGCGAACCGTGGAGGTCAGCAGCACCCAACCGGCCTGACCGACCGCCGCCCGTCCTCTCGTGTCGATGCTGGGCCGCGGGTAGAACCCGGTAGTCTTCTTCACCTGGAAGGTGCTCCTCGATCTGTGCTGAGACGTCTGTCGCAAGACACATCATCGCAGGTCAGGGGCACTTTTCACGTCTGCGGCACGCTCTGCCCGTGAAATCTCCGGGCTAGCGACTGGGGGGATTGGCGGTGCGGCCCGCGCAGGGTTGACCGGACCAGCAACGAGGGTGTGCGCACGGCGCGGGCCCTGGATCGAGAGTGGTGGGCCATCGGTACTTGAGCGCAGCCATCCGGATGGGCTCCCAGAACACGAGGCCATCCTCCGCTAGACGGTATGGGGCGGCCGCTCGTTGTTGGGTGGTTGCGGGCCGGGCCCCACTTCAGCTACGTCGCCACGTGGAGCGGGTCCGTCTACGTGGCCTTCGCGATCGACGTCTACTCGCGGATGATCGTGCGCTGGCGGGCTGTCAGGTCGATGAAGACCGACCTGCCGCTGGACGCCTTGGACATGGCGTTGTGGCACCGCGGCCGCGCCGGGCACGACGTGCGTGGCCTGATCCACCACTCCGACGCCGGAGTCAGCACACCTCGATCCGCTACACCGAGCGGCTCGCCGAGGCCGGCCTGCAAGCCTCGATCGGGACCGTCGCCGACAGCTACGACAAAGCCATGGCCGAGGCCGTCAACGCGCTCTTCAAGACCGAGCTCGTCTTCTGGGAAGGGCCCTGGAAAGGCGTCGACGACCTCGAGCCCGCGACCCTGGGCTGGGTCGACTGGTTCAACCACACCAGGCTGCACTCCGCCCTGGACTACCGCCCACCAGTCGAAGTCGAGAACGACTACTACCGTCAGAACACCCCCACGCAGCGACCGCTCGTAGGAGAACCCGCCCTGTAGCGAACCCGGGGCGCATCAGCCCAGCTCCATTCCCCACGATGAGCGAGGCCGCCGGCGAGATCCGCCTCGCATACGTCACCACGGCCACCAGGGCGGAAACCGTGACCCACCGCACCTGCGCCAACGCGTCAGGACGCCGTTGCCGCAAGGGGCGGTCTGTCTGAACGGCCTCGAAGTCCTCACCTGGGCCGGCATGGGCGGTCGCCATCAAGGGATCCGATCCCAGAGTGCTCGTCCAGCCGACCGGATCATTGAAGGTCCCAGAGATGGTGGTGTGGCACGACTCTTCAAGGAACTCCACCTGACGACCCGATGAGTTGCCAGCGACGCCTTGGCATTCATGTCCACCACCGCGTCGGCAGCGGACCGCGCGCGCAACGACGAGCGGAGTTGCGCCACCGGTCCTGTCAGGTCGCCTCCATTCCCCCTCAAGTCGCCTCCATCCGGATTTGTCACTACAAGATGCCCTGGCCTCCTACCATGTGGCGCATGGCCGGTGCCGTCGCGCGCAACTCCCCGCTCCCGCTGTACTTCCAGCTCAAGCAGCTGATCCTCGAGTCCATCCGGCGCGAGGGCCTCGGGCCGGGCGACCGCCTTCCCGGCGAGTTCGAGCTGTGCGAACACTACGGGGTGTCCCGGACGGTGGTCCGCCAGGCGCTGCGGGAGTTGGAGTTCGAGGGCGCGATCGAGCGCGAGCGCGGTCGCGGCACGTTCGTCGCACCGGAGCGCAGCTCGGAAGGCATCGGCCAGTCGCTCCTCGGCCGCTTCGAGCAGGTGCACTCGTCGCGCGGCAATCGGGAGACCCTCGTGCTGCGCCTGGAACGGGTGCCTGCGAGCGACCTGGTGGCCACTGACTTGGGGCTTCCCCTGGGCACGCTCGTGGTGGAGATCGACCGGCTGCGCGTCGTGGACGGCAGTCCGTGGGCGTTCACCATCACCCAGCTGATCGAGTCGGTCGGCGGCCAGCTGACTCCCAACGAGCTGGCGAATGAGTCGATCTACGGCGTGCTCGAAGGCCGCCACGGCGTGCGGTTCGCCAGTGGTCATCGCACCATCGAGGCGGCCGCCGCCAGCCCATCCCTCGCCCAGGTGCTCAAGGTGCGGATCGGCTCCCCGCTGCTGGTTCTGCGTGGAGTGGGTCTGGACGAGGCGGGCGTGCCGATCGAGCGCTTCACGGCCTTCCACCGCGGCGACGTCGCCCGGTTCGACGTCAGCGTGGTGCGCGACTAGAGGGCCGGCTTCGATCGAAAGTTGACATGTTGCTACTACATCTGCTCGGCTCCCTTCCATTGTGTGCGCGGTGAGGCGCGTCCTTTGGAAGTTGGGCGCGCGCGTCCCCGTGCCCCACCGCCCGCGCAACACCGTCGTCCGACGAGCCGTAGCAAGGAGGCAGGTCCGTTCGTGAAGATCACTGAGGTCCGTTGCGCCCTCGTGGGGTCCAGCCCGGTGGTGCGCGTGGTGACGGACGGGGGCATCGACGGGTTCGCCGAGCTCGAGCCCTCCAAGGCGCACCTCACGGCGGCCATCGAGCACGTCGGCAGCATGCTCGTCGGCTACGACCCGACGCACCTCAACCGCTGCACCGCCGTGCTGCGACGGCTCGGCGGGTTCAAGCCGTGGGGCGCGGTCGTCAGCGCCCTGGAGATCGCCCTGTGGGACATCGCCGGCAAGGCGCACGGCGTGCCCGTGCACGAGCTCCTCGGCGGCCGCATGCGCGACCGGATCCGCGTCTACAACGGCGGCCGCCGGCCGATGCTGCGGGGACACCGGCCGGAGGACTACGCCGCGTCGATGGCGATCATGCGGGACGCCGACGAGGGCTTCACTATCTTCAAGGAGGGTGTCGGCTTCCACGGCCTCATGGCACCGAACACGCCGAACTTCTTCTACGGCGAGCTCCGTGACAAGCCGCTGCACCCCAACCGCGGGCGGCTGACCCCGTCGGGGTACGCGCACGTCGTCGAGTGCGCAACCGCGATGAAGGAGGTGCTCGGCCCGGACCGCGCACTGGCCCTTGACATGGGGCCGGGGTTCGCCCTGGCCGACGCGATCCGGATTCTGCGGGACCTGGAGCCGGTCGGCCTGATCTGGGCCGAGGACCTGCTGACAGGCGACTCGATGCCCTGGTCCGACGCCCAGAGCTACCGCGAGCTCACCCGCGCCACGACCGTCCCCACCCACACCGGCGAGCAGATCTACCTGCGTCAGGGCTACCGGGAGCTCATCAGCACCCAGGCCGTTCGCGTCATCGGGCCCGACCCCGGGGACGTCGGCGGCCTCGCCGAGCTGAAGTGGGTCGCCGAGTACGCCGACCTGTACGGCATCGAGATCGCACCCCACGGCGTCACCAGCGGACTGTTCGGCCTGGCCGCCCTGATCCAGGTCTGCGCCACCCTCCCGGACAACCTCATCGCCTTCGAGTACCCCGTGCCCACCGATGACTGGTGGTACCAGATCGTCACCGGCCTGCCCGATCGCATCGTCACCGACGGCTTCGTCGACGTGCTCGACAGCCCCGGCATGGGCATCGACTTCGACCGCGACCGAGCTGCTCAACAGTTGGCAAGCGGATTCAGTGGCTTCTTCGACAAGACGGGGATCTAGTTATGAGTAGCGAGACGGACATCGAACACCGTTCGCTCGGACGTGCGGGTCTGGACGTCACCGTCGTCACTGTCGGAGGCGCGCCGCTGGGCTCGATGCCCCGCAACTTCGGCTACGCGGTCGACCGCGACCAAGGCGTCGCCGTCGCACGAGCGGCCTTCGCCGGCCCGTTCAACGCGCTCGACACCTCCTCGGCGTACTCGAGCGGGGAGTCCGAGCGCCGCATCGGCGAGGCGATCCGGCAGGCCGGCGGCCTGCCCGACGGCTTCGTGCTGTCCACCAAGATCTCCCGGGACCTGACGACGGGGGACTTCTCCGGAGCCGAGATGCGCCGGTCTATCGCCGGCAGCATCGAACGCCTCGGCATCGACCAATTTCCCCTCGTCTACCTGCACGACCCCGAGCAAATCAGCTTCGAGGAGGCGATGGCGCCGGGCGGCCCGGTCGAGGTCCTCGTCGACCTCAAGCGAACCGGAGTATCGGCGGCGATCGGCGTCGCCGGTGGCCCCATCGACCTGCTGCTGCGGTTCATCGCCACCGACCTGTTCGACGTCGTGCTCACGCACAACCGCTGGACGCTCATCAACCGGTCGGCGGCCCATCTCATCCAGACCGCCCACACCCGAGGCATCGGCGTGGTCAACGCAGCCCCATTCGGCGGGGGCCTCCTAGCCCGCGGGAGTGGTGGCGCAGCCCGCTACGCCTACCGGGACGCCCCGATGAACCTCGTCGAGGCCGTCGCTGACATCGAGCACGCCTGCGCGCGCCACGACATCCCACTGGCCGCCGCCGCGCTGCAGTTCTCGACCAGGGACCCCCGGATCGCCACCACCGTGGTCGGGGTCTCCAAGCCCGAACGAATCGCCGAGACTGCTGCGCTCCTAGCGGTGGACATCCCGCAGGACGTGTGGAACGCGGTCGACGTCGCAGCGGCCTCCCTGCGTGGCACCGCCCTACCGCAGTGACCCCGCAACCCACACGTGCAGAGGAGAAGGCCATGACGCAAGACCCATCAGCCGACCGTCAGTTCCGAGTCGCCCTGCTCGGCTACGGCGTCGGCGGACGGGTGTTCCACACCCCCCTCGTCTCCGCGACCGCCGGCCTCGACCTGCGCTATGTCGTCACGCAAGACCGGGCCAGCGCCCCGGAGATCGCCCAGCGGTACGGCGTGCCGACGCTGGACAGCCCCGACCTGATCTGGCAGCGGTCCGACGAGCTCGACCTCATCGTCATCTCCACACCCAACCCCACCCATGTCGACCTGGCCCGCCGCGCGATCAGCCTGGGTCTGAACGTCGTCGTCGACAAGCCGGCCGCACCCACCGCCGCCCAGGCGCGCGCCCTCATTGAGGAAGCCGCGCAGGCGGGTGTCATGTTCACCGTCTTCCAGAACCGACGCTGGGATGGCGACTTCCTCACCCTGCGCGCTCTGATCGAGCAGGGCACGCTCGGCGAGGTCTACGAGATCGAGTCGCGTTTCTCGTGGTGGCAGCCAGAAGGCCGGGCCGGCTGGAAAGCGCAGACCCCGGTCGCCGAGGGCGGCGGCGCGCTCTACGACCTCGGTCCCCACCTCATCGACCAAGCCGTCCAGCTGCTCGGGCCGGTCACCGACGGCCACGCAGAGTTCGACGCACGGCATTCCACGTCCCGCAACGAGGACGACTGCTTCGTCTCACTCCTGCACCAGTCGGGGGCCCGCAGCCGACTGTGGATGAGCAGCATCACCCCGCTCGCTGGCCCCCGACTGTCCGCCTCGGGTTCACGGGCAGGTTTCCGGTCGGTCCCGCTCGACCCCCAAGAAGCCCAGTCGGTCGCCGGGCTGCGACCGGACGCCGCCGGCTTCGGGGTCTACGACGAGCCCGCCACCCTGGGCACTGACGGCAACGTCCGGACCGTGCCCGTGCAACCCGGCCGCTATCGCGACTTCTACGACGGCGTCGTAAACGCACTCGCCCACGCCACGCGACCGCCCGTCGACCCCCGCGACTCGGCCGACATCCTCGAGGTCATCGAGCGGCTCCACCAAGATGCCTCGGTGCGACACCTACACCCCGCGGGCTGACCGGTGGCGAGCGACACGGTCGACGTTCTGGGCGAGTTGGCGTCGCGGGTGCTGGTGCCGGTGGTGGTGCTGCAGGACGCGGGTGACGCGGGGTTGCTGGCCGATGCGCTGGTGACCGGCGGGCTACCGGTAGCGGAGGTGACCTTCTGACCTCGCCACCGCCGTCCAATGGGGCGCCGCCCACGGCGCCCTGGCCATGACCACCCCCGGCGACACCTCCACGGCCACCAAACCCGAGATCCTCAAACTCGCCAACGGCGGCAACGCCCGCGTCAACCGCCAGACGCACGCCGCCGTCTGGGGACTCGCCGCGGGTTGGCCCGGCCAACGCTCGGCGCCGGTGGCGAGGGTGCGGATGGTGGCGTCGCCGCGTAGGCGGTGGCCGGCCCAGCGCAGCCGGAGCTGGTCGGATAGCGGTGATCTGGTCGACGTGGCGCAGGGCGTGCTCGGCGGTCTCGAGATAGTGCGGCTCGATGCCGTCCATGAGTCGGCGTCCGATGGAGCGGACGGTGCCGATGAGCAGGGTCGCGATGAGCACGGAGATGAGCAGGCCGACGATGGGGTCTGCCTTGGGGAAGCCGAGCAGGGCCACGATGCCGCCGATGACGACGGCCAGGGAGGTGAAGCCGTCGGTGCGGGCGTGGATGCCGTCGGAGACCAGGGCCGCGGAGCCGATGCGCTGGCCGATCCGGATCCGGTAGACGGCGACGGCTTCGTTGCCGAGGAGCCGACGACGCCGGCGGCGATCACCCAGCCCAGGTTCTCCAGTGGCCGGGGGTGGATCAGCCTGTCGATGGCCTGCCAGGCGGCTAGCGCGGCCGAGAGGGCGACGACGAACAGGATGAACAGGCCGGCCAGGTCTTCGGCGCGGTGGTAGCGGCGGGACCCTGCCCGTCGGCCCAGGACGAACGCGATCCACAACGGCACGCGGTCCTCGCGTCGGAGAAGTTGTGGATGGTGTCGCCGACTTCGGCGAGGACGTCTGGGACACGGCGACCAAAGCCACCGAGGTATTCCGCTCGGTCGACCTTGACGGCGACGGCATCCCGGACGAGGCCCGAGCGCTCACCGCGGTGAATGGTGCGGGCTCCG
>Ga0209539_1000796_pt1 | contig 17736 bp, 14 predicted proteins | sample BarGraNGADG00312_2_FD_184499 | JGI IMG/M metagenome (GOLD analysis project Ga0209539, IMG submission 184499) | Arctic peat soil microbial communities from Barrow, Alaska - Barrow Graham LP Ref core NGADG0011-312 (SPAdes) (version 2) | ecosystem: Environmental > Terrestrial > Soil > Wetlands >... | reverse complement strand
ATATCATTGGCTGAGTTTTGATGCATATCTCTGCTTTCAGAATCTCAAAGAACGATTGTTTGATGTCTTACAAAATATAGGTATAAAATACGACATTATATTTTAACCATTACTTAATTAGTAAATCTCTTTGCGATGTAAGTTCCTTGAGGATTATTGGATTCTGTCTTATTTTCTTTGTTGGAGCTTTTTTCATATCAAGATAGAAATAAAACTTATCAAATTCAACGTTTTTTTCACTATTGACTTTGGCAATGTTTCCACCTTTGTAGTAAATATTCAAATAGTTTTTGCGTATTTGAACATCTAAATCATTGACTTTAATTATTACTTTAAGCATTTGTCTCAAATTGCCATTCATTAATGACTCGGCAAATTTCACGTTATGTATGCCTCGACCTAAATACTCAACATTTTTCATTTGTGTTTCCATAATAGATGATGTTTTTTACAATGACCGCCAACTCATTTCTATGTCTTATCTCTCATAACTTTTCTTCAGTCCTGCGCCGACAAAATAGTGCATCAGGATTTCTTCGTACGAATATCCTTTTTCACCCATCATCGCTGCGCCGATCTGGCACAATCCAACGCCATGCCCCCATCCAGCTCCCGTCAGAACGAATTTAGCGGGTATTTCATTTGATATTTCATATCTATCTACTACAAATGCTGAACTGTAAAGGTGGGTGTTGGAAAGTATCTTTCTGATTTCCAATTCCTTTCCAAAAACCATTTTCTTCAGAGTGCCTGTAATTTCCAATTTGATAATCCTGCCGGAATGACCTCTTTCGATAGGGACAAGATCCAAAATATCCCCAAAATTGTATCCGGTTTTTCGGGAGATAAGAGTTGAAAGCTCACTTTGACTGTAGGTTACTTTCCACCTGTAAAAATCTACCGTTTCCTGATCGTAATCGTTGAGAACCTGAGATAGCACCTTGTGATCTGTGGTGTTGCAAAAGGCCTGGGGAGAGGTCCGGATCCATTTTTCTGCAAATCGTTCCTGCGTCAGATCCTCCTCTGTCCCAATTCCAGCCTGATGGGTATCACGTAAAGTTTTCAGATAAGGATGTACAATCGGTTCCCAGACTTTTTCAAAAGTTTCCGTTATGCCGCCACAATTTTTGGAAAAACGGGCATCGCAAACATGGCCGTCATGCATCAGAAGGAGTCCTGAAGTCTCTGTTACCGCTTTCTCCACCAGACTGCTGGTTTGGCGGGTGATTCCTTGGTACCGCTGACAATGGTCATCCGCGCATACATCAAAAAGCTGATGATCTTCGCGGTCGTACCAGCGGATATATTCCCCTTCCGATTGAAAAATGGTCTGGTATTTTTTTTCTGATTGTCCGAGTTCCTTTCCCTTTACTACCTGAGCAATAAGCCAAGACCGTGAGATAATGGCATGCGCTTTCAGCAGTTCCAGACTACTTGTCGCACTCATTTCTGAGGAAATAACACTTATGAGATAATCTTCAAGGGGTAAAATGTTGATAACGAGTATTTTATTGTCCTCTTTCAGAAACTGCACAGCCCCCTTAAACTGCTGATTTTCTTTTCGTTCCCAGTGAAACTGAACACCAATGGTCACGCCGGAAAGCTCGAAGGAGGCCGTAGTTTCGCTGACCGGTATAAAGCAAAGATCTTCATCTTCCATGAATTTCCCGTTGAGGTTGATCTTTCCTTCATCAATTCGAATGACCTGGTCACCAAAATAGGTGGCGCCATTTGTATTTAGGACATATTCTTCCCTGAAACAGAAATTAATCAGTGTTTCAGACATGATCCCGATCTTGAGTCTAGGCTGTTCCATTGGTATTATTTGTTCTGTTTATTCTTGTTTTGCTGACAATTTAAGCTCCCTGAAAGTCTGGTCATCCAGGCTTACCTGGGCAAAAATGTCAGCAATGTCATTGGCTGTAATTTTATCGAAATCTTCCCTTCTCGGTGTGATTAAGACCCCGCCAAAATCGACAGACCCCGGACTGATCAATAACTGTGATTTATCTTTGGCAAAGAACTGTCTAGGCCTGTGCAGATTGCGGGGGAACAGGTGAAGTATCCATTTCCCTTCTTTGAAATAGCAGAGCAGATTCATCATGGGTTCTACTTTGGCGGACTGGATTTCACGGAATCGGTTATAAACAGTTTTTATCGATCCGATTCCAGCATCTTTCGAGTCTGTTTCGAAGGAGAACATTTTGCGGAGGTAATGATCGAAAGCCCAAATATTCAGGTGATCGGAGCTGAACAACAGGGATCCTTCGTTAGTTTTCAGGGTCTCAAATTCAGATTCTACGGGCATGAACCCGTTTTCACCCGCTTGAAAATGTAGGTGATCCGGTGCGGAAGCGCCACTTTCCGGACCGTTATAAAAGAGCGTGTACCCTTCCATTTTGCGTGCAATCTCAAACATTGCATCCAGATTCGGAATCAGGCGTTGTTCAACGTGCCGACTGGAAGGAATGGTAAAATGTGTCCGAAAGATGGGGAACGGGTTGACCAGCAAGATAAAGTCTCCACCCATATCCAGACTTTTCTGAACATCCGGGCGGTTCTCACTGCATAAAAAGCATTTTCTGGCAGCAATGGAAGCCGGGTCCACTTTGGCCGAAGAGGAACGGATCCGCTCAGGATTGAACTGGACTTTTATCTTGAATCCATCGAATGGAAATACCCGTTCTTCGACCTTGTCCAAACTGAGATAATTGTCGACCGACAACTTCCAGGTATGGTTTTGATCCACTAAAAATTCCCTAAAACGATCTTTCATTTTCACATTTTCATATTTTCTCTGTTCTCTATTTGACCCTTCGACAGGCTCAGGGACCGATCCCTCATTCATCGCTTTCCTGGCTAAGAATTCAATCGTTCTGATCCGGTCTTTGTAGAGATTATGACCATTCATCACCTCCACACTCAGCGACGCGTCTGAATTGTCATCCCATCTGCGGCACAAATAAATCGGGTTGTAGATTCTGCCAATCTGATAATACCTCGAAATCGCCAGGCCCAGTGCATAATCTTCCCCATAATTGACATTCGGCACTTTGATGCAACGAAGAACCGGTGTATAGAATGCTCTTGGGGCACCCAATCCATTGATTCTTAATGCATTGTTCCTGCCGTTGTCCGGGGTCCATTCTTTGTGATCGATTACTCCCGGGGGAATTTCTTCCAGGGCAAAATTGACCATGCGGTAGGAGCCGACGACCATGGCGCATTTCTCCCGGTAAAAAGTATCCACAACCTGCTGCAACGTTGTATTGTCGAGGTAAAGATCGTCGCTGTCGAGCTGCACGGAAAATTTTCCACAGGCCGGATGAGCTGCTGCGGCATTCCAGCAACCACCGATTCCGAGGTCACTGCGATCGGGGATCAGATGAATCAATCGTGCATCCATTTCGGCATATTTTTCGATCAATTCGGTTGTTCCGTCGTTCGAATAATTATCGGCTATGATCAGGTTAAAACTGAAATTGGTCTTTTGCGAAAGCACTGATTTGATGGCGTCTTCGATGGTGCGCACTCGGTTTCTGACCGGAATAATGACTGAAGCCTCTACCGGGAAAGTCTTTTTGCCAAAGTCTACCGTTTTGAAATTTGGCTTCAGAAAAGCTCCTGCTTCTTTGAGAAACTGGGTGCAGACTTTCTCCATCTCAATTTGAACGCCCCTGTTTTTCGGATCGACATAATCGAAAATCTTTTCGCCGGACTGCCGGAGATCTGATTCTTCTTCGGTGTAGAGATATTCCGGTATGCGAATTAGAGGCGCCAGGAGTGAGAGATTCAGGCGCAGCGCATATAATCCGGCATGTTCAAGGGTCGCCTCTACAAATTCCGCTGCCCTTTTCAATTCCGATGTTCGGTAAAACAAGATCGATCCAAAATTGAAATCATCCCGCAGACTGCCTTCCTGGTAATCGATAACAGGATTTGAAGTCAAGGCACCCGCCTTGACAGCCAGGTAGTTGGAGTAAACAAGACCGCATTTGGTGTCTTCTGCCACCCTTAAAAACCGTTCGAGTGCATACTGACCCAGTTTCAGCGGACTGTGCCGGGCATAAACGAGGGTGTAATCTGTCTGGCTCGTTGCAGCAATGGCTTTGATGGTAGCGCCGTGCAACATACTTCCGGTATTGATCCATTCGGCTCCTTCAACAGGAAATAGCGTCTTGTCCGAGCCGGTCACAAATATTTTTGCAACCAGATCGGATCCACGAAGTTCCCGGATGGTTGCCAGCGTATCTTTTTCGTTCCCATAAGGAATAAAACAGGTAATTTTCATATCTAAAAAATCATCATTCAACAGTTGTTATTTTTTAAGTAACAATCAATAAAGTTCTCATTAGCAATAATCAGGACTTCTAAATAGTTTAACATTTTTATTAATTCGAAGTTGCTTCTCATCAAGGCTATTTTCCTATTATTCTCAGGAGCTGTCCCATCATATCATTCCTTTCCTTATCGGTCGGGATCGTTTCGAAAGGTACGCCGAGCACTACCGTCTGATATTTACCCTTATAGAAAATTCCTGCACACTTATTATCCCCGAAATAGCGAAACAGGACGGAGGCCTCTTTTCCTGCAGGTTCAATGGCATCTGGCGATTCAACTTTGTAAATTGTTGGATTCCAGCTATTCGTGTAATGATATTGTTCGCTGTTGTTGTCTTTTAAACTGTTGACGGTATAGATCAATCCGGATTTACTGGCATGGCTGGTACGGTGTGTATAATGTAATACTCTGGATGCGAATTTCTTAGCAAGCGTGTCGCCGCACAAAGCCAGGTCCGTCCCAATGTACGCTCCGGAAATCAATATTTTGGAGCCCTCAGCCTGTGATATTCTGGTAATCGCATTTCGCATTGCTGGCGTAAATACGGTAAAATCCTTACCAGGAAAGCCAATAATCCTGATTGTGGTCTTTTCTTCACCAAAGATGAAATCGAAAATGGAATAGGTAGCCGGATCAATATCTTGATTCTCAAACACTTCATCACTCATGGAGATAAACCCCAATCCGTTGGCTCTTAATGATTTGCCATGAACGAATGGGTAATCGAAGCTGTTTCCGGGTACGACACGTGTCTCCTGATCGGCATGACTGGAGCCAAATCCTGAGGCATCATCGTCCAGCCAGGGTGATTTACGGTCGAAATCGTATTGCTCTCCGATGTAGGACATGTTTTCGATGTATGGAACTCCCTCGTCCTCAGACATCAGGAATCCAGCTTCCTTGCCATTGTCGAAAGCTGCCGGTGCGCAGATTCGGTCGAAACCATTGACAATCAGGGCGGGTTTGGAATGATCCGATGGAAGAGAACAAGCAAGAATTTCGGAGGGAAAGCTCTCGCCGCCGTCGTTAACGGCCGTGACTTTGAAGCTGTAAATCGTCCCGGGTAAGAGATCCATCAGAACAACTGTACTATCATGGACTGCAGTGCCTTCATCGAAACCACCGTCCTCAACTCTCTTGTAAACCCTGTAACTACTTGGCTTTGCAGTAGGTTCCAGAGGGTCGTTGACTGCTCTCCACGAAAGCCGCAGCTTATTTTCTTCCAATTTCATTCCTAAATGATTAACAGGAAGAGGTTGGACAACATAAGGATAACCGTTCTGAAAGGCGAGAAATTTCAGAATTCCCTTGTAAAATGCTCTGCAGACGTCAAACTTGAATCTTGGATCCTGTGCAAGGTACATATCAGCAAAATTCTGATGGGAGAGGAGTTCGGTCAGTACTGCGGGAACTTTTGGGCGGTAGGCCTCAAAATATCTTTTGTTCCACATTCCCCGCCGGGTCCAATCGGCCTTGTGGAGTGTTCTCAGATCTTCAACTATCTGTGTCTGAATAATATCAGACAAGTCACGACTGGCCCATTTGGACTGCCCGTTGGGAAATACATCTTTATCGAAGGAAGTTTCGAAAATGACAAGTGTGCCGATGATGGAGCTGTCTTTGGTGGTGCCTGCATCCGTATGAAAACCAAGGGAGAGATCCATCGGGACGCCCAGCCCTTTTGCGTGCGGAGCTTTGGTCGGACCATTAGGATCGCCCATCAGGAAGTTGACCCATTCGCCTCGGCCCATGTAGTCATCCTTGTAATCTTCTTTCCCACTTTCACGATTGGCATACAAAGCGGCATCAGATCCGCGGTTGGAATAGTCGACTTTGGTCCGGTTCAGGCTATAAACCAGGCTGTCAGGGAATCCTGCATACTGAAGAAAATAGCGGGCTGCTTCCTGGTATCTTGGCCGCTGACTAGCAAACGGCATCCAGGCTGCTGAATCAATTTTCCATCCCTCTTTTTCCCGCAAGTCATAGAGTTTTTTCAGTTGCTCTTCCTTCCCCCTAACGATATTTCCCATACCTCCGCCAAAGCGAACAGCATCAGCGGAGATCATCTTCCCCGGTTCGGAAGAAGCATTATTCAGTTCAACCATCCCTTTGGCGGAATTCTTGCCTTTCTCAAACTTGAATGTTCCAAGATAAATCCAGGTTCCGCCGCCGATGGACTGGTTTACTTTCATCAATGTCTTACCTCCAGCATGGGTAACGGTATATTGCGCATCTGTTATGTTCTTGTCGTTCAGGCCATAAGAAACATAGACGGCATAATCCCTGGTTTCAGGAAAATCAGGCAGATAGCTGACCGTTGCATCCGCTGCGGATTTGGCAACAATAGTCTTTGAATGACCAAACCGAAAGGGATTCTCACCATCAAAAAGGAAAGGATACTTTAGAGCGAAGCCTGGTTGAGAAGAAATTTCCCATCCACTTCCGCGCTCCAGATATTCTGATCCTGGCGAAGATTTTTCGGTATCCACGATGACCTCTATTTTGCCCAGATCACGTTCCCTTGGCAACCAGACATTAGCGCCTGCATTCTGTAGCATTGGAGTCAGGTAGGGAACAACAAAACTGGCCGTCCAGAGATCCTCTACCGTTAAAAAATCCCTCGCACGCTGCCATTCCCAACGGTCGAGCGTGTTCTCGTAATACCAACCATGACTCTGCCACATGGCGATGCCCCGATTCTCCAGACCATTGGGAAAATGAGTGTTTTTCGTTGAATTACGGACGATCTGAACTGTTCGCTCTTTTGGTACCGATAATCGGGAGGCATCGATCTTAATAGAGCCATCACGGTAGAAATTAGGTATTAACTCGTTGATTTCTTTGCCTGTTGTTCTTATGGTCAACTTGCTTTTTTTGAACTTCCTACCGAGAAGTTGTTTGTAATCGGCATAAAACTGATGAACATTCTCCTGTCTGAATGGAACATCCGAAAAGGTCGATGCCATCTCAAGGTTCAGTGTCGCACCTTTGGCATCCATCTTAAGTGTATCTATCTTGAAATTAACGCCTCTACCAGCCGATGCCTTTTTGGCAAACGCTTTGGATGCTTCAGTTGCTTTCTTGTACAGCCTTTGGGTCCTGTCGGCTAATGCTACCTGGTAAGAGAACAGAAAAGCAAGTAGGATGGGGAGAATTTTCATGTTAAGTTTATACTTTGATGTAGATTTTCTTTTTGAATTTTACCGCTTTGCTTTCTGTATGGCTGGGACTCAGTGCCGTAATGACATATTTATAACGTGCTGGATGATAGCCGGGTGCAGCAGGCAGGAGCAGCTTTTGGTAAGAGGTGACGGATAGGATATGAGCAGGATTGCAAATCCTGTTCAGCCGTGTCCCGAAAAACCATAAAGGCAGCAATTTTTTGAAACGATAAACCACAAAAAGGCGGCTGTTCTCCTGCTTTTGCCATGAAAGAACAACATCCTTCCCCTCCTTCGCAAGGATGGCATTAACGGGAGTGGCAGGAATTACAGGAACTACCAACGGATTCTCAGGAGTGAGAGAAGGGAAACGGTAGAGCCCGGCAAGCAGCTTTTCCTGAATTCCCAAAGGATTCTTCTTCATAAATTTGGCACTGAAAAACATGCTCCCTTTGATCTGAGGAATGCTTCTGTTCAAGGTGAGCTGTTTGGAAATCTCGTCTGCTGTTCTCCATGACTGATCCTTCGATTGTGGATCGATCAGGTAGGGAGCCTGGCCGATATAGAGGTTACATCCAAAACTGTGCTCAGCCCACCATTTCGCCAAAATGGCGTAGTCGGCAACTTCTTTACCTATATACCAATATAGCTGAGGAGTTACATAATCAATCCATTTTTCTCTCTGCCACTTGAGAATATCGGCATACAAATCATCATAATTTGTTACTCCAGCCCTGGTTTCAGATCCTTCCGGGTCATTTTTCTTGTTGCGCCAAACGCCAAAGGGTGATATTCCGAATTCCACCGAAGGTTTAATAGACTTTATACTATCGTGAAGCTGTTTGATGATCAGGTCAACATTTTTCCGACGCCAGTTTTCCTTATCCTGGGGGCCGAAATTTCCTGGATAATTTTTGAATGAATCTTCATCTGGAAATTCTACGCCTGCAATTTTGTACGGATAGAAATAGTCGTCGAAGTGGATGGCATCCAGGTCATATCTTCTGACGAGGTCGCTCACAACCCTGGCAACATGATTTCTGACTTCGGGAATACCCGGATCGAAATACATTTTTTTGCCATAAGTCAGCATCCACTCGGGATGAGTCTTGGAGACATGGTTGGCAGCAGCTTTTGTCTTGTCCGTATTCTGAATGGCACGATAGGGATTGAGCCATACTTGGATGTCGAGTCCGCGTTTGCGACATTCGTCGATCGTAAATTGCAACGGATCGTACCAAGGATCCGGCGCTACGCCTTGAATTCCGGTGAGCCATTCCGACCATGGTTCAAGTTCAGAGGCATAGAGTGCATCAGCATCCGGCCTGATCTGGAAGACGATTGCGTTCATATTGTATGCCTTGACCGAATCGAGCAGGGCGATCATCTCAGCTTTTTGTTCTGCAGTTGAAAGTTTATTACTGGAAGGCCAGTCAATATTTTCAACGGTTGCTATCCAGACTGCCCTCATCTCACGCTTTGGATAATCTTTTGCCTTCAGGGATATTGGCACTCCTGTCATCAACAGCATCAAAATAATCAGCTTCATCATTTTCACCAGGTAAAATATTTAAAGGTTATGTAAAAATTCATCATTTGTAAGTCACTTCCATGTGCCACGACCATTTGTCGAAATAATTAATCTGCTTAATCTGTTCATACGCTAAAATTAATTAAATTTTCTCGTCAAGCCTGCAAACCTGATAACCTTTACTTGTCAGGAGCCCCAGCAATTCATCCAACCGTTTGTAAAATTTATCGGTCCGTTGGGGTGAAGTGCGCATGTGTATCAAAATGAGGGTCCCATTCAGGTTGTTCGGATCGGTCGATAATTCGGCATGTCCGGTGTGGTGTAATCCGCGCGCATTAGTCCTGATTCCGGGAGTAAAATTAACTGTCGGCAGGCCTCTGGCGTTGAAATTATCTTTATAGACCGCAGGATTTTGTTGGTAGGCAAACAGCATCTGATAAACAGCGTTGGCTGAGGTAATGATATATTGAAGAATGAAGTCTGAAGTCCCTTTGTATACAAGGGAAGAGACTTCAAATGAAAGGGAGATAGTCTTTGATGCTTCGAGGTGGTAACCGCCAGGTTGTACTACAGATGAAAAATCGAGCCGGAAAGCACTTCTTAGCCTAAAAAACTAACTATGCAACATTGGTCATACATGTTATTTAATACCTATAATAGGTTGATAAATTTTTTATCTTTACCCTACAAACGAAATTCAAAAATTATCGCATGATGTTGATTGCAGACAGTGGGTCAACCAAATGTGCCTGGAAGCTCGTCTCCGGAAATGGAGAAATGAGTGATGTAATTACAGGTGGAATCAACCCGTTCTTCCGTACAACTGAGTCCATTTATGAGGAGTTGCTGCGGGATTTGTTACCCTTTACCACTCAACCTGTTAATGAGATCTTTTTTTATGGATCAGGTATTGTCAGCGAGGCTACAGGAAACATCATCCGTTTGGCTCTCAGTCGGTTATACTCCTATGCAGAGATTTATTTATACAGTGATGTTTTGGCTGCTTCGCGGTCCGTTTTTGGGACGTCCAAAGGGATTGCTTGCATTCTGGGTACAGGATCGAATGCCTGCCTCTATGATGGAGAGCAGGTGGTTGCTGGTATTTCACCACTTGGGTTTATTCTTGGAGACGAGGGAAGCGGGGCCGTATTGGGTAAGAAGCTGATCGGTGACTATTTCAAGGAAGTTATGCCCTTGTATTTAAGGACAAAATTTGAGATGAAATTCCATCTCACCAGGGAGGTTGCGCTTCAAAGAGTATACAAGGCGGAGAGGCCAAATCATTTCCTTGCTTCGTTTACGCCTTTTCTTTCTGAAATAATTAAGGAAGAATATGCGCATCAACTTATCAGTAACAGTTTGTCTGAATTTTTTGAGCGCAATGTGGCCAAGATACCTGATTACACTACTTATCCAATTGGTTTTGTCGGATCTGTTGCCTATTATTTCAGGGAGATTCTGGCTGAGGTGTGTGCAAAATATCAAATGAAGTGTATCTCCGTCAGGCGTGAGCCAATGGAAGGATTGGTCAATTATCATCTCAAAAAATCCATATAAGCAAAACAAAATGAACACTGTAAGCATTACCGAACAAGACTCGTTTTACAATGACTTAGAGAAGATGTCGGTGAAAAAAATACTTCTTAACATCCACGAAGAGGATAAGAAGATTTTTCCTGCAGTCAGTTTGGTTATACCTCAGATTGAAATCCTGGTAGAGAAAATCTACCAGCGGATGAAAAATGGGGGACGACTTTTCTACATGGGCGCTGGTACCAGCGGCCGGTTAGGAATCTTAGATGCATCAGAGATCCCGCCAACTTTTGGAGTCGGCTATGGTTTGGTTATTGGTTTGATTGCTGGTGGAGACAGGGCCATTCGCAAGGCGGTGGAAGCAGCCGAAGACGATGAAGAGATAGGATGGAAAGAGTTGGAAAAGCTGAAGATCAACGAGTTGGATACGATTGTAGGCATTGCGGCCTCCGGTAGAACTCCGTATGTTGTTGGTGCGGTCAGGAAAGCCAGGGAGCACAAAGTGTTGACAGCCTGTATCGTCAACAATCCTGACAGCATCCTTGCCAAGAATGTTGATATTGCTATCGAAGCGATTGTTGGACCTGAATTTGTAACCGGAAGTACCCGGATGAAGTCAGGCACTTCCCAAAAATTGATATTAAACATGATTACCACTTCCGTCATGATTAAATTAGGAAGGGTCAAAGGCAATAAAATGGTCAATATGCAACTGACCAATCAAAAATTGGTGCACAGAGGAACAAGGATGATTGTCAGTGAACTTGGCTATAGCGAAGACAGGGCCAAACGATTGCTGCTACTACATGGCTCGGTTAATGAAGTGTTGAAGGCGGCGAGAAGTGAAAAGTGAAAATTCACTTCTCACTTCATCACTTGTTTTAATAAGTCGGGAATTTCGCTTGGAATTTTGGCCACTTTGACACCAATCTTTTCGAAAGCTTTGATTTTTTCTTCGGCAGTTCCGCTTCCGCTCGAGATGATCGCACCCGCGTGCCCCATTCTCTTTCCCGGAGGAGCCGACTGACCGGCAATAAACGCGACAACAGGTTTGGTGACATGATCTTTTATGTATTGAGCAGCACGCTCTTCGGCATCTCCTCCAATCTCGCCAATTAACACGATGGCTTCCGTTTCAGGATCATCCTGAAACATCTGGAGAAGTTCCAGGAAATACAGTCCGGCTACGGGATCTCCTCCCATACCGACGCAGGTACTTTGACCGAGGCCATTGCTGGTTAACTGATAAACCATTTCGTAGGTCAGGGTGCCGCTGCGGCTCATGAGTCCGACATTCCCTTTCAGGAAGATGTTTCCCGGCAGGATACCCACAAGTGCTTCTCCGGGAGAAATCAGTCCAGGACAGTTAGGACCAATCAGCTTAGTGCCTCTCTTTGCCAGATAAGGCATTACCTTTACCATATCGAGTGTTGGAACACCTTCGGAGATGGCGATCACCAGTTCGATTCCGGCTTCAGAAGCTTCAAGAATGGCATCTGCTGCCAGGTGGGCCGGAACGAAGATAATAGAGGTGTTAGCCCCGGTAGCTTTGCGGGCGGCTTCGACTGTGTTGAATACGGGAATCCCGTCGACTTCCAAACCCCCTTTACCGGGGGAGACGCCAGCTACGACATTTGTTCCATAAGCCTTCATCTTGCCGGCATGGAAGCTACCATCCCTGCCGGTGATCCCCTGTACCAATAATTTCGTATTTTGATTGACTAAAATGCTCATATCTAAATTAATAAGTTGGTTCTTAATTCTTGTTACACAATTCAATGGCTTTTTGTGCTGCCTGACTCATGGTCTCAACGATCGGCAGATTAGCCTGCTTCAGGATTTCCAGCCCCTCTTTGGAATTGGTCCCGGAAAGACGGACAACAATCGGTACATTCACCTTGATTTTATCCAGTGCAATAATTAATCCTCGTGCGACATCATCACAGCGGGTAATCCCTCCGAAGATGTTAATCATGATGACCTTAACATTCTTGTCTGAAAGGATCAGATTCATGGCATCGATCACTTTTTGCGGATTGGAACTTCCACCGATATCAAGGAAGTTAGCAGGTTCACCGCCAAAATATTTGATCAGATCGAGGGTGGCCATTGCCAGTCCTGCCCCGTTAACCATACACCCAATCGAACCATCCAGCCGGATATAGGTCAACCCTTTCTCCTTGGCATCCAGTTCCTTTAACTCATCCACAGTCGGTTCATTCAGTGCCTCAATGGCTGCCTGACGGAACAAGGCGTTATCGTCAAAATTCATTTTACCATCGAGTGCCAGTAATTTGCCTTCTTCTGTGATGACCAGCGGATTGATTTCAACCAGGGAAGAATCAGTGTCCATGAAAATCCGGTAGAGCTTCTGGAAAAGATCGGCTCCCTGTTTGACCAGGTTGAAGTCATTGAACAGTGCAAAAGCAATTTTTCTGGCAAGGAAGGGCGTCATACCCAGGTCCGGATCAATAACAAACTTGTGAATGGCATCCGGATTATCCTTGGCAACCTCCTCAATCTCTACACCACCTTCGCTGCTTGCCATGAAAATGACAGATTTGGAATTTCGGTCGATGGTCAGTCCGACATAAAACTCTGAAGAAAACTTGACCCCCTGAGCGATCAATATTTTCTCAACCTTGTAACCTTTGATATCCATTCCCAGAATCTTACCCGCCATTTCAGGCACATCTTGCTTGGTTCGAGCCAGTTTAACGCCACCAGCTTTTCCTCTTCCTCCTGCTAGTACCTGCGCTTTAACGACAACTGGAAGTCCTAATTTCTCTGCAGCTGCTACAGCCTCCTCAACTGTAAAACAGACCACCTCTTTGGTAACAGGTATCAGGTAACGGGAAAAAATCTCCTTTGCTTGATATTCGTGAATCTTCATATCTATATTATTTGATTAAATTCGAAAACAGAGAAATTTGATTTTTAGTCAATTTGAATATTTTGCTTGAAAAGTTTAGTTCGTCAATTCGGCGTGAAATTAAATTAAATTTTTAAAAAAGATTTAATTTAGCGCTCCTAATTAATCCGCATGGGTAAGAAAATATTTTCTTTTATAAAAATGTATACGGTGATAATCATCGGGCTGTCGCTGTACGCCTTTGGAGTAACGGCCTTTCTTATTCCTGTGAAGATCACTGCAGGCGGGGTAACTGGTATTTCCATGCTGATATTTTATGCTACCGGCATCCCGGCAGGATACCATTATTTTATCATTAACAGCTTTCTGATCATCTTGGCTATTCGAATCCTGGGAACCAGTTTTGGGTTAAAAACATTATTTAGTATGGTCGTCATTTCTATATTACTCAATGTTTTACCAATGTTTATTAAAGGAGCGCTTGTGCAGGATCTCTTTTTGTCTTCTGTATTGGGGGGAATTTTAGGAGGCGTCGGATTGGGTATTACTTTTAACCAGGGGGGCAGTACAGGTGGTACAGATATCATTGCCATGATCATTAACAAGTACCGGAATATAAGCCCCGGAAGGATCATCATGTATTGTGATGTCATCATAATCACCTCCTCTTACTTTGTGCTTTCTTCTGTGGAATTACTTGTGTATGGATATGTTACCATGTGGATTGTCGCTTATTCGATCGACGCGTTTCTCACCGGAGCTCAACAATCTGTTCAACTCTTCATATTCTCAGAAAAATATGAAGCAATAGCTGATTATATTAACATAGAATCCCGCCGCGGATTAACGATCATTGATGGGACTGGATGGTACACCAAGAAACAGGTTAAGATGATCATGACAGTTGTCAAAAAGAGAGAATCACCCCTGATTTTTCAAAAGATCAAGGAAATAGATCCTGATGCATTTATTTCACAGGGATCTGTCATGGGTGTTTATGGAAAGGGGTTTGATGAAATCAGAATATAAATTGAAGTGGCTTGAGAGGCTAAAGAAAGCCGGAGAGAGATCCACCAGAAGGAAGTATCTGCCGGAATGGATCCTGGGAATAGCCATATTTTTACTGCTGATCTTCACTTTTTCCCGAATCATGTGGTACAACTACATGATTCCGGCGGTCGACCTAAAAGATGATATCCTCTTGAAAGAACCCAGGCTCCTGTATGGCCTGCCAGTGGATTCCTTTCATGTTGAAGAAAACAATCTCAGGATGAATGAGAGTCTATCCGACCTATTGACCGACCGTGGCGTATCGAACACGGTAATAGACAGGATTGCTCATTTGCCTTCTGCGGTTTTTGACTTGCGAAGGATGAAAACTGGAAACGACTACGCGGTTTTTTACTCGCGGGACTCTTTGCGTAAACCACTTTATTTCGCTTACTCCGAAAATCCTGTCAATTATTATGTATATCATCTAAACTTTGATTCCTGCAAAGTAGTTGCCGGGAAGAATGAGGTCACTACAGAAAGAAAAACGGCGTCAGGCGTCATCAGCTCCTCTCTCTGGAACTCCATGAAAGAAAATAATTTTGATCCGATGCTCGCCATGCAACTTTCAGAATTGTTTGCCTGGAAAATTGACTTCTTTGCTATTCAGAAAGGTGATCATTTTAAAGTAATCTACGACCAGGACTATGTGAAAGGCGAGCGCATCGGAATTGGCAGAATTCATGCCGCTGTTTTCAATTCATCCGGCCAGGATTTCTTTGCCATTCATTTTGAACAGGAAGATGGTCAGAGTTATTTCGACGAAAAAGGGAAGAGCGTCAGAGGAGAGTTTCTAAAAGCGCCGCTAAAAATGTTCAGAATCAGCTCCAGATTCTCTGCCGCCCGCATGCACCCGGTTCTAAGAATTGTCAGGCCGCATTTTGGCGTGGATTATGCTGCTCCAACCGGCACTCCGATTTATTCTATTGGCGATGGCGTTGTACAGACGAGGGCCTATCAGCCTGGTGGTGGCGGAAATTTCATCAAGATCAGGCACAATTCTGTTTATTCGACGACCTATATGCACCTCTCAAAATTCGAAAAAGGTATCCAGCCGGGATCGCGTGTACGGCAAGGTCAGGTGATTGGATATGTTGGTGCGACAGGATTGGCGTCGGGACCACATCTGGATTTCCGTGTCTTTATGAATGGATTTCCTGTGGATCCGCTTAAGATGAAATCAGAACCCGCTAATCCTGTCACTCAGAGTAATATGGCTAACTTCCAGTCGATAAAGGACAGACTTCTAAAAGAACTCAAATCAACCAAATCGAAGGTCAGTTCTTCTTCTCCTCAGCCAGCATGACGTCCGCCACAAACTGACGGATCTGTTGTTCATCAGACTTTTTGCAGATAAGCAATGTTTTTTGCGATTCGACTACAATATAATCGTTTAGCCCCTGAATCACAGTGATCTTATCCTGAGGCATATTGATAATGCATCCTTCTGTTTCGTAGAGGAAAATCTTGTTACCTGCAACAGCATTACCCTTCTTGTCCAACGGGTGATTCTCATAGAGCGATCCCCAGGTTCCCAGATCGGACCATCCGAAATCAGCCGTCAAAACATAGACATTATCAGCCTTTTCCATGATTCCATAATCAACAGATATGTTTGGACATTCGGAGTAGGTCTTGTTGATGAAGAAACATTCATCCGCTGTATTGATTAACTTCCTTCCATTTTCGAAAAGGGAGTTAACATCCGGCAAATATTTCTCGAGAGCATTCCGAATGGCAGAAACAGACCAGAGAAAAATCCCTGAATTCCAGTAAAATTCACCTGTATCGACAAAGACCTGGGCCATCGCACGGTCGGGTTTTTCCGTGAAGGTCTTGACTTTGTAAAGATTATCGAATCCGCTAAAATCAATTTTTTCGTTCACTTGAATGTACCCGTATCCGGTTTCAGGTCTTGAAGGCTGTATCCCTAATGTTAACAGAACATCTTGATCTTCAACAAATTGAAGGCCTTTCTCGATTTCCTTCAAAAAGTGATCTTCCTTAAGAATCAGGTGGTCGGACGGAGAAACGACAATTTTCGCTGTAGGGCAGATGCTCAATATTTTATAGGTTGCATAAGCAATACAAGGAGCTGTATTTCTCCGGATGGGTTCAAGCAGAACCTGGGACTCTTTTAAAAGAGGTAACTGCACCATTACTATCTCTTTATAATTCTCGCTGGTTACGACGAATATATTTTCTGCGGGCATTAACCTGTTAAATCGCTCAAAAGTAAGTTGTAACAAGGTCTTCCCAATGCCGAGGATGTCGATAAACTGTTTTGGACGATCAACAGTACTCAATGGCCAGAACCGGCTTCCGATTCCTCCAGCCATGATGACGCAAAAATTTTTATTATTTCCCATGTTTAGGCTATTTTGACCAAAATTAGAACATTTTTTCATATAAGACTCAATTTGTTTCCAAAAGAGAAGCTCATAATTTGTATTTTTATAAAAAAATTCCATGAAGATATTCAACGAAATAGGGAGTTATTTTTTGTTGATGTCACGCGTCTTCAGCAAGCCAGAAAAGCAACGGATTTATTGGCGTCAACTGTTACTTGAGATTGAGAAACTCGGGATCCAGTCACTTGGCATCGTTGCGATCATCTCTGTTTTCATGGGAGGTATTATCACCCTTCAGCTTACCTACAACATGTCCAATCCGCTCATGCCTTCTTACCTGATTGGACTGGGAAACCGCGATACCCTGATTCTTGAATTTTCTTGCACCGTTCTCAGCCTGATGATGGCCGGGAAAGTCGGTTCCAACATTGCCTCAGAAATCGGAAGCATGCGGGTGACCGAGCAGATTGATTCGCTTGAACTCATGGGGGTAAATTCCGCTTCTTACCTCATTTTGCCCAAAGTTATCGCTGTTGTTCTTATGAGCCCTATTCTATTTATACTTAGTGTTTTCTGCGGGATAATCGGAGGTTTGATTGCCGGACCGATTTCAGGAGTTGTCACAGTCGCTCAATATATGACTGGTATTAAGACCATGTTTGTCCCATTCTACATTACTTTCTCAATTTTGAAGACCCTGGTTTTTGGATATCTGATCGCCACCGTTCCAGCTTTTTATGGATATAATGTTCAGGGAGGAGCGTTGGAAGTAGGGCGTGCAAGCACCCGCTCAGTAGTAAGTACCAGTATCCTGATACTCTTTTTTGACCTGATTCTGACCCAATTGCTATTCAAATGATTGAGATAAAAAACATACGCAAGTCATTTGAAAACCGG
>Ga0209539_1000794_pt1 | contig 17751 bp, 17 predicted proteins | sample BarGraNGADG00312_2_FD_184499 | JGI IMG/M metagenome (GOLD analysis project Ga0209539, IMG submission 184499) | Arctic peat soil microbial communities from Barrow, Alaska - Barrow Graham LP Ref core NGADG0011-312 (SPAdes) (version 2) | ecosystem: Environmental > Terrestrial > Soil > Wetlands >... | reverse complement strand
ACCGCAAGGTCGAGCGCAAGAAGGCCGGCTTCCACAAGGCGCGCAAGAAGCCGCAGTTCAGCAAGCGCTAAGCGCTTTCGAAGATTCCGATTCACGCCGAAGGGGCCGCGAGAGCGGCCCCTTCGGCGTGGGTCATGTCGCAGAGACTCCATCTTTACCTGCTTGACGCTCGGGGTATCATTCACATTTCACATGACCTCCCTCGAGTCACGGCTCGAGGTGGAGAGCCGCCTCCGGGCGGCTTCTGCGTATCCTGGGGGGCCCCTGACCTGCACGTTGACCACTCAAGATAGAACCAGCCAGGAAGGTCCCGCTAGCTCTTGCCCAGCGCGCTGACTGCTGCACGGATAAACGCGCTGCGTCTCGGTGAACCGAGATGCGACGAGTCGGCTGCCGCCGCGGCCTCATCGTGACTCATGTACGGCACCCGCGGGATTGCACCGAGGATGACGACGACGACGTTCTCGGCCGGGTTGACGTAGATCCACTGGCCGTAACTTCCCAAGGCTTCGTAGGTGGAATCCCAGTTTATCCACCACAGGTAGCCGTATCCGGCGTGCGCGGCCGTCGCTGCGGTCTTGAGCCCGCGGATGCCCTCGAAGTTGAAGGAGAAGTCCGGTGCGATCGTCGACGTTGCCTCGCTCACCCAGCCCTCGGGCAGGATTCGCTGTCCGTCGACAACGCCGTCGCGTAGCATGAACAGTCCCCAGCGGGCGTAATCACGTAGGCTTGCCCCGCAGCAACTCCCGACGATTTCGTCGCCGTCGTTGCCATCGAGGATGAAGAAACCGTCCTGCTCCATACCCATCGGATTCCAGATCTTCTCGGAGCAGTAGTCGGAAACGGTTCGTCCGGTGACAGTCCTGAGGATCAGCCCGAGCAGGAAGGTGTCCGCGGTGTTGTAGTAGTACTGGGTTCCCGGCGGTACCGCGAGGGCGCGGGTCTTGAGGTATTCGGTGATCCGGCCTTTGGCGCGAGCGGCGATGATTTTGATGTAGTTCTCGGCGACGTCGGAATGGAGATCGTCGGTGTTCTCCGACCACTCGATGCCCGATGACATGGTCAGTAGATGTCTGATCGTTACGTCCTGGTAGGCGGTTCCGGCGAAATCATCGAGGTAGTGGGTGACCGGGTCATCCACGCTCGCGATCAGACCGTCGTGGATGGCGGCCCCGATCAGGCAGGACGTCAGGGACTTGACCATCGACGAGGACTGCCAGCGCCGGTCGGCGGTCAGGCCCATCGCGTAGCGCTCCAGCATGATTGTTTCGTCCTTGACGACAAGAAGGCCGCTGACGTGCTCATCCCTTATCAGGCCGTCGATCCCCCACTGCTCACCGTTGTGCTCGTAGGTGACGTCCAGTTCGATCGCGCTCCGGGCGAGTGGCTTCGGTGTGCCGTGCGCAATGGTTCGGGTGGCGAAGATCCTGTCCCAGTTGAGGAAACCTTCGGCTTGGATGTTCGGTGACCACAACAGGAAGTCGCCACCGAGCAGCCGGGCCAGGAATTCTTCGTTCGTCTGGCAATGTGTGTGATCTGTCATGGCTGACCTCCGATCGTGAGTGATTGAACGTGCTCAGCTGCTGGCCGCACGGGTGTCTGCCTTGCTGATGCGATCGGCGATGCAATCACCGACCCACTCGGTACGGATCGGCTCGGCCGAACTCTGCAACTCCAACAGTGTGGCGGCGACGGCCTGCTCACAGGCCGCGGCCGCCTCGATGTCGCCGAGCGTCTGCAGGCACATGGCTACGGACAGCACCGCGCCACCGGGTTCGCTCGCGACGTTCCGGCGATGTCTGGGGCGGACCCGTGTACCGGCTCGAACATGCTCGGTGCCGAACCGTCGAAGTTGAGGTTTCCGGTTGCAGCCGTAACGAGGCCACCCTGCAGGGCAGCCCCAGAGAGGATGTCGCCAGACAGGTTGTCTGTCACGACGACGTCGAACCGGCCAAGCGAGGCGATCATGTGGAGACACATGGCATCGGCGTGGACGTAGTCGACCTTGACGTCGGGAAAGTCGGGGGCACGTCGGGTGAGGGCATCGCTCCACAGGGCTCCGGCGTCCAAGAGGACGTTCGTCTTGTGACTTAGGGTCAAACGCTTACGCCGAGTAGGGGCCAGTTCGAAGGCGTAGCGGACCGCGGCCTCCGTGGCTCGCGTCGTGGTGATGGACGTCTGGATGGCCACAGCATCGGCCCTGCCGGCGTGCGCGGTGCTGCCCCTGCCGGCGTAAGGACCTTCGGTGTTCTCTCGGATCATGACGAAACCGCACGCCTCGGGTTTCAGGTCTCGCAGAGGGCTGGTCATTCCCGGCAACAATCGAACCCGTCTCACGTTCGCGGCCTGTCGGAATGCGGCACGCAGGGCGACGATGATGCCGCGCTCGAGGATGTCCGGTGTCACGCGCGGGTCGCCCATGTCTCCGAGCAGGACGGCATCGCAGCGTTGCATCTCTTCGACGTCGTTCGCGGGCAGCACCTGGCCGGTGCTCAGATAGTGATCGGCTCCGAGTGGCAGCCGGTGGGTTGCGACGGTGAAGCCGAATCGACCGGCGACGGCATCGAGGACCTTGAGCGCCTTCCGGGTGACCTCTGGCCCGATCCCGTCGCCTTCGAGCACCGCCAGATTCAGTGCGGCCATCAGCCCTGCCCGTCCTGTGGTGTCGGAATGACAGTGTCGCCGTGAACCCCATGTTAACAGTTCACGCTGGTCGGCAGCCAGATAGCCGACGTAGCCGGTGTAAAGATCGATGTGGGCCTGTCTGCCCGCCAGTTCCGCGTCGCCGTTGCGGATGGCCTCGAACATCCGGGTGTGCACCAAAACCCACTCGTTCATCGGGTCCTTGCCGCCCCAGGCGGCGTCGATGGTGTTCTCGATCATGTTCATCGTGACCGTGCGCACGACGTCACTGCACACCTGCAGAAGCGAATTCCCACTGGCACGTGCGATCGTATCATGGAATGCGACATCGGCCTTCCCCCAGGCCCGGTGGCCGTGTTCGACAGTCGTGGTTTGGCTCTGCAGTGCCTCCTGCATCTCGGTCAGTTGCTCATCTGTCCGGAGGGCGGCAGCGAGATAGCTCGTAGCGCCCTCCAGCAGGATTCGGAACTGCAGCAGCTCCAGGAGGCTGAGATGTTGGGAGCTGGCCAACCGAGTGAGCGGACCGCGCAGCACGTCCGGGCCCAGAGGGAGTAGTTCGACCCCGTTCGGGTCGCCTCGCCGAGACCGCAGCAGGCCGTCGCCGAGACCGCCGCAGGCCGTTGCTCTGCAGCACGCGAAGCGCCTCGCGCACCGCGGATCGCGCGACTTGGAAGGACTTCATCAACTCGCGCTCGCTCGACAGTCGGCTACCGGCCTTCAGAACAGCCCGCATGACGGCTTCCTCGATCTGCTCGACAACGCGCCGACAGGCGCGCACAGGTTGGACCGGCTCGAACACGCGGAGCTCCTCGTTGCGAAGGCGATGCGTCTGAGGCGTTTCGCCTTGTATGGGCCACTGAAGGAACCTGATCGCAACGATCCGAAGCCTCGGAAGGTCTTGACTCGTATCCGATGCCGTGCGAGTCTAGGCTCCTCAGACTACTAGGTGAAACTGGTCGGACAAGCAAGCACCCAGCTCCGGAGGTATGCATCGTGATTCGTCGACTTGTCTTGGTGGCCACAGTGGTGGCCGTGGCGGCGGTTGTCACCGCAGGGTGCGGCGCCGGTTCCTCTTCCTCCGACGGCACCGGGGCAGGCAAGACCAGCAAGGACAGCGCGGTACTAGGATTCCAAGCCGAACCGGCGAACCTCGACTTCACCACCACCGACGGCGCGGCCATCCCTCAGGTGATGCTGGACAACGTCTACCAGGGACTCGTCAAGCTAGATTCCACCGGCAAGGTGGTGCCCCAGCTGGCCAAGTCCTGGACGGTGTCCCGCGACCGCAAGACCTACGATTTCCAGCTCAACTCGGGCGTCACCTTCTCCAACGGCGACAAGTTCACCGCCGACGACGTGAAGTTCAGCATCGACCGGGTGAAGAGTGGCGCCTGGAAGATCTCGCTCAAGACCTACATGGATGTGGTGAAGTCGGTGACGGTCGTCTCGCCTACCGAGGTCAAGGTCACCCTGAGCGCTCCCAGCAACGACTGGCTTTTCCGCATGACGACCCGGATCGGCGCGATGTTCAGCCCCAACGGAGTGGCCGATCTGGCCAACAAATCAGTCGGAACCGGCCCGTACACGATGACCAAGTTCACCCGGGGTGACTCGATCGTGCTGACTCGCCGTGCCGACTATTGGGGCCAGAAGCCTGCGCTGCAGACCGTCACGTTTCGATACTTCAAGGACTCCAACGCCGAGAACAGTGCGCTGCTGTCGGGGAGCATCGACGGGATCATCAGCATGGGATCACCGGACTCGCTGTCGCAGTTCAAGTCGAACAAGCAGTTCGACATCGTTGAGGGAACCACCAATGGTGAGGTGGTGCTGTCCATGAACAACGCGTCTGGCGTCTTCACCGACAAGCGCCTCCGGCAGGCGGTCTGTTATGCGATTGACCGCAAGGCGCTGGTCCAGGCGGCTGATGCCGGGTACGGAACGCTGATCGGCAGCATGGTCCCCCCAAGCGACCCCTGGTATCAGGATCTGTCCAACACCTACCCCTACGACCCGGCGAAGGCGAAGGCGCTGCTCGCGGAGGCCGGGAAGCCGAAGATCACGGTCCGGTTCCGGGTTCCTAACCTGGCCTACGCGCTGCCGGCTGCGCAGGTCGTCAAGTCGGATCTCGCCGCCGTCGGCATCACGGCGAAGATCGACGTGTTGCAGTTCCCGGCCCAGTGGCTGGACCAGGTCTTCGCCAAGCACGATTACGACATGTCGGTCATCGAGCACGTCGAGGCCCGCGACATCGCAACCTACGCGGATCCAACATACTACTGGGGCTACAACAATCCGAAAGTGCAGAAGCTGCTAAGGGCAGGCGATGCCGGCACAGCACAGGCCGAGATCACCGCCTATCAGAAGGTCGCCTCGATTCTCGCTGCCGACGCGGTCAGCGATTGGCTCTACCTGTACCCGAGGATCAACGTACTCCGGGTAGGGCTGCAGGGTGTGCCGCCGAATGACCTCAGCGAGGCGCTCGATGTGACCGGGCTGACCTGGAAGTAGCTTGTGTTGATCATCCGCTTGTTGTCCCGCACGGCGATTCTCTTCGGAACGATCGTCGCGGCGTCGATCGTCATCTTCGCTCTTCTCGCAGTGTTGCCAGGCGATCCCGCGCAGGTGGCGCTCGGTGTGAACGCCAGCCCCAAGGCCCTCGAACAGACCAGGGCCGAGTTCGGGACGAACCGACCGCTGGTCACCCAATACCTGTCATGGTTTGGCAACTTCTTGCGCGGCTCGTTTGGTCGTTCGTACCTGACTCACGCGGACATCGGACCGCAGATCGCCGACCGGTTGCAGGTGACGGTGTGGCTGGTCGGTCTTGGGATGGCCGTTGCGATTGTGTTTGCCTTGCCGCTTGGCGTGGTCGCTGCGGTGATGCACCGGAAGATGAGTGGGACGCTGCTCAGCGCTATCAGCCAGGTTGGTATGGCCGTCCCCAGTTTCATCGCGGCGATCCTGCTGATCGACATCTTCGCAGTCCGCCTCCAGTGGGTGCCGTCGGGTGGCTGGACGCCCCCGGCGAGTGACCCCGAAACTTTCCTCAGGCAGGTAATCCTGCCGGTGCTATCTCTCGGGCTAATCCAGGCCGCCCTACTGAGTCGTTACGTTCGCTCGGCAACTCTCAACGTGCTGCGCGAGGATTACATGCGCACGGCGCGAGCGAAGGGTCTGACACCGGGGCGGGCTTTTCTGCGGCACGGAATGCGCAACGTCGCGATTCCTGTCGTCACTGTCCTAGGGCTGCAAGTGTCCGCGCTGCTGGTCGGTGCGATCGTCATCGAGCGGGTCTTCGTCATACCGGGGCTGGGTGGGTTGCTCCTGGACAGTGTCTCGAATCGGGACTTGCTCGTAGTTCAAGGCGTCGTGATGGTCCTGCTCGTGGCGGTGCTGGTCGTCAACTTCATCACCGATGCCCTCTATCTCCTGATCGACCCACGACTTCGGAGCTCGACATGAGCACCACACCACTGACCTCGACCCTCGGGGCGGCGACCGACACGCGCTCGGAACGCCGGCGGCTGAGTCCCACGTTGTGGATCGGTGCCACGCTGGTCGGACTGGTCATCCTCGTCGCGGTGATCTCGTTCTTCTGGACCCCGTACGACCCGGTTGCTGTCGACGCCCCGAGTCGGCTGATGGGGCCGTCTGGGGCGCACTGGCTGGGCACAGACGCGCTGGGCCGGGACGTATTCAGCCAGATGGAGTTCGGTGCCAGGACCACCATGTTCGTGGGCGTCATCGCTGTCGGTGTCGGTGCAATCGGGGGCATACCGCTGGGCGTCGTCGCTGGGATGAGCGGTCGGTTCGTTTCTGAGCCCATCCTGCGTTTGATCGACATCCTGCTGGCTTTTCCGGCGCTGCTGCTGGCGATTCTGTTCGGTGCGGTCTGGGGCGCGAGCACCCTCACGGCGATGCTGGCAATCGGTATCGCGACCGCACCGGGATTCGCCCGGTTGAGCCGGGCCGGGACGCTTCAGGTGATGTCCACCGAGTACGTTCTGGCGGCTCGGGTCGCAGGCAAGGGCAAATGGGTGATCGCAGTGCGGCACGTGCTGCCCAACGTCTCCGGCCTGTTGATCGTCCAGGCATCGGTGTCTTACGGCATCGCGGTTTTGGCCGAGGCCGCCCTGTCCTATCTCGGCTTCGGCACCCCGCCGCCGACGCCGTCCTGGGGACGGATCCTGCTGGAGGCACAGACCTTGCTGTTCACCGACCCACTGCTATCACTGTGGCCGGCGGCCGCGATCGCGCTGGCGGTACTGGGCTTCAACCTGCTGGGTGACGGACTGCGTGACCGTTTCGACCCGCAGTTGGACGATCGGCGGTGACTCTCATCTCGACCAACGAATCGGCTCAGTACTTTCGGCGTCGGGCGACCCCGCTCACGTGTCCATGCCCGCGGTGCACCGAGTTTCGTCGCTTCTCAAGCGCTGGTTGCTGGAAACCCATCAGGGCGCAGTACGTCCCGATCAGTTAGATCGCTACCTCGATGAGTTCACATTTCGATTCAACGGACGCTCCTCGCGGCCTCCTGTACTGCCGGCTACTTGAGCAGGCTGCCCGCACCAGTGCTGCTCCCTATCGTTTCATCGTTGGAGGCAAACCCTGATTTCAACATATTGTGGCTGGTGGAGCTAAATGGATACTCCCCCGGCTGAATCGGCTGAATCGCAGACCGCACCGGTGAACGAGATCCTGCGCGTCGACGGCATCTCGGTCGGGACCCGTCGGCACCGACTGGTGCACGAGATTTCATTCACCCTGCAACGCGGTGATCGCGTCGGTCTGATCGGGGAGTCCGGTTGCGGCAAGTCGCTGACCGCGCTGTCGTTGCTGGGTCTGCTGCCAGAAGGTGTCCACGCCTCAGGCTCGGCGATCTTCGGCAAGTCGAAGCTCGATCTGATAGGAGCCGGTGAAAAGCAACTCGCCCAGCTGCGAGGCCGCGAGATAACCATGGTGTTCCAGGAACCGATGACCGCGCTCAACCCGACGAAGCCGGTGGGCAAACAGGTCGCCGAGGTTCTGCGGATCCACCGTACGGTCACCGATCGTAAGGCCGCGGACGAAGAGGCGGTACGGCTGCTGGATCAGGTCCGGTTGCCCGATCCGGCGCGAGCGGCGAGGGCCTATGCGCATCAGCTCTCCGGTGGTCAACGCCAGCGGGTCGTGTTGGCCATGGCGATGGCCAACAGGCCTTCGCTACTGCTGTGTGACGAGCCGACCACAGCTCTGGACGTCACCGTTCAGGCGCAGATGCTCGAGTTGATCGTCGGTGGCGTCACCGAGAACGATTCGTCGTTGCTGTTCATCACCCACGATTTGGCGGTCGTGTCAACCGTCTGTCAGCGCGTCATCGTCATGTATGGTGGACGCGCAATCGAGAGCGGCGACATCGAAGAGGTGTTTCGCCGCCCGCGGCATCCGTACACCCAAGGTCTGCTGGCTGCCTCCGACCTCTCCACGGTCGACGAGCATGGAAAGCTCGCGACCATACCGGGAAGCGTCCCTGCCGCAGGCCAGTTTCCGGAGGGCTGTGTGTTTAGAAACCGGTGCCAACGGGCCGATGACACCTGTCTGAGAGAGCCGCGGCTCACCGCGCACGAGGCTGGGTCAGTCGCCTGCTGGCACCCGTTGGTGGGGAACGCGGCGTGACCGGCATGGAGACAACTGCCGAGCGACCGCTGGTCGAGGCGCGCGACGTCTGGCGTACGTACGGCCGTAAACCTTCCAAGTCGCGACCGCGAGCTCGACAGGTGCACGCGCTGGGTGGAGTCAGCCTTGAGATCGCGCGAGGTGACCGGTTCGGTGTGGTCGGCGAATCGGGATCCGGGAAGTCCACGCTGATCCGACTATTCGCGGGTCTGGATCAGCCGACATCGGGCGCGGTGTACTTCGACGGTCAACTGGTATCGGGACGCAAGGAGCGGCATCTCGGATTCCTGCGCCGCGAGTTGCAGGTCGTGTTCCAGGATCCGATGGGCTCGCTCGATCCCCGGATGAAGGTCCGCCAGATCATCGCCGAACCGCTGGTGGCAACCGGACGGGCCGACGGTCTGAACCGGGTGTACGAGTTGCTCGATGCGGTCGGCCTGTCCCGGGAAGCGGCTGACCGCTTCCCCCACCAGTTCTCCGGTGGTGAACGACAACGGATCAGCATCGCGCGCGCGCTTGCCCCCGGCCCGTCGGTGCTAGTCGCGGACGAGGCAGTGAGTGCTCTGGACGTGTCGGTGCGGGCACAGATCCTCAACCTGCTGGTCGACCTGATCAACGATTTCTCGCTGACCATGGTCTTCGTGTCCCACGATCTCGCGGTCGTGCGCCGGGTCTGTGACCGGGTTGCAGTGCTGCATGACGGCAATCTGGTCGAGGTAGGAACGACGGAACAGATCTACTCCGATGCCGCCCAGCCCTATACCCGTGAGCTCATTGCCGCGGCACCCGTGCTCAGGCATGTAACGGAGGGACCTGCCGATGAGGTTCGGTTGGACAAGTGAAACCCGGCCGGGGCACGCTCCGGCGGATCTGAGGAGTAGTCACGGTGAGCGCAGTGGTTTTGCCGTACCTGTCCGGCCTTCCGGCCGGTGACGGGTGGCTCCCGACCGGCGGCTCGGCCGAGGTCGTCTTCCCTTCTGACGGCTCGACGATCGCGGGTACTCGCCGGGGGGCGTCGAGGACGGCTGGCAACCGACCATGCTGCTCGACGTCGCAGACGGCGAACCGCTGTGGGACGAGGAGGTGTTCGGGCCGGTCGTGCGTGTGCAGGGTTGCAGACGTTGAACACGCCTTTGATGAGGTGGACCGGTTCCGGTTCTGTCTGCACGCCAGCATCTGGACCGCGTCGCTGGGCTACGCCTTCGCTGCGTTGCAGGGTCTGGACGTTGGTGGCGTGGTGGTCAACGAACTTCCTGGTTTCCACTCGGACACCAGACCCTACGGCGCTGTGAGGGATTCGGGAACCGGTCGCGAGGACCCAGGTACGCCATCGAGGAGTTCACCGTGACCCGGATGGCGGGGGATCCGTCCATGACCTCCGTCGAGAGTCCATGTGACTACTCCACGCTGTTCCGGCTCGATGGAAAGCAGATTGTGGTGGTCGGCAGCGGTGGCGTAGGTCCGATCGGTAGGGGCTTCTACGACGACGCCGTCGGTACTGCCGGCGCTGCCGGCATGGCGCTGCACGGTGACCAGTTGTTCGCGAGCGTCAAGTTCGCCATCGGCATCGGCGGATACCTGTGGGATGCTTACGGTGGTTCCCATTACACCCGGGCGCAGAACCTCGCGGTGTCGCTGCGTCGCGAGATGGATGGCGTACTGCGAGAGGTGGACGTTCTGGTCATGCCGACGACCTGCGCACAGGCACCGGAACTGCCCGTCGACCCGGTGCCCGGTTTGGATGCTGCGCAGCTGGCACTCGATCCGGCGCTGATCTCCAACACCTGCGCCTCCAACCACACCGGGCATCCGGCACTGTCCGTTCCGATCGGCCCCGTCGGCAACCTGCCGGTTGGTCTGATGCTCGTCGCGCGGTGGTACGACGAGGCCACCCTGCTGAGAACCGCACGGGCTCTGGAACAGGCTGGCGCAACGTACCGGCCGGGGACCGGGGAGTTGGCATGACGGCCACTGTTCCGGATGTCGTTGCGCTCACCCAGGAGCTGGTGCGGATCCGCAGCGTGGACGATTCGGACAACGACGGGGCCGAGGCCGTGGTCGCCGCCCGGGTCGCGGAGATCATGCGGTCATTCGGCTGGACGGTGGACGTCGTCGAGGTGGCGCCGGGCAGGCCGAATGTGGTGGCGATCATCGAGGGTGGCGGCGGCGATGGGCCAACCCTGCTATTCGAGGGACACACCGATGTCGTTACCGAGGGATCGGCTGACACTTGGACGGTGGATCCCTACGGTGGCGACATTGTCGATGGGCGCCTGTACGGTCGCGGCTCGGCGGATATGAAATCCGGTGTCGCCGCAATGATCGTCGCCGCACGTCGGGTGCAGGTGGCCGGGCCCTTCCCAGGCAGGATCGTCGTCGCCGCCCTGGTCGACGAGGAGGGGATGATGCTCGGCGCCAAGCATTTCGCGGCCTCACCGCTGGCGTCGACGATCGATGCGGCGATCGTATGCGAGCCCGAGGGGGAAGAGATATGCACCTCGGCGAAAGGTGCCCTTCGACTGTCGATAGCTCTGTTCGGCGTGATGGCACACGGCGCGATGCCACGTCAGGCCAAGAACCCGATCCTCTGCATCGGCGAGATCCTGGCGTCCCTGTCGGAGTACCAGGGCGAGTTGGCCGCCGAACACGGTGAACACGAGCACCTCGGGTCGGTCTACATCACGCCGACCGTGGTGCAGGCAGGCTCGCCCAATCAGATCAACGTCATTCCGGCTTTTGCACAGATCGCCATGGACATCCGCACCATCCCCGGTGTGGATCATGGTGGCATCGTCCGGCGAGTCACCCAGATCGCCGACCGAGCCAGCGCGTCACAGGGCGTGCGCTCGGAGGTGCAGGTGGTGGACGACCGTCCCGCCGTCGAGGTATCGGAGGCCCATCCGCTGGTGAAGTCGATGGTCGTCGCCTACGAAACGGTGACTGGTCAATCGGCCAGGTTCGGCGGGGTGCCCGGTACCACCGATGGCACGATTTTGGTTCGTGACGCAGGGATTCCCAATGTCGTCTACGGTCCGGGCGGTAAATGGATTGCCCACCAGTCCGACGAGTTCGTCGAGATCGCGGAGATCTCCGCAGCGGTCGAAGTATATGCCCGCGCCGCGACACTCTTCTTGGCCGGAACCGATCGGTGACCGCCCCCGGCCCGACAAACGGGTTGTTGGATGTAGCCGGCCTGTCCATCGGACAGCACACGCTCTCCGGGGAGGGCTGGCTGTCCGGTGTGACGGTGATCCTGAGTAACGACGGTGCGATGACCGCGGGCGTCGATGTTCGCGGTGGAGGCCCCGGTACCCGGGAAACGGATCTGCTGGATCCGACTGCGACGGTGCAGCAGGTCAATGCGATCGTGCTGTCCGGAGGCAGCGCCTACGGTCTGGCCACCGCGGACGGGGTTGCAGATGAACTCGGTGCGCGCGGGATCGGTTTCTCTGTCGGGCCCACGCCCGACCAGGTCGTACCGATCGTGCCGGCCGCAGTGGTATTCGATCTCGGACGCGGCGGACACTTCGGCCTACACCCCGGGCATGAAGTCGGGGCGTCTGCGGCCCGGGCTGCGCTCACCCAACGCCAATCGCTGGTTCAGGGCTGTGTCGGCGCGGGCACCGGAACGGTCGCCGGCGGTCTCAAGGGCGGTATCGGTTCGGCCAGTACCGCGCTGCCCGACGGAGCCATCGTTGCTGCGCTGGTCGTTCTCAACGCAATGGGGTCGGTCATCGACCAGCGCACCGGTGAGCTGCTTGCCGCCCGCTACCTGCTTGATGCCGAACCCCGACTGAAGCGCCCTGAATCGGCGGAACTACAGGCCTATCTGATAACGTGCGAGTCCCTCGAGCTGCCGTTAACGGCTACCCAGAACACGACGCTGGCGGTCGTGGCGACCGACCTCGTGCTGACCAAGGCGCAGTGTCGCCGGCTTGCCGGTGCCGGTCACGACGGTCTGGCCCGCGGGGTGAACCCGGTGCACACGCTCTTCGACGGCGACACCATCTTCGGTCTGAGTACCGGACGGCGGCCAGCTCCGGACAACACGGCGCAGTACGGGTTGATGAGCGCGGCTGGTGACTGCGTGACGCGTGCGGTGGCACACGCACTGCTCTCGGCGACGTCGATCACCACGCCCGGTGGATCCTGGCGCAGCTACGCCGACTCGTTCCCATCGGCGGTATGAACCTCGGGCACGCTGCGCAATCGCTGCGACAGTACGTCTGGATTTGTTTTCACTAGGCCGAAAAATACGAAGGAGGCAATCTGATGGCAAAAATGACAACGCAGCAGCTCCAAAGCATGAAAGTTGATGGCATTAAGATTAGCATGACAACGGCATACGATTACCCTACAGCACGACTGGTTGACAAAGCCGGAATTGAGATAATTCTCGTAGGCGATTCTTTGATGATGACCGTTCTTGGTGATGACTCTACCGTCGGTTGTACCATGGAGCAGATGATCCACCACATCAAACCGGTTGTCTTAGGCGCTCCAAATCCACTTATTGTCGGCGACATGCCATTCGGGTCATATAACGTCTCGACAGAGCAGGCAATAGCTAACGCAACTCGACTAATGAAGGAGGGTCGCTGTGATGTTATTAAGCTTGAAGGCGGCCGCGAAGTCGCACATATTGTTGCAGCCATCGTGGCCGCCGGTATTCCGGTCATGGGTCATATTGGTCTGACTCCACAAACTGTCTCTAAGCTAGGCGGCTTTAAGGTGCAGGGCAGAGGTGAGGCTGCTGCAAGAGCTTTGGTTGATGATGCGCTAGCACTTGAAGCGGCTGGTGTTTGGGGAATCGTTTTGGAATGCATGCCAGAGAACGTTGGTAAGGCGATTACTGAACAAACTGCATTACCAACCATTGGCATAGGCGGGGGCAGGTACTGCGATGGGCAGGTTTTGGTATTTCACGACATGATGGGGATATTCGACAGGTTCACACCGACGTTTGTAAAGCAATATCTGAATTTAGGGCCGGACATTGTGGAGGCCTTCGAAGCTTTCAGGAGCGAAGTGCGGTCTGGCGTTTTCCCAGAAGCTCGCCATGTCTTCGGTGCGATTTCGGAGAGCGAGGTGGACTGAGAACGTGGGACTTCCCTCTCTGCCAAGATAACGTGAGACGATCATGACCGAGGAATTTGTGAGCCTGAAGGGCGAGATCGGGGCACGCAGATGTCATTGTTGCAGAGGAAGGATGGCCAAGGGAACCTCGCCGGCGGCCCGGAAGCCCACCTCTCCACCTGGCGCGGGCAGCACGACCAGGGCGCCCTGGAGGCACTCTCCCGGTCCCGGGGGCGTAAGCCGGCGAAACACCCTTGCGGCGGAGGACTCGGAGCTACGCCGGCGCCTCACGCGCAGCGAGACAGAGCTTGAGAAGGCCCGCCGGGCGCCGGGCGCCGCGCCCGCCACCATCTACCGCGGCCGCCGTCCGCCGGGGCCGCCGGCCGAGCAGCCGCGAGGGATGCCCCGAAGAGCACTCTCGTCAAGTGAGCGCGAGGTGGTCCTCGCCGAGCTGCGCAGCGAGCGCTTCGTGGACTCCTCCCTGGCCGCAGTCTGGGCCACGCTCCTGGACGTGGGCCTCTACCTCTGTTCCGAGCGCACCGTGTACCGGCTCCTGTCGGGCTACGGCGAGGTGCGGGAGCGCCGCGACCAGCTGCGGTGCCCGGCTATGAGCGGCCCGAGCTCCCGGCCTCTCGCGCCAACGAGGTCTGGAGCTGGGATATCAGCATGCTCGAGGGCCCGGCCACTTGGACCGACCACTACCTCTACGCCATCCTCGACGTCTTCTGCCGCTACGCGGTGGGCTGGACGGTGCGGCCACCGCGGATCAGGAGAGATTGCGACATCCCTCATCGCCCAGACCGTCGCACAGCGGAAGATCGCCCCGGCGACCCTGACCGTGCACGCCGACCGCGGCAGCTCCATGATCTCCAAACCGGTGGCCTTCCTGGTCGGCGACCTCGGCGTGACCCCGGCACATAGCCGGTCCTACACCTCGACCAACAACCCCTACCCCGAGGCACACTTCAAGACGCTTAGGTATCGGCCCGCCTTCCCGGCCCGCTTCGGCTCCATCGAAGAGGCGCGGGCCTTCTCCCGCGAGTTCTTCGAAAGGTACAACCCCGAGCACCGCCACTCAGCGATGGGCCTCGTGGCCTCCGCTGCCCTCCACCACGGGCACGCGAAGGCCGTCCACGAAGAGCGGGCTCGCGTCCTCACCCAAGCCTATGAGCGCACCCCGGAGCGCTTTGTCGCGCGGCCGCGCCGGACACCCGCGCTGCCCACGGCCGCGTGGATCAACAAACCCGACCCAGAGGGGGATGCTTACTGAATACGAACGACGACCGCCTCACTGGGCTTCACAGATTCCGCTTGCGCGGCGGCAGAGGATCAGAGAGAGCGGAGGGATGGGCGGTCGTGCTGTCCGGGGCCGCGAAGGCAGCGCAGAACGGTGGCGGAGGGAGGCTGAGTGGTGGTCGAAGGGCGGCGATGAGAAGAGCGGTGATGAGACGGGAAGGCAGGTCGCTTTCGGGAGACAAGTAGGTGAGAGAGAGGGGTGAGGTCGTGAAGATTGCAATCGTTGGTGCGGGGGCAATGGGGTGTTTGTATGGAGCAAAGCTGTCGACGACGGGCAATGAGGTGTGGTTGCTCGACGTGGCAGAGGAGAACGTTAAGGCAATCGTAGAGAACGGTGTAGCAGTGGAGGACAATGGCGATTGGACGGTGTACAGGAATTTGAATGCAACAATGTCGCCAGAGGATGTTGGACCGGCAGAAATGGCGATAATCTGTGTGAAATCCAACTATACGAAGGAAGCAATTGTAGGTAATAGAGAGGTGTTCGGGCGTGGGTCAGTTGCGTTAACGCTACAAAATGGGCTTGGAAATGTAGAGGCAATCAGTGAGGTCATAGGTTCTGAGAATGTGATCGCGGGAACGACTGGCCACGGCGCGACGGTGCTTGGGTGTGGGCAGGTTAGGCATGCCGGGCGTGGAAAGACAAGCATCGGAGAGCTGGACGGGAGGATGACCGGAAGACTCAGAGAGATAGAGCATGTGTTAGAGGAGGCGGGATTTGAGACAGAGTGCTCGATAAATGTGATGGGGATACTTTGGGATAAGCTGCTGGTCAACGTTGGGATCAATGCGTTGACAGCAATTTGTCGGGTAGAAAATGGGAGGATAGCGGAGTCAGAGGAACTTGCGGGGTTGCTGGAGGCGGCAGTGAGGGAGGGTGAAGAAGTAGCGAGAGCGAAAGGAATTGTCTTGAATGTTGATGATGCGGTGGTGCACGCAAAGGAGGCGTGCAGAGCGACTGCGATGAACAAATCTTCCATGCTTCAGGATATCTTGAAGGGCAGAAGGACAGAAATTGAGATGATCAATGGTGCGGTCGAGAGAGAAGGGAAAGGGGTGGGAATCAAAACGCCAGTCAATATGGTGCTTACTAGGCTCGTGAGATTCGAAGAGAGACGATAAGGATGTTCTGTGTTGTGCTGGTGAGCGTAGCGGCTGTGCTGGGAATACCTCAGACTTCGCTGGCGAGTAAGCTGGAGGATCATCGAAGCGCGAGTGGCTGCGCGGCAGTGCGGGCAGGTGCGGGGCGTGTGGGTGAGATGTCTTCTACATGTGGTGTGACGCGCGTTGGGGCGAAGCGGTCGCTGACGGCCCTGGCCGAGTCGGTGATCGGCCTGTTCAAGACCGAGGTGGTCCGCCACGAGGGACCGTGGAAGAACCTAGTGGAGTACCCGGCAACGTTCGCCGGCTTCGATTGACAAGGCCCATCGTTCCGGCCGTCGAATGCCTCCGTCGAGCTTGTCTCGACGAAAGGAGCGCTCATGGCGGCCAGGGTGGCGCTGCGCGAGAGCAGCAACGAGGAGGGTAACCGGCTGCTGCGCATCGTGCGCCGCACCTCGGGCTCGGTAGTCACCTGGCGGCGGGCGCAGATCGTCCTGCTCGCCGCCCAGGGACAGACCCCGGCACGCATCAGCGAGGTCGTCTTCACCGACCCCGACACGGTGCGCGAGCTGATCCACAACTTCAATCGCGACGGCTTCGAGGCGCTCTACCCGCGCTACCGCGGCGGCCGCCCGCCGACCTTCACCCTGCCGCAACGGCGGCGGATCAAGCAGATCTCCCTCACCGACCCGCTCGACCTCGACCTGCCGTTCGCCACCTGGAGCCTGGCCAAGCTGGCCGACTACCTGGTGACCGAGGGGGTGGTCACGGACATCTCCCACGAGGGCTTGCGACAGTTGCTGGCGGCCGAGGGTGTCCGCTTTCAAGCGGCGAGGACCTGGAAGCGATCGAACGACCCCGAGTTCGCCGCCAAGCGAGACCGCATCCTGGCCCTCTATGCGGCGGCCGCGCGCGGCGAGGCGCTGGTCATCTGCCTCGATGAGTTCGGGCCGCTGAACCTGCAGCCGCAGCCCGGCGGCAAGGCCTCCGGCGCCGCGCGCCAAGCCAAAGCGTATGCGCGCCACCTACACCCGCCCCCATGGCGTGCGCCATCTGCTGGCCGCCTACGATCTCTCGCGCGACCGCCTCTACGGGCACATCAAGACGCGCAAGAGCCGGGTCGAGTTCCTCGCCTTCCGCCGCTACGTGGGCTCGCTCCATCCGCCCGGGGTGAGCTTGGCCTTCGTGCTCGACAACTTCAGCCCTCACCTCGGCGAGACGATGCGCGGCTGGGCGGCGGCCAACAACGTCGAGCTTGCCTACACGCCCTACTACGCCTCTTGGCTGAACCTCATCGAGGCGCAGTTCCGCGCCCTGCGCTACTTCACTCTGGCGGGCACCGACCACCCCGATCACGCCACCCAGGCGCGCCTCATCCGGCGCTACATCGCCTGGCGCAACCGTCACACCCAAGACCAGCGTCTGGTTCATCTCGTCACCGGGGCGAACGTTGCCTGATGCTCCACTAGCTCAAGAAATCCGGAAGGAAACCACTGTCTCGTGCGCTCATACCTGCTCCCCCTTGAGAATAAGGTTCACTGATCCATGCTGCGGCCGCCGAAACCAGGGGACCGGACCGCCATAAGCCTTGGACGCGGACTCACGGGTGCAGACCGGTCACCTATCTCTGACGAATCATATGCTGTTCCGTGAGACAGGATGACAAGTGCGCCCGGCGCAATCCCAAGCACGGGACAGGTTCTTCGATGCGGGCCTGTGCGCTCCGGAGTCACGTTCGCAAGAGCGAGGTGACCAAGTCTGCGGGCGGTGCAACGCGTTCATCGCCCATGTTCGCCTCGTTGACAGGGCATGCCGCAGGCCCTAGCATGCCGGTGAGAACGGTGGCCTGTCCCACGGTGTAGATGGTGCCCGCGCTGGCTTCCACCGACCTCGGCAGGGTGAGTCTCATGCTCGGCCCGCACGGCAGCCCAGGTGAGAAGCGGGGCTTCCGACCCCCCGCATCGAGGCGTGTTG